>Ga0214472_10003290_pt1 | contig 17133 bp, 11 predicted proteins | sample RVTome_6_FD_207662 | JGI IMG/M metagenome (GOLD analysis project Ga0214472, IMG submission 207662) | Soil microbial communities from uranium-contaminated site in the Upper Colorado River Basin, Wyoming, United States - RVT140D175 | ecosystem: Environmental > Terrestrial > Soil > Contaminated >... | reverse complement strand
TTCAAGCAAAGCGCATACCAAACCTTTTCCACCATGAGGTGCAACTAATTTAGACATAGAATTCCTCTTTCTTTTTAGGGTTTATATTTATAAAACTTCACGCCGGACAAACCAATGTACGGCATACTGAACGATTATTCATTTACGAGGATGTATATATAAAAAATATGGCCCAAAAGTCAAGTGAAAATCGCGTTTAGGGAATGGGGGAAACACTGAATGCTGCTATCTAATTATAAAAAAATAATCGCGTAAGTTTTCTGACATCTGATTAGAACTAAAGCAAAGCCAGCAATAGTTTAACAATAGAATTCCAATCAGTTTTGGTCTTTCATAGCACCAGGCACAACGAAACAGGGCCTGGTGCTATAATTTTCAATGCAAGGAATGCGTTTGAAATGATTTTTTATCGTTTTGCAATTGCGGCTTAATAGTTCCTGTCAGTTCAATTATAATTCTCAAATTTTAACGTGTTACCAACCTCACTCGGCCTAAAGCGTTCATGACCAAATCAATTCTTGAGCCTGATACACTTTTTATTGTTACAGTTCCTGGTCTTATACGTCCATACCCTCGAAAACGAAAGTGGTTTCCAGGAAAATTGCTTTGCAAAGAGAGAGATGGAGGAAAGGTACGCTTTACAATTAATTTTTCCCCTCCTTCGCTTTTCCAGTCACCCTGGGTCGCACCGCCACTTCCATCATCAACAAATAATTCATAGTAGGAATCATAGATCTGACACACAACAAAACTATTAGCTTTAACCGCATACATTTTTGCACCATTAATATCGGTTTTAAGCATTCTGGCATTATAAGCTAGCAGCGATCTGGACTTGTATTTTGATATAGCTGGTATTGATAGCGTTAACAGTATGGATGCAACAGCAAGTGCCATCAATGTCTCCACCAATGTAAGCCCTTTGTTATTCTTCATTTAGTCTCCTAAAATTTAAATTTCAAATTTATAGGAAAAGAATACAAAGAGAATCTTACATATTTCTTATATTATCACTATATGTTGTTTTTTATTCTAGACAGTGTGGAATGAGTATCTCAGAACCCTGCCCTGATGTAATGTCAGAGAGCACGTATTCATATCAACTCTTATCAGAGATCCTCTATCCTCACCCGACCAATTCTATTGATATGAATTCGTGCGCGTGAACCATTAATTGATACAATATCTATAGTTGCTTCATTATCTGTACCGTCATTTAACTGGAATGTTCCACTTGAAGGCACACCACGTCCTGTGAAGGTCAGTGGATCAGGTCCTGGTCCACCAAAATCATCGACTAACCTATATCCAGTCGGTAAGTTTGCAGATCGTAAAATCTGTTCTCCAGCATCACAAGCACTGTCAGCATCATCGTCAAGACAAATAGTGTAGCTACTTGTGAATATTGCAATCGTAACACTACTGTTCTCTCTGACAGCTCGTCCCTTGCCAACCTGAAGGCCAGTCATCAGTTCTCTTGCTGCACCTTGCAATTTTGCTCTTTCCCGCCAACCCATAACAGATGGCACAGCCAAAGCTGATAAGATCCCTATAATAGCTATAACCACAAGCACTTCAGCAAGGGAAAATCCATTGGCAATGGGTTTATCTGTTTTTATTATCACTTCAGAACTCTCATCATCTTTTTTATAAGTATTAATTTTTATAAATGCCATCGTCTATATAAATTTCTGTATTGCTAGATGGTAAGGGAGCAATTTCACTTTTGGTTTCAGTACCGTCGTCTTCATCAGTAAGTTGCAAATAGATAACCTCTCTGGAATGAGAGATATTGTATATAACTTTGCTACCAACCATAAATCGACTACTCTCAATCGATCTTCTTTCCTTTGATAAGTATTCAGTATTATCAGACAAAGCATATAAACTGTCATCGATGATAATCTCCTTCTCCAGGAAGTTAAACTCGTCAATCAGCCCTTTTTTGTTATTGAACTCTATTCCGACGCCGCTATTGTCGATTTTGATGATATTGCCTCCCGCTGCGAATATCTCGATTGCAGAAAATACCGACAAGTAAAATACTGAAGTTACTAAGAGCCACGATTTGAGCAGCTTGATCTTTTTCACAATATACCTCCCACAAAGCAATGACTATTATTGAAGAACGATCTTCCGGGTGTTTTCTATAGTTCCCGATACCCGGAAGATATTTTCACTTATTGCCAGTCAATTTCTCTCCAAAAATAGATGCCAAGATTTTTACCTTTAACTACAGTTTTCTCTACACCGGTTCGGGTATCAGTTACATCTCCATCCTGATCGTCAGAGCCATCATCAGTCACTTTGTCCCCAGGAACGAACATAACATCCTTATCATCAATTCTGCTGGCAAATGTTGGGCCCGGGACAATACCATAATAAAGAACTCCTGAAATACTTGCTATATAGTTAGGATCATTTAATAGAGAGACATTATCATTACCACTCAATGATTGATCCTGATTGATGTCAAATATCGGATTTGACAAACGTTGCCCCGTGCAGGAGTCTTGTCCCATGATCATACTATATCCACCGGACTTGCATGGAGAACTCGAAGGTATAGCAGTTGCGTAATACACAACACCATCGAGGACAAGCGGATCAACAATCATCTTTTCACCGCCCATGGGTAAATCGAAAAACCAACCGACATGCTTAACGTTTGTAGGATAACTCATTGATGATTCGGCATAATCCTTAAAAGAAAACCAGTCAATCGGATTGTCTGAAAGTATGCGAATAACATTGTCATAGGATTTAAAGCTGGTCGGATTATAGACAAGCTCTTTCAATTCTCCAACTTTTTTGGTTTCTGCAAGAACTTCCGGGTCATCGCTTTTATAGTATTTAACACCTGCAAAATATACCTGTGTCTGTTCAACAAGACCAACAAACTGTTGTCTAGTCGTACCTAGAACTGTGCCCACATTGCTGAAATTTCTGAGGTTGGCACAGGCATCATAATAACCCCAATAGGCTCGACAACTGTTATCGCAAGATTGAAATATTGATTCACAGACTGCTTCATCCGTCTGATTACCACCGGCAGCAACTATACAGGTTTCCCTGTCATAATTACAATTTGTTGTGCATTCCAGAACGTTATAGATACTGCTGTCGGTTGTACACTCACTGCTGCAATTCGTCTCACAGACAGTTTCTTGATTTGAACAATTTGTAGTACAAGCCGCAGGGTCAGTATCTGCCAGACATGCGTCATTACATTCAGACTCAATTGCCTCACAACTATCAACGCAGGATGTTTCGCACTGTGTTTCGGCACCGGCCTGGCATGTAGCTATTTGAGTAGAATCGATAGCAGGAGCACCCAATTCTCCATAGTAGGAATTTTTTCCAGTGCCGGTTGCTTGAGTTTCCCAGGCGTCCCCCCAATCCCAGATGCCATACATGGTTTGAGTGCTCTTATCATTCAGATCCAGAGTACCAATAAACCTTCCTGTACCAAAAACCACCATGACACCTTCCTCACCATTGACGCAGGGTAGCGTAATGGTAGGTTTCGTAGTGATGGGTTGACGATGCCCCTCTTTGTTTTTTACGGAAATAAGTGGTTGGGGGACATTAACGCCTAAAGCGTCTGGACCTTCGTAGGCCACTTTCCAATTAGACTCATTTACTGTTAAGTCAAATTTCCACATATTTCCTAATAAGTCACCAGCATAAGCATAATCTACTATCCCATCAAAATCGAGATCTACTAAAGTTGGAGAAGACAATCCGTTACACTCAGTATCCGTAGAACAGTCATTAAGGGTACAAGGTCTCGGTTCACCATCAACGACTATTCTCTTCAGCAGTTCTCCGGTAACAGCATCGAGTATATACAGCGCAGCATTCTGATTGTAACTTTCATAACCATTTCCAAATACAACAACCCACCTGCCTCCTGTTGTATATCCATCATCTATTTTGACGATCTCTGGTTGTTGAAACACATAGCCCAGATAGGGATCGGTAGAGAGTGCTCTTATAGTGTTGCTATATGCTGCATTATCTTCAGTTCCTTGTATTAGTTTGTCATCACTCGTATCAGATGCTGTGCCGTTGTTATCCAACCGCAAACCATCGCTCTTATAGTAAGGATATTCCCACTTAACCACATTATCAGCGTCACTCTCTACATCAGCGTAATCTAAAATACCTTTAATATTAAGCCCATAAACACCACGACCGCCCTTACCGAGGGCACCTACAACCATCGTGTTTAAATTGTCTTCCAGATACTGTACCCTAACTGTCTGATCGACAAAATATTGGTGATTACTTTGATAACTTGCTTGGGACAGTGTTTTTAATTTTTCGATATACTGACTAGTCTCTACATCCCAACTTTTGTAAGAGAAACTAGGAACGTATGAGAAAAGCTCATCACCTGTGGTGTCATCAAAAACATGCAGCATGCCATCATTTGATCCTACCAGGATGAGGCTAGCATAATGGGTCGGCTCTGAGTGCACAAAATCGCCATAATGCGTCACCCTATTACGCAATGTACCACCTTTCGACTGTTCATTGGTTCGATCACCCCGAATATAATTAAGGATTGTCGCATTGCCCAGCCAACCTTTTTGAGCGTCACTAATATCATCCCATCTGAACGGAACCCCTTCACGGGAGTCGTCGTCCTTCATGGTGATTATTCTGCGACTATCCCACCAGGAACTGCCTCCATCGACCGCCTTCTGATCAGCAGTCCATTTAACCTCTGAATCAGTCCCTTCGCAATTCATCTCATCGCCGCGTTCGTCAAGGCAAATAGCGAATAAATTGCCAGCCCATTCTTTCTTCTGATATACGGTCTGGTACAATAGTGTACCGGCTGTAATTTTTTGAGCATTGAGGGTTACCGAGGCCGCCGTAGTAATTTGAGCCTTGATGAGTCGATAAATATCTAACAACCCTTTGATCAGTTGCTCAGGATTATCCGCCTGAATAAATTTTCCACGGCTGTTGATCGATGCATGGTAAATGTCGTCGACCTTGAATTTATCAGCACCAGTTTTTGTGGCCACCGGCCAATCCGGGCATGTGCTACTAAACGGAGCCGTCCCTGTACCATCATGCCTCGTTATCACCTGATCATCAGGATCGGCTTCCGGCAAACAATCGGGATAATGGTTCGGATTCATAGTTCCAGAGACCCCGAAAGCGATACCATAAGTGTTCATATGCTGGTGTGGGGCAGTGTCGTACCATTTCGTTGGAACATCATCATCCAGATCGGGTTGCAGATCGTCCTCATAATAAAACATCGAGACATCAGCCATCGTACCTGCTGTCCTAATTGAATCGGCAAAAATTCCACCGTCGTAGTCACTGCCTTCCCCTACATTCGGCGAATCCGTATCGCCTTGAGGGGCATTCGAACCATTCCAGTGACCATCAGTCATCAAAATAGTATATGCCTTTTGGCACGAACCGCCTTCACCGGCACTGCTCCATGGACTGTCATAGCTATCATTGCCGAGTCTTCCCGCACTCCGGCTATTGCTGGTTTTATAGTATTTGCCTATCTCATCATAAGCTTGACGTAGCGGTGTTCCGCCGTCATATCTGACGATATTCACATAGAGTTCATGCAGATATTCATCCGTTTCATCATGATAGTCGCCGTTCATATCGTACATATCAATCGGCACAACACCAAGCTGGCCACGTTTATGGATGCTATAGATTCCAAATTTCATTCCGCCTACTTGCTCTATGGTCAGCCCCACTGCAGCTTTAGCCGTCAGAGCACGCCTGCGATAGAAAGAGTACCAATCGGCGAAATTCTGCCTTTCTTCAAGTGCAGTATGCTGCTCAGCGCAGATATCGGTTGCCTCATCATAGCTTTTGCATGAAATTTTGTTTGGAATCTTATCCAAAGGATCCACCGACGGGTCATTACCTAAAGGAACCAACTCATAATTATCAATTACGCCATCAATAACGCCGGTCTCTTTACCGTCAACGAATTTATAATATTCCCTGGAATAGGTTCCATATTCACCTGAAATATTTACCAGATAAACCGAATCATCAGAGTCATCACCAGGAGTTTCCGGGTTGTTTTCATCGATCACAACAAAGTAATGCGAAATATTGATATTGACTGGCGTCGGTTCCTGCTGGTGAAATGGAAATTTCTGATTATCGAGCAAATACCAGTGGCCGGATTCGCCATCCTGATTCATTTCAAAAGGAGGGGAAACAGTAACTCCACCGGCACCATCGGAGTGGTGTATAATATATTCCGCATTGGAATCAGGGAAATATTCATTATTTGGACCACCGAAATTAGGAACCCAGGCATAAACATAATAATTACCAGCTACAGGTATTTTGGGGATCCACTCAGATTCATGTCCAGCAGAAATATCAGCTGAATTAATGGTAGTGCGTAAATATGAAGCACCTTCCCCTTTGTTCGATGTGGTACTTACTTCCTGAAACCAAGTCTTGGTGGCAGCAGAAAGTGACGATTCCCCAAAAACATAGTCAGGAGTTCCTCCGGTTATTTCCAGATTTGCCTGGGTGGCTTCCAGCCCGATTGCATCGGCTAAGGTGACATCGAAGGCATTATATGTATTGCTACCAACGGTAACCGTTGTCGGATTATCTTTCCTGCGAACAATAATCTTCTGGGCACTGGTTGTACTGGCAATCGAAGGTAGCGTTGAAAACCAGATATCACTCAAGCTTCGCCAGTTTGCATCTCTGTGGCCCTGTGCTTCAGTATAATCGGTCGGATCGATCGGGTTAAGTCGTGGTTTATCCAGGTGTGCATGGACAAATCCTGTAGAAGAATCAAGCCACAGCTCAAAATTAGTAGGATCGCTTGAATCGATATTTACTGCAGTCAAATTAGTTTCAAACGGTACAACAGGTGCATAATTATTAACGCCATTGCTGTCGCTTATTCTCTCTTTATGCCATCGAGGCCATGGTTGATAGGAAAGCTCTGAACTATAATACATAGGATTATAATCTTTAAACTGGGATTTCCAGGTTCTCGTAGCAAGATTATTAAGTTCCACCCTGTTGCGTTGATAATTATTATCCTCATCATCATAGAGATAATAATAGGCATCGCCATCAATCATGAAGACACCATCGGGATTTTGAGTCATGAATTGAAAATCCATGCTGCCTGAATCATCAAACACAACCATCACCAAAGGCGGAGCAGGCTGAATTGCAGTGTTTAGCGGGTAATCAGAAGCCTTGACCTCGCAAGTCAGCTCAGAACCACAAACCCGATTACCATCAATATGATTCCAGACAGCCCCATTTACATACTTTCCGTTGGTCGAACTTCCGTTTTCTTCCCAGCCGGGACCACCGAAACAGTCTTCATCAACATTGGTGGTAGTGCAGTCATCTATTGCACCGGGATGCACATCACGGCCCCGTACACCATCTATAACTCCAGTTGAATCGAAACAATCGCCTGTGTTAGGGGTGTAGCCGTCTCCATCCTGATCAAGGTCTCCTTCGCCGCAGGTTTCTTCATTGGCAGGTGCATTTACCCAGGAAACCGTGGTCTGATCAAAAACCTTTCCGCAATTCTGATCAATTCCATCTCCGCATTTTTCAGGCGCTCCCGGATAAATTGTGTTATCTGCATCGTTACAATCGAACTCATCAGGAGAAATACATGAACCAGCAGCTCCTGGATTTGCGACAAAACCATCTCCGTCATTATCCCCGCACAACAAAACGAAAATTGCTGAAATGGCACGATCAACATCCATTTGTATAGATATTTCATTCGCAGTGGGATCCAGTGGTGAACCATTGGAGTCAACCGCAGGCAAATTTCCCTGCCATGTCACAAATTGGGACCCTGAATCCGCCGTAGCAATAAGTTCAACAACCTGGTTTGATTCAAAAACATATTGATAGGTTGTATTCTGAATTAAATCGCCACTTGGATTGAGGCTAGCACCACCGGTACCATTACCCGAATCGAGATCCAGGCTCAAAACTCTGCTTAATGCAAGATATTCGGTATTAAAAACAATCGGACTACCTGCATATGCTGCCGCTGAAACCGAACCCTCGATTGAATTAGGTTGTTGCCAACCGGCAACAGCCCCAAAAACAATTTTATAATATTGAACATCACATGGTATCGTTATGATCTCACCATGGACCTTACCGCTCGCAATGGTTGAATCCACCAATCCGCCGGGACCGGACAATTCGTAAATTGTCCAAACGGCTTTGTCGCGGACGCCTGGCGGATCACTAAATGCATGTCCCTCAGGATTAATATTGACTTGCAACTGGATTTTAGCATTGAAGGCAACATCAATAGTATGACTGTTATCGGCTACAGGTATTAAAGTTGTAACTGATCCAAAATTAGGTCCGGTGGAAACCCCATCAACCGCGATATCACTCACACAGAAGTTTGTGTCTGGATTGGAAGAAAATGTTTCCGTACCATTTTTATCATGAACAGTGACAGTGTCCGGAGCCGGCATTGTGGAATTATCATGCACCAGTGATCCTGTCCCGGTGCCACTTTTTGTCATGACAAAGTCGAAGTCATCGTTGTCAATTATTCCGGTGCCGGGTATACCGGAAAAGGTAACGGCTTTACCACCCGCCTGAATATTAGTAACCGTAACAGTAAAGGTTTCATCTGTCTCAACGACATCATCGCCATTAACAACGACATTAACAGTATGTACCTCGCTTTCCGTACCATTGAAATTGAGAGTACCAGCCTGTAACTGATAATCGTTATCTGCTACGGTAGCAGTTCCATCTACGGTTGAGAAATCAACGGTGAAAGAACTATCAACAGAGCCAGTTAAAGTGACATCTAAAGAAAAACTCGTTGTTCCACTATTTCCTTCTGAAGAAGTAACATTACCAATTGACAGTACAGCGGAATCATCATCTTCGATCGTTCCCGATGCCGTATTCGTTCCAATAGAACCAGATGTGACAGGTGTGAGATTACTGATGGTGATAATGAATCCCTCATCATCTTCGACCTTCTGGTCATTGCTCGGGTCAATGGTAATAGTTTTGCTTGTTTCGCCTGCGGCAAAGGACACCAGATTGGTGGGAGTGGCTATGTAATCCGGCGGCAATACATCCCCAGTCACGGCATGAGCTACACTTACAGGCCATGCTACCGGGGCACTCAGCTTGACCGTGTAAACTAAATTACCGCCGTTTTCTGTTGTTGTCGTTGTTGCGGGTGGAACAATATCTACAGTATAGGAATCATCGTTGGTAATTGTGCCGGTACCAAGTAGGGTATCTATGCTAACATTGTCGCTGGATGAATTACCATCAATTACACTTGGCGAAGATAATTGAACAGAAAATGTCTCAGTGTCTTCAACGAGGTCATCGCTTGCAATAGCAATAGTAATAGAATGGCTCAGTCCTGAGACATTGTTAAAAACCAGAGGTTGGGCTGCAATGGACGTGAAATCAGTCCCACCTGTTGCAGTCCCGTCACTTGTTGCGTATTGAACAGTAACCTCATCCCCTGCCGCTAAACCAGCTCCGCCATCATCAGTTGTGAGTGTTACTGTGAAATTGAGGTTTACAGTGCCACCCCCGGAACCTTCAATTATGGCAGCAGGCGAATCAACTGAAAGTCCATAAGAAGTAGCATATGAATTTATGGGAGCAGATAGAATGAGGGCAAAGAGGGCACCAAATACTGCCAGCATGGGGCTTAAAAGTTTACTTTTATTCATATACATTTCTTCCGTCTCCCACCAGCTTCCTGTTTATTCTTAAACATATCGAAATAGCTATTCATAATTTTATAAAACCTGCATGACTTCGAGTTCCATCCTGTAACCCATTTCCATTACACTACGACCGGGAAAGGTTTTACCGGAACCTCTCTTTACATCATATAAACCATATAGCTTGTACCCACGAATATCGGGGTCACTGGAGCCAATTGAATATATTCCGGTACGACCATTATCCTGCACGGCGAATCGAACTAAGTCTCCTGTTGCCTCATTATAACCGGCCGGTTCAAGAGCTAATACCTGCCCTGTCCGCAGAGGTGTATCAATCCGTTGCACCTTTACTCCAACGTTTGTCCAATTATTCGGATATGGAGCAACCCTCGGCATAACTGTATTATCCGCTGTAGCTCCTGTGTCAGTGACGGTCAAGTCATAGGTAGCTTTTAATGTATTTCCAGAGAACACTTCATCAAGCCACCCCAGGGTTGTGGATTCAACATTATAGAGCTCTCTCACCAGGCATTCTGTTGGAAAAGATGCCCCGCAGTCGTTACCAGTTTTGTTTTGATACTCAAGATAGGCAACACCCTCAAGTCCAACTCCTTCAAACATATAAAACGTGGTGAGGTATCCTTGTTGATTACCTGCCGTCATTATCTCGTTATTTGCAATCTGCGTTGAAAAAACACCCATTAGCGTTAAAACGACTAAAATAATGAGAGCAAAAACCAGAACAAAACCGCCTTCGTTATTAACTGGTTGCAAGATCACTGGAGTAGTTTTTAATGTCTTCATTGCAGTCTCTATTAAATTATAATCCTAAATTTCTGCATCTAACCCGTGTAACGTACGACCTCTCAAGAAGCCCTTCCCTTCCGGCCGGAGCCTGGGCAGTAAGAGTAATTATGACCGTTCGGATATCACTTTTGGAGGAGGTTGAATTATTTGAACTATCGAGATAGTTAAAGGTCATGCCAGTAACTTTCATATCGTCATCCGCTCCACCAAGTAAAGTCTGGCTGGAAAAAGATGCGGTACCTTTACCCGTTATTCTTCTTAAACTTCTATCAGAGGCTATATAATTGTATTCGATTATATCACTCTCATGAGGAATGGCGCCCCCATGACTTGCATCAACTTTTCCATCAGCATCCCAGTCTACGGTAAAACCCAATGTTCTGGTTTGCGCTACTGTAATTCCAAAATCTTCATCATCCAGAGGAGCAAAGCCGGCCATCCGTATTTCCCTGGCCATATAGTCGCCAGCTGCACGTAATGCTTGCTGTATATCAGCAGTGACATTTTGTGTAGTATATCGATTGGAAAAATTTGTGAAAATTCCCACTATCGCACCGAGAACCATTACAAACATTGCCATGGCAACCAAAAGTTCAACAAGGGTAAAACCTCCCTGTAATTGCCGGTTATCCATAGTGTCGATTCGACTATTCCATGCCTGATTCATATTCCCCTCCCGTGCGTCAGGGTATGTAACCGCACCTCACCTGCACCACCTCTGCCGCCACCTCCACGTTGCCAGGTTACAGTCACAGAGGCCAAACAAGTGCCGCTTCCATCATTGTTCCCGGTTGCGCAATTGGCCAGAGCTCCTACTACTCCGGCTCCCCATGAAGTTTTGACCGCGTCTGTGAACGTATATGCAATACTGTAGGTACCGCCACCATCCATTGGCTGTCCGGCACCGTCCAAGGGAATAATGTCAGCCTCATCGTCGAAATTAGCATCGAGATCTTTGATGTCAGGTTCATTTTTAATTTGTTCAATCCTTGACTGAGCAAGGAGTGTTGCCTGGGTAACAATATTTCCCGAAGTTGTATTGCGCACAGACATAAAGGCCATCGATAATGTAGAGAGAATTCCAATCGTCAATATACTCATGGCAACAATCACCTCTAACAGGGTGAAACCGCCTTGAGGTTCTCTTGCCGTTTGCTGTTGATTTTTGAGTCGAAGCATCGTTTTCATCCAATACCTGTTAGTTATAAGTCACATATGGGTAATTACTTCTGAACCTGCCTTTGCAAGAGCAAGTCCTGTTTGGTATTTAAATATAATATTGTTTAATTTAGGGATATTACAATCGAGGCAGGAACAGATATAGCAGATATTTCTTAGCGGCCGTCCTGTGAACTATAAACTTTTTTTATAAATGAAGTGTGAATAAAGGTTCAACAAGGATTGAGCTCTCAACTGATATTATATTCTTTCAATTTACTGAGCATGGAGGGATAGCTGATCTGAAGAGCTTTGGCAGCTTGGCTTTTGTTACCTTGAAACAGGAGCATAGCCTTCGCTATCAATTTCGCTTCCATAGTCTTTTGGGCTAATTTCAATGACAGCTCGCCCTTCAAGGTCAAGTTGTCATCAGAACGTCGGCCCATAGAGCCCATATTTTCAGGAAGCAGTTCCTGTGTTATCATGTTAGTTCTCGTCAAAACCATTCCTCTTTGGATCACATTCTCTAGTTCCCGCACATTTCCAGGCCATGCATAGTTTAATATCATCTCCATCGCCTCAGGAGATACCGCCTTAATATTGGTTTCAAACCTGCTATTAAATTTTTTTACAAAATGATGACATAATTGCGGTATATCTTCTTTTCTTTCCCTGAGCGGCGGAATCGAAATATGCAAAACGTTAAGCCTGTAATACAGGTCTTCCCTGAAATTTCCATTATCCACATGGTCCTGTAAGTCTCTGGCGGTAGCTGCGATAACCCGAACATCCACACGTTTAGAAAGCGATGCACCAACAGCTCTGACTTCTTGCTCTTGAAGTACACGCAGCAGCTTCACCTGCATTGCCAAAGGCAGCTCACCAATCTCATCGAGAAATAATGTTGAACCATCTGCTTCATCAAACATTCCTTTCTTTGACTTATCAGCGCCGGTAAAAGCACCTTTAACATATCCAAACAACTCGCTTTCCAGCAAATTTTCGGGAATGCTGCCACAATTTACAGCAATAAACGGTTTATGCCTTCGTCCTGAATAGTTATGAATCCCCCGGGCCACCAGTTCTTTACCTGTGCCGGATTCCCCTGTTACCAAAACAGTCGTATTGTATTCCGCAACTTTTCTGGCGAGAGTATAGACAGCCCTCATGCCCATACTTTCCCCTATCATCTTATAGAAAGAACCTGCAAATTGCATTTCCTGTATTTCGGTTTTTAAACGATGATTTTCCTGCTTGAGTGCCTCCCGCTCTTCAGCCTTTTTCAATGCCAGCAGAACCTCATCCGCTTTAAACGGTTTGGATATGAAATCATATGCCCCCTTCTTCATTGCTGCTAAGGCAAGGTCAACAGTTCCATACGCGGACATCATTATGATAGTAGACTCTTGAAGATTTTCAGCTCCTTTCTCCAAAAATGTCATACCATCCATTTGGGGCATCTTTACATCGCATAGGATGAAGTCAAAACGCTCATTTTCGATTATCTTCAGAGCAGCAAGTCCATTAGATGTAATTGTAACTCGATAGCCATGTCGCTCAGTCATCGCTTTGAGCATATGGCACATGTTCTCTTCATCATCAATTATCAGGAGCTTCATTTCAGTATCCTTGATCTGCTGCAGTTGCCCGGATTTCTCACCAGTCGAGGTTGCTGTGTATCCGAGAACTGAAGCAATGAATTATAGTTGCCTATGTTCATTGCTTCAGCGACGAAAGAGACGCAGTGAGATCGGCTGGCCTCTGGTGAACATTGTGAAAATTTCAGTTTAAGAAAGTGGAACGTAGCATATTGAATTTTAGACAATTTAATGAAATTTACACAATGTTCATGAGATATCCGGGCTAGAAATCGGCAGCTTAATATTTACAGTTGATCCTTTGCCAAAGGTGCTTTCGATCCAAATTTTTCCGCCATGTGCATCTATTATGGAATGCGACACAAACAAGCCCAACCCGGTTCCTTTCCCCTGATCCTTTGTCGTAAAAAAAGGATCAAAGATGGCTTCAAGGTTTTTGTCTTCTATCCCTATGCCATTATCTTTCATACTTATGTGGACATCAGTTTGATGAGCCTCACCCTCTACTCCTCTTTCAGCCTTTATGATGATCTGCTGCTCAAAATCACCAATTTTCGATTCAAGCCCATCAAGAGCATTCAACAGGCAGTTAAGAAACACCTGACGCAGACTTTCTCCATCGCATTCAATAAAAATATCCGCAGGAATATCTTTTATAAGAGAAATGAGATGATTTTTCTTTTTGAATACCACCATTTCACACACCCCTTCAATTAATTGATGTAAATTGGTTATGGTCATTTCATGTGAAGAGGAACCGGCATAATCAAGCAGTTGCCTTATTAATTTATTCACCCGATCCAGCTCACTGAGTGCCCGCTGAGCAAACTGTTGTTTTTCGACCTGATCAAGATCCGGTTGTTGCAGCAATTCAACATACCCTTGCACTATACCTATCGGGTTACCAATTTCATGGGCAAGCCCGGCAGACAATCTTCCCACTGAAGCAATCTTTTCAGTACGTATCATTTCCTTTTGCGTCTTCAACAGTTCTGAATTTGCAATTTCAAGAGATGTAACCGAATTACGTAATTGAACTCGATCAGATTCGATCCTATAGAGCATTCCATTAAGAGCCATCGACAATTGGCCAAACTCACTCCGTTTTTGCTCTCCGCTAAAAAACAGTACATCAGGATCATGATAAGATTGCGACATCCGGACCATTCTCTCAATCGGTTTGACAGTAATAGCAATCAAGCGGAAAAATCCAACTATTGTTAACAGTATCACGTTGACCAGCAAGTAGACAAATATTGCTTCTTTATTATGGAAGATAGTTTCGTAGATTGAATCGAGTTCGATAACTACCACGGCAGCTTTCCTTTTATCGGGAAAAGCTGAAGTGAATGGTTCTGCGATGAGCAGATATTTTTTTTCCAGGGAGAGTATTCCCCACGGATTTCCTGCAATTTGAATAATTTCTTTTTGAGACATTGCCGATTCTAGGACTAGTTCAACAGATTTTGTTTGTATCTTCGGCAAATCTTTTTTCAGCCATGGATCTCTGCCTGAAAAGGCAACCCCGGCACATTGCTTCCCTCTATAATGACATAAGTCCTTAAGGTCATCGTAAAGATCCGATTGATTTTGGTTAGGAATATTTGCATTTCGAGATATATCGGCCCACATCGATCTCACATGTTCGACTTCTGATCGAACCACTTCTTTCTGCCAAAAAGCAACAAGAACAACATAACCAAGCAGCATGGCCAGAGTAAACAGGACAGCAAGTGTCACTGCAATTTGCATTTTTAATCCACTAAACAACATATATGCCTCGGGAGATTTTCGGATTTGAATGATGCTGGATTGTATTTTGATTTTAATGAATTAGTCAATGATCTTATTCGAATTTATTTTATCAGACACTATGAAGCGGTCATCTCAGAAACATCCAGCCATCAACATCAAACCGAAAGTGACGATAATTGTCATTCGATTGACGTAATATTGTCAATAGGGGCTCAACAGATTTGAAACGAAACATGCCTTTGAAAAAACACATTGCGTGATTTTATCGTTTAACTATTTGCAACATTTGAAGAAAAAAATAATGCCACTGAGATTTGACTATTGGCATCGTCTTTGCGTATACTTGAACAGTCTAGAACAGATGTACCAAGAGAAGCGTAAGAATTAATAAAATCTTGAAGGAGAAAAAATGAGAAAATTAAGAATCAACCACAATGAAAAAGGCTTCACCCTTATCGAGCTTATGATCGTTATCGCGATCATTGGTATTTTAGCTGCTATTGCTATTCCTAATTTTATCGCTTACCGTGACAAAGCATTCTGTTCTGCTGCTGAGTCTGATGCCAACTCAATAGCTAGTGGTCTTGCTGATTATTTTTCTATTCCAGCAAACGTATCTTTTACTGACCAAACTGGGGTAAATCCGGTGGATTTTCCGGGCTCACAGCCAATTGGGGTTAGTGGTAGCAACACTGCAGATGTTGTGGCGGGAACACTGGGAACGTATATAATTACCGTATACGACGGAAGCTTGAGATGTCCTGACAATTACATGACTTCACAAGTAATCAACAACGGTGAAGGTTGGAAAGTTGCTGACAACTATTTCCAGAAAACTATGTAATAACGAACTTGACCCAAGTTTAAAAAGGAGTGACAAATACTGTCACTCCTTTTTTTATGTAATGAAGCAATAATTCGCATTTTAAAGGACAAAATTGAGCCTAAACCTCAACAAAACAACATACTCACGAGCCCTAACCTTCATATGCGCAGGGTTTTTAATTCTATTATGCATTGCTGTTATAATTTTATCAGCAACCCCACCAGTGAGCCGTGACGCTCTAACCCACCATCTCTTTGTTCCAAAACTCTGGATACAATTTGGTAACATTCTACCTATTCCTCAAATAGGTTTTTCGTACTACCCAATGAATCTGGATCTGTTGTACATGATCCCTCTTTCCTTCGGCAATGATATCCTCCCTAAATATATTCATTTCGCATTTGCCCTGTTTACTGCATGGCTTATCTTTGAATATATAAAAACACGATTAAATAATTTGTGCGGGCTTTTTGGTGCTCTCTTTTTTCTATCTCTACCAATTATTGTTAAACTTTCAATAACCGTATATGTTGATCTAGGTCTTATCGCATTTTCCACCGCATCTCTTCTTATGCTTTTCAAGTGGGCAGAGTCAAACAAAGTACGCCACTTGATTTTTGCTGCCATTTTCTGTGGCCTCGCGGCCGGTACGAAATATAACGGACTTATTTCGATCTTTCTGCTGTCATCATTCACCCCCTTAATTTTCATCCGTTCGTACGGCGGAGAAAAAAAATATTTATCCATCCGTGCTGCTGGATTTGGATTGCTCTTTCTCGTAATAACATTACTAACATTTTCTCCCTGGATGGTGAGAAACTATGAATTAACCGGTAATCCTATTTATCCTTTACACAATTCCCTTTTTGCTAAAAATAAAACCGGCACAATTCATGCGAGTACAAATAATTCTAGTGTTTTAGATCAAGCTCAAACAGTGGGTACGCAACTCACCACACGAGGAAGTTCCACATTCGCAAACCGTAAATTTCTGTACAATGAAACGTGGTGGCAAGCATTGCTCTTGCCTATCAGATTTTTCTTAGAAGGGCAGGATGACGACCCACGATATTTTGACGGGAAACTCAACCCTTTTCTCCTGTTCCTAATGTTACTTACTTTTTACAAAAACAGTTATTCAAGACAAGTTAGGCGTGAGCTTATTTTTCTATTCAGTTTTGGCTGGTTGTTTTTCTTCCTCACCTTTTTCCAAGAATCACTCCGCATTCGATATATTGCTACCGCTCTGCCATCT
>Ga0214472_10003289_pt1 | contig 17133 bp, 13 predicted proteins | sample RVTome_6_FD_207662 | JGI IMG/M metagenome (GOLD analysis project Ga0214472, IMG submission 207662) | Soil microbial communities from uranium-contaminated site in the Upper Colorado River Basin, Wyoming, United States - RVT140D175 | ecosystem: Environmental > Terrestrial > Soil > Contaminated >... | reverse complement strand
CCGACGCCTCGGTGCGCGAGTTCGCGAGCCACGCGCTGGTCTCGATCGGCTTCTTCGAGCGGGCGGCCTGGCTGCGCGGCCTCGCGCACGCCGACGACTCCGTGCGGCTCGGGACGTTGCGCTGCCTGGCCTGGATCGCCCCCCCCGACGGCACGGCACTCGTGGCGCCGCTGATTCACGACCCGTCGGCCGAGGTGCGCGCCGAGGCGGCCGCGGCCGTGGGCCGGCTCGGCGACGAGGACGCGCCGATGCTTCTCTTCGAGCTGCTCGGCGACGAGAGCGAGCTGATCCAGGAGAGCGCGATGGAGAGCCTCTCGCGCATGAGCCCGCCGCGCGTGCTGCCGCTGCTGGTGCAGGCGCTCGCGAGCGGCGACGCGGACGCGCGGGTGCGCGCGGCGCAGACGCTCGGCCTGCTGCGGGACGGCGCCGCCCTCCCGGCACTGGTGGTGGCGAGCCGCGACGAGCGCGAGGCCGTGCGCGCCGCCGCGATGCAGGCGCTCGGGGAGCTCGGCGGGCCGGAGGCGCTGGTGGTGCTGCGCGAGGGGCTTCAGGATGCGAGCGGCGTCGTGCGGCAGCAGGCGGTGCTCGCGCTCGGGCGGCTGCGCGAGCCCGAGTCGGCGCCGCTGCTGCTGCCGCTCGTGGCGGCTGAGGACCCGCGCCTGCGTTTCGCGGCGGTGCGCGCGCTCGGCCAGATCCGCAACCCCGCGGCGATCCCGACGCTGCTGCCGCTGCTCGGCGATTCGCGCAAGGAGCTGCGCTTCGCCGCGGTCGAGGCGCTCGGCCAGATCCGCGCGCCCGAGGCGGTGCGGCCGCTGGTCGAGGCGCTCCGCGACAGCGATCGCAACCTCAGGCGCGCCGCGGCGGAGGGGCTCGGCGAGATCGGCGACCCGCAGGCGGCGCCGGCGCTGATCGTGGCGCTCGAGGACGAGCACTGGAGCGTGCGCTCGGCGGCGGCCACGGCGCTCGGCCGCGTGGGGAGCCCGAAGGCGACACTCGCCCTCGTCGCCCGCGCCGACGATCCGGACGACACCGTGCGACGTGCGGCGGTGATGGCGCTCGGCGAGGTCCGCGACGCGCGCGCGGCCGCCCGCCTGATCGGCGCACTCGCGGACCCGGCGCTGCAGGCGGCGGCTCGCGAGGCGCTGCGGCGGCTGGGCCCCGCGGCGCTGCCCGAGATGGAGCAGGCCTTGACGCGGGGCGCGCTCGCCGCCGAGGCGAGGCGCCTGCTGGTCGACCTGGCCGGGCGCTTCGAAGACCCGGCCGCGCGCCGGTTGCTGCTGGCGGCGCTCGAGGACCAGAGCCCGGCGGTGCGGGCCGAGGCCGCCACGGCACTCGGCGACGGGGGCTTCCGCGAAGCGCTGCGACCGCTCGTCGAGCGCAAGGCGAGCGATCCCTCCCCCGAGGTCCGGCAGGCCGCGGCGCGCGCGCTCCGGAAGCTGCAGCCGCGGTGAAGTACCGCCACGTCGACCACGACGCCGAGCTCAGCGAGGAGGAGTTCCGCCTGCTGCGCGACTTCGTCCACGAGCGCTTCGGCCTCTACTACGACGAGTCGCAGCGCGCGAGCCTGCGCGCGCGGCTCGCGCCGCGCCTCGACCTGCTGGGGCTTTCGTCCTTCGAGGACTACCACCGCCACCTGCGCTTCGCGCCCGAGCGCGCGGACGAGCAGCAGCGCATGGTGAGCCACCTCACCAACAACGAGACGTATTTCTTCCGCGAGCAGCCGCAGCTCGACGTGTTCTCCGGGCACGTGCTGCGCGCGCTCAAGGAGCGCAAGACGCGCTCGGGCGAGAAGCGGCTGCACGTGCTCTCGGCGGGCTGCTCGACCGGCGAGGAGCCGCTCACGCTCGCGATGATCCTGTTCGACAGCGGGCAGTTCTTCTGGGGCTGGGACGTGCGCGTGAGCGGGATGGACGTCGACGGCGCGGCGCTCGACAAGGCCCGCCGCGCGCTCTACCACCAGGGGTCGCTGCGCACGGTGACGCCCACGCTGCTCGAGCGGCACTTCGTGACGGACGGCAACGGCGTGCGCGTGAGGGACTCCTCGCGCCGCAGCGTGAGCTTTCGAGCCGGCAACCTGCTCGAGCCCGGAAGCTACGAGGGGCTGCGCCCGCTCGACGTGGTGTTCTGCCGCAACGTGCTGATCTACTTCTCCGACGCCGCGGTGCAGCGCGCGGTGAGCCTCTTCCACCAGGCGCTCGCCCCGGGCGGCTACCTGTTCCTCGGCCACGCCGAGTCGCTGGCGCGCGTCTCGAGCGCCTTCGTCCCGATCCGCTTCCAGGGCGCGATCGTCTACCAGAAGCCCGAGGAGGCCGTGGCGTGAGCGACAGGATCCGCGTGCTGGTCGTCGACGACTCGGCGTTCGTGCGCAAAGCGGTCGGGCGCATGCTCGCGACGGCCGACGACATCGAGGTGGTCGGCTTCGCCAAGGACGGCGAGGAGGGCCTGGCCATGGCGCGCGAGCTGCGGCCCGACGTCGTCACGCTCGACGTGCGCATGCCGCGCCTGGGCGGCCTCGAGACGCTCGAGCGGCTGATGGCGGAGCAGCCGGTACCCGTGCTGCTGATGTCGACGCTGACCCAGGAAGGCGCCGAGGTGACGCTGCGCGGGCTCGAGCTCGGTGCCATGGAGTTCGTCGACAAGTCCTCCGTGCAGCCGATGAGCATGCTGAGCCTCACGGAGGAGCTGGTCGCCAAGATCCGCGCGCTCGGTGGTGCCCACGTGCGGTCGCGGCCGCGGCCGCCGCGGGCGCGGGCCGGAGAGGGTCGCGGGCGTTCGCTGGCCGAGTGCGTCCTGATCGGGGCGTCGACCGGCGGGCCGACGGCGCTCCAGACGGTGGTTTCGGGGCTGCCCGCGGCGTTTCACGCCGCCGTCGTGATCGTGCAGCACATCCCGCGCGGCTTCACGCGCTCGCTGGCGGAGCGCCTCGACGCCAGGAGCGCGATCCCGGTGCGCGAGGCCCGCCACGGCGACGCGATCGAGCCGGGCCAGGTGCTGCTGGCGCCGGCCGGGATCCACACCCGCCTGGTGCGGGCCGGGGCCGGCACCTCCATCTCGCTCGAGGAGGAGCCGAGCGAGGCGCTGCACCGGCCGTCGGTCGACGTGCTGATGGTCTCCGCGGCCGAGGTCTACGGTGCTTCGGCGCTGGGCGTCGTGCTCACCGGGATGGGCTCCGACGGGACCGAGGGCCTGCGGGCGATCCAGGAGCGCGGCGGGCTGACGCTGGCCGAGGCGGAGGAGAGCTGTGTGATCTTCGGGATGCCCAAGTCCGCGATCGAGGCCGGCGTCGTCGAGCGAGTCGCGCCGCTCGATCGCATCGCCGGCGAGATCCTGGCCGCGGTATAGAATCCGAAGCGGAGACGAAACCCTTGGCCCTGCAAGGCAATCTCGAGGACCTGCCGCTCCTCGACATCATCCAGATCGTCTCCTTCAGCAAGAAGACCGGCTACCTCGGAGTGCGGATGCCCGAGGGCGAGGGCGCCATCGTCTTTCACGAGGGGCTGGTGGTCGCGGCGTTCACCGCCAACTCACCGGCGCCCGACCCGCGGCTCGCGACGCTGCCCCAGGCGTCGCGCGAGACGGCCATCAAGCGGCGGCTCAGCTTCGCGCTCGAGGAGCTGGCTCGCCTGCGCGAGGGTGCTTTCGGCTTCGAGCTCACGACCGCGGTACCGCCGACGGTCGAGGGCCGGGACATCCGCGCCGAGACGCTCGCCACGGGCATCAACCCCCAGGAGATGCTGCTCGCGCTGGCCCAGGGCATGGACGACGACCGCGCCCAGTCGGCGGCGGCCGTCGAGGCGTCGTTCGCGACGCCCGCGGAGGGCATCGTGGCCGCCGAGCTCGCGGCGTTCGCGCCGCCGGTGGTGCCGGCCGAGGCGGTTCGCTCGGCTTTCGCCGACGAGCCTCGGGTGCCGGACGCACCCGAGGCCGACGGCGCGGACGCGTGGCAGACGACCCCCAGCGAGCGTTACGGCCCGGACACGCGCCCGCTTCCGAAGCTGACGCGCCAAGCCATGGCGCAAGCGGCGCAGGCGGCTCCCGCCGAGAGCGCTCCCGCCGCGGCGGCAGCGGCGGCGGCCCCGGAGCCACCGGCGGAGCAGGCCGCGCGCACGATCCTGCTGGTCGACGACGAGAGCGACGTGCGCCAGGTGCTGGGCCGCCACTTCGCTGCCGCCGGCTTCGAGATCGTCGAGGCCGCGGACCCGGAGGAGGCCGCGAAGCTCGCGGCGAAGCTGCGCTCCGAGGCGAAGCCGTTCGTGCTCGTGACCGACCTCGGGATGCCGGCCTCGGGCGGGGCCTCGTTCCAGGGCGGCTTCGAGGTCATCAAGCGCCTGTGGAAGATGAACCTGCGCCCGCCCGTGCTGATGATGACGGAGAGCCTGAACCAGTCGCTGCGGCTGCGCGCCCGCCAGATGGGCGTCCAGTCCTTCGTGTTCAAGCCCACGCTCAGCAAGCTCAACGCGCGGCAGTTCGAAGCCGACCTCTCCGCCTTCGCCGAGAAGCTCGTGAAGGACGTGCTGCCGCACCTCGCCGAGGTGGCCGTGCTCAAGCCGAAGGCCCCGCCGGCGCGCAAGGCACAGGCTCCGCCCGAAGGCCGGGCCGAGGCCGGAGCGCCCGCCGAGAGCGCGGCGCGGCCGTTCGAGTTCCTGAAGCGCCGGCTGGTGGAGCTGCGCCAGGGCGGCGACGCGAACGAGATCGCGATGCTGGTGATGAAGGTGGCGCGCGAGTTCTTCGAGCGCGCGCTGCTGTTCGTGGTCAAGAACGACGAGGCGCGCGGCCTCGGCGGCTTCGGCGTGGCGCCGCGCGACGAGGCGCTCAACCTGCTGGCGCGCCAGCTCACGATCCCGCTCGGCGAGCCGTCGCTGTTCCGGGACGTCGTCCGTGAGCGCCGCGCTTTCAGCGGGCCCCCGCCGAGCGACCGTTGGCTCGGCCACATGATGGGCCGGATCGGGCGCTTCCAGTCGCGGGGCATCGCGATCCTGCCGCTCGTGGCCCACCGCGAGACGATCGCGATGGTGTTCGGCGACAATCCCGAGACCGGGCGCGAACCGGGCAGCCTCGAGCCGCTCGAGGTGTTCGTGCAGCAGGCCGGCATCGCGCTCGAGAACGTGTTCCTGCAGAAGAAGCTGCAGGCCGCCGAAGACAAGGACAGGGCTTCCCTGCGGTAGAATCCCCCCGGGGCTAGAACGATGTCGACAGACGACCTCTCCCGCAAAGGCCAGGACATCCTCCAGATCGTCGGCAAGGCCAAGGAGTTCACCGAGGAGCTGCTCAAGGAGAACGAGCGGCTGCGCTTCAAGATCGCCTCGCTCGAGGCCTCGGGCGGCGGGCAGACGCCCGACGACCGCGTCAAGACGCTCGACAAGCGCGTGCACGAGCTCGAGGACAAGCTCGCCCAGGTCGAGGCGCGCTACCGCAAGGTCGAGGAGGAGAACAAGGAGTTCGCTGATCGCTACATCGAGATCGAGGAGCAGAACAACAACCTCGCCAACCTCTACGTGGCCTCGTACCAGCTCCACTCGACGCTCGACTTCAAGGAGGTCGTCCGCATCGTCCAGGAGATCGTGATCAACCTGATCGGCGCCGAGGTGTTCCACCTGCTGATGGTCAGCGAGAAGACCGGCCAGCTCGAGGTCGAGGCCTCCGAGGGCCAGACACCGGGGCGCACCACGATCCCCGTCGGGGACGGCCTGATCGGCAAGGCCGCCCAGAGCGGCGAGAACTTCTTCGCCGAGTCGGTGGCGCGCAAGGACCCGGCGCCCTTCGAGCTGCCGCTCGCCGTGATCCCGCTGAAGATCAAGGACTCCACGATCGGGGTCATCTCGATCAACAAGCTGCTGGTCCAGAAGACCCAGTTCACCTCGATGGACTACGAGCTGTTCACTCTCCTCGCCGGCCACGCAGCCACGGCGATCTTCTCCGCCAAGCTCTACTCGACCTCGGCCCGCAAGCTCACGACACTGCAGGGCTTCCTGGACATGCTGAAGCAAAAGTAGCGCCGACAGACCAGCCTGCGACTTCGAGCGTCTCTACGAGGGGGTCAGGGAAGAGGCGTGAAGAGCCCGCCCACGTCGAGCTCGATCGCTTCGAACGGCGGAATCCGGGGCGTGTCGCCAGCGCTCCATACGAGCCACCATCCACCCGGCCCCCCACGCCCCCGGTCGAAAGGCCCGGAAAGCTCGCCGACGAGGCGCGCCTGAGTGTGCCCGCTGCTTGCCGCCTCGAGCACCTGGCCGGGTATGCCCAGGCGCTATCGAGAATTGACCCAGGGCTGCTAACGAGAAAAGGGCCAGGCCGCGGTTCAGGGGGCAGAAGCGGCGACGAGCTGGCGATGGCCGCAAGGGTCATTGTGGGCTTTGGGACTTGACAGGTTGCTGCGAAGGCCTAGGTTGTGTAAGGCCCTGCGATGCCGGCGGGTTGGCGTTTCGTGGCGCGCGCCACCGTTTGGCGCGCGCCACGACAACCGTCGCCGCTGGTGACTTGCTGAGCCGCCCAAGAGGCTGCGGCCGTTGGCCGGTGTTCGTGCGTTGGTGGTCGTCGCCGCGCGAGCGGATCGCTGTGCGGCTTGCGGTCACCAAGCCCCCTGGAGTCCTGGCAGGGGGTGCGCGCTTCGAGCCGCCACGCGCCTGCGGCGCGGAGGATGACGCTCACTCTCCCCCGGCTGAGAAGACCTGTTCCAAGCCTGGGTCATTCTTCCTGAGCAGAGGTGGGTCATTCCTGGCTAGCGCCAGGGGGGTATGTGATCCCTTGTCCCTTCAGAGGCTCGTCTACCTCGACGGGTTCCAGCAACCCCCACGCGTTAGAATTGCGGTGGAAAGAGGCGTTGAAACCCCTATTCCGTACTTGGCGTTCCTGGGGAGTTCCCATGGAGAAGGCTTTGCGATTCATCGTAGTTCTTCTTTCGCTCCCACTTCCTACTGGCTGCATTCCTGGCTCCGCCGCCCCGCGGCACGCCCCCGGCGGTGCGCCCGCGACCGACGTTGTGGCCACGGGCTCGCTCACGGCGAAGCGGATCGCCAACTGCGCACCTATACCGACCAACCCCGCGACGAGCCCGGCGCCAGGCACCGCCGCCGTACCGCCTCGCGCCCTCGACGAATCGGTCATTCGTTATCTGCGTTGCACCGATTTCAACTGCGCGGATGCGTTGCATGCAGTCGTGGCTGTTGGACCCTCGCTGATTCCCCAGCTTTCGCAGCTCTTGCAGAGAGGCGCGCCGACGAAACTCGCCGCGGAGTTGCCCGGAGATGCTAGTCGTACAGTAGGTCTCAAAGCGGTTGCTGCCCTAGGCGCATTGGGTGATCCGCGTGCAATCGTTGCTCTAATCGGTACGCTGAGGAATCCCGACCCACTGCTACGCGCTGAAACCGCTCGCGCACTCGGAGGCTTCAGTGGGAATCACGAGGCGTTAACTGTTCTCCTTCCGTTGCTCAGCGACTTTGATCCTCTGGTGCGAGAAACGACCGTAGAGGCGCTGCAGAGGATAGGGTGTGGCCAGGCCGTGGCTGCGCTGCACGACGCCCTTGATACCGAGCCTGCGGATTACATTCGGCGCGCGATTGAGAAAGCCCTCCAAGCGCTGGAGGCGCGCTGACCACTGCGGGTGCCGGGCAAGCTTTCCTTCGGCTGCGGGGTCTCATCCGGCGAATCCCTCGCACTCACCGCTATGAGGTCACCAAACAGGGACAGCGCTACGCCCTGTTCTTCACCCGCAGCTACAATCGCCTCCTCCGGCCCGGACTGGCAGCCGTCCTCCCGAATCAAACCGCCATCGACTCAACCCTGAGAGCCTCTTTCCGTCAGCTCGAGACCGCCATGACTTCCTGGGCTGAACAGGCGAAACTCACATCATGAAACTTGACCCGCCCGTCACGATCTGACGGATTCAAGGCTGCTAGGGCAGTAGCAACGGTGCTCCTACCCGGTTGATGTCCGCCGACTGTTGCCTGTTCAGGACGCCAACAGCAGGTGTCGTGCTCAGGAAGTTACCGGCCGGTGCCGAGTGCTCCAGTACATTGCCGGCAGTCTCCGGGGAGATGAGCAAGTGCCCTAGCTCATGGCCCATGACATTCCCGCCCATTCCGATGTCCATCTGAAACGTACCGGAGTTGGTGAGAATGTTGATAGCCGAACAGAAGTCGTCTGGCCCCAGCGCGTACCCGCCGACACCCGCCAGGCCAGTGCCGGATCGGATGTAGTAGACGTTGACGTCGGTCGCCGTCACACTGCGTGCCAGCGCGAGTACAGCCGCAGACTCCGCGGTGAGAATACCGTTGACGGTTCCGCCAGGGCAAGCGGGACCGGTGGTCCAGGTGATGTCGGTGTCCACCAGAGCATCTGTTGTGACTGCCGTCTGCACGGAGCGCATGCGAACGTTCACGCCCGCCTGGGAGAGAATCTCGTTGACGCCGCGAACCTCATTACGCACGCGCGCCAGATTCGCGTTGGCCGCGATGGTTGGCCCTTGCAGGATCTTGGCGTCGATCCACACGGTGGAGAAACGGATGTTATCTACCAGAACGTGCGTGTCGTAGATGTCGTCGCCGGCATCCAGCGTGCTGAAGATCAGATCTACTTGGATTGGGACACCAGTGCCAGAGAACATCGAAAGATCTACGCTGCCCTCCATCCACCCGGTCTGCCCGCAGGTGTTGTCGCCGCCCGGAAAGTTGCAGTCGCCGATCAAGGTCACGTTGTTTGCTGAGTTCACGCTTGTCTGGGCGAACAAGATTTCGCCCTGTGGTGTGGTCACGACAGCGGCAAATGCATCGTTGAATTGCGACCCCACAAACTCCGGGAACTCTTCACTGACGAAGTTAAAGTCGAGGCGCAGGGTGAGCACATTCGCCGGCACTGTAAAGCGCTGCGTGAGGCTGGAACCGACCGCTCCAATCGATCCTGCTCCTGTGTTGATGTCCGCCATCCATTGCCCCTCGGTTGGCTGAATGGTGGTAGTAGTGGAGACAAGCGACTGGCGAGCCGTGCCTGAACCTGCAATTGCCCAGCTCGACAGGTCACCACGCTCAAACCCGCTGTTGCGAATACCGTCACGAGTGATCGCAGGCGTGGCCAGTGGCGCCAGCGCAATGTTGGCTGTCGCTACGCCGCCGTCGGACGGGACGTTGCCGCTGGTCGAGCCACTGGAGCCTTTGAACGGGTCGAAGCCGGTGACACTGAACGGGCAAGGGCAGGAATCGGTGATCGGAAGAGTGTATCTTCCGACAGCGTCGGTCACGGCCACGATGGTATTTGTGTTGTTACTGACTGTTATTCCCGCGCGTGTTCCCGTCGCATCAGACACCGTGCCGGTGGCGAAGCCCGTACTGAGTTGAAAAAAGCTAAAGAGGCCGCCACTAAATACTCCTGGAAGAATGCCTGCTTGGGTGACGATATTCCCACCCACAACAGATGCCAAGCCAACCGCCACGAACTGCTCCATCAAGCCAGGTTCCACATCATTGGCCGGACTGCCGAGTGAGTCGGTGAATATCTGCTGCGCCACGAGAACGACAGTGTCGGGCGCAAGCCCGGCTGACGCGGGGATCGAGAGTTTCAGGGGTAGCGTTGGCGGCAGCACACTCGCGTTGAATTGGGCAGGATCGAGCAGCAGTTTCACACCACCGAGCGATACGAGATTCCCCGGGTCCGCTACAAAGTCCGTAGGCACCGCTGGGGCAATGCCAATGAGGGCCTCGAAGGGAACAGAGTTCGCTTCTACTGTAACGCTGGTATTTCCCTCGCCGAACAGGGTAACACCGGCCCCTGATGGCAGAACTGCGGCATCGCAGCTGCCCAGAAGATCGTCGTGTGCCGTGATGTGGGATGTCGCGGCTGATGACGGCAGGACCAGAGTCTGTTGCGCCGGCGTTCCAGGTTTGTGACAGATCGCAACCCATTCTCCCGCTCCGGATTGCGCCGCCAAGGTCGGCTTGATTGCGGCCAAGTTGAAGGGAATTGCGATGGTAGCTCCAAGTAATACCTTCTTGTTCATCATTTGTGTGCTCCTTGGCGTTGTGGAGTTCCTGCGGCCCGAGGACGATACGACGCGCGGTTGCACGCAGCTCGGCAAGCCATCGGGCGCTCTACGCGGTCCAGTGAGCATGGGCTCAAGTTGGGAGCCGGTGGTCTGACTACGGCTGCTGGAGTTCATCACCGAATCCGCCCTCATATAGCGCATCCTCGATCACCTCAGAAGCGCGAGAAGGTCTGTCCCCGCTGTTCCTACGGCTTCTTCTCCCGTTCAGATGAGGCCTCACTGTTCTCCGGCGTCGCCTCGTTCGGCTTCTCCTCCTCCTTCGGCGACAGCGAGAAATCCCACACGATCGTGCTGAGGTCGTAAGGACCCTGTCCGAGGCCACGGGGGGGGTAGAGTGAGGCCTCGGTGGGGGCCGCGTTCCGGAGGATGATGCCGTACTCTCCGGGAGCAAGACCTGTGGCCTCGAGAAGTGCGTGTCCGCGACCGAGGCTGGTGACGGTCGCAGGCACCGTTGCCTGGAGGATCTTGTCCTTTCCAGGTTCGAACCCGCCGCCCTTGAGCTTGAGCTTCTGAGCCCGAAACATGCGGAGGTTCCCGTTGGTGGGGCTGAGCTTCAGGAGGAGCGGTTCATGGGTGTCCGGGTTCGTGCCGGGGACCTGCTCATAGCGCAGCTCCACCTTCAGCTCGCTGCCTTGGAGCTTCGTCGTCGCCTGAGAGCCGGAAAGAGCCAGCACAAACGTGTAAGTGGGCGCCTTCTGGAAGAGCATGGAGGCCGCGACGAGTGGTCCCCCGAAAGCTCCGGCGGCCGTGGACCCGAATTTCAAAGCTGTGGCGGCCATGAGTCTGGCCCCCATTTCCAGCGCCACTTCCTGGGCGGCCAGGCTCATGGCGACCGAGGCGAAGTCGTCGCCGAGCTTGGCCTTGACCTGTGCGATCTGGGCGTGGCTTGCGGCGAGGGGCTGTTTCTCTTCGCCGCGAATAAGCAGGGCGAAGGGCTGGGCGGGGGCCTGGGCTGCCGCAGCGGCGGCGACCGGGTCTGGCTCGGCTGGCGCGGCGCGTGAGGCGGCAGCGGCGACCACCGCGCGAATGACGTTGTCGCTCACCCCCTGGGTCTTGAGTTCGATCACAGCCTCGGGCGAGGTATCGAGATTCGTGGGCCGCGCTTGGATGAGGGAAATGATCAGGTCTTCCTGTATCCTGGCTTTGACCATCGCCACCACGTGTGCGTTGGTGATCGGTGATTCTGCGGGTTGGTTGGGGGATTCGGGAACGACGGCGAGGGAGACGAAAAAGCCCAGGATGAGGAGCGAGCCCACCATCTCCGGTCTCCTTTTGGACGTGTACATAAAGTGCAGCGGCGCCCGGCCCTGAGGCAACTGGCAAGACACGGCGCGAAGTGGTAAGAGGTAGCGGTTTCTGGAAGTTGCCTGTCGCCATGCCCGCGACGCAGCCATCGAGGCTCGACGGGTGGAAAGAGATTGCTGCCCACCTGGGCCGCGACGTCACCACAGCTATTCGCTGGGAGCACGAGCGGCGGCTGCCGGTGCACCGTGTGCCAGGCGGCAAGCGGAGTGCCGTCTACGCGCACCGCCACGAGATCGACCAGTGGCTGAGCGGCAGTGGAGTCGGGCCCGAGGGAGACAACTGGAAGACGGCCGGCGAAGGGACCGACGTCGGCGCAGTCAGCCAGCCCACAGCTACACCTCCGTTGGAACGAGCGGGGGCGCAGGAGCCGCGTGGCCGCAGGCGTCAACTCGCGTGGGCCGTAGCGATCGCAGTAGTGGCCGGCGTCGTGCTGGCCGCGGGCGCTCTGCGCGGCGGGAAGGCCGCAGTCTTGCTGAGCTCGTGGGGAGGCCTGGCCGGGGCCGCACCCCGAGGGATCGACCGCGTCGAGTACCGGCGGTCGGAGATCGTGGCGCAAGACGTCGCGGGGCATGAGCTCTGGCGGTACGCGTTCGACGTCCCCATCGATGTCGACGCGGCGCGAAGCGGCCCATCTCCTCGCCACGCGGTTGTCGACCTCGACGCAGACGGGACGTCCGAGCTCGTGGTGAGCGTGACCCGCTGGGTCATGCCCGCGGCCAAGCAGGATGAGCTGCTCTGCTTCTCGCAGACAGGTCGCGTTCGCTGGAGGCTGCAGCTCGACGATGTCGTGTCTTTTCGGGGTGGGACATTCGGGCCACCCTGGACGGACGGGCATGTCGTCGCTTACCGCGTTGGTCGGGAGGCCCGGATCGCCTGGTCGCAGAACTCGGCGCCGTCGTGGCCGAGCCTGTTGACCGTTCTCGAAGGCAGTGGTCGACGAATATCCACCTTTGTGCACTCCGGCTCGATCTACGCCCTTGCGGCATTCGAGGAGTCAGACGGCCCCGTGGTCCTGGGGGGAGTCGTGAGCAACTCGAACCGCGCGGCCGGGCTTTTCGTGCTCGACGGTCGCGCGGCCGCCGGACACTCGAGCGAGCCTCCTGGATCGGCCTACGAGTGCCTGGGCTGCCCCTCGGGCCAGCCGCTTCGTTACTTCCTGTTCCCCCCGTCGGAGCTCAACACCGCGGTCGGTCAGCCCTACAACCGCGTCTTCGAAATACGGCCGATCCCCGAGGGGTTCGAGGTTCAGACGAACGAAGACTGGCCCAGAGCCCACCAGTTTTTCGTGTTCTCACACGATTTCGTGCTGCGGCATGCCAGCCAGAACGACAGCTGGGTCTTGCACGAGCAACTCGAGCGCTCGGGCAAGCTGAGCCACTCCGTCGCCGACTGCACGATGTACCGGATTCCGCCGCCTGTTCGTGCCTGGGACCCCGCCAATGGGTGGCGGGAGCTGAAGCCGGCAGGCGGCTCTCTGGTCACCGTCGGCCCACGGCCTGGCAGTCGCTGAGCCAACCTTCGGCCGGCAGGGGCCAAGGGCCAGCCGACTCGCGCCGCTCATGCGCCTTCGCGGTAACATGGGGCGGATGGACATCGTCCGCGGCAAGCGTCTCGAACGCTCGGATCATTGATTCTGAGACGCGCGGGTCCGCTTCGCGGGCCGCGTCTCGATCGACCTCGGCACGGGTGACGGCCGGCTCCCGTACCTCTGGGCGCGGGAGGCCAGAGACCGGCTGTTCGTCGGGGTCGACGCTCACGCCGCGGGAATGCGCGAGTTCTCGGCCCGCGCGCTTCACGAGCGGCTCGACAACCTGCTCTACGTTCGCTCCGCGGTCGAGGATCTGCCTCGGGCTCTGGCCGGCGCCGCGGACCGAGTGACCGTCGTCCTCCCCTGGGGCAGCCTGCTGGCGGCGGTCGCCCAGCCGTCAGTGGGCGTACTCCACGGTATCCGGGACCTGTGCCAGCCCGAGGCGGTCCTGACGATCGTGCTCGGCGTCGACCCCGTGCGCGACCAGGCAGAGCTGCGCCGGCTCGTGCTGGCATCGCTGCTCGACGGGTTGCTGGCGAGCGCTGGTCGAGGGCTACGCGCAGGCAGGCTTCAGGCTCCGGTCCGTTCGTGCTCTGGCGCAGGATGAGCTGGCAGGCTGGCCTTCGACATGGGCGCGCCGCCTTGCCCACGGCCGCGGCCGCAGGTTGCTCCAGGTCACCGCGACGGCGGTGTGCCTCCGAGCTTGACAAGGTAGCTACGAGTAGCTACCTTACGGCAATGCGTGCAGTCGGCGTCAAGGTCCTGAAGAACAAGCTGAGCGAATACGTGCGTCTGGCGGCCGCCGGCGAGACCGTGCTCGTCACGGACCGCGACCGGATCGTGGCGGAGCTGGGGCCGCCGAGCGCCGGCCGAGCGCCACTGCTCTCCGACGCCCTGCTGGCCGAGGCGTTGCGCGAGGGCTGGATGCACGCTCCGCTCGTCGTCGCCGAAGGACCACCTCCACGGCAGCCGGTCACGACCTGGGACGAGATCGCGCGCGAACTGGAAGCGGATCGCGAAGACCGGTGATCTACCTCGACACCTCCGTTGCGCTCGCGCACCTGCTGGCGGAGGACCTCTACCCACCCGACGCGCTGTGGAAGCAGCCGCTCGTCTCGAGTCGCCTCCTCGAGTACGAGCTGTGGACCCGCCTCAACGCCCGCGGTCTTGGCGTCTCCCACGGCGAAAGCGCGCGACGCCTGGTAGAGCGGCTCGCTCTCCTGGAGCTCGTCCCGACCGTCCTAGCCCGGGCTCTGGAACCGTTCCCGGTGCCGGTTCGGACGCTCGACGCGCTGCACCTCGCGTCGATCGCGTTCCTGCGCGAGCGAGGCCAGACGATCGAGCTGGCGAGCTACGACTCGCGGCTGATCGCGGCTGCCCGCGGCCTGGGCGTCCTGCTCGCGGCCATCTGAGCCGGGCGGGCAGATCAAACCGTACCCGGCGCAGCCCCGTATAATGAGAGCGGAGGTCCCTCCTCATGTCCCAGGCCCGAACCCTCGGCGAGCTCCGGGTGTCGCAACCCGCCGAGCGCGTCTCCGTGCGCGAGGAGATGCGGCGCAACATGCTGCGCAAGCTGCGATCCCGCGAGCCTGTGTTCCCCGGCGTCGTGGGCTACGACGAATCGGTGATCCCGCAGATCACGAACGCCGTGCTCTCGAAGCACAACATGATCCTGCTCGGTCTGCGCGGGCAGGCGAAGAGCCGGATCTTGCGCAGCCTGACGAGCCTGCTCGACGCCACCGTGCCGGTCGTGGCCGGCTGCGAGATCAACGACCACCCGCTCGCACCCTTGTGCCGGCGCTGTCGCGACCTGATCGCGGCGAAGGGCGACGACACGCCCGTCGCCTGGCTCGCGCCGCAGGCGCGCTACGTCGAGAAGCTGGCGACACCCGACGTGACGATCGCCGACATCATCGGCGACGTCGACCCGATCCGCGCCGCGCGCGGCGGCCTCGATCTCGCGAGCGAGCTCACCATGCACTACGGCCTGCTGCCGCGCGCGCACCGCGGCATCTTCGCGCTCAACGAGCTGCCCGACCTCGCCGGGCGGATCCAGGTGGGTCTCTTCAACATCCTCCAGGAGGGCGACGTCCAGATCAAGGGCTACCCGGTGCGGCTGGCGATCGACGTGGCGATGGTGTTCACGGCGAACCCGGAGGACTACACGGCGCGCGGCAAGATCATCACCCCGCTCAAGGACCGCATCGGCAGCGAGGTGCGCACGCACTATCCGACCACGATCGAGCACGGCGTCGCGATCACCTCGCAGGAGGCGTGGACCGCTCGCGAGCCGGGCCTGCTGATCCCGCGCTGGGTGCGCGAGGTGGTGGAGGCGGTGGCCTTCGCCGCACGCCGCGACAAGAAGATCGACCGCAGGAGCGGCGTCTCGCAGCGGCTGCCGATCAGCGCGCTCGAGAACGCCGTGAGCAACGCCGAGCGCCGGGCGCTCGTCTCGGGCGAAGCGCCGGTGGTGCCGCGCGTCTCCGACATCTACGCCTCGCTGCCGTCGCTCACCGGCAAGTTCGAGCTCGAGTACGAGGGCGAGCTGGTCGGGGCCGAGAACGTGGCGCGCGAGCTGATCCGCGAGGCCGTGGGCGAGGTGTTCTCGACCTACCTGGGATCGGCCGACCTGAAGCAGGTGGTGCGCTTCTTCGAGGAGGGCGGCACGCTGCGGATCCGCGAAGGCTCCACGTCGGCGGAAGTGCTGAAGCAGCTGCGGCGTGTGCCGGACGTGCTCGAGAACCTGGCGGCGCTCGGGGTCGAGCCGGGCGGGCCCGAGGCGTTGCAGGCGGCCGCGGGCGAATTCGTGCTGGAAGGCCTGTGGGCCCAGAAGAAGATCGGGCGCAGCGACGACCGCGGCTTCGTCGCGACCGAGCGACGCGCCGACCTCGAGGTCGACATGGATCACCTCGAGCGCCTGCGCCGCCTCAAGAAGCAGGTGAACTGAGGTCCTGATGGCGGTCGTCCGCTACCACCGCTACACGGGCGAGCTGTGGGACGAGCTCGACCTCGAGTCCCTCGTCGACGAGCTCAGCGACTTCTTTCTCCAGAGCGGCTTCGGCGAGGAAGCCGGGGAATGGGACGAGGACTCGCTGCAGGCGCTCCACGACGCGATCCTCGACGCCATGCTGCGCAAGAGCCTGCTCTCGCCGGAGGATCTCGAGCGGGTGATGGCCGACCAGGACGCGCTCGACGAGCTGCTGCAGAAGACCGTCGAGCGGCTGATGCGCGAGGGCTACCTGCGTGCGAGCGAGGCCGAGCCGTTCCACGATCCGACCGGCGGCGGCGAGGGCCGGCCCGGACCGCCCGTGCGCTTCGAGCTCACCGAGAAAGCCGTCGACTTCCTCGGCTACCGGGCGCTGCGCGATCTGCTCGGGTCGGTGGGCAAGGCCTCCTTCGGGCGCCACGACACGCGCGACCTCGCGACGGGCGTCGAGGCTTCGGGTCCGACGAAGGCCTGGGAGTTCGGCGACACGATGAACCTGGACGTCTCGGCGACGCTCTTGTCCGCGATCGCGCGCGAGGGGCTCGGCGTCCCGCTCGCCGTCGACTACGAGGACCTGCACGTCCGCCAGTCCGAGTACCAGTCCTCGTGCGCGACGGTGGTGATGCTCGACTGCTCGCACAGCATGATCCTCTACGGCGAGGACCGCTTCACGCCGGCCAAGAAGGTGGCGTTGGCGCTCTCGCACCTGCTGCGCACCCAGTACCCGGGCGACAGCCTGCACCTGGTGCTGTTCCACGACTCGGCCGAGGAGATCCCGCTTTCGCGGCTGGCGCAGGTGCGCGTGGGGCCGCACTACACCAACACGCGTGAGGGCCTGCGGCTGGCGCAGCGCATCCTGCAGCGCGAGCGCAAGGACATGAAGCAGATCGTGATGATCACCGACGGCAAGCCGTCGGCGCTCAGCGAGCCCGACGGACGCATCTACCGCAACCCCTTCGGGCTCGACCCGCGCGTGGTGGCGCTCACGCTCAAGGAGGTCGCCAACTGCCGCCGCCAGGGGATCCTGGTCAACACCTTCATGCTGGCGCGCGACCGGGACCTGGTGGCGTTCGTGAAGAAGGTGACCGAGATGTGCCGCGGCAAGGCCTACTTCACGACCCCGATGAGTCTCGGCCAGTACGTGCTGATGGACTACCTGAACAAGAAAGTGCGCAAGTTGCACTGACCCGGATCATTCACGAGGCCGGGAGATCTTCCGAGTGAATGATCCGCCCTCTGGCCGTCGAAAGGCCTTCGAGACGCTTCGGGGAGTAGTGCCGC
>Ga0214472_10003286_pt1 | contig 17139 bp, 21 predicted proteins | sample RVTome_6_FD_207662 | JGI IMG/M metagenome (GOLD analysis project Ga0214472, IMG submission 207662) | Soil microbial communities from uranium-contaminated site in the Upper Colorado River Basin, Wyoming, United States - RVT140D175 | ecosystem: Environmental > Terrestrial > Soil > Contaminated >... | reverse complement strand
CGGTCGCGGCGACCTGGCTGATCGCCGGCAGCGTCCTGTTCTGGATCCCGCTGGTCGTGACCGGGCTCGTCGATTGGGCCGGGATGCGCAAGGGCGGCAAGGCGCGCCACACCGCGAACCGGCATCTTCTGCTGCAATTGATGGCGGCGTCGCTGTTCCTGGTCGCGCTGATTCTGCGCTGGCCCGATCGCGAGATCGCCGAAGCGAAGACGATCTGGATCGCGCTCGAAGCGGTCGGCACGCTGTTGATGGCGGCCGGGAACTGGTTCGGTGGCATCCTGGTCTACCGAATGAGCATGCGCGTCGGTGAGATGCCGGCGCCGAAGCAGACGCCGGCGAGCGAGGCAGCCGCGTCGTGACGATCGGTGGGCCGGCGTCGCGGCGCCCAGGTGCCACGACGCCGGTCACGCCGCTGGTGATCTCGGCCGACGGCTCGCGCCGTCCGCGGAGCGATGTCGTCGCGACCGAGGAGCCGCTGGAGATCCGCGTCGCCCACCGCGGCCGCGAGCATCAGGTCGCGGTCACGATGCGAACGCCCGGACACGATTTCGAACTCGCCGCCGGCTTTCTGCACGGCGAAGGCATGGTGCGTGCGCGTGAGCACGTCGGCAAGGTCTCCTATTGCGCGTCCGGTCCGCCCGAGCAGCTCTACAACCTGGTCACCGTGGAACTGGCCGCCGCCGCGCCGTTCGATCCCCAGACGATGCGCCGCGCCATGTTCACGTCCTCCTCGTGCGGGGTGTGCGGCAAGGCGTCGATCGACTCGGTTCGCGCGAGCGGGCTTGCCGCTCTTCCGGACGGTCCCGTTGTGGACGCCGCCGTGCTGCTGTCGCTGCCGGACCGGCTGCGCGCCAAGCAGAAGGTGTTCGAACGGACCGGCGGGCTTCACGCCGCCGGACTGTTCGAGCCGAACGGCGCGCCGCTGCTGGTCCGCGAAGATGTCGGCCGGCACAACGCCGTCGACAAGGTCGTCGGCGCGTTGCTGCTCGCCGGCAAGCTTCCGGCGCGGGAGCGGATCCTTCAGGTCAGCGGCCGCGCCTCGTTCGAGATCGTTCAAAAGGCCGCGATGGCCGGCATCCCGATCGTGGCGGCCGTCTCCGCGCCGTCCTCACTCGCAGTCGAGCTGGCCGAAGAAGCGGGCATGACGCTGATCGGCTTCAGCCGCGAACGAACGCTCGGCGTGTACACGGGCCCGCAGCGCATCGCCTAATCGTTGCGCGGAAAGATCTTGTTCTGCGCGCCCCAGCCGTGACGGCTTTTGACCGGCAGATCGTCGGGCGGCAGCGCCGCCTTCGACTTGGCCAGCTCGTCGATCGTGGTGGCGTCGCAGACGCGACACAGATACACGCTCGTGTAGCCGACGATCGACATCTGGTCGCCTCGAACCTTCTCGGCGACGGCCTTGGGGGTTTCGATCAAGTCGGTGCCGCCGCACGACGGGCACGTCGGCCGCGGGTCCCGCGTCCACGCCGTGTCGCACCGCTCACACGTGATCGTGATCGCCTCGCCGTCGCGCGCGCCGCGAATCCGGTCTTGCTCGCCGCAGGCGGGACACGCGATGTCGATGCCGCTCACGCCGGCGCACCCAGAATCGACGCGATGCGCTCGAAATCGTCGGGGGTGTCCACGTCGGCGAACGGATCGGGATCGCCGTCGCGGGCGAACAGCGACGCCGGAGCCACTTCGATGCGAATCGCGGTGAGCAGGTCGCGCATCGAACGCGCGCCGCCGGCGACCAAGCCGTGCGCGACGACGCGCGCTTGTGGCGCGTAAACCGCGCACAGCGGCTGCAGGCGGCCGCCGGCGATCGGCACGACCGCGTCGGCGCCGCGACGCAGCATCGCAAGGTGCGCAAGCATCTGGCCCGTCACCAGCGGCATGTCGCAGGCGAGCAGGATTACCGGCCCGTCGAAGCCGAGCGTGGCGAGCGCCTCCGCGCCTGCGTCGAACGCGACCAGCGGCCCCCGGCGGGGATCGTCCACCGAATCGCAGCCGGATCCCGCTGCGGGACCTACGGCAAGCACCGGCCGCGCCGCCGATTGCAGCACGGCCGCTGCGCGCTCCGCGAGCGAAGCGCCGCCGGCGACTATCGTTGCCTTGTCGCGGCCCATCCGGGTGGATGCGCCGCCCGTCAACAGGAGGCCCGCGTGAACGATTGGATGCACGATGTCATCGACTCCCTCGCCGAACGCACCGGGCTGGATCCGGCGTCGCTGGCGATCTCGCCCGACGATGCGCGCACGATCCTGGACGTGGCCCGGATCGCCGCGCACGCGTCGGGGGCGCGCACCAACGCGCCACTCCTATGCTACGCGTTGGGCTTCGCCGCGGCCCGTGGCGTGCCGCTGGCGGCGACCGCGCCCGTCGTGCGCGAGCGCGATGCCGGCGGCGAGTGAGTAGGCTGCAGCCGATGAAGCGATCCGTCACTCGCGAAGAGCTGCAGCGGCCTCTGGTTCCCTACGAAGAGGCGGTCGCGACGATCCTCGCGGTGTTCGCGCCGCTCGAGCCGCAAAGCGTGCCGGTCCCGGCCGCGCTCGGATTGGTCGCGGCCGAGACCGTCGTCGCCGACCTCGCCGTTCCCGGCTTCGACAACTCCGCGATGGACGGCTACGCGATCCGATCCGCCGACACCGCCGGCGCGAACGACGAACCGGTGACGCTGCGCCTGATCGACGATCTGCCGGCCGGCTCGTCGCCGACCATCCCGATCGAGCCGGGCACCGCCGCCACGATCATGACTGGCGCTGCCGTCCCGCCCGGCTGCGATGCGGTTGTGCCGTGGGAGGACACCGAGCCCGGCGATGGTGTCGTCGTCGTCAAGCGCGCGCTCGATCCAGGACGCAACATCCGGCCGCGCGGCGAAGATCTCGAGCAGGGAAGCGAGATCGTCGCGGCCGGCGGCATCTTGCGGCCGGTGCACCTGGGCGTGCTGGCATCCATCGGACGGACGCACGTCGTTGTCCATCCGCGTCCGCGGGTCGCGGTGCTCTCGACCGGCGACGAGCTGGTCCCCCCCGGCGGGAAGCTGATGCCCGGCCAGCTCTTCGAATCGAACCGCACCATGGTGGCCGCGCTCTGCGAGCACGATGGCGCGCGCATCGCAGCCGACGGATTGCTGCCCGACGATCCCGATGCGATCGCCGAATGGATGCGAACCGCCGCTGCCGGCGCCGACCTGCTCATCACCTCCGGCGGCGCTTCGGTGGGCGAACACGACTGGATTCGCGACATTCTGGAACGCGAAGGATCGCTGTCGATGTGGCGGGTGGCGATCAAGCCGGGAAAGCCCGTCGCGCTCGGCCGCTTGGCCGGCACGCCGGTGCTGGCCCTGCCCGGCAATCCGGGATCGGCGTTCGTGGGAATGCACGTGTTCGGACTCCCGGCGCTTCGCATCATGGCCGGCCGCGACCCGCAGCCGCGCCGCATCTCCGCGACGCTGGCCGGCGCGGTCAAGGGATCGCCGGCGCGAACGCAGTTCACTCGCGTCCGGCTGGAGGGCGACATCGCCCACCCGCTGCCGCTGCAATCGAGTGTGGTGCTGTCGAACCTGCTCACCGCCGACGGCTTCGCCGTCGTCCCGCCCGGCGGCCTGCCCGACGGCGCGGCCGTCACGATCGAGTTGCTGTAGAACCGGCTAGTCTTTGCAGTCGATGGCCCGAATCCTGCTGTTCGCCGCCGCCCGCGAGGCAGCCGGCCGCGCTGAGGACTCGATCGACGCGGCCACCGTCGGCGAGGCGCTCAAGGTCGCCGGCGAGCGCTACGGCGCGAGCTTCGAAAAGATCGCCGGCATCTGCTCCATCCTTCGCAACGGCGAAGTCGTCGCACGCGATGAGCGATGGTCGGCCGCGATCGGTGCCGACGATGAGATCGCGGTGCTGCCGCCCGTGTCCGGCGGCTCGGAGTTTTCGATGATCGACGTCGCCGGCAAGGACGAGACCGTCCGCGAGGCGACGGCGGCATGCCGCCTGTCCGGCGACGCCGCGGTCGTCGGCCGCCTGCTGGCCGGAACGGTGAAGAAAGGCGATGCGATCGCCGCGGCCAAGGTCGCCGCGACGCTCGCCGCGAAGCGAACGCCCGAGCTGATCCCGCTATGCCATCCGGTGCGAACCACCTTCGTCGGCGTCGAGATCGGCCCCGACCCCGATCAGCGCGACGCCATCGCGATTCGCGCGACGGTTCGCGGACGCGACCGGACCGGTTTCGAGATCGAAGCGCTCGTCGCCGCCTCGACCGCTGCGATCACTCTCTACGATTTCGCCAAAGCCGAGGACGCCGCGATGCGGATCGACGGATTGCGGATCGTCGCCAAGTCCGGCGGAAAGTCGGGGAGCGTGACGTATCCGTGAAGGTCGCCGTCCTGACCGTCAGCGACCGCCGCTCCCGCGGCGAGGAGCCGGATGAAGGCGGGCCGCTGTGTGCCGCGCTCGCCGGCGAAGTCGGCGGGGACGTCGTCGCCACCGCGATCGTGCCCGACGAGCGCGTCGCGATCGAAGCGGCGCTCGCCGGGTGGGCCGACGCCGGCGTCGCCGAGTTGATCTTGACCACCGGGGGCACCGGACTCGGCCCGCGCGACGTCACGCCCGAAGCGACGCGAGCGGTGATCGAACGGGAAGCACCCGGTCTGGCCGAGGCGATGCGCGCGGCGGGGACCGTGATCACGCCCTTCGCGGCGCTGTCGCGGCACGTGTGCGGCACGCGCGGTCCGGCGCTGATCGTGAACCTGCCCGGCTCGCCGAAGGCGATCCGCGAATGCTGGGAAGGGATCCGCGAGATCCTTCCGCACGCGGTGGAGATGATGCGATGATTCCGGTCGTCGTCACCGCCGTGACCGCCGATCCGATCGATGTCGCCGCGCTCGTCGCCCGGATCCGCCGGCCCGAATGCGGCGGCCTGGTCGCCTTCGAGGGGTCGACGCGTTCGCCGTCCGGCGGCAAGCGCGTCGAGCGACTCGAATACGAGGCATGGTTCGAGCGGGCCGAGGAGCAATTGTCGGGCCTCGCGCGCGAAGCGGCACAGACCTACGGCTTGGGCGGCGTCGTCGCCGTTCACCGCACCGGCGTAGTGCCGATCGGGGAGCCATCGGTGCTCGTCGCCGCCTCATCCGCGCATCGCGCCCAGGCGTTCGAGGCGGCACGCTGGCTGATCGATACGATCAAGGCACAAGCATCGATCTGGAAGAAGGAGATCTTCGACGTGGGAGAAGCCTGGGCGAACATGGACGGACCGGGGAGGGACGATTCGTGAAGCGCGGAAAGCTCTATTTGATCGACTGGAACGAAGCATCGGCTTCGGCTTTGGCGCAAAGCCTTGAAGCCGACGGCTGGAGCGTCCGCACCGAGACCGTCGACGGCGCGCGTGCCGTCCTGCACATGATGGACGACGCGCCCGATGTGGTCGCAGTGGACCTGGCGCGCCTGCCGTCGCACGGACGCGAAGCAGCGCGCGCCGTTCGCACGGCGAAGAATCTCGGCGGCACGCCGATCGTGTTCTTCGGCGGAACCGACGAGGCACGCTCCAAGGCCGCCGGTGCCGTTCCCGACGCGACGATCACCACACCCGACGAACTGCCGCACGTGCTGGCGCGGCTGGTGATCCGCTCCGCCGAAGGCTAGAAGCGCGAGGCGGCGAAGCGGTCGATCGCGGCCGGCGGGTCGCGCCCGGTCGCGAGCGCCGCGAGCATCTCGCCGATGAGCGGCGCGAACTTGAAGCCGTGTCCCGAGCATGCGGATGCGAATACCAGCGGCCCGGATGCGTCGATCACGAAGTCCTCGTCGGGCGTCATCGTGTACAGGCAGGTTTCCGCCGCAATCGGATCCGAGTCGAGCGCCGGCACCGCCTCGGCGACCCAGTCGCACACGCGCGCCTCGCCTTCGGGGTCGATCTGGTCGCTGCGGCCGTCCGCGGTCGTGCGTTCGCCCGCCGTATGCTCGCCCACCTTCGCGCCGGGCGCGCCGTGCAGAGGGGGAACGACGTACCGGAACAGCTCCCCTCGTTCGATGAGCACCGGCAGGCCGTCGCCGCCGCGGAAGTAGAAGACCTGCTCGCGCGTCACGTGAAGCGGCAACGTCACGCCGGCGCCGCCCAGCAGATCCCCGTTCCACGGGCCGGCCACCACGATCGCGCGGCGCGCGCGAAGCGGGCCTTCGCTCGTGCGGAGCAGAACGTCGTCGTCGCCGGGTTCGATGCGCTCGACGACAACGGGGCGGCGAACCTGCGCGCCGCTGGCGGCAAGCGTCGCCTCGACGCTCGCTTGGGCGGCCAGCACGCCGGTGTCGGGCGACCACACGCCGGTGCCGGCGGTCAACGAGAATCCGGGGAAACGTGCCCGGATTTCGCGCGCGTCCAGCACGTCGGCTTCGGCGCGGGAACTGCGAAGCGCGGCGGCCGTCGATGACAGGTCGTCTTCGCCGCCGATGTCGAGCCCGCCGGTCGTAGTCAGCAGCGTCCGTCCGGTCGCGGATTCGATTTCGCGCCACAGCGGCAGCGACTGTTGCCCCAACCGCACATAAAAGGGATCCGGATACGCAAATCGGAAGATTCGTGTTGGACCATGAGACGATCCGCGATCGTGATTCGCAGCGAATCGGTCCAGAACGATTGTGTCCGGGTGCCCCGCGCGTGCGAGCGCCCACGCAGCGGCGGCGCCCATCGCGCCGGCGCCGACGATCGCGAACTCGGTCGAGTCCATTGGTTCGAAATGCTACGCGGAATCTTTGTCGGCGCCGCGTAAGGAACGCCGAACGATCCCGTAGTCATCATTGGATGCGCGTGAAGGTGGGGACGCGCAATGATCGCCGGCCGTGGGGTTGGCCGGGGAAGGGGGAAGCTCCGTGAAGAAGTTCCTCATGCTTGCGGTGTTGCTCATGGCGCTCGTCGCCGCGTTCGGACTCACGTCCGCGCTTGCGGCCGACTGCGTCGGGCCGGTCTCGGTGGACTGCACCGACGGCAAGGGCACGGCTACGACCGACGACGACGAGCACTGTCTGCTCTACGTCGACATCGTCGAAGCCGGGCTCAAGGACTGCATCGGCGAGAGCGACGTTCCGCCGCCGCCGGCCCTGTAGCAAAACGCGATGCACGACGGAGGGGTCCCCCGTCCCCTCCGTCGTCGCATTCCCCCGTCGTATTCCTTGGCCGTATAAACTCCGGTCCACTCCAATACGAACGCGGCAGGGGGACCGACGATGGACTTTCGCGATACACCGGACGAGGCGGCGTTCCGCAAAGAAGTGCGGGCTTGGTTCCAGGCGAATCTGCCCGAAGGCTGGAGTTCGTCGAGCCTGTTCATGGAATCACCCGACGCGCGCGTCGAGTTTCTCCGCGACTTTCAGCGCAAGCTCTATGAAGGCGGCTGGGCCGGGCTGTCCTGGCCGAAGGACTACGGCGGCCGCGGCGCGACGCTGATCGAGCAAGTCATCTTCAGCCAGGAGTCGGCGCGCACGAAGGCGCCGCAGCCGCTCGGCGTGATCGGGCTGGGCATGGCCGGCCCGACGATCATCGCCCACGGGACCGACGAGCAAAAGACCCGCTACCTGTCCAAGATCTTGTCCGGCGAAGAGATCTGGTGTCAGGGTTTCTCCGAGCCGGGTTCGGGGTCGGATCTGGCATCGCTGAAGGCCCCCGCCGTGCTCGACGGCGACGCCTACGTGGTCAACGGTCAGAAGGTCTGGACGTCCTACGCACACATCGCCGACTGGTGCATCCTGCTCGCACGCACCGACAACACCGGACCCAAGCACGGCGGCATCACCTACTTCTTGATGGACATGCACGCGCCCGGCGTCGAAGTGCGGCCGCTGCGTCAGATGACCGGCGACGCGCAGTTCAACGAACTGTTCCTCACCGACGTGCGGATCCCGCGCGAAAATATCCTCGGTGACGTCAACGATGGCTGGCGCGTCGCGATGACGACGCTGCTCCACGAGCGTGGCACGCTCGGTTTCGCGCTCGCCGTTGCCGGCGGGGTCGCGCTCGACGAGCTGATCGCCTACGCCAAGTCGACGCCTCGCGCCGCCGGCGGCGTCGCCTTCGACGATCCGCTCGTGCGTCAGCGGATCGCACGGCTCTACGAACAGGTTCAAGCCAACATGCTCAACAACTATCGCGCGCTCGCCGTGATGATGAAGACGGGGATCCCAGGACCAGAGGGGTCGCTGTCGAAGCTGATGTTCAGCGAGACCAACCAGGAGCTCGGCGCGCTCGCGGTCGAGATCGCCGGCGGGTACGGGTTGCTCGAATCCGCCGAGGATCCCGACGTGGCGCGCTGGCAGTACGCGCATCTGCGCGCGCGCGGCAACTCGATCGAAGCGGGAACGAGCGAGATTCTGCGCAACATCATCGCCGAGCGAGTGCTCGGCCTGCCCAAGCACAAGTAGACCGGGGAGCGGGCGATGGAATTCGGATTGAGTGAAGATCAACAGACCCTGAAGAAGTCGGCGCGCGAGTTTCTGGAAGCCGAAGCCGGCATCGCGCTCGCGCGTCGCATGCTCGAAGACGACACCGGCTTCGAGCCTGCGCTCTGGGCGCACATGGCCGAGCTCGGCTGGATGGGCATCGCGATCGGCGAAGCCGACGGCGGCGTGGGGCTCGGCATGCTCGAGCTGGCATTGCTACTCGAGGAGATGGGCCGCGTCGCGCTGCCCTCGCCCTACTATTCGACGGTCGCGCTCGCTGCGCCGGTGGTGGCGGCACTGGCCGGTCCTGCGCTGCGGGCCGAGGTGCTCGGCGCCGTCGCGGCCGGCGAGCGAAAGCTAACGCTCGCGTTCGCCGAAGAGTCCGGCTCGTTCGATGCGACCGGCATTGCCGCGGTGGCAACGGGAAGCGGCGACATGTGGACGATCACCGGGCGCAAGATGTTCGTCTCCGACGCGCATCTTGCCGACCAGATCGTCGTGCTGGCCCGCACCGGTGCCGGCATTGGCGCGTTCCTCGTCTCTGCCTCCGACTGCGAGATCACCCAGAGCGACTCGCTCGATCGGACTCGCCGGCTTTCCGTCGTGACTCTTGACGGCGTCGCCGGCCGCCCGCTGGGTGGCGACGACGCGTGGGACGACATCGGGCGCGCGCTGGATCGCGCCGCTGTCGGATTGGCGGCCGAGGCGACCGGCGTCGCCGACGCGGTGATGAACCGCAGCGTCGCCTATGTCAAGGACCGGAACCAGTTCGGCCGTCCGATCGCGACCTTCCAGGCTGTGAGCCACAAGTGCGCCGACATGCTCATCGCGACCGAAAGCGCCCGCAGCACCACCTACTTCGCGGCATGGGCGCTCGACGAGGCCACCCCCGATGCGCCGCTCGCGGCTGCGACGGCGAAAGCGGCCGCGACGACCGGCGCGATGCGCGTCTGCGAAGACGGCATCCAAGTGCACGGCGGGATCGGGTTCACCTGGGAGCACGACATGCACATCTGGTATCGCCGCGCGAAGTTGTGCGAGCTGCTGCTCGGTCCGGCTCCGGTGTGGCGCGAACGCGTCGCGTCGCTGCTGTAGGCGTGGGCAAGCCGAAAGGCGAGGCGCGCGCGTCCTGGGTCGAGTCCGAGACGCCGTCGGAGCGGCGTACGCGCGCCGCGGCGATCCGGACGCGTCTGGCCAAGGCGTATCCGAACGCGCGGTGCGCGCTCACGTTCTCCAATCCGCTCGAGATCCTCGTCGCGACCGTCCTGTCGGCGCAGTGCACCGACGCGAAGGTCAACGAGGTGACCGAGACGCTGTTCCGGAAGTACCGCTCGCCGGAGGATTACCTCGCGTCCAAGCCCGGCGAGCTAGAGCAGGACATCCACGCGACCGGATTCTTCAACCAGAAGGCGAAATCGATCCGGGGCTTGGCGCAGATGCTGCTCGAGGAGTTCGGCGGCGACGTTCCGCGAAGCATGGAGGAGGTTCTTCGCCTGCCGGGCGTCGCGCGCAAGACCGGCAACGTCGTGCTCGGCAATGCCTACGGCATCGTCGAAGGGATCGCGGTAGACACGCACGTGCATCGCCTGTCGTGGCGGCTCGGCCTGAGCAACGAGGATGACCCGGTCAAGGTCGAGCGCGACTTGATCGCCATTTTCCCGAAGAAGCACTGGCTGACACTCACCTATCTGCTGATCGAGCACGGTCGCGCCGTCTGCTTCGCCCGCAACCCGCGCTGCGACGAATGCGTCGTCGCGAAACGCTGCCCCGCCCGCCGCCTGCCCTAGGCACGGCGAGGGGGCCGCGTCGCGGCCCCCTCGCGGATCGATCTCGTCGCTATTCGATCAGATCGCCGTGGTCCGAGGCCGGAGCGTAGATGTCGTAGGACCACCAATCCGGATAGAACTCGGCTTCGTAGCCCAGCGAGGCGGCGGCCGATGCCATCTCGAGCACGCCCGTGCATTCGGCGACGCCGTCCGCGTTGGTCATCGCCTGGCATCCGCCCGTGGGCACGTCGGTCCGGAAATCGATCCACTTTGCCGCGAGCGGCCTGCCCTTGGTGGTCAGGCGCGCGCTGAACTTGACCCGCAGGGTCCCGTCCTTGATCAACGCCGCTTGGGCGAACAGCTCGGTGGGCGCGCCCACCAGGATCTGCGCGGTCGCGCCGGTGCCGTTGACGATTCCGGGCTGCTTGATCTTGGCGTCGACCACGTTGTGGTAGCGGCCCGGCTTGCTCGCCACGCGCACCTCGAACCGAAGCAGGCTGGTGTAGCCGCGGACCTCGATGCGTTTCTTCCACCGCAGCTTGCGACCGTCGATGATCGGGTCGTCGGTGATCCGGCCCGAGGTCGATCCCGGCAGGTACTCGAATCCTTCGGGCAGTGTGTCGATGATCTCGGTCAGGACGCCGGCGATCGGCGAATAGTTGCTCGCCGTGATCGTGTAGCCGTTGATGGCTCTGGATGTCGAAACCCAGTCGTCGGCATACTTGTACAAGCTGACGTAGGGGACGGTCATCGGATGCGAATGCTGCCCGACCGGGTGGCTGTGAAATCCGACGGCCAGGCGGAACGGGCCTGCCACCGCCGCGACCGCGGCGATCAGCAACGCGACGGCGATTCTTCGATCCATCGCCTTGATGCGAGCAATCATGACGTGTGCCTTTCTCTCGGGCCGGCGCCGACGGCCAGCCAAATGAATGCCGGAATCACGACGGCCGGCATCCGCCACATGAAGTCGAAGAGTCCGTGGGCGCAGAACGCGGCGCAGGCCGCGAACGCGGCGGCCCACACGATGCGCTCCTCGCTGCCCAATTCCGGCCGCCGCCGCCACAACCAGGCCGCGAACAGCCCGATCGATGCCAGCACCGCCGTCAATCCGACGGCGCCGGTTTCGGCGAGGATCTGCAAATACTCGTTGTGTACGTAGAAGACGAGCAATCGTCGGTTGCCGTCTTCCAGGACGCCGCGATAGGTTCCCGGCCCGCTCCCCAGAACCGGATTTTCCGCGGCCGCGCTCAGGCTGGCCGCCCAAAACATGGTCCGGTCGTCCCGGGCCTCACCGAGGCGCGAGGTGATGAACTGCGCGGGCTTTTCCGTCGCCGCCACCGCCGGAACGATGGCGGCGACGGTGGCCAGCGCAACCGCGATCGCCGCGATGCGACGGCCACGAAGTCCGAGGCGGATCGGGACGGCCGCGATCAATGCACCGGCGGCGAGCCCGGCCATCGCATGAACCGGCCGTGCCCACCATGAGGCGATCGACGGGAACATCGCGACGGCCGCGGCCAAGGCGCACAGACCCGGACGGACCATCCGCGCGAGCAGCGGACGGCCGCCGGCGACCGCCAGAGCTGCGACCATCACCAGCGCGCCGACTGCGGCGCCGCGGGACAAGGTGACGATCAGGCCAGCCAAGATCGCGTAGGTCTGGAGGCGATGCACCATCGCATCGCGCCGGTGCAACAAGATGAGCGGCGCCGGCAGCGCGAGCACCAGCAACGCTCCCGCCGAATTCGCATAGGTCAACGTCGACGCCGCGCGCCACAGGCCCTGCGCGCGCATCGCCCACGGGAAGGCGTGGAAGGTCACGCCGGCTAGTCCGATCACGGCGACGACCGTCCCGATCCAGGCGAGCACCGACAGGAGCCGTTCCGTCTCGTGCGAGCGCACGGCCGTGCGCGCCAGCAAGAAGGCGCTCGCGGCCGCGCCGAGGGTCAGGATCGGCCGCCAGACATCCGCCGGGAATCCGGCCGCGGCGGCGCTTGCCAGCAGGGCGAAGCCCAGCATCGCAAAGGCGACCTTCGCCGGCCCATCGCCCGCTTCCGGCCGCGCCCGCGTCAGCGCAGCGCCGGCCGCCAGCGTCCCGGCCACCGCGATGGCCTGCGGCAAGTAGTAGGCGCCCTGGGCGAACGCCGCGTAGGCGAGCGCGCCGCCGAGGACGGGAACGAGCGCGCCGGAGCCCGGCCGCTCGGGCGAGACGATGTCCACCCCACTCCCCCCTGAATCGTGCCCCGATCATTCCACGGGGACGGTCGGTTCTCCTTCTTTCGCCCGACCCGGTCGCTCGGTGAATCTTTCGCCCGACAAACCGCCGGCGCCGATTCGGGGAGGATTTTTCCCCCGAGCCTGCGAGTAAACTCCGGGCATGCCGCGCATCTACACAAAGACGGGGGACGACGGGACGACCGGGCTGCTCTACGGCGGCCGGGTCGCCAAGGACGACATCCGAACCGAGGCCTACGGCACCTCCGACGAGGCGATCGCCGCGCTCGGCATCGCTCGCGCGCACGTGGCCGACGCGTTGCTGGCCGATCTGATCCTTCGCCTGCAACGCGAGCTGTTCGTCGTCGGAGCCGAGCTGGCGACCGGGGAGGGCGCCTGGGGCAAGCTCAAGCCCGGCGTCACGATCGTGGACGCGCCGATGGTGGAGGCCCTGGAGACGCTCATCGACGACTACGTCGCCAAGTCGAAGATGCCGGAGGAGTTCGTGATCCCCGGCAACACGCCGGCCAGCGCGGCGCTCGACCTGGCACGCGCGATCGTGCGACGCTGCGAGCGCGAGGTCACGACGATGACCAACGAAGGCCTGCTGCCCGACCAAGAATGCCTTCGCTACCTCAATCGCCTGTCCGACTTGCTTTTCGTGCTGGCGCGCTACGAAGAGGCCGGCTTCACGCCGCTTCACCCGTTCGTGGAGTAATCTGCGGGCTCAACCTACCGGGGGGAAACGATGCGCACTCGACTTGGTGTATCCCGATCGATGATCGTGGCGTCGGCCGCTGCGCTGCTGCTCGCCGCGTGCGGAACCAAGCAGACCACGTCCTCGAGCGGCGCGACCGTCTCGGTCGACGGACCCGAGCGCGTGCAGGGCAACGTCGTTCCGCTCAACCTGACAGCGACCGGCTTCGAGATCGTCAAGGCCGACGGCGACACCTCCGGCAAGACCGGCCACTTCCACATCTTCATCGACCGCGAGCCGGTTGCCGCCGGTGCGCCCATCCCCACGGGAGAAGGCATCGTCCACTCGGCCGAGACCGAGACGAAGATCATGGGCCTGACCCCCGGCGAGCGCACGTTTACCGTCGTGCTCGGCGACGGCACCCATCGCCGGATCGGCACCGCAGTCGCCAAGACCACCGTCACGGTCGAAGGCCCCGGGCTGGACGCAAGCGCCCCGGCGTCGGTGAAGGCCGGCGACCCGGTAACGGTCGCAATGAAGCTCGACGGCGCGACGGCGGTCGCCGCCGACGGCGACACGTCCGGCAAGACCGGCCACTTCCACATCTTCATCGACCGCGACCCGATTCTGACCGGCCCCATCCCGAAGGAAGACGGAATCGTGCACACGATCGAATCTGCTCACGTCATCGAAGGACTCGCCGCCGGCGACCACGTCATCTGGGTCGTGTTCGGCGACGGGGCGCACACCTCTTTTTCCGAGCCGGTGATGGACAAGCTCACCGTTGCGGTCGCGTAGGCGCCGGGGACCTACGAGTAGGACGTCTCGTCGTCGGGGTAGCGGCGCTCTTTCACGTCGGTCATCCATCGCGTGACCGCATCGCCGATCGTCCCGCGCACGTCGGCGTAGGTGCGCACGAACTTCGGCGTCCAGTCGTTGAGTCCGATCAGGTCGTTGACGACGAGCACCTGCGCGTCGGTGTCGGGGCCGGCGCCGATCCCGATGGTCGGGATGGAGACCGCGCGCGTCACGGTCGTTCCCAGCGCGGCCGGGACCACCTCAAGCACGATCGCGAAGCAGCCGGCGTCTTCGAGCTCTTTCGCCCAGCGAAGGATGTTCGCGGCTTGCTCTTCGCTGCGTCCCTGGACTTTGTAGCCGCCGAACAGATGGACTGACTGGGGCGTGAGGCCGAGGTGTCCCATCACCGGGATGCCGCGCTCGGCGAGCTTGGCGGCGAGCTCGATACGCGGCCCTTCGATCTTGACCGCATGCGCGCCGGCTTCTTTCAGGAAGCGGCCGGCGTTGCGCAACCCGTCCTCGTCGGACGCCTGATACGACATGAACGGCATGTCGCCGACGATGAGCGCGTCGCGCGTTCCTCGCGCGACGGCCTTGCAGTGGTGGATCATCTCGTCCATCGTGACCGGAAGCGTGCTGTCGTAACCCAGCACGGCGTTGCCGAGCGAGTCGCCGACGAGCAGGACCGGAACGCCGGCTTGATCGAGAATTTGGGCGGTGGGAAAGTCGTATGCGGTGAGCATCGCGAACTTCTCGCCGCGAGCCTTGAAGGCCGCAAGGTCGTGAACCGTGACGGACATGCGTGCCGCCTCCTCCCTACAGGCCCTCGCGCGCGACGCTCGCCGCGCGGTCGCCGGGTCCCATGGCTTGCTCCATTGTGACAGGCGCCAACGGGCCGCGCACCTCGACCCCCGCTTCGCTACTGGGCCAGCGCCGCGGCGATGTCTCGCATCGAGACCATGCCGACCGGCTTGTCGCCGTCGCAGATCGGCAGATGACGAAAGCCCCCGTCGACCATCGTGCGCAGCGCCTCCTTGATGCCGGTGCCGGGCGGAACGGAGCCGGGATGCCTCGTCATCCATTCCGCGACGGGGCGAAGCGGCGCGTCGTGCGCGTTCGACATGGCGCGCACGACGTCGCGTTCGGTGACGATCCCCACCAGCCGTCCGCCTTCGATCACGATGGCCGAGCCGACCGCGCGCTCGCCCATCAGCGTGCTGGCCTCGGCGAGCGACGCTTCGGGATCGACGGTGCACAGGTCGGTGCTCATCAGGTCCTCGACGTTCATCGCCGTTCCTTTCCCCGTCGGGGTGCGCGAGCCGGTTGCTCGATCGCCCACTCGCGATAGCCGTTCGTGATCGGAAGACGCCGGTCGCGACCGAAGGCGCGCGCGGTGATCTTGATCCCCGGCGGCGCCTGCCGGCGTTTGTATTCGGCGAGGTCCACCATGCGCGCGACTCGGCGGACGGTTGTGTCCTCGTAGCCCAGCGCGACGATCCCGCCGATGCCGATGTTGCGCTCGACGTAGGCTTCAAGGATCGGGTCGAGCTCTTCGTAGGCGGGGAGCGCGTCGGTGTCGAGCTGCCCCTCGTGAAGCTCGGCGGTCGGCGGCCTGACGATGACGCTTTCCGGGATCGTCGGGGGGCCGCGGCGGTTGCGCCAGCGGCAGAGCCGGTAGACCAGCAGCTTGGGCACGTCTTTGATGACGGCGAACCCGCCGGCCATGTCTCCGTAGAGCGTCGCGTAGCCGGTGGCCATCTCGCTCTTGTTGCCGGTGGTGAGCACGATGGCGCCGGTTGCGTTCGACACGCCCATCAGGATCGTGCCGCGAATTCGGGCCTGCACGTTGTCGATGGCCTCTTGCGGGGCCGGGTCGCCCAGCGCCTCGCCGAGCGTCGCGATGGTACCGTCGCAGAGCGCCTCGATCGGCACCAGACGAAATCCGATTCCCAGATTCGACGCGAGCTCTTTGGCGTCTTCGATCGATGCGGTCGATGTCACGCGTGAGGGCATCGACACGCCGAGGACGTTTCCGGGGCCGATTGCGTCGGCGGCGATGGCGGCGACGAGCGAGGAGTCGATGCCGCCCGACAGTCCGATCACGGCGTGCGTGAACCCGTTCTTGCCCAGGTAGTCACGCACCCCCAGCGTCAGCGCCGCGTAGACCTCTTCGTCGGCATCCATGGGCTCGCGGATCGGCCGGTCGGGGAGCGGGGCGCGCTTGCGCGGCCGTGCCGGTGCGCGCGTCACCTCATGGACGGTGGCCTTGGCGGCGACCTTCTTCGCGCGGGCCGGCAGCGTCAGGTCGCACACGATCAGGTCTTCTTCGAATTGAGCGCCGCGGGCGATTAGATGTCCGGCGGGGTCGAACACGAGCGTCTCGCCGTCGAAGATCAGCTCGTCCTGCCCGCCGACGGTCTGCAGGTACGCGAAGAAGACCTTGTTGTCGCGCGCGCGCTGGCGGAACAGAATCTTTCGCTCCAGCCCCTTCCCGCGGTGATACGGCGAGGCGTTGATGTTGACGATCGCCTCGGCGCCGGCGCGCGCCAGCCTGCGGACCGGTCCGTCGCCGGGCCACGCGTCTTCGCAGATGCTCACTCCGACGGTGACGCCGCGGACGTGAAACAGCGGATAGGTCCCGCCGGCCGCAAAGTAGCGCTTCTCGTCGAAGACGCCATAGTTGGGGAGATGCACCTTGCGGTAGATGCCGCGAAGCTTTCCGCGGGCCAGCATCGCCGCCGCGTTGTAGAGGGTTTCGCCGTCGCGTTCGACGAACCCGACGATCGCCGCGGTCTCGCCGACATCCTTCGCCAGCCGCTTGAGTGTCGCGACGCCGTCCTGGACGAAGGACGGTTTGAGCAGAAGATCCTCGGGGGGATATCCGGTCAAGGCCAGCTCGGGAAAGGCGACCAGATCGGCGCCGGCCTTCTCGGCGTGGGCGAGCCGGCGGCGGATCGCGAGCGCGTTGCCTCGCAGATCCCCGACCGTCGGGTTGATCTGCGCGAGCGCGAGCCGCAACGTCCGCATGGCTTGGCCGAAAGCCTAGCATCGTCGTCGCACCGCTCGATAGGGCAGGTAGACTTCCGCGCATGGATGCCGCGCGCGAGCAAATCGACTACGTCCTTCGCACCGTCGAGGAGCGGGATATTCGCTTCATCCGGCTGTGGTTCACCGACGTGCTCGGCTTCCTGAAGTCGTTCGCGATCACACCGGCCGAGATGGCCGGAGCGTTCGAGCAGGGCATGTCGTTCGACGGCAGCGCCATCGA
>Ga0214472_10003285_pt1 | contig 17142 bp, 22 predicted proteins | sample RVTome_6_FD_207662 | JGI IMG/M metagenome (GOLD analysis project Ga0214472, IMG submission 207662) | Soil microbial communities from uranium-contaminated site in the Upper Colorado River Basin, Wyoming, United States - RVT140D175 | ecosystem: Environmental > Terrestrial > Soil > Contaminated >... | reverse complement strand
CGTTATGTTGATCAACCCGCCTCCCGCGCCTGCCGTTGATGATCGTGATGACGCGACCGTTGTTGTTGCCGCGAAGCAGGCACTTTCCGGGGGGCCAACCGTAACGGTGAGATCCCAGGTTGCGACAGTAAAGGACGGTGTATTGCCTATCGGCGATTATGAGTATGGGTTAATTCTACCTATTGCGGCGCCTTCGTTGGCTTCATATGGGACCGGGACCTTGCCAATCACGCCAACTGCCACTGGGCAAGGTTCAGTTGCCGGTATGTATACTGTTCACGGTTCCGCACAAACACCGACGACGGTGTACGCAACTCAGGCTCCGGCGCCGTCGACGGTGGATATTTCTGCGGGTGATGGGCTAGACCAGGACTTCACGCTAGCGCCCTAAGCGAACGGCTTCTAACTGCGGGCTAGGATCTGCCGACTATTTTTCTTTCCTTGATCAAGTCGTGGCTGGAGCGAAGGTGCAGTGAAGGAGGCGTCTAACTTTTCCCTTTCCCTCTTTGCGAGGTAGTGCGGCCAATCGCCCTTCTGCGCGCATTGACCGAACGCCGCGCTTAATTTCAGCCTCAATGTGCTCTTGTGTGCGCGGTCAGCGAGCACAGGAGATTCGCGCTATCTCGCATCTTACTTTTTCTGCGGCTCCAGCAACTTCTCCCCCTTCTTGAACACCCCGAAGATCGCCTGCGACGGGCATGCGTCTAAGCAGAGGCGGCAGCTTTCGAGACAGCGTGAAGAGTCGAATTTGTATGGGGGTGTCGAAAGCCATGCACTGGTTGGGCAGATGGGGACACAGATGGCCTGGTGGGTGCAGCGGTCGGGATGGCGGATAAGGTGATCGCGAATGACCATCATGGGCTTGACTCCTTCAAAAAGACCTTGGGAAAAAATCTCGAACATGTTTCTCTCTGGCAGACTGCTCACTTCCACTCCTTCACGAGTTCTTTCAGCCGGTCTTTGAGTTCGGGAATTTGTTCCAAGTTGTTCTGAATCGCACCGATAATCTTCTCCAGCCTTGCGGACTTCAGCGCATCGTTGTCTTTCTTCGATAACTGATCATACTCCACATAGGCGGCTTTGTGTGTCGGCTCAAGCTGCGCACGGGCATCAATGAGGGCCTGTCCGAGCTCCCAGGGTTCGGGAGTCAGTGGTGGAACGACCGTAAATGAGCCGTCGGTAAAAACGATCACCATTGCCCCTTGTTTGCCGGTCAACGAGATCACAGCTTGAACCGTCTTCCCTTCGCAGACTTTCCAGTCCAGCATCAGTCCGGGAAACTGTTTGGTGAACGCCACCTTTTCCTGGTTGGCTTTCCACTTCTCTTCAACAGCCATATGGTGTGTGCTGCCCTAAGGAATTAGCGGAGAAAGTTTTTCAGGAACCGGATGGTCCGGCATGAGCAACCGGGTCACGATCTCGCCCTTTATGACGTGCCGCTCCATGATCTCGGTCACATCGGCTTCCGTGCCGACCCAGTACCAGACACCTTCAGGATAAATCACGACACTGGGGCCCATCTCGCAATGGTCAAGGCAGCCGGCCTTGTTCGCGCGCACGAGCCCTTTGAGATTCAGCCGTTTCGTTTCGCTCTTGAAATGAGCGTGGAGTTTCTCCGATCCCAAGTTTGCGCAACAGCCGCGTGGATCGCCTTGGGGGCGCTGATTGATGCAGACGAAAATATGACGCTGAAACGATGGCATGGTGCGATTGCGCTACGCCGGCATGGTGGCCGTATTGAGTCGTTCCATTAACAGCTGCACTTCGTGGCTGGTGAGGAAGGGAGACGGTCCTTCTGCCGCATTCAGGAGTGTCGAAATTTCGCGCAGGCGCAGCGAGGCCCGTCTGAATTCATCTCCCTGTGACAGTTCGGAGCCTTGCCCGGCGATCAGTCTGTCGTATTCGGTTCGGATATCGCGAAAGTCGCGCTGAAGGTTTTTCTGCATCGAGCAGGACTCGCAATACCATTTTGGGCTCTGGTCGGACGATGGGGAGAGGCGGTCATAGGGACGGCCAAAGAAATCTTTGCCCAGAGAAAACTTCATGAGCGCGGTGCCGACAGCACCACAGGCATTGCACGATCCATTCGAGAGATTCATGGAAGGTCTCCTTCGTAAATAGGGCTCGCGGGCGCATCTTACACCAGGGATTTTTCAGCTGTCTAGCTGCGCTGACGGCTCTGCTATAGTTTATAAGGAATACGGAAGGATATGGGCATGAGAAATCGAGTGTGGGGGATCACGGCGGGTCTAGTCGTGGTCGCAATCCTCATGACCGAGAGCGGTTGGGCGGAGCTGTGGAAGTGCACGCAGCCGGACGGAAGTGTCCTCTTTAAAGATGGAGGTGGCGTAGGGTGTCGTGAGATCAAAGCCCTGCCTGAACTCCCGTCAGCTCGATTTCCAGCGCTGCGCGGTTCGGTTGAACTCCAACCGAGCCAGGAGCCGGCAGCGCCGGTTCCTCCTCCGAACAAGACGGTAGGGCAACCGCTGTCCTCCCGGCCATTTGCACCGACGGCACGAACAGTTCCTGCATTGAGTTATCATGATCTCTCTCCCGGAATGCGGGCCAAAGGCTGGAACATCCCCAATAAAGGCGATATCCAGATGTTGCAGATTGATGTGACGTATCAGCCGGCGGGGAATGGCCCATACCTCACGACCGATTATCATTTCCAGGATGGGGCGAGGCAAACCTTGGGAGTCGCCGTCATGGCAGCGGCTAAAGCCACTCGGTACGATCCTCGATTCCTCAATGTTCAATTGACGATTCCCATGTCCGCGGGGTCTTTGCACAGAGGAATGCGTGTGGATGGGCCGAGCGCCGGAGTCGCCTGGGCGGTCGCGGTGACGTCGGCAGTACTGGGAGATCCATTAAGACCGGATGTGTGTCTTTCTGGAACGATCGACTCGAACCTTGCGGTCGGTCCGGTCGGCGGCCTGGAACATAAGATCGAGGGCTGTCACCTCCTCCCGCAGTTTCATGAATTGCTGTTGCCGGCCGGTCAAAAGACATTTGCAATTACCGATAAGGGAATGGCACGATCAATCAAGGTCACAGAAGTCTCCACGTTGGCGGAGGCCTACGAAATTGCGACCGGTCAATCCCTGCGACCTGCACCCTAGGTGAGATATGCGTATCGGGGTTCCCAAAGAGATCAAAGATCACGAATATCGCGTCAGTCTGACTCCCGACGGCGCAGGGGTGCTGCATCAGGCCGGGCATGAGGTCTGGGTCGAACCCTCGGCTGGTGAGGGGAGCGGGTTTCCAGATGAGGAGTATCGGCAGGCGGGCGCAACGATTGCGGCGTCAAAAGATGAGGTCTTTGCGAAAGCGGAGTTGATTGTGAAGGTGAAAGAACCGCTGCTGTCAGAATGCCCGCTGTTCCGCCCAGGTCAAGTCCTGTTCACCTATCTGCATTTGGCCGCACTTCCGGATCTGACAAAAGCGCTCCTCGATCGTCGGATTCTGGCGATCGCCTATGAAACGACGATGGCCAAAGACGGCAGCCTGCCGATGCTCAAACCAATGAGTGAGATTGCCGGGCGGATGTCAGTCCAGGTGGGAGCCCGCTATCTGGAAAAAACGCAAGGTGGGCGGGGAGTATTGCTTGCGGGAGTGCCCGGGGTCGATCCAGGGAAGGTCGTCGTTCTTGGGGCAGGTGTGGTAGGAACATCCGCCGTGAGAATCGCGGTCGGGTTAGGAGCGCAGGTGACGGTGATCAATCTGGATGTGGAACGGCTGCGTCATCTCGATGATCTGTACCGTGGTCGAATCATCACACGCACGGCGAGTTCTTCGGCGATTGAACAGGCGGTCTGCGAGGCGGATCTGGTGATCGGAGCTGTCCTGGTACCAGGAACGAAGGCGCCGAAGCTCGTCTCACGATCGCTGGTCTCGAACATGAAACGAGGGGCCGTTGTCGTCGATGTATCAGTGGATCAAGGCGGATGTTTCGAGACGACGAGGCCAACGACCCACTCCGATCCCGTGTTTGTCGTCGATGGCGTACTCCACTATTGCGTCGCCAATATGCCGGGGATTGTGCCCCGGACCTCGACTTTCGCCTTGACCAATGCGACCCTGCCTTATATAGTGCGCCTCGCTTCTGAGGGCGCGGATCGGGCGATTCGATCCGATCCTGGGTTGGCCAAGGGGGTCAACCTCAAGGATGGACAAGTCACCTGCCAGGGCGTCGCGAACGCGCACGGGTTGCGTTTCACCCCCATCCTGTAAGACAATCGCGTCCTCGTTGCTCCTGCTTGAGTTGATGTCGGGGCGTAGCGCAGCCCGGTAGCGCACTGCGTTCGGGACGCAGGGGTCGGAGGTTCAAATCCTCTCGCCCCGACCAAACCAAGCGTGTCGTGCCGCTGACCTCATAATGAAGGCCAGCGGATAAAACCATCCAGTATCCTCTCCGCCCATAATCATATCCAAGCTCGCTCGACCCGGAGCCCATGGGATTGTTCTTGGCAACGGGCTAACCCCCTCCAGCATGCGTGCTCTTCTCCAAACTGCACGTCGTGTGAACCGGCGCCGCTTGATCGTTGTATTGCATTGAGGCGCCGGATGCACACCGCCGGTAGGCCGCGCATGTTCGCGTGCGCGTGCCGCCTGCTTGTTAGCTTGCCTCAACTTGTTCGCGCAGAATTGCAAAAGGCGTGACGCGTCAGGGGAGGTGTGAGAATATCCGTTGAGCGCGAAGGCTCCGCGCGAGTTCCAGGCGTGTGAGAGATCGTGGCAGGACAGATGACTGAGTCAGCAGCAGTGTTGCCGGTTCGTGCGCATGTCATGGTGAGTGGTCGTGTGCAGGGCGTGGGGTATCGCGCATTTGCGGCACGCGTGGCGGTGCAACAAGGGCTTCTCGGCGGGGTTCGAAATCTCGACGATGGTCGGGTCGAACTGGACGTGGAAGGAAAGCAAGCCGTGATCGAGGCGCTGTTGCATGAATTGAAGGCGGGCCCGCCTGCAGCACGCGTCACAAAGATTGAAACGGAGTGGAGTGCCGCGACCGGACGGTTTTCACGCTTCAGTATCTGGTATTAAGACGACGGAGAAAAGGGAATCACACCGCATGAGCCGACAGCATGATGAGCTGCTCGAGATGGGCGAAGCTCGGAGACAGACCGTCGATGATGTCGACGAGTCCGAAGCCGAGAGTAGGCCTGATCGTGCGGAGAAGGAATCCGGACGGTCTGAGGGCCTCGATACGCTCAAGAGCTACCTGCGGGAAGTCCGCCGTTCGACGCTGCTGACGTTCAAGCAAGAGCAGCAACTCGGAAAGCTGGTGATGGCCGGTGATGAGCAGGCTCGCCAGCAGATGATCGAATCAAACTTGCGACTCGTCATCAGCATCGGGAAGCGCTACCTGCACCGCGGGTTCCCGTTTTCCGACATCGTCGAAGAAGGCAACTTGGGGCTCATTCGAGCCGTCGAGAAATTCAATTATAAGCGTGGGTTCCGGTTCAGCACCTACGCGTCCTGGTGGATCAGGCAGTACATCGAACGGGCCATCATCAATCAAGGCAAGCTGGTTCGTCTGCCCGTGCACGTGGTGGAACGATTGAATCGCTATCTCGGCAGGGTCGAGCAGCTGGTCCAGGAACTGGGGCGAGAGCCGAGAGCGCACGAAGTTGCTGTGAAAATGAAAACGTCCGAAGAAGAGGTGCTGGATCTCAAACAGCTGGTTCGAACCACGTGTTCGCTCGATAGTCCGATCAACGACCGGACCGATACCTTCCTCCGCGACGTGATCGAAGACCCCATGTGTCTCTCTCCTGACGAGACGGCGGATGGGGTGCGCCGCCGGACGGAACTGATGGGCTGGGTGAAAGAGTTGCCTGACAAAGAGCAAACTGTTATTGTGTCGCGGTTCGGCCTCGATGGAGACGAAGCGAAGACGCTGGAGGAAATCGGCCGTGAGTTGGGACTTACCCGTGAGCGGGTACGGCAGATCGAGATGGCGGCGTTGGTTCGGCTTCGCAACACCATCGAGAGGAAAACAATGACACAGGCTGATCTGCTCTAACGACGTGACCGCCATCAACTACCGATCGCTTATTCGTGAAGTGCGGGACTTTCCCAAGCCCGGCATCCTCTTCTACGACATCACGACGCTCCTCAAGAATTCCGTTGCGATCCAGAGCCTGGCCGACGAATTGACGGACCGGTACCAGGGCCAGCGTGTGGCAAAAGTGGTGGGCATCGAGTCTCGCGGATTCATCTTTGCCGGGATCTTGGCCGCACGCCTAGGGGCTGGGTTCGTTCCGGTTCGCAAGCCGGGAAAACTTCCCGCCGATTGCTACGAAGTGAAGTACAGCCTTGAATATGGGGCAAACTCCCTGGCGATCCATCGCGATGCGATTGGAATGGGGGAGCGGGTGCTCATCGTCGATGACCTCCTGGCCACAGGAGGAACGGCGGAAGCGACGATCAACCTCGTTCGCCAACTCGGCGGAGAGATCGTCGGGATCGACTTTCTGGTGGAGCTCAAGAGCCTGAACGGGCGTGAAAAACTTACCGGGTACGACGTCCATTCTACGATCATCTATCCGTAGGGCCTCCCCAAGTATCTCCCCACAACCCCTTGTCAAACGGCGCATGCCGTGATATAGATGCCGAACTTTTTTGGCTCTCCGAACGTTCTTCTCCTTCGCCGAATACCCTGGAGCATGGCTACGGGGAGTTTCATTTAAGGAGTGAGATCTCTATGGCAACGAAAGCGCAGGCCAAGAAAAAGCATGTGGTGAAATCAAAGTCGGCCCCAGCGGCTCGGAGAAAACTCAGTTCGCCGACTGCGGTCGTTGTGGTCAAGCCTGCCCCGGCGGGTATTGCAGCCGAACCGGTTCGTCCAAAGGAGACGGCAAAGGAGCGAGAAGCGAGGCAGCGACGGCAGGAAGTGCTCCAAAAAATGCTCCTGGGCAAGCGGCAGGAGATTATCAAGGAGATTGAAGAGAGCCTGGGCCAGTCGTTGACTGAAGATCAGCAGCGGCGCCTGGAGTCGGCGCGCGACGTCGGCGACCAGGCCTTAATGGATCTTGAGCGTGAGCTTGGCATTTCCTTGATGGAGATGCGCAACCGCCGGCGGCAGTCGATCGATGAAGCGCTCACGCGCCTGCACGAAGGCACGTATGGCAGGTGTGCCGATTGTGGTGTGGAAATCAGCGAGAAGCGGCTGCAAGCTGTACCGTTCGCCACGCTCTGTGTCGAGTGCCAATCGCGCGAGGAGCTGTTGGAGAAGATCGAGCGGGAAGAAGACCGCGATTAAGTCACGATGGTGTTGTCTGTGTGCGCCCCTGCCACGCCACCTCCTAACTTCATAAACAGGTCCCGCTAAGAACGTGTCTCGGATGTGACTTGTGGTTGACCGGCGGCTTCCCTGGGATAGGCTGTAGGGATTCTCAGCGATGAGCATGCGGAATTCCCAACGAGCGGTCGTCCTCACCAGTGGGGGGCTGGATTCCGCCGTGACGGCAGCGGTGGCGCGTCGAGACGGATGTGACCTGTATCTGCTGACCATCGCCTATCAGCAGCGGCATGCCGTGGAGATAGAACGAGCCGGCCAAGTGGCGGCCGCATTGGGTGTTCAGCAGCATCTCGTGGTGGACGTCAATTTGCGCGCGATCGGAGGGTCAGCCCTCACCGGGAATCTTCCTGTTCCGAAGAATCGTACCGAACTCGACAGGGGCCACGGCATTCCCATCACATACGTCCCGGGAAGAAACCTGATTTTTCTCTCGCTCGCCGCCGCCCATGCGGAAGTGCTGGGAGCCTCTGTGATCTATTTTGGCGCCAACGTGCTCGACTACTCCGGCTATCCGGATTGTCGTCCCGAATTTATCCGGGCGTTTGAAGCTGCCGTTCAGACTGGGACGAAAGCCGGTGCAGAGGGAACACGGATCGAGGTACGGGCGCCGCTGCTGACGCTGACCAAAGAGGAGATCATTCGACTCGGCATGACGCTGAACGTGCCCTTTCACCTGACGCATAGCTGCTACGATCCTGTCGGCACGATCGCCTGCGGACAATGCGACAGCTGCCTCATTCGCAAACAGGGATTTGCCAACGCGGGAGTTGAGGATCCGATCCCATATGCGCTAACCTGAGCGCTGTCCGACGTGAGGCGTGAAGTGGGAAGCGAGAGAACACGATCGTTTTTCTGGTTTGTTTGGTTTCTCTTGTTAAACCAGACAGACCAGACGAACCAAATAAACCGGACAACCTAGATCAACGAAACCATGAACGTTTCACGAACAATCTGGATCAGTCTCGCCGTGCTCATGCTCGGCGCCGCACCGGCTTGCAGTCAGAGCGAAACGAATCCAACAGGCGCGGCTGGGCCGGCTCCTGCCGAACTGCAGGGAGGGGAGCAGAAGTACACAGCCAATTGTTCAGCCTGTCATGGGGCCGGAGGTATTGGAACCACTCAGGGCCCGCCGCTTGTGCACAAAGTCTATGAACCCAATCATCATGGCGATGCGGCCTTTCAACGGGCTGCGGCCAATGGGGTCAAGGCGCATCATTGGCAGTTCGGCGACATGCCGAAGATCGACGCCGTCAAGCCGGACGACGTCGAGCAGATCGTAAAGTACGTGCGCTGGCTGCAGAAACAAGCCGGTATTTTCTAAGCCCTGTCCTCGAATGCCCGGTTGCATCGGGTGGTTCCACTCGCGGCGTCGTTTCTCCACCGTCGTTAACGAAAGAGGATCGGATAACCACCACCTGTTCATGGACGCCGTCAGGGATTTGAGGCGATCACACAGCTCGTCCTAGGATTGGGCCACTATACGCATGCTGCTCATCAATCCGCAGCGCGCTTGCACGTGCAAGGGTGATGGTCCCTATTGGGGGCAAGAGAGGAGCGAGAGGTATTTCGTGACAGCTCAGGAGTAAATGGCGCTCCCGGCCCCGTTCCCGTCTCTCGGGGCCGACTGGTACTCGTCCTCAGCGCGTGAAGAGCCCGCCGTGAAAGAAGAGAACAGGAGTCCAAGGCCAAGCAGCGCAGCGAGCAACCACACGAGCCAATGACCAATATTCAGATTGCGTGACAGTCGAGTCATCGTCACCTCGCGAGGTTCATCTGGAAGCTTGGTGTAAAGTGTACGCCTCCCCTGTGTAACCTGCAAATGGACCTGCCGCTTACTGGGACTTGCGCCCAAGTCCAGGTTGACCTTTCTCCCGCATCCGGCATACCCTCTATCACAGACTGAGCGACAAACGAGGCGCCAAACATGAGGATCTTCCTCGGTGCCCTCTCAGTGCTCGCCCTCTTGCTCTCAGCGAGAAGGTTCTATATTGCCGAGAGTACGAGCCATGACATCGGGGCCTTGTTCCTCCTTCTCATCGGTATCCAGCTGCTGATCGCCGCCGCGTTAGTTCATGAGCATCAACAAAGCCGCACCCCAAAGCCACCGGCATCGACGGACAGACAAGAGGGCAAAGAACGTGATCCGAGCGCAAAGCAGGAATGAAAACCGTCGGTGCGGTACTCAAAGGCAATCACTTGGCAGTCCACAGTGGTGGGACGAACAGTGGCGCGGTAGATAAGAAGCTCCACGGCCTGATCGATGAAAGCCTCTAAGTAATGATCGTGACAATTGACCGGAGGCGCTCTTCGTCAAGGCAGCGATGCTACAGATTGATAAACCATTGCAGCAGGATGACGTGGTTGATTTGATTGATGAGCCCCGACGGGCGGGTATTGAGGGTCTGCATTTGATAGCCGAGATCAATATTGAAGTGCGCCGTCACCTGGTGATTCATACCGAGAAAAAATCTGTTTTGATCGAATCCTCCGCCCGGGCCGTTTCCCACCGAATTCAGATTCACAAAAATTTCATCGTACACGACGATCGCCCAGTCTGGGGCCTGCGGCAGCGGAACATCGACTCGCAACATCGTGCGGGCTCGAACGGCGGTCCCGTCCGCATGGTCGATGATTCGTTCTTCCAGCCGGGAGCGACTGAACAGTTTCACGAAGGAAAATTTTCGACTGTACAGCAGTTGCTGAAACACACGGTGTTCCTCGGTAAAACGGGGCTGATAATTCCCGATCCACGCGTACCCCTGCCAGAGGGAAAGATGCTCAGTCAGTTTGTAACCGACGGCCGGGCGAATAAGCAGTTGATCGATTTCCGAGACGTCGTCGCCGAAACGCGGGTTCGCCTCCAGATACCCGATAAAAGAAGACGAGAGTGGAACGGTCACATAGACCGGCGACCACAGACGGAAGTCCTGGTTCACGGTTGCACCGGCCTGGACCGCCGAAACGATGCCACTTGCCAGGCTCCATGCCACCATCCCAACCACTACACACGTGAGTCTCGATCGCCATCCCTTGTCTTGACCTGAATCACACATTTCCAACTCCTCCTCCGTTACCCAAACGAGCCGTTCCTTTATAGCGAACTTCACCGAATGGTTCAAATATGAGCCCAGTGGCGATCTGAAAGGATTCAATCGGCGTTACGGGGGACAGGCGCTCATAGCCCGGCGCTGGCCGGTCTAGAGAAGGAGCGCGGCGTAGGCAGCATGCTCCGAGAATGGGGCTTGGCTGAAGCGGGTTTTCGGAGAGAAGAGCGGGCAGGAAGTCATGTTTGGATAGCGAAGGAGGTATTGAGGATCCCGACCCCATTATGATCTCTGGACAGTGATGAAGGCATCGATCTGAAACGCTCTTAGAGGTACGGTGCCAGGCGGCACGCATTCCGTGGCAATCCGTGCCCAGATTACTGGCCGATTCCACTTAAGCAGTTCTTGACAGAGAGCCGGAAGGCTCGTATATTCGCCTACCTTGTAGTTAGGAAGCAATATAAGATGAGGGCTTGCTAGCGACCTATCAAGATTGAAGTCCACCAGACCGTTCCTCTGTCACGAAAGGAGTTAGCCTGCATGAGTGAAGCGAACGACAAGACCATGACACTGCCTGTGCGCTTGAAGCCCAGTGAGTCGTCGGCACATCCACGCGCGTCGAACTTCACCAACGTCGGTGTAGTGCTGGGGATCGCCTATCTCGATTTCGGTTTCATCGAGCCCACGCTCCTCGCCGCCGTCGCAAAGACTGCGAAGGATGGCCGAAAAACAGTTCCCAAGGGATTGGAAGGGGCCCTCGTCACCCGCGTGACCATGGGTGTCGATGGGTTGGCCCGACTGCATCAGCAAATTCAGCACGTCTTAGTCGGCCTGCGGGATGCGCAGCAGCCAAACGCGAAAGGATAGCATCGGAGAAACGCAGAAAAACGGGGCCATTCTACATTTTTGAGCCGCGTGAAGCTGTGGGCCTGAGGGAGCGGCGTATGCCAAGAACCGCCCGGGCGTCAGTCGGGAATTATTGTTATCACGTCATCAATCGAGGCAACGCTCGAGCAGAGGGTTTTCATGCCGACGGGGACTATCGGGCGTTTCTCAATCTCTGTCGTCAGGCCCAGGACCGTGTGCCCATGCGAGTGTTGGCATATTGTCTGATGCCCAATCATTTTCATCTGGCCCTCTGGCCACACCACGATGGCGATTTGGGTCGATGGATGCAGTGAGTGGAAAAAGGTGTCAGGAACCATTCTTTTGTAAACTAAGCGACAGGTGTGAGAGGCAGCCATGGGTCGACCATTGAGAGCAGCGTGCGGCGAGACGGTTTATCACGTTTTGAATCGTGCGAACGCCCGCGTGACATTGTTTGAGGCCGATGGCGACTACCGCGCCTTTGAACGGGTTCTGATCCAGGCCTGTGAACGGGTGGGGATGCGGCTTTTGAGCTACTGTGTCATGCCGAACCACTGGCATCTCGTAGTTTGGCCGCGCGGTGATGGCGATTTGTCTCGGTTCATGAACTGGCTGACCCTCACACATACGCAGCGGTGGCATCAACACCGACAGAGCGTGGGGCATGGGCATGTCTACCAAGGACGGTTCAAATCATTCCCGGTGGAAACGAACGAGTACCTGTTGGCCGTGTGCAGATATGTGGAGCGCAATCCTGTTCGGGCTGGCCTCGTGGATCGGCCCGAGCAGTGGCAGTGGAATAGTGCCAGTATGGTAGCAGCTGTGCCCGTACATGCTTGGCCGATAGAGCGGCCCACTGATTGGCTAGATGAGAAGGAGACTAGTCGGCAGATCGAGGAGGTGCGGCGCAGTGTGACGAAGGGACAACCCTATGGCAGCCCACAGTGGGTAGAACAGATGGTGGTACGGTGGAATCTCGGGGCGACACTGCGTGGCCGAGGACGTCCTCGGAAGGAATTTGCAAACAATGGTTCCTGACACCTTTAGGCCACCCCCGGACTCGCGTCTCCAATACCGCGTGTAGTTTCCCGCTAAGCTGCCGTAGCGGCCTGCCCGATAGGTATTCCCGTGATTTTACGTATGCCTTACGACGCGCGCCATCGGGTGGCACCTCCTTGGCCGCGCTTCACGCTTCACGAACGACGCACGACGATTCCCTAAAAGGCGGGGTGATTTCCTAGAGGGAAAGGGGTAAGCTTCGGCCTCAAATGCTCACCCCTTATCACGCTAAGTATTTCGCTCATGAACTCACCAAACGATGTCCGTCCGACAGCATTGAAAAGCTCGCCAGCGCGTTGGTAGACGCGCAGGTCGATCTCAATCCTCACCAAATAGAAGCCGCACTGTTCGCATTCCGATCGCCCCTCTCAAAAGGCGCGCTTCTCGCAGACGAAGTCGGTTTGGGAAAGACCATCGAAGCTGGGCTGGTACTCTCGCAGAAGTGGGCCGAGCGGAAGCGCCGGGTACTGGTCATCACCCCTTCAAACCTTCGTAAGCAGTGGCACCAGGAGCTGCAGGAAAAGTTCTTCCTGCCTTGCTGTATCTTAGAAACCAAGTCCTACAACGCCACCGTGCGTCAGGGCCATGTCCGGCCGTTCGAGTGCGATGACATCATCATCTGTTCCTATCAGTTTGCCCGCACCAAAGCAGCCGAGATCAGTCTCATGCGCTGGGACCTCGTCGTCATCGACGAAGCCCATCGCCTTCGGAACGTCTACAAGCCGACCAACGTCATCGCCAATACACTGAAGCAAGCTCTCAGAGACGCGCCGAAGCTCCTGCTGACCGCCACGCCCTTACAGAATTCGCTGCTTGAACTCTACGGCCTCGTCAGTGTGGTGGATGACCGGATCTTTGGCGACCTGAAAAGCTTCAAGGAGCAGTTTGCGAACCTGCACAACCAATCGACCTTCGATGCCCTGAAAGCCCGTCTGCAGCCACTCTGCAAACGCACCTTGCGGCGCCAGGTATTGCCCTATGTGCGCTACACCAAGCGCTTACCCATGGTGCAGCCCTTTACGCCGGCAGAAAGCGAAGACCGGCTCTACCATCTCGTGTCCGACTATCTCCGTCGGAATAATTTACAGGCCCTTCCGTCGAGCCAACGGTCCCTGATGACGCTCGTCCTCCGGAAGCTTTTGGCCTCGTCCTCGTTTGCGATCGCCGGAGCCCTTCATTCAATGAGTCAGCGCCTTCGCGAACGTCTTCGTCTTGCCGAGGGACCGAACCCTCTTGAAGAGGCCTTGGAAGAAGACTTCGAAGTGTTGGATGAGATGGCGGAAGAGTGGGAAGAGGAAGAAGCCCGTTCAGAAGCGCTCACTGAAGCAGACCGAAAAGCCATCCAACAAGAAATCGACGATCTCGAAAGCTTTCAGAAGCTCGCCGTGTCGATCACTCACAATGCCAAAGGCCAGGCGCTCCTGACCGCCCTGCGCACCGCCTTTGATAAGGCAGAAGAATTGGGAGCGGCGCAGAAGGCCATTATCTTTACTGAAAGCCGCCGCACGCAGGACTATCTCCTCCGAGTGCTCGCCGATAGTCCGTGGAAAGACCATATCGTTCTCTTTAACGGATCGAACAACGATCCAAGATCCAAAGCAATCTACCAAGAATGGCTCCAGCGCCATCAAGGGACGGATCGCATTACCGGATCGCGTTCGGCTGACCTGCGCTCAGCTCTCGTGGACTACTTCAAAGACCAGGGCAAGATTATGATTGCCACGGAAGCCGGAGCCGAGGGAATCAACCTCCAATTTTGCTCGCTGGTCGTAAACTACGACCTCCCGTGGAATCCCCAGCGTATCGAACAACGCATCGGTCGATGCCATCGCTATGGGCAAAAGCACGATGTCGTCGTGGTGAATTTCCTGAATCAGAACAATGAAGCAGACCAGCATGTTTTCCGCCTGCTCTCAGAGAAGTTCCAGTTGTTCGAAGGCGTGTTCGGAGCCAGCGATGAAGTGCTGGGCGCGATTGAGTCTGGTGTCGATTTCGAAAAGCGGATCGCCGACATCTATCAACGGTGCCGCACTCCACAGGAGATCAAGACCTCGTTTGATCAGCTTCAGAGCGAACTTGGCAACCAGATCGACGAAGCCATGACCCGTGCCCGCCAGCTCCTGTTCGAACACTTCGACGATGAGGTACGGGAAAAGCTCCGGGTCAGTGATGAGAACTCCCGCCTGTATCTGAACCGATATGAGCGTATTCTGATGCAGCTCACCCGCTTTGAATTGCGCGATCATGCCGAATTCCTTTCGGATAGTTCGTTCCGACTCAACTCCTGTCCGTTCAGAGGAGAGATCCCCCTTGGGCTGTACGAACTGCCGCGTCGGACCGGCGAAGCTCACCTCTATCGGCTGGCCCATCCGTTGGCAGAGCATATTCTGGAACAGGCGAAGAACCGCGCGCTCGATCCGGCAGCACTGACCTTCGAATATGGCAAGCATGACGGCAAAGTCAGTGTCGTTGAGCCGTTCATCGGCAAGTCCGGGATCTTGAATGTTTCACTTTTCACGGTTGAAGCATTGGGCCAGGCCGAAGACTACCTTATTTGTACTGGTGTGACGGATACCGGAGAGGTCTTGGATGAGGAAGTTGTTCAGCGGCTGTTCTCCCTACCAGGAGCGGTCAGCCAAACAACAACGGCGTCATTCGATCATCCCACACTTTGTCCCAGAACCGAAGAACGCCAGGACGCCATTCGCCGCCACATCTCACAGCGCAACGCGGAATTTTTCGAGATCGAAGCCGACAAGCTCGATGCCTGGGCCGACGATCTGAAAGTGGGCTTGGAACGAGAAATCAAGGAATTCGATCGACAGATCAAGGAAGCCCGGAAAGCCGCCGTGGCTGCGCTGACGCTGGAAGAAAAACTGGTCGGCCAAAAACAGATCAAGGCAATCGAAGCCGAGCGCGGCAAACGCCGCAGGACTCTGTTCGATGCACAAGACGAGATCGACCGACGGCGCGAACAACTCATCAATGAGATTGAGGGAAAGTTGCAACAGCAGGTTTCCACTCAGCCACTGTTTTGCATCCGGTGGAGATTGGTGTAATTTGCTAAGAATCGCAGGAGACGCAATCGCATGAGTTGGAGCGAAGGCTTAGCTGGCCAAGCCCTGCATATCGCTCAGACGAACAATTCTCCTCTCTGGGTAGCAGCCGGACCCGGCACGGGTAAGACGTTCGCCTTGATGCGACGGCTTGCGAGGCTACTGGTGGTTGACCGTGCAGAACCCGGACGAATACTTCTTTCTACCTTTACCAGGACCGCTGCTGCTGATCTGGCGCGAGCGGTTGCCGATCTAGGGATAACAGGAACAGAGGAAGTCCATGCTCTGACCGTGCACGGGTTCTGCTTTTCAATGCTTTCGCGCCAAGAGGTCCTCGAAACCACCGGGCGTGTTCCTCGCCCTCTACTTCAGTTCGAGGAGCGGTTTCTTCTCGAAGACCTCCGCAATGCTGGACTTGGCGGCATTCGTGAATGTGGAAAGAAGCTTCGGGCTTTTTCGGCTGCCTGGGCGAGATTACAACACGAGGAACCTGGCTGGCCAAGTAGCCAAGTTGATCGCCAATTTCAGGCAGAGCTAAAGGCGTGGCTTATTTTCCATGAGGCGATGCTTATTGGTGAACTGATACCAGAAGGTTTGCAATATCTCAGACTGAATCCTCATTCTCCATATCGTTCAGCCTTCGACCACGTATTAGTGGACGAGTACCAAGATCTTAATCGAGCCGAGCAGCACCTTGTCGAGTTGCTGGCCAATGGGTCATTGGTCGTCATCGGTGATGAAGACCAATCAATATATTCGTTTAAGCATGCCCATCCTGAAGGAATTGTCCAATTTCCGGAAACCCACCCCACCACGGAAAAAGCGCAATTGGACGAATGCAGACGATGCCCAGCTAAGATTGTCGCGATGGCGAATGCACTCATTTCGCATAATACTTCGCGAAGCGATCGAGTCATGCGTGTTCACCAAGGGAATCCAGAAGGGGAAATATTCTCTCTCCAATGGTCGGACATGCAGCAAGAATCCAAAGGCATCGCACAGTTCATAAAAACACGGATAGATGCAGGGACTGTGACGCCCGGAAACATTCTTGTATTGGCTCCACGACGCGAATTCGGTTACTTACTCCGTGATGAACTCCAAGAGCTTGGAATCTCGGCACACAGTTTTTTCAGTGAGGAACTTCTCGAAGGCGATCCGAAGGATGACAATGCCTGTCAGGCACAACAGGCTCTCGTGTTACTCATGCTTTTGGCCGACACAGAAAACCGAGTAGCACTCCGTTGCTGGTGTGGGTTCGGTAGTAATTCTCTATTGGCCAACGCATGGGCCAAGCTTCGGGATCACTGCGAGGAGCAGAATCAGTCGCCTTGGGAAGTTCTCGAACAATTAGAATCCGGCGGCTTGAGAATTCCAAACACCGCTGCTCTGGTCAGAAAATTTATCTCCATCAAGTCTAGATTAACAGCACTTTGCGCCCTCAACGGCCATGACTTAGTCGTCGCCATCTTCCCAGCCGAGCAAGAGTGGGCTAAACCACTTGCGGAACTCGCAAGCCAGATCGAAGAGGAAGAATTTGGAGCTAAGGAACTGGTCGATATCATTCGCCTAAATGTGACTCAACCAGAACTGCCAACCGATGTTGATTACGTACGTGTCATGAGTTTACACAAGTCTAAGGGACTCACAGCTGACATGGTCGTTGTTGTGGGATGCCTAGAAGGTCTCATGCCCTCGATCGATTCTAAGGCATCTCAGCAGGACCAAAGACGATCGCTGGAAGAACAACGCCGATTATTCTATGTGGCAATTACCCGTGCGAAAAAAGTCCTCATCCTGTCGAGCGTAGCTC
>Ga0214472_10003283_pt1 | contig 17147 bp, 15 predicted proteins | sample RVTome_6_FD_207662 | JGI IMG/M metagenome (GOLD analysis project Ga0214472, IMG submission 207662) | Soil microbial communities from uranium-contaminated site in the Upper Colorado River Basin, Wyoming, United States - RVT140D175 | ecosystem: Environmental > Terrestrial > Soil > Contaminated >... | reverse complement strand
GGGCATATCGATCGTGCTCACCCGCCGATCATAGGCGGACGGGGCACCGGCGGCCGTCGCGCTACCATCGGGCGGGAGCGGTCGGGTCCCGGTGGGTCCCCTGGTCTTCAAAACCAGTGGCGCGGCGCTCGGCGTTGCGCGGTGGGTTCGACTCCCACGCGTTCCCGCCATGGAGGTCGCCTCGCCCGATGGCCGCCCAGCGCCCGGACCGCCCGCCCGCCGTCGAGACGGTCCTCGTTGCCGTTCGGGCCGCCCTCCAGGAGCCGCGCGAGCACGCGGTCCTGGCCGCAATGGCGCGCGCGGTCGTCGCCGAGGAACGGGCGCGCCTGCGCGATGGGCAGCCTGCCGCCCGGGACGCCGCCCGGGACGCCGCCACGCTGGCGGCCGACGTCGTGCGCCGGCTCGAGGCCGCCGATCGTGCCTGGACGGCGGGTCTGACGCCGGCCATCAATGCGACGGGCGTCGTCATCCACACGAACCTGGGCCGCGCCGCGTGGCCGCGCGCGGCGATCGAGGCGGCCGGTGCCGCGGCGGCCGATCCGCTCCTTCTCGAGCTGGACCGGGCTACCGGCCGGCGCGGTCACCGCTACCGCGCCGCGGAGGAGTTGCTCGTCCGGCTGACCGGTGCGGAGGACGCGCTCGTCACGAACAACAACGCCGCTGCCGTCGCGCTCGCGGTGGGATTGGCAGGGCGCGGCGGTGGCGTGGCCGTTTCTCGCGGTGAGCTCGTCGAGATCGGCGGCGGCGTGCGGATCCCGGAGATCGTCCGCCGGGCCGGCGCGCGGCTCGTCGAGGTGGGCACGACGAATCGAACCCGGGCGGTCGACTTCGAGGCCCCGCTGACCGACGGGCGGGCGCGCCTCGTCCTGCGGGTGCACCGCTCGAACTTCCGCCAGGAGGGCTTCACCGAGGATCCGGATCCCGTTGCGGTCGCCGAGCTCGCCCACGCGCACGGCGCGCTCGTCGTCGACGACCTCGGGGGCGGCGCCCTGCTCGATACGGCGACGGTCGGCCTGGCCCACGAGCCGCAGCCATCCGAGCGCCTCGCCGCCGGCGCCGACCTCGTCACGTTCAGCGGCGACAAGCTCGTCGGCGGGCCCCAGGCCGGCCTCGTGGTCGGTCGCGCGGACCTCGTTGCCCGGCTGCGGCGGGACCCGCTGGCGCGCGCGATGCGCCCGGACAAGGCGACCCTCGCCGGCGTCGCGGCCACGCTCGGCCTGTACGTATCGGGCCGGGCCATGGCGGACGTGCCCGTCTGGCGCATGCTCGCGACCTCGGTCGACGCGCTGCGCGAGCGGGCCGAGGCGCTCGCGCGCGCGCTCGGCGAGGCGGTCGCGATCGTCGACCTGCGCTCCACCATCGGTGGGGGGAGCCTGCCGGGCGAGACGCTGCCATCCGTCGGGCTCGCGCTCCGGGCCCGATCGGCCGACCGGTTGCTCGGCCGCCTGCGCACCGGCGAGCCGGCCGTTGTCGCCCGGATCGAAGACGGCGTCGTCGTGCTCGACCTTCGAACGGTCGACCAGGCGCGGGACGCGGACCTTGCCGCGGCCGTTCGGTCGGCGCTCGGGAATCCGCGGTGACGATCGTCGCCGGCACCGCCGGCCACATCGACCACGGCAAGACGACGCTGCTCCGCGCGCTGACGGGGATCGATGCGGACCGCCTTCCCGAGGAACGCCGGCGCGGCATGACGATCGACGTCGGCTACGCCCACCTGCGCCTCGACGATGGGTCCGAGATCGACTTCGTCGACGTGCCGGGCCACGACCGGCTGGTCGGCAACATGCTCGTCGGCGCGGGCGAGATCGACGCGGCGCTCCTCGTCGTCGCCGCGGACGACGGGCCGCGGGCGCAGACGATCGAGCATCTCGAGCTGCTCGACGCGCTCGGGATCCGCCACGGCGTGGCGGCCGTGACGAAGGCGGACCTCGTCCCGCCGGAGCGGCTGGCGGACGTCCTCACGGCGACCCGCTCCCTGCTGGCGCGGACGACCCTCGCCGGCGCGAGGGTCGTGGCCGTCTCAGCCCTGTACGGGGAAGGCCTCGACGAACTCCGGGCAGCCCTCGTCGAGCTGCGCGACGCCGTTGCGACGAGCGGGGCGGCGGTCCGACCGACGCGCCTCGCGATCGACCGCGCGTTCGTCGTGCGCGGGCGCGGGACGGTTGTCACCGGGACGCTCCGTGGCGAACCGGTCACCCGCGGGTCGGCGCTCCGGCTCGTGCCCGGATACGCCGATGCCGGGACGGTTCGCATTCGGGAAATCCAGGTCCACAACGGCACCGTCGAGCGGGCGGGATCGGGGAGGACCGCACTCGCGGTCGCCGGGCCGGACCTCGATCGGCTGAGCCGCGGGCACGTCCTCGCCGGCGGGCCGGACGTGGTCGAGACGACGCGCCTGCTCGCCCTGCTCCGTCCGTCTGCCCGCCTCCGGGCGGCCTCGTCCGCACCCTCGCTTCCGGGCGACGGCGCCCGGCTGACGCTCCATCTCGGCACGGATCACGTGACCGCCCGCGTAGTCCGATCCGGGCGCGAGGCGGCGTTGCTCGATGACGGCGCGGCGACCGCGGTGCTGCGCCTCGCCCGGCCGATCGCGGCGGCCATCGGCGACCGGTTCGTCCTGCGGGACGCGGCAGCGGGCGCCGCGCTGGCCGGCGGCGTCGTCATCGACCCCTTACCGGCACGCGGGGTCTCCCGGCGGCGCGCGACGGCGGATCGCCTTGCGGCCCTCGCGTCCGCCGCGGATTCATCCGGCGCCGCTGCCGGCCCGCTCGTCGACCTCCACGGCGCGCTGCCGGTGACGCGTCTCGCCGAATCGGGCAGGGACGGGCAGCCGACGGGCGACCTTCTCGTGGCCGGCCCGGTCGCGCTCGCCCCGGACGTCGCGGCACGCCTCGGGACGACCGCGTCCGACACCGTCGCGGCCGCGGCAGGCGAGGACGCGGCCGAACCCGGCGTTCCCGCCCCGGTCGTCCGGGCCGCCGTCGCGGCCGCGCTCCGTCGTGCCGCCACGGTCGACCGCATGGCGGCCGCGGCGGCCGCGCTGGCCTTCGTCGAGGCCCTCGTGCGGGCCGGTCGCCTCGCACGGATTGGCGACCGACTGCTCACTCCGGGTGCGTCGGTCGTGCCGGCGCCGCGCGCCCGCGAGGCGCTCGATCGCCTCGTAGCCGGCCTCGACACGGCGACGCCGCCGTCCCTTGCTGCGGCGGTGCGGGCCGCCGGATGCTCACCGGCGGCTGTCCGGGCGCTCGAGGCGGCCGGCGAGATCGTGCGCGTCGACGACGACCTCGCGTTTTCCGCGCCCGCCTTCGCCCGGCTCGCGGCGGTCGCCATCGCGATGGCGGAGCACGCCCCGCTGACGCCGGCCGCCTACCGGGATGCGATCGGGTCGAGCCGGAAGTACGTCATGGCGCTGCTCGAGGAGTTCGGCCGCAGGGGTGTGCTCGAGCGAACGGCAGACGGGCACGTTCCAAGGCGTCGGCGTCCTGTGGCGACGGGGCGATGATCGGCGAGCTGCCGGCGGCGACCGGGATCGTCCTGGCCGGCGGGCGCTCGACCCGCTTCGGCCGCGACAAGCTCGTCGAGCCGGTCGGCGGTCGACCGCTCGTCCAGCATGCCGTCCTCGCCGTCGCCCAGGCGACGACCGAGGTCCTCGTCGTGATCGGCCCGGTCGGCGACGGGCCCGCCCTCCCGACGCCCCGAGAGGCCGGCGTCCCGGTTCGGCTCGTGCACGATCCGATGCCTGGGGGCGGACCGCTCGTCGGTCTGCTGGCGGGCCTCGAGCACGCCCGCGAGTCATGCGTCGTCGTCGCCGGCGGGGACATGCCGTCGCTCGCCCCGGACGTTCTCCGCGCCTTGCTCCGCAAGCTCGGTGCGGACGCCGACGCGGAAGCGGTTGCGCTCGAGCGCCGTGGGCGCCGCGAGCAACTTCCCATCGCGCTTCGGACCGGCGCCGCAACGCACGCGGCCAAACGGCTGCTCGCGGACGGCGAACGCCGCCTCGGGACGGTCCTCGACGCGTTGCGGACTCACGACCTGCCGGAGGGAGCGTGGCGACCGCTCGATCCGGATGCCCTCAGCCTGCGCGACGTCGACGTACCAGGTGACCTCGCGACATGAAGAAGCGACGACGCCCGCCGGAGGAGGATGCGGGCGTCGTCGCCGGGAGCCGGGAGCGGGGCTGGGAGAGATCAGCCCCGCGGCAGATCAGCGGGCGTAGGGATAATCGGTGAGCGCGGGCAACGCGTCGTCCGCGGTCGCGACCGGCTGCGTCACCGCGCGACGAACGCGGGCGATCAGCTGGACGAGGCGGTCTAGGAGGTCGGAGCCGTCGGTCGTCCGGCGGCGATCGATCGCGCTCTCGGCCAGGCGCTCGTAGAGCCGGGCGCGCGCGAGGACGAGGCCGAGATCCGGCTGGAGGGCATGGGCGTTCATCGTGCCGTGGCTCCCTTCTGCAGCGCTCGATCGGCGACTGCAGGCTCAGCATCGGCGATGCGCATGCGGCCGACGATCGACAGACGACGCCAATCCGCCTACGTCATCTGTCGAGGTCCGGCGTCTCGTACACGGGCTCCCCGTCGACGAACGTCGCAACGACGCGGGCTTCCCCGATCGCCCCGGCCGATCGGTCGAACAGGTCGCGGTCGAGCACCGCGAGGTCGGCCGCCTTGCCGACCTCGATGCTCCCCGTCTCGGCGTCGACGTGGTTGACCCACGCCGATCCCGCCGTGAAAGCCGAGAGCGCGTCGACGAGCTCGATGCGCTCGTCCGGCAGAAACGCTTCCCGGCGGCCGCGATGTCCGTCCCACACGCGCTCCACGGCGAGCTCGATCTGGAGGAGCGGGTTCGGGGTCGAGACGCTCCAGTCGGAACCCATGGCGAGCAGGGCGCCGGCCGTGCGGAGCGACCGGAACGGGTACTGGTGCCGCCAACGCTCGCCGATGAACGGGATCGTCAGATCATCCATCTGGTCCTCGTGGCAGGCCCAGTAGGCCTGCGCATTCGCCGCCACGCCGAGCTGCGTGAACCGGGGCAGGTCTGCCGGATCGATGATCTGGATATGGGCGATGTGCGGGCGGGTGTCGGAAGGCCCGTTTGCGCGGCGGGCGGCTTCCACGGCATCGAGCGCGTCGCGCACGGCGCGATCGCCGATCGCATGGAAGTGCGCCTGGAAGCCGAGCGCGTCGAGCCGGGTGACCGCGTCTGCGAGCACCGCCGGGTCGATCGTGCGCAGACCGCGGTTGTCGGTCGCCCCGCCGTGCCCGTCGCCGTACGGCTCGAGCATCGACGCAGTCCAGTTCTCCATCACGCCGTCGAGGAAGAACTTCACGCTCGTGGCGGCGTAGCGACCCTCGCTCGTTGCCCGCCGCCGCTCGACGAGCTCGTCGACCTGCTCCAGGCCGCGGTGCGGATCCCAGCGCATCGCCCCGACAACCCGGGCGCTGAGCCGATCGGCAGCGGCGAGGCGCGTATACGCCGGCTCCTCGATGCCGGTCTTGACGCTTGCGTCCTGCCAGGCGGTGATGCCGAACGCGTGGAGCCGCGCCTGGCCCGCCACGAGCGCCGCCTCGACCTCCGCCTGCGTGTCCGCTGGCAGGAGTCGGGAGACGAGATGGATCGCGCCCTCGTGGAGCGTGCCGGTCGGGGTACCGTCCGGGTCGCGCTCGATCCGGCCGTCGGGCGGGTCCGGCGTCGACGCGTCGATCCCGGCGAGATCGAGTGCGCGGCTGTTGACCCACGCGCCGTGGCCATCGCGGTTCTCGAGGTAGACCGGGCGATCCGGGACGACACGGTCGAGCGCCTCCCGGCGCGGTGTGCCGCCGGGGAAATCCGGCATGTACCAGCCGCCACCGCGAATCCACGCCTCGTGCCGATACGATCGCGCGTAGTCGGCGACGACGGTGAGGTATCCCTCGGCGCCGCGCGCGACGAGCAGGTTGCAGCGCATCGCGTCGAGCTCCGCGCCGATCGGGTGGACGTGCGCGTCCTGGAAGCCCGGCACGAGCGTCCGACCATGCAGGTCGACGACACGTGTTCGCGGGCCGACCAATCCGGCCAGCGCGCCGTCCGGCCGGCGCGCGACGATCCGCCCGTCACGCACGCCGATTGCGGACACGGTGCTGCGCGCCGGATCGATCGTCTCGATCCGGCCGTCGAGGAACACGAGATCGGCCGGTCGATCCGGGGGCGTCACCGTCGTGGCTGGTGCTCCATGCGTTCGGGCGAGGATGCCATGGACGGATCGCCGGGGCCGACGAGGATCGGCCTGCGCGACGCCGTAATCGTGCAGACCCCTAGCCGTACGGGCGGCAGGTCGCTACCCTCTTGGTGATCGGCTCGTTTCGCGTCGACTCGCACAGGAGGGATGGCCCGTGCCCCAGGTCCAGGAAATGTGGGGGAAGCTCAACGCCAACGAGCGTCTCGCCGCATACGGCGGCATCGTGCTCATCGTCGCGGCATTGATCGGATTCGTGTTCGACTGGCGGGACGGGCCGACGCTCGGCCTGCTCGTGGGAATCGCGGTCCTCGCGATTCTCTTCGTCAAGTACGCGCCGAACATGTCGGTGACGTGGCCGGTGCCGGTCGCGACGATCCTGCTCGTCGTGGGCGGCATCACGGCGATCCTGCTCGTGCTCAACCTGCTGCGGAACCTCGAGTGGCTGATCGGCGTCGACGCGATCGTCCTACTCGGGCTTCCGGCCGGAGCGGCGCTCGTCACCTGGGGCGCCTGGCAGGAGTTCCAGACGGCGGCCAAGCCGGCGGGCGGCTCCGGAGCCCCTCCGGCCGCGTAGCTCAGTCCCGGCGACGCTCTTCCGGACGATCGCGGAGCCCAATCCAGTTCGTCAGGCCGCCCGCCACGAGGAGCGCCGCTCCCACCAGCATCGCCAGGCGGTACGCATCGGTCGAGGCGACCCGCGCCGCTTCGGCGATGCGGACGTCCGTGCCCGGAACGGGCCGATTGAGCGGCTGGACGGCCGCGTGCGTCTCCGGCGCGGACGGATCGAGCCCCGGCACGCGCTCACCGAGCGTCGCGTAGAACGAGCCACTCACGACGATGAAGATGATCCCCGCGAGCAGGGGCTGACCGACCCGCGAGACGGCGTTGTTGATGGCCGAACCGAGCCCCGCGTTGCGGACCGGCACGGATGCCATGAGCGCGCTCGTGAGCGGCGCCACGACGAGTGAGATGCCGGTCCCGAAGAGGATCACGGCGGGGACGACGTCGATGAGCACCGATCCGCTCGGCACGAGGCTGGCCGGCGTCGCGAGGCTTGCCTGCCAGCCCTCGCTCGACGACGGGATCCTCGCCCACCAGGCCAGGCCCGCGGCCATGATGAACGGGCCCACGGTCAGGAACGGCCGGACGCCGATCCGCCCGGCGATCGACCCGACCCGCGCCGAGAGGGTCGTCAACAGCACCGACGACGGAATGCCGACCAGCCCGGCGGCGAGGGCCGTGTAGCCCAGCGTGCCCTGGAGGAACAGGCTCTGGAAGCCGAACGCCCCGTACAAGGCGCCGTAGATGAGCAACGTCGAGAGGTTGATCACCGCGAAGGCGCGGATCCGGAACAGTGAGATCGGCACGAGCGGGTTGGGCCGGCGCGCCATGAGGATCGGGAACAGCACGGTCGACACGGCGCCGAGACCGAGCGCCGCGAACGCGAGCGGGTCCCGCCACTCGTTCTCCTGTCCTCGGATCGCACCGAACGCGAGTCCACCGACCGCGATCGCGACGACGACCGCGCCGAGCCAGTCGAACCGACCCGTGGCGGTCTCGTCGCGCGACTCCTCCATGTACCGGATCGTTGCGTACGAGGCGATGGCGATGAGCGGCACGTTGGCCAGGAATGCCGCCCGCCACGACACGCCGTCCACGAGCAGGCCGCCCACGACCGGACCGAGCAGCGTCGTCCCCGAGGTCGCCGCCGCCCAGATGCCGAAGGCCCGAGCGCGGGCCGGTCCGTCGAAGGTGGCCGTGATGATCGACAGGGAGCCCGGCACGAGGAGCGCCCCGGTCGCGCCCTGGAGGACCCGGAACAGGGCCAGCAGCTCGAGGCTGGGGGCCAATCCGCACAGGATCGAGCTGATCCCGAAGCCCGCCAGGCCGATTCCGAAGATCCGCCGTCGCCCGTAGAAGTCCGCCAGCGCACCGGCCAGGATGAGCAGCGCCGCGAGCGTCGCGAGGTAGCCACTCGTCACATACGTCTGGCCCTCGAGCACGCCGACGATCGTTGCCGGCAACTCCGCGCCGATCCGCTGAAGGGCGACGTTGACGATCGTGCCATCGAGAAAGACGATCGCCGAGCCGAGGATCGCCACGGCGAGCGTCCAGCGCTGGGTGGTCGTCATCCGCGACAGGATAGGCCGTGCGGGTGGTCCGCCGGACTCCGGGTAGACTTCGCCACGTGCCGGGTCCCGTGGCGCTCGTTGGCGCCGGTGAGTTCCTTCCCGCGATGGCCGAGTTCGATCGCGGGTTGCTCGACGCGACCGGCCGCTCCCGGCCGCGTGTCGTGATCCTGCCGACGGCGAGCTACGCCGACGGAGAGGACGTCTTCGACCGCTGGGCGACCCTCGGCCTGCAGCACTTCCGCGCGCTCGGAGCCGAGGTGGAGCCGGTCCTCGTTCGGGACCGGACGGACGCGGCCGATGCGGCGATGGTCCAGGCCGTCGGTGAGGCCGACCTCGTCTACCTGTCCGGCGGCAAGCCCGCGTACCTGCTCGAGACCCTCGGAGGAACCCCGGTTGGCGCCGCAATTCGCGACGCGCACCTGCGCGGCGCGGTGCTAGCCGGGTGCTCCGCCGGTGCCATGGTCCTCGCCGGGCGGACGTTCGACTTCCGACGGCGACTGCTGCCCTGGCCGTTGCGCTGGCGGATCGGGCTCGGGGTCGTCGCGAATGCCGCGGTCATCCCCCACTACGACGCCTGGCCGGAGCCGCTGTCGGCGCTGCTTGCGCTCCAGGCGCCGCGCGGGTCGGTCGTGCTCGGGATCGACGAGGGAACAGCGATCGTCGGGCGCGACGGATCGTGGCAGGTCCACGGCGCGGCCCGGGTGACGGTCTGGCGCGGCCGCCACCGCGAGCGGTACCGGCGCGGCGAGGTCTTCCGCGTCGGAACGTGACGCGGCCGGCGATCAGTCCGGCTTGACCTGGCGGAAGCAGTCAGAGCAGTAGACGGGCCGATCCATCCGGGGCTTGAACGGCACCTGGGCCTGGTTCCCGCACGACGAGCAGATCACGGCGAAATACTCGCGGGTGGGCCGCTCGTCGCTCCGCTCATAGCCGCGCGGCCCGCCGATGTCGCGGACGTCGTAGCCGGAATCGCGGGCCGCTCGGCGGCTTGCCCGGCAGCTGGCGCAGCGCTTGGGATCACTGGCGAAGCCCTTCGCCACGTAATACTCCTGATCGGCAGCGGAGTGAATGAACTCCACGCCGCAATCGACACAGATCAGGGTTCGGTCGACGTAGGTCACGATGCTCCTCCCGAGCGCGGTGTCGCCGGGGCACGTCCGGGGCAGGCCGATCGACGGATGGGACGAGCGATCGCGGGGAGTGCCGGGGCCGCGCGACCCAGGTGCCGTCAGTGGAGTCCCTGCTCGGGGCGCACCGGTGTCAAGTGCGGGGCAGGATACAACGGTTCCCGGAAGGAGGCGTTGCAGGCCGATTCGCCAGCGAATCCGTCGCCCGGCTGGCGGTCGTGACACGCGACCTGTCACAATGACCGCCGAGATTCGGGGCGGCGAGCGAGGGTCAGGGGGCTCCTCGCTCGCGCCAGGCCGGCGGGCCGCTGGGCGGTCCGTACCGGCCCGGCCCGGCGCCCCGATCGCGTCGACCGGAACCGACGGATTGGGAGGCAGGCTGCTCCGGGATGCTCCGATTGCTGCACACCGCGGACGTTCACCTCGGGGCTCGCCACGCGGACCTCGGCGAACAGGCGACCGCGCAGCGCGAGCGGCAGTTCGCCGCGTTCGTCGCCACGATCGACCTCGCCATCGCCGAGAAGGTCGACGTCGTCCTGATCGCCGGAGACCTGTTCGACTCGAACACCCAGCCGCGCCGATCGGTCGAGCGTGTTGCGGCGGAACTGAAGCGACTCGTCGGGGCGACGATCCGGACGGTCATCATCCCTGGTACCCACGACGTCTACGATCGGTCGTCGATCTATCGGGCCCACGACCTCAAGGCGCTCGCCGGCAGCACGCCGGACGACGACCTCGTGACGGTCCTCACGCCGGACCGGCCGGAGGTCCATCTCGCGAGCTGCGACGTCGTCGTGTACGGAACCGTCTTTTCCACGAAGCGCGCGCCGCACAGCCCGCTCCTCGGCGTCGATGCCGCGAGCAACGGTCGCGCCACGTGGAAGGTCGGCCTCATCCACGCGGCGATCGCGATCCCCGGCAAGACGGACCGCGACGAGGTCGTCGTGACGACCGATGAGATTGCCGCGTCCGGTCTCGATTACGTCGCACTCGGTCACTGGCACTCGACCCAGCAGGGCACGGCCGGCGCGGTCACGTATGCCTACGCCGGGGCCCCCGAGCCCGTTGCCGTCGACCAGGACCGGGCAGGCAAGGTGCTGCTCGTCAGCCTGGATCGGAATGCCGCCGCCAGGACCGTCGCGGTCGAGGAGCGGGTGGTGGGCCGGACGCGCTTCGAGCGTGTCGAGCTCGACGCCGCGTCGATCACCAGCCAGCCCGCGCTCGTCGAGACCCTCGCCGGCCGGGCGGATCCGGACCTCGTGCTCGACGTCCGCCTGACCGGCGTGCGCCCGGACGAGTTGGACCTCGACGTCGACGAGGTCGAGGCGGCCCTCCGCGGGTCGTTCCTCCGGGTGCGGGTCCGCGACGCCTCGCTGCCGGCGCTGACGGAGGGGGCGCTGCCGCCCCCCGACACGATCGCCGGAGCATTCATCCGCGACGTTGAAGCCCGCATCGCGGAGCTCGAGGCGGGCGGATCCGCGGATGAGGCGGCGGAGCTCCGTGACGTGCTTCGCCTGGGCCGACTCCTGCTCGCCGGCCACGAGGTGGCGCTGTGAGGATCCGCCGGCTTCAGCTCCGGGACTTCCGGCGGTATCGCGATCTTGACCTCGCGCTGGCGCCCGGCCTGACCGTCGTGCGCGGCCCGAACGAGGCTGGCAAGACCACGCTGCAGCGCGCGATCGAACTCGTCCTCACCCGCAAGGTCACGAGTGCGTCGGCCGATCTCGACGGCCTCCGACCGTGGGACGCGGCAGACGGATCGCGCCCGGAGATCACGATCGAGTTCGAGCAGGACGACGAGGATGGCGTCCGGACTGGCAGCCTGTCGAAGGCGTTCCGCGGCACGAAGGGCGCCGTCCGGCTCGAATTCGATGGCGAGGTCGTAACCGATCCGGCGCGGGCGGACGAGCTCGTCGCCGACCTGACCGGTGTGCCGACCGAGGCGTTCTTTCGGTCGACGGCGTCGGTCCGCCACCACGAGGTCGACGACCTCGCGCGGGACGAGTCGGCCCTGCGAGATCGCCTCCAGGCGTCGATCAGCGGCGCCGATCGTGGCACGTCGAAGGCGCGCAAGAAGCTCGAACGCGCGCTCGCGGACCTGAACGCGCGAGGAGCGAAGAACCCGGGCCGCCTCAAGGTAGCCGAGGACGCCGTGGCCCAGGACGCGGCCGCCGTCGAGCAGGGCGAGCTGGCGCTTGCGCAGCTCGAGCGCGACCGCGATTCGCTGTCCCAGGCCCGCGAACGCCGGGCCGACGCGGACACGACGCTCGTGGAGCGGCGTTCCCTTCTCGAGAAGGCCCGCCAGGCGGAGCGACTCGTCGCGGAGCGGGAGGTCGCCCAGGGCCGCTTCGATCGGTTCCGAGAGGCGGTCGAGGTGCGTGACGAGATCGCGCAGCTCGCCGCAACGCACCCGTCACCCAACCCACTGCCGGTCGTCCGTCAGGTCGTCGAACGCCTGCGCGCGCTCGACGGCCAGATCCGCGAATTGCGAGCGGCCCTCGCCGGCGAGGTGGAGGTCCAGTTCGACGTACCGCCGGAGCCCACGTGGCGTCCGCTATCGCGCTGGGCGATCATCCTCGTCATGGTCGGCGTCGTCGTTGCCGTCGGGACGTTTGCCGCCCGGGCACTCGACCTCATCCCGATCGGCGTCGAGGCGCAGTACGCCGGCGGCGCCGTGGCCGGCGTGGGGCTCATTCTCGCCTTTGTCGCGTTCTGGCTGCGCCGGTCGGACCGGATGCAGACGCAGCTCCGGGAGGTCGAGATCGACCGTCGACTGCGCGGCCGATCGGAGATGGAACAGGAGTTGCGCCGCGCGGAGGCGGACACCGCGCAGCAGCTGGGGTCCCTGGGGCTCGAGGACCTTGCCGCCGCCGAGGACCTGCTCGCGCGCGAGAACGCCCACGTGCAGCGGATCGCGACGCTCGAAGCCCAGCTCGACGGTCTCGTCGGCAAGGAGCCGCCGGACACGCTGCCCGCCCTGCGCGACGCGGCTGCGCTCGAGGTGGAACAGAAGACCCACGCGCTCGAGGCGCTCGGTCCCATTGCCAAGGAGCCCCGGGCGCGCGAGCGCCTCGAGGTCGAGGTGCGCGATGCGGAGGGGGCCGTCGAGCGGGCGCGCGACGACGAGGCGAACGCCCGGGCGCGGGTCGAGGCGAACGCCGTCGATGCGGAGCAGGTCGCCGCACACGCCGAGCGGCTGGCGGGCTGGCGCGAGCAGCTCGCCGCACTCCAGCGTCGCGCGCGCGTCTACGAGGCGACCCTGCGGGCGATCGAGCACGCCGAGCAGGCCACGATGAAGACCGCCACGCGCTACCTCGAGCAGCGCATGGTCGGCGATCTCGAACGGGTCACGGCCGGTCGATATCGGCGCGTCCGCGTCGATGACAGGACGCTCGGGATCGAGGTGCTGGCGCCCGAGAAGGGCGACTGGGTCGAAGTCGAGCAGCTGAGCCAGGGCACGGTGGACTTCGTTTACCTCGCCGCCCGGATCGGGCTCGTCCGGCTCGTGACCGGCGATCGACGTCCGCCGCTCCTGCTTGACGACCCGTTCGTCACCTTCGACGACGCGCGGGCGGCGCGGGCGATCGAGCTGCTCCGCGATCTCGCGCGCGACTTCCAGGTCATCTACCTCACCACGTCGGAGCGCTACGACGCGGCCGCGGACGCGGTCGTCGAGTTGCCCGCACCGATCGCGATCGACGACGGCACGCCTGCCGCACCGGTCGCCGACGGTGCCTGAGGGAGCGGACGGAGCGGTCATCGCGCTCGGCCTCGGCGCGGCGCTCGCCTGGGGTGCTGCCGATTTCGGCGGCGGCCTGACGAGCCGGCGCTGGCCGCTCTTCGGCGTCGCGCTCGTCGCGCCGATCGTGGGACTCTTCGCCGCCCTGCTCATCGCGATGGCTCGGGGCGAGCCCGTCCCGGGCCCGGAGGACGTGGCCTGGTCGGCCGTGTCCGGCGTGTTCGGCGCGGTCGGGATCGTGTCGCTCTACGGCGGGCTCGCGGCGGGTCGGATGGGCGTCGTCGCGCCGGTCACCGGCGTGCTCGCCGCGAGCGTCCCGGTGATCGTCGGGCTCGCGCTCGAGGGCGTGCCCGCGGCCGGACAGGTCGTCGGAATCGGGTTGGCCATCGTGGCCGTGGTGCTCGTCTCACGCGCGGCCGACGCGGGGCCGGACGACCGTCCCAGCGGGCTGCCGTACGCGCTCGCTGCGGGCCTCGGGCTGGGGCTGCTCGCGGTGACGCTGTCACGGGTCTCCGATGGCATCGTCTTCGGCCCGCTGGTCATCCTCCGCGCGGTCCAGATCCTGCTCATCGCCGGCACGATCGCCGTCGCCCGCCGTCCATGGCGTCTCGGGCCGCGCATCCTTCCCGCGGTCGGGCTCGTCGGCCTGCTCGATATGGCCGGCAACGGCCTGTTCCTCGCCGCCGCCCAGGTCGGCCCGCTCGCGATCGCCGCCGTGCTCTCGTCGCTCTACCCGGTGACGACGGTGATCCTCGCCACCGCCGTGCTCAAGGAGCGCCTCGGCCGGAGCCACGCCGTCGGGATCGCGTGCGCGCTCCTCGCGATCGTCCTCATCGCCGGCGGCTCTGCCGCCTGAGCCGCACCCCCGCGACGGCGTCGGCCGTCGTCAGGCGGTGGACGGCCGCGAATCCCTCGGCGATCAGGGCCTCGGCACCGCCCTCGACGAAGAGCCGCGCGAGCGTGGCGCGCTGGCGCCGGACCACGGATGGGTCGACGACTCGCTCACGCCGCCCGGCGTTGCGCGTGAGGACGAGGTCGAGCTCGAGATCGAACACGATCGCCACCGCCGGAACGCCGGCCGCCCGCGCCTTTGCGACGATGGCCCGCCGGGCGTGGCGCTCGACGTTCGTCGCATCGACCACGGCCAGCCGTCCGGCCGCCAGGCATCGGGCGAGGGCACGGTGGAGCGCGGCAAAGGCCGGTCGGGTAGCCGACTGGTCTGCCTCGTCGCCGGCGACGATCGCCCGGAACGCGTCGGACGAAAGGACCTCATCGGCTCCGAAGTGGCGTGCCGCGAACGTCGACTTGCCGGCACCCGCCGGTCCCACGAGCACGACGACCGACGGGTCGGGGAGGACGATCTCCATCCCGGGATGGTGGCACCGGCAGGGCCGTTCCGCCTAGCGCCGGAGCGTTCGGCGTACCTCGTAGCCCGTGCCGCTCTCCGCGGCGCGGACCTCGTAGACCGGCTGGTCGTAGAGTGTCGGCCCGGCGACGGCGGCACCGTCCGCGAGGCGGAAGCGCGACGCATGCCACGGGCACTCGATGCAGCCGTCGACGATCCGTCCCTCCGACAGCGGGCCTCCGGCGTGGGCGCACTGCTCGTGGAGGGCGTGGATGGTGGACCCGACACGCACGAGCACGAGCGCGTTCGGTCCGGCCTTTGCCTTGATCGGGACACCCTCCGGGACCTCCGTCGTCGCGCCGAGGTCGAGCGCGGCCCATTTCGTCCCGCGGCTCCGCCAGGCGTGCCGGTCGACCATGTTGCCGAGCGCGAACACGACGTCGCCCCCGATGTACGCGCCGACCACAATGACGAGGAAGCCGATGACGAGGAGGGCGGCGGGGAGCGGCGAGCCGGCCTGCCCGGCCGCGCGTGCGAGGGCGGACCCGACGAGGACGACGACGCCGACGATCATGATCGTTGCGTGGACGGTCGCCTTCGTCCGGGCAGATCCGTCCGTGTCCGTGTAGTCCGCCAGCCCGGTCACGGTCGAGGCGGCCATGCCGAGCAGGCCGACGACGAGGGCGACGCCGGCGGGACCGGGCTGCCCGGCGACCTCGAGGACGACGGCGACGGTCAGCGCGCCGATCGGCAGATCCGTCGCGGCCGAGTGGAGCGGGTGCGTGCCGAGCCAGCGGCCGTGGAGGAGCTCCTTGACCGGGCGGATCGGCCGGAAGAGGGCCGACAACCAGCGATGGTTGAAATCACCGAACGGCTTGGCCCAGCGAGCCTGGGCGTCGATCAGGCGGTTGATCCAGCGGGCCACGTCATACCTCCGTCGGACACGCAGGCGAGTCTAGCGCGATCGGGGCGTCGAACTCCTAGTTGGTGGCGGGTATTTGCGGTTGGGCACGTCGCAACGGCGGCGCGCGGATGCGGCGGTTCCGCTAGGCTCGCCGGCGCATGACCCCGACCGCGCCGGCCGCCCCGGCCTACCCCCGACAGGACTGGCGGATCCTCGTCGCGGTCTTCTGGATCACCTCGATGATCGAGGGCGCCGGCGTCAGCCAGATCTTCGCGCTGCTCCCGACCTACCTGCGGGAGATGGGTGTGCCGGAGGTCGATCGGCTGCCGTTCGTCGGGATCTTCGGGGCGCTCCTGTTCGTCGTCGGGGCGCCCCTCGTGCCGCTCTGGGGGGTCTGGGCGGACAAGTACAGCCGCAAGGCCGTGATCGTCCGCAGCGCGCTCGTCGAGGCGGTCGTGTTCGCGGGGGTCGCCCTGAGCCGTGAGCCGTGGCAGCTCGCCTTGAGCATCCTGCTGATCGGGTTCCAGCTCGGGAACACGGGGGTCATGCTGGCCGGCATCCGCGACGTCACGCCGCGCGTTCGGCTCGGCACGACGATTGCCCTGTTCGGCGCGTCGGGCCCGATCGGGTTCGCCGTCGGTCCGGCGCTCGCCGGGCTGCTCATCGACGGAGCCGGGTGGTCCCTGTCGGCCGTCTTCTGGCTGTCGGCCGGCCTGTCGGTCGCGACCGCCCTCCTCGTGACCTTCGGCTCGCGTGAGGTTCGGCCGGAGGTGGTCCCGACCGGCAGGGTGCTGACGCTCGCCTACGGCGCGGTCCGTGGCGTGCTCGCCGACCCGGCGGTCCGGCGCATCTTCGCGATCTACGGGATCGCCTTCCTGTCCAACCAGATGAGCCGGCCCTACGTGCCCGTCCTCGTCGAGGGACTGGTCGGCATCGGGCCCGGGCTGGCGAGCGGAATCGCCCTCGTCGCCGGCACGGCGGCGCTCGTCGGCGCGCTCGTCTCGCCGCTCGGCGGCGCGCTCGGCGATCGGATCGGGTTCAGGCCGGTGCTCGTGGGATCGCTCGTGGTCGGCGGCGTCGCACTGGGCCTCATGCCGGTTGCGCCGTCGGTGGCGCTGCTGGCCGTGGTCGCGCTCGTCTTCGCCGCGTCGGCGTCCGCCGTGGGGGCGATGGTGTTCGGGCTGCTCGCGACGGAGGTGCCGGCCGAGCGACGCTCGGCGACGCTCAACCTCGTCTACCTGCCCCTCTACGCGGCGGGCATCGTCGGGCCTGCGTCGGCGGCAGTCGTCGTCGGCGTGGCCGGGGTGTCCGGGCCGTTCGTGGTGGGTGCGGCGGTGTTCATCGCGGGCGCGGCAGCCATCGTCGTGCTCGATCGTCGTCGCGCAGGAGGATGACGGCGAGGAGCATCGAGATCCCGCCATACCACAGTGCCGGGAGGGCGAGCATCGCGCTCGCCGGAACGGTCCACGGGCGGTCCGTCCGCGCCCCCCAGACGACGACCGCGACCGCCGCCGGGAGGCGGATCCAGAGCGGGATCGGCACCGATGCCCACGTGCCGCCCTTGCCGGCGTTGCCGATGATCACGTCGATCCACTCTCGCCAGGCTCCGGGCATCACGAGCGCCGACGCGGCGACGATCGCCGCCGTCGCCGCGCAGGCGATGGCGAGCGCTCGCCATTCACGCCG
>Ga0214472_10003282_pt1 | contig 17149 bp, 10 predicted proteins | sample RVTome_6_FD_207662 | JGI IMG/M metagenome (GOLD analysis project Ga0214472, IMG submission 207662) | Soil microbial communities from uranium-contaminated site in the Upper Colorado River Basin, Wyoming, United States - RVT140D175 | ecosystem: Environmental > Terrestrial > Soil > Contaminated >... | reverse complement strand
GTCCGGGTACGCAGCAGTTCGTTGATGAGGAAGTCGGCACGCCGGCGACCGTAGATCTCGGCGCCCGACCACGTGGCGACCAGCATCACGATTGCCGCCGTTCCCCATTTCATCACGTGGTATTTCGTGGCCTGGCGCAACATCGCCCGTTCGGCGGCTGTGCGGTCGCGTCGCCGAGTGAACAGCACGATGTTGACCCACTTCCAAAGCGACGGTAGATAGCGCCGTTGACGCCGGGCGTTCCACTCCGCGGCATGTTCCGCCAGCCTTAACCCGGCGCGGCCGCGCCGCGTTTCGCGTTGTTTGCGAGTCAACCAGTCTCGCAATGGCTGTACGAGATAGTCGTGCGTGAGCTGGTAGTAGCGATCCGCCCCACCATCCTGTCGTTCGTTCGAGGGAGCAACGGCCGCTGAGTCCGCCGCTTCCGTGGGCGTTATCAGGCGCAACTGTTCTTCCAGTTGGGCCAGCAGCGCGTCGAATTGATTCGAGCGGTGGTCATATCGGCTCGCCGCCAGCAGTTCCGCGTGCGAACGGATTTGCCCTTTGATATTGCCGCCATGCTCCGGCAGCAGCGCCTGCAGAACGCGCCTGGCCGGGTCGACGTGGCGCCGCAGTGCCGGGGTCGTTGTCGACGCGCTGAATGTCTCTTCCAGGAATGCCGCCACGATGCCACGCTCGCCGCCTAAAGATTTCCAGGTAGCCGGCTCCCAGGGTTTGTGTTTGATCATCTCGGCCAGGACCGCGAGTCGAATCGGCACGACCGTTTCCGCTTCGGCCAACCCGGAGACGGCCTGGTCCAGGAACGCTTCTTGCCGGGCTGACAAAGGCGTGGCGGCGTCGGGCAATCGCTCGTACGCCCGGCCGAATTCGGCCAGCACTCGCCGGGCATGCGATAGATCGAACAGATCGACCGCGGCGCTGTTTTGCCCTTCGATGATCGGCGCCTCCAGATAGCGCATGAAGCGGGTGACGGCCATCCAGAAGTCGTCGCGAACCAGCAGCACGCATTGCACTCCGCTGGCGTCACATTGCCGCAGCGCGGCGGCCAGCGTGTCACTTTGCGTGTCGTCTTGAGCGTGCAACCACTGCTCGAACTGGTCGAGGAAGATAACAACCTTTTTTCCGCCGGTGATCTTGGGGTCGCGGCGAATCGCGGCCAACTGCCCGGCCAGGTCGGTCTCCCGCGGTAAACTTGGAAACCGTTTGAACAACTCGCCGCGCAAACGCTGCGCCGTCTGGTCCCGCGTGGCCTCGACGTAGATCGCCGTCACGTGTCTGGCCAGTCGCGGAATCAGCCCTGCGCGGACCAGCGACGACTTTCCGCATCCGGAGGGACCGTAGATCAGGCCGACGTCGAAAGTGTCGTCCGCGTTGGTCTCTTCGATGCGCAATTTCCAGAACCGCAGGCTTTCGGGCAGCCCGTCGCGATCGACCGGGCCGGGAATCAGTCTCAAGAAGAAGTGCGCGTCGGCCGGTTCAAAGGGGCGCAACCCGTGAGGCGTAATTTTTTGTTGGCCGCCGGGCGCCGAAGTGGCGGCTTCGCGCTGCACGGCGCGCAGGTCTTCGGCCATGTGGCCGGCCGTCGTGTAACGGTCCGCCGCGCGGCGCGCCATGGCCTTTCTGCAAATGCGCGCACACTCCAGCATGACGGAGTCGCCCGACAGGTCAAGCGGGGTGGGCTCCGCGTGCAGGATTTGTTCGATCAATTCCTCTCGCGTGTCCGCCGCGAATGGCCGACGGCCGGAGAGCATCTCGTACATCACGATGCCCAAGCTGTAGATGTCACTGCGGGCGTCGATGCGATGTCCCTCGCCGCGTAACACCTCGGGCGACATGTACGGGTACGTGCCAGCCAGCCAGCCTTGTTGATGGGCCAGTTCATCGGCTCGGACGGCGATACCAAAATCGGCCAGATACGGCCGTCCGTCGCGGTCCAGCAGGATGTTCTCCGGCTTGATGTCTCGATGAAAAATGCCTTCTTGATGCGCATAGTCCAGGGCCGCCGCCACGTCGGTCAACAACCTGGCCGTCTCCCGCGGCGAAAACGGCTTGTGGCGCATTTCGGCCCGCAGGCTCGTGCCTTCGATGAACTCGTAGACAACATAACAACAATCGTCTTCGCCGAATTGATACAGCCGCACGATGCCAGGGTGCGTCAAACGTGCCACGTGTTGCGCTTCGTGCAGGAAGGCATCGACCGCCTCGCGCGAGTGCAGCCAATCGCCGCGCGGTATTTTCAACGCCACCGTGCGGTCGAGTTTGCGATCATGGGCCTTGTAGACGGAACCAAAGTTGCCGGCGCCCACTTCTTCCAACAGTTGAAAGTCTCCCAAGCTGCTTCCCACGGCCACTTCCGCACCGCGGGCCGAAGGCGGTGCCGCGCCGTGATGTTGCACCGACAACGTGCTGTCGCAGTGTGGACAGGCTTGGGTCGAACCGTCGTCGGCCAACTCGACCGGGCGCTGGCAATTCGGACAGGCGGAACGCCGCGTCCGGCGAGTTGAGGGCCACGTCTGTTCATGAAAAACCGACGTCAAGGCCGGTTGGAATTGAGGAAAACGCTCGAAGTAATCGGCCGGCGACAGCACAGGTTCCGCCAGCCGGCGCACGGCGAACTCGGCGGCGACCAATCCTCTGACGAAGGCCGGTTCGACGGATACCTCGGGAAAGCGAGCCAGGTACTCTTCGACCCGAGCGCGCTGACCGGCCTTGAGACGCAGCTCGAGTTCCACGGCCGCCAATTCGGTAAGTACCTGCCGCCGCTGGTCGTCGTCTTCGGGCAGGAATTTGGTCAGATCGGGACGCTCGCCGGCATTCCAGGCATCCTCGAAGCGGTCGATCAAGTCCGCCCGCCGCTGGGCCCGGCGCGTGAAGAAGAGGACCGGATCGTGATCGGATCGAGACATCTCCGACGGTTCTTTTCAGCCAGGAGTTGACCACCGGGTGGGGGCGACCGGCCGGCGGCAGTGAGCGCAAGCTGCTCGGTCGATTGTAAATTGCCGGCAGGCCGATCACAAGTTGGCCGGCGTCCGTGGCGGTCAAACGTCACGCGCTGCCGTGGCGGACGTCCGCATTCGCGTGCGGGACAAAAAATATTGGCTTGATGGCGCCAAAACTGGTAAGAAAGAAGGGCAATTCACGTCGCCATCCGCACCGTGGAGATCATGTCATGACGCGGAGAACTTCAATTCTGGCCGTGCTCGTAGTATTCACTTCGGTCCCGATTGCGACCGCCGCCGTGACGTATGATTTCGACGGCGGCATCGGCGGATTCGAACCGACGCCGGCCGATAGTTGGAATGGCGGACCGGGCGCCGACGCCCTGGCGGTACACCTCCCGATTATTGGTTCGGACAACGTAATCGAAATCGGCGTCGTGTCGACAATGCCGATAATATTCGCGGATGATACGCCTCCGGCGATCAGCTTCGAGCTTTCGGTCACCGACGACTTCGTGGAGATGATCGACATCAGCGATCTCTTCTTCGCCGAGCTCGTCTTGGGCGACGATCTCGTCTCGTTGTATTCGTTGTGCGGCTTTGGCTGCGACAATTCGACCGACGACTTCCCCGACGATGGGGCGGTATTGATCGACACCGATCCCAGCGGCGAGATCGACGCCGGCGACGTGTATAACATCCGCTTTCGATATCGCCACGAGGCCCGCAACTTGTCGATCGAGGTGGGCCTGTTCCGCATCGACAATCTGGTCATCGAGGGCGCCGTGGTGCTGGGAGACACGAATGGCGACAACCTGGTGAACTTGGACGATCTGAACAACGTCCGCAACCATTTCGGCCAAAGCGGTCCGCCGATACCCGGCGACACGAACTTTGACGGCGTCGTCAGCATCGACGATCTGAACAACGTGCGCAACCACTTCGGCGCGCCGGCCGCGGCCGTTCCAGAACCGGCGTCCGTGGTACTGGCTGTCGGGGTGGTTTTCACCGTGCTGATCACGAGCCGGCGCGGGACATTTACGGTGCGGCGGAATCGCCCAAACCCGCGCGTTCTAGTCGGTCCTTTACTTCGCGCAACACGCGCCTGACCGTTTGTTCGGTGCGTTCCACGTGCTGGCTGATCTCGCGCACGGTGTGGCCTTGCAGCCGGAGCATCGTGATTGTTTGCTGGCGGTCGTTCAGGCCGCGCATCAGATGTTCGACCGTTTCGGCCAGCATGGTCGCTTCCGCCGGTGAGGGTTCGCGCGCGATCGCTTCCCAATCGGTCCCGGTGGAGTCTTCGGCGTCGCCCGCCAGCCGCATTTCCTGGTTCACGTCACGCCGCTTAGCGCCGTACCATTCGACCTGCCGGCCGCATTTGCGCAGCGTGATCACCACCAGGACGCCCCACAGGCTGTCCCAATCCCGCAGCGTGAATTTGTCCTCCGCTTGACGTACGAAGAAGCTGCGAAACACCGATTGCAGCACGTCCTCCGGATCGACCTTGGCCCGCAATCGGCTGTGCAATCGCGTTCGGGCCAGGGCAATCAAGCGGCTGGCAAACCTGTCGAAGACCTCCGCTGCCGCGCACTGATCACCGGCCCGCAGCCGGGAGATCACTTCGTCGAACGAACCGCCTTCGCGCGCGGACACCGGTTGATTCCCCACTTGGCATGACTTCGGACGCAGACATTTTATCTTTCCGGCCTCTGCTGTGACAAGTCGTTGCTGCGGAACGACTTTTAGCACGGCTTGGGCTGCCGGATGACGGCCGCACAGGCCGACCAGAACCTCCATATCGGAAAACGTCGCCTTTCTCGTGTTCGGTTTCCAGTCCGAATTCCCATTTACCCCACAGACGCCCCCCCAGCGGCAGTCAATGTTGCCTGCCCTCGGCGAACTGACCCAGTGAATCGAAAGGAAAGCACGATGAAAACTACGACCTCCGAAACGCCGCGATTTTTCCGCCCGAATGCCCGCACCAGCTTGCTCGCCATCGCAATGGCCATCGTGGCAATGGCAAGTCTGGCGCCGCGGGCTTGCGCCGCCACGAAAACTTGGTCGGGCAAAGCCATTTTTGACCGGAACAGTTGGCACAACTCGTTGAATTGGCTTCCTCGGGGTGTGCCGGGCGGGTTGGACGATGTCTTCATCAATCGCGACTCCAACGTGCGGCTGAAAGACGACGTGCCTTCGCTCCTCAGTCTCACGCTTGACAACGGCGCCGATCTGTTCACGTCCGGCCACCGCATGAACGTCATCGGCAACAACACCGGCACTACGATCGGAGGTGACGACGGCCCCTTCAGCAACGTGCACGTACAAGGCGACGGCAGCGGGACGAACTTCTGGAGCTCCCGCATGACCATCGGACGGAGGGGGAACTTGGCGCTGGAAGGCGGCACGGCCGAAGTCATCCAGGCTAATTCGAACGGCAACATCTCCGGACGCGGCAAACTGCGCGTCGGCACGACTTTTCACGGCGGCATCGACGGCCTGTTGAAAAACGATCATATCATCGGCGCCGTGGGCGGCGACCTGAGGGTCGAGGCCGTGGGCGGTTCCATGTTCGACCTCGATGGTACGGGCAGCGGCAACGCTATTCTCATCGCTTTCGACAGCGTCCACGATCTGACCTTCGACGGCCCCCTGTCCGACGATTTCAATGGCCTGGTTTCCGTCGGCGCGGGCAATACCGTCTCCTTCGAACAGGGTTGGACGCTGGGCAGTTCTGGCCGGCGCGGCACGCTGCTGCTGTCCGGTGACAACAGCGATCCTATCTTCCCGACGGCGACGGTCCGAAGCTCTCATCACGATCTGCGCGGCGATGTGGTCGTGATTGACCAGGGCAGGATTTCCGGCTCGACGATCTTCCGGTCTACGGCCGCCGTGGAAGTCGCCAACGCGGACGATCGTTTGACGTTGGCTTCGAATACCACTTTTCAAGGAGGGTCGTACACCGGCGACGGCGTCATTTCTCAAATGGGAAGCGCGCAGGTCGCCGCGGAAACCGAAATCGACGTCGATTACTATGACTGGGACGGAGCCGGAGATTCCCACACGACGATTCACCCGGGCGCCCGCTTCGCCATCAACTCCCGCAGAATCGAGACGGGCGGAGGCGCTCTTGGCAACGAATACAACGGCACTGTCAACGTCAACGGCGGCACGCTGGCCGTGAACACGCACAATCCGATTCCGATTTCGTTCCCCGTGCCCACCACGATTCGGTTGCCGGTCGAGTGGAACCTGGGCTTTGACGCTGTAATGAACTTAAGCGACGGTACGGTGACCGGCTCGCCATTGCTGGTCCGTTCGGGCACGATCAACGCCACCGCCGGCGAATCAGTGATCGGTTCGCGGTTGAGCTTGGCCGGCCTCGGTTTCGGTGGCATTAACGTGGCCGAAGGAGCCGTGCTGCGGTTTGACAACGAAACTAGTTATCTCGGCATCGACGTGGGCGGCGACGGGACGCTCGTGCAGAACGGCGGCGCCAGCGTGCGGGGCGCGGCCATCGACGCGTTTCGCTTCGATATGGACGGCTCCGACCAACAGACCGTCCTGACCGTGGAAAACACGACGTCGACTTCGTTCGCTCCCAGGCTGATCGTGAACTCCAGCGAGATCAACACCCAGGGAGACGCCAATCACTACGAAGGCGAAATGAACCTGCTGGGCGGAGTTCTCACGATGAACACGCCGGGCCCCTGGCTGCTGGATCGACAGACGGTCGACGGACCGGCCGTGATCAACCTTGTTGAGACCAACGGCAACGTCCCGGAGATCAATGGCGCCGAATTCATCGTCGGCAACGGCACGGTCAACGTCACCGGCGCGGCCGTGGTCCATGCCCCGCTGGCTTCCCGTGCCGGTGCGCGGGTCAACATCGACACGTTTGGCGATCACTTGCGTCTGGCCGGTGGCGCGACGTTCCGCGGCGGAAGTTTCCGCGGTGACGGGCAATTGTCATTGGACGGCCACGCGGTCGTCGAGCGCGATACAAAGATTGACGTCCATACGTTTGATTGGGACGGCAACGACGGCAGTTTTTCCGCTCCCGCCGAGCGCACCTTCACCGTCAACGAGGGTGTCACGTTCACCGTTAATTCCACGGCAGTGGAAACCGGTGGAGGCTATGGCGGACACCTGGTGATTGAGGACCGGGCGCTGGTCGACGTCAACACGCCCACGTCGTTTCCGAATCAAGGAACGCTCACCCTGGAAGGGCCGCTCTCCACGTACGCCGGCAGCGACCTGGTCAACGACGGACTGGTCGAAGGCCACGGCCGGGTGCTGGCTGACGTGTTGAATTTCGGACACGTGAGCCCCGGCACGTCGGTAGGCGCGCTGACAATGGAACGCGACTATACGCAGTTCGACGACGGCGCGCTGGATATCGAATTGGGCGGCGTTGACAACTCCGACCCGGCCAATCTCCAGTACGACGTACTAAACGTCCTGGGGCTGGCCACGCTCGATGGAGCGCTGAATGTGTCTCTGTTGGATGCCGGGCCTGTCATTGGCGATACCGACTCCAACGGCGCGGTCGACATAACGGACCTGAACAACATCCGCAACAACTTCGGTGCAGCGGGCGAGGCCGTGCTGGGTGATACCAACGGAGACGGCCTGGTGGACGTCGACGACCTGAACAACGTCCGCAACAATTTTGGAGTCGCCGGCGGCGGATACTCGCCCGCATTGGGCGACTCGTTTGACATCCTCACCGCAGGCGACGGCATCACGGGCGCCTTCGCCCATGAGAACCTCCCAGAATTGCCCGGGGGGTTGGCGCTGGCGGTCGAGTACCAGGCGGACCGCGTGCGGCTGAACGTCATATCCGCTTCGATGGCGCCCGTGCCGGAACCCAGCACGATGACCTTGGCTAGTTGTTGCGTTTTGTTTGGCGTATTGGCCTACGGCTGGCGGCGCGAATGACAACCGGCCGTACCGATCGCGGGCCGGCCGTGCGAGAAGGGGAGACCGGGTGTCCGGAAATTCAGGCCACGCGACACACACAAGCAAGCGGGGTTCGATAACAGTACTTGCACGTGGAATCTGTGTCGCTGGCGCTAGCAACGCGCAACCCTTAACTCACGGTGCTGCTCAAAATAAGAAAGGCCGCCTGCCACCGCGGGGGACGGCAGGCGGCCGTGCCTTGCTTCGCTGCGACTTACCGAGTCGCCGCCGTCATGTACTTGTCGAGCGCTTCTCGCAGTTGGTAGTCGGTAAACGGCTTCACGATGTAGCCGTTGGCGCCGGCCTGGGTGGCCTGTTGCATGTCCTTCGGTTCGGCCTTCGTCGTGGTTACGACGATCGGCACTTCCTTGTTGGCCTGGCGGATTTCGCGGACGAGCTTCGCTCCCTCCCCCTTGGGCAGATTCCAGTCGGCCAGGACCAGGTCGAACTGCCCCTGCTTGAACTGGTTGATCCCTCCTTGGGCGTCGCTGGCTTCCACGACATTCGCGATGCCGAACTGATCCAGGATGCTGAGGATGTTTTTCCGTGTGTTTTCCGAGCTTTCGACCACCAGAGCGTAGGTACTCATACGAACCTCACAGGAAGGCGTACGTGCCGCAAAAGGAGGGAATCGGACAGGCGCCGGCGGCACGGATGCGGCCGCCTGTCGCTTAAGAAAGGATAGGTTGCCTTTTTGGGACGCTGAGATCCGCCGACCAAGCGTTTTTTAGCGGAAATCCCGCAATGCGAGACAACCACGTCTGGCGCAAGTGTTTTTCGGCAGCTTTTCCGGATTCGCCGACTGCGTTGGGCCAGCCGATTCCGATCCTTGGGCCTACCCAACAATTGTCGCGCGAAAACGGACCCATTTGATACGAACTGGGTCCGAATTCGCTTGCGCTGCCCGCGCCGCCGAGGTAACTGTCGTCCTGCTTGATGCGAACGACGGCACGAACCGGGAGGCCTCAATCGATGCTCACCTGCGCGCCCTGGCGGGTCGACCAATCGAAGATTCTCACCCGCCGCGAACTGGCCGCGGTGCTGGCAGACCTGAAGCGCAAGGCGCCCCGCTCGCCCAGCACGCGGCTGAACCTGGTCGTCTTCCGCCTGGCCTGCCGCTGCGGCCTCCGGGCCAGCGAAATCGCCGGGCTGCGCGTGGACGATGTGGTTGTCGCTGGCGACCGCCCCCACCTGCGCATCCGCCGCCACGTCGCCAAGGGCGGCCGACGTCGCACCGTTCCGCTCTGGTGGGACGAGGGTACGTTCGCGGACCTGGCCGCCTGGCGCGCCGAACGTGCGGCCCAGGGCGCTACGCAAAACGCCCTGTTTGTCGCCGACTTGCGGGCCGGCAAACTCAAGGCCGCCGGCGCTCTGGTCGGCCAGGCCAAGAAGCGAAACCCGAACGTCGACGCGGCGCGCCTGCGGGAGTTGTGCATTGAGTTGGCGCGTGCGGATTGAGTGAGCAGGGATTCGAGCAGATCAGTTTGGCGCTGACAGGTCTTTTTTCGAGTTTCGAAGATCAAGGGGCCTGAGCATAAACGACGAATTCGAACAACTCTTTTTTTGATGTCCGCTTTCGAATTGTTTCCCACCCACATCTTCGGAACCCAGCGTCTTTGAAAAGTGCTTACGGCCTTCGGCCAAAGCGCTCGACGTTGCGGTTAAGATTCCTAGGGCGCAGCCCTGGGAAACATGGCCGCGCCGTTTGTCAGAGCCCCAACGCGGCGTCGCTTGTTGACAACGGCGAGGTTGCTTCCCGTCAGCCGCCGCTGTAGCTTGACTGTAATTCAACTCCGGCAGCGATAGAAACCTTTTCGACGCACGCGGTGAAAGGAACAGGTGATTTGCATGTTAGCCAAGATGGGTTTCGCGACCTTTGAATGCGGTCTTCTACGTCGCCTTCCCTGCTTCGAAACGTTCGTCCTACCGGTCGTCCTCCTGCTGGCCACGTCGACGGCAATTTCGTCCATCGCAGCCTTGGCCGACGAGACAGACCAAGATAATCCTCAAATCAATCCTTACGCGGCCCGGGCCGATTTGACCACGGACGGGCTCGCGCGGTTCTTGGAGCGGATGCATGAGCGGCCTGCCAGCGTGCGGAGCCGGCCAGGATTCGCCGACGCGGTGGTCGACGCGGCGGACCGCATTCTGGCAGGCGCACCGTCGGAGGATCAGCGGTTGGCCGCCGTATTGGCCAAGTTCCACGCCTTGCACTTCATGGCGGTCCGCGGCAACGAAACGGCCGACGGGCAGCTTGCCGGCCTGGCCGAACAATTCAGCGACGACCCGCGCGAAGCGATTGCCGCCGAAGCCCGATTCATTCTGCTGGAACGCCGGGCGTTGGCGGCGGAGATGCTGAAACCGGAGGAGTTGCCCGCGCTGTTGGATGAACTGAAGGGCTACTTCGTGGACGAACGGTCGCTGGGCGAGCGTCATCTGCGAATGGCATCGGCGACAGTAAAAATCATCAACGCGCTGGAAGACGGCGACGCGGCCGATAAGGCGTATCAGGAATTTGGCAAACTGTTCGCCGCCAGCGACGACCGCGACTTGTCCGGCTACGGCAAACGCATCGCCCGGACGGCGAAACCGGCGACGCTGGTCGGCAAGCCGCTGGAACTGGAAGGCGTCGCCACCGACGGCACGGTGCTGGATTGGTCGGCCTACCGCGGCCAGATGGTGTTGGTCGACTTCTGGGCCACCTGGTGCGGTCCCTGCCGGGCCGAACTGCCCAACGTCAAGGCCGCCTACGAGCGGTTCCACGCTCAGGGATTTGACATCATCGGCGTCAGCCTCGACACCGACCGGGCCCAACTCGAGCAATTCCTCATCGAAGAAGCGATTCCCTGGCTCAACCTGTTCGGCGAAGACGAGGCCGTCGGTTGGAAACACCCCATGGCTCAGCGCCACGGCGTCCGCGCCATCCCCGCCACGTTCCTGGTCGACGGCGAGGGGAAAGTGATCGCCCAAGGATTGCGGGGCGAGCAGTTGATCAAAAAGTTGGAAGAGTTGTTCACAACAGAGCCGGACACGCCACCGGCGGCGGATGACCGGCCATAGGAATATGACACGCAATGACGGCGCGCAGCCGCGAAGCGGCGACCGCCCATAGCCAGGGGTGAAAACCCCTGGAAGGGTACCCGAAATATACGTAGACAAGCCCCAACGGGGCGACGGAAACGGACGCGGATTGGAAACCGGCCAATGCGACGGTCGCGCACACGCAAACTGTTTCTGCCGCCCCTTGCGGGGCTTGGCCAACAGGCTCGCGACCGTGTACCAGGGGTTTCACCCCTGGCTATTTGCGGTCGCCCCGCTGGCGGGGCTGCAAGCGCGCAAGTGCCTGACCGAAACAACGGCGTGTGCCCTTCCGACCGTTCGGAAATAATGGAATATTGTTGACGCGGCCACCCCCGCGGGCGACACTGCGGTCTTTGCGACCGCCGCGTATTTCGAGGAGACTCCCTGTCATGGCCAACTCCCGCGCGAGACGCTCACGTGTTTCCCATCCCGATCACCGCCGGCGGTTATCCGTCGAGCCGCTCGAGCCCCGGCGGCTGCTGTCCGGCATGCCGGAGCTGGCATTTCCGTGGGACCTCGTGCCCGCTGGGAACACCCGTTACTTTACAGCCGTCGACGACACAACGGGCGGGGAGCTCTGGAAGAGCGACGGGACCGAGGCAGGCACGGTCCTGGTCAAGGATATCCGGCCGGGCAGCGAAAGCAGTTACCCCCAAGGCCTGACGTACGTCAACGGCACGCTGTTTTTTACCGCTAACGACGGCACAACGGGCAGGGAGCTCTGGACGAGCGACGGAACGGAAGCAGGCACGGTCCTGGTCAAGGATATCCGGCCGGGCAGCGACAATGATCATGATGATGATCATGATCATGAGTCCCCCGGGTTGCTGACGAACGTCAACGGCACCCTGTTCTTTGGCGCTGACGACGGCACAACGGGCTTTGAGCTCTGGAAGAGCGACGGGACGGAAGCAGGCACGCTCCTGGTCAAGGATATCCGGCCGGGCAGCGACGGTGCTTTCCTCGTAGACGACGATAACGACCTCCCCAGTTTTTCTCCGACGAACGTCAACGGCACGCTGTTTTTTACAGCCTCGGACGGCACAACGGGCTTTGAGCTCTGGAAGAGTGACGGGACCGAAGCAGGCACGGTCCTGGTCAAGGATATCCGGCCGGGCAGCGACCATGCTTTCCCCGGAAACCCGACGAACGTCAACGGCACGCTGTTTTTTACCGCTAACGACGGCACAACGGGCTACGAGCTCTGGAAGAGCGACGGGACCGAAGCAGGCACGGTCCTGGTCAAGGATATCCGGCCGGGCATCGACAGTGCTTTTCGCAAGTACCTGACGAAGATGAATGTCAACGGCACGCTGTTTTTTAGCGCCTTCGACGGCACAACGGGCAGGGAGCTCTGGAAGAGCGACGGGACCGAAGTAGGTACCGTCCTGGTCAAGGATATCTATATCGAGCCGAGCAGCAACGACAATTTTGTTGGCCCCAGCAACCTGACGAACGTCAACGGCACGCTGTTTTTTAGCCGCTTCGACGGCACAAGGGGCGCGGAGCTCTGGAAGAGTGACGGGACCGAAGCAGGCACGGTGCTGGTCAAGGATATCCAGCCGGGCAGCGACGGTGCTTACCCCGGGGGTCTGACGAACGTCAACGGCACGCTGTTTTTTAGGGCTAACGACGGCACAACGGGCTCGGAGCTCTGGAAGAGTGACGGGACGGAAGCGGGCACGGTTCTGGTCAAGGATATCCGACCGGGCAGCGGCGGTACTCTCCCCATGAATCTGACGAACGTCAACGGCACGCTGCTTTTCACGGCTCACGACGGCACAACGGGCCGCAAGCTCTGGAAACTTGCCCCCATGCCCGGCGACACCAACTTCGACTGCGTGGTCGACGTCACCGACCTGAACAACGTCCGCAACAACTTCGGCCGCGCGGGCAACACGTTCCCCGGCGACACCAACGGCGACGGGGTGGTCAACATCGACGACCTGAACGCCGTGCGCAACAACTTCGGTGCCGTTGCGGCGGGTGCCACTGCCGGCTTGTCCAGCAGTGCGGTGGCGCATCTTAGCGCGTCGAACCATCAAACTCCCGTGGCCGTTGTGGCCAGTACGCAAGAAAACTCATTACGAGCGATGGACGGGGCCCTCAACGTGCGACAAGAACAGCTCGTCCGGCGGGGCGTTTTCCGCTCCGCCCGCGGCCACCTCCCCCGCGCCGCGGCAGCCGAGCGAACGGCTTGGGACATCGCATTGCTGGACTTCCTGGCGGCCGACGACCGGCCGTAGGAGTATGACACGCAATAAACACCCGTAGCCGCGAAGCGGCGACCGCCAATAGCCAGGGGTGAAACCCCTGGCTATCCGAAATATACGGAGACAAGCCCCAGCGGGGCGACGGAAACGCGCGCGGATTGGAAACCGGGGAATACGACGGCGGCCCGCGGCGAGTGTGTTTGTGATCGAGACGGGCGATATCGTCGATATCGACGCCCGCTTCGACCGGCCGACCGGCCTGGCCACCTGGACGTTCACCACGATCGACATCCGCACCGGCGAGCCGACGCTCGACCCGCTGGCCGGCTTCCTGCCCGTCAACAACACTAAAATAGCGGGGCAAATATAATCCGCCTAAAGAAGGGATTTGCGATGCACCGTCTTTCGATTTCCTACGCGGCAGCGGCCATGGTTGCCTTAGGCCGGCTAAACCTTGTTGCCATTGCGAGCGCCCAAGAGCCGGCCAGCCGCCCGCCGAACATTGTGATCGTGTTTACCGACGATCAGGGCTACGCCGACGTCGGATGTTACGGGGCCGAAGGGTTCGAGACGCCGCACCTGGACCGCCTGGCGCGAGAAGGGATGCGGTTCACGGATTTCTACGTGGCGCAGGCCGTCTGTTCCGCTTCGCGGGCAGGATTGCTCACCGGTTGCTATCCCAACCGCATCGGCATTCAAGGCGCGTTGGGACCCGGCGCACGGCACGGTATCCACGAGGATGAAATCACGATCGCCGAGGCATTGCGCGAGCGCGGCTATGCGACCGCCATTTACGGCAAATGGCACCTGGGCCATCATCCAAAATTCCTGCCGCGCAACCACGGCTTCGACGACTATTTCGGACTGCCGTATTCCAACGACATGTGGCCTCACCATCCCACGAACCAGTCGTTTCCCGACCTGCCACTGATCGCGTTGGAGGAAACCGTTGAATTGAACCCGGACCAACGCAAGCTGACCACCTGGCACACCGAGCGGGCGGTGCAATTCATCGACAAACACAAAGACCGCCCATTTTTCCTGTACGTGCCTCACAGCATGCCGCACGTGCCGCTGTTCGTGTCGGACAAGCACGAGGGCACAACGTCGCAAGGAATATACGGCGATGTGATTGCCGAAATCGACTGGTCCGTCGGGCAGATCACCGCCGCGCTGGCCCGCCATGGACTGGCGGAAAACACGCTGGTCGTGTTCACCTCGGACAATGGCCCGTGGCTCTCCTACGGCGACCACGGCGGATCGGCCGGGCCCCTGCGCGAAGGCAAGGGCACGACGTTTGAAGGCGGAGTCCGGGTGCCGGCCATTTTTCACTGGCCCGGCAAGATCCCCGCCGGCCGCGTCTGCCGCGAGCCGGTGATGACTATCGATTTGCTGCCCACGTTGGTGCGGCTCGCCGGCGGTTCGGTCTCCGATAATCGCCCGATCGACGGCAAGGACATCTGGCCATTGGTGGCCGGCCACCCGGACGCCCGTTCGCCGCACGAGGCGCTGTATTTCTACTGGGGCCGCCACCTGCAGGCGGTCCGCAGCGGAAAATGGAAGCTGCATTTTCCGCACAACTTCCGCAGCCTCACCGGCACGCCCGGCAGCGGCGGACGGCCCGGCGGATACACCACGGGATCGATCGACCTGGCTTTGTTCGACCTGCAAGCGGACGTGGGAGAGACCACGAATCTGGCCGAACAACATCCCGAAATTGTCGCGCGTCTGAAAGCCCTGGCCGAACGCGCCCGGGCCGATCTGGGCGATTCGGCCACCGGCAAAGAGGGCGCCAATGTGCGCCCGGCGGGAAAGCTGTAGATTGGCAATCTTCTAACAGTGCGGCACCGATCCGCGGAAATTCGAATTTCGAAATCCGAAACAAGCATTAATTTCAAAAACCAAATGATCTAAACAAACCGTGTTTCAGTCATTGGATATTCGTGCTTTGAATTTGTTTCGAATTTCGTGCTTCGGATTTCGTATTTCCCCTACGCCGTCCACGGATCCCGCGCCGGGCGCGAGCGCAACCGGTTGGCTTCCGGATCGTCGATAAACGTCTCCGTCAGCGGATCGAGCCGCAGCTTGCGGTTCAATACCCATGACAACGCGGCGGCGTGGCAAGCGATGTGCGAGCGGCGCATGACGTCGGGATTGGCCGCCGTGGCACTGCGCGTTTTGATGCAGTCGAAAAAGTCACGCGCGTGCGCCGTCACGTCCAGCCCGCGGGTTTTCTTCGGCAATTGATCGAGTTCCCGCTCGAGCGATTCTGGTTTGACTTCGATGCCGCCGCTGTCGCCCACTTCGACCGAGCCCTCGTCGCCCACAAACCGCACGGGGCAGGTGCCCAGGTGTTGAACCCAACCCGGACGCTCGCCGAACGGCGTGTCGAGGAAGTCCAACACCAGTTTCACGCCGTTGGCGTAACGGGCGGTGATGGAATTGTCCGCCGGCTCGTACTCGATCGGCATCGTGTCGTCGGCCTGATTGGCCCATTGGCAAAGGTCGACGGTGTGCGCGCCCCAATCCAACAGTTTCGCTCCCGAATCAAAATCCCAGTAGCCGCGCCAGCCGCCGGCCACGTACCGGCTGTTGTACGGCCGCCACGGCGCCGGTCCCAGCCAGAGATTCCAGTCGACCACTTCCGGCGACGGCGCCGGTTCGCCGGGCAGCCACGACGTGTTGATCTCCGGCCGATAAACCGACGCGTACAGCGTGTGCAGCTTGCCGAGCTTGCCGCTGTGCGCCAGCCCGACGGCTTGTTGGAAATTCGGCACGCTGCGGCGTTGCGTGCCGGCTTGAAACACGCGCTCGGTGCGCCGGCACGTGTCGGCCAGTTCCTGGCAGTAAGCGATGGTCAGTCCGCACGGTTTTTCGCTGTAGACGTCCTTGCCCGCCAGAGCAGCCATCATCGAAGCCGGCGCATGCCAGCGGTCGCCGGTCGCCACCAGCACGGCGTCGATGTCCGGTCGATCGAGCAATTCGCGCAGATCGCGATACAGCCGGCAGTCCGAGTTCCCGTAGTGTTTGTCGACCAACTGCTTGCCGGCTTCGCGCCGGGCGGCCTGCACGTCGGCAATCGCCACGCAGCGCACGTCGTCCAAGCCGAGCATCGCCTGTACGTCGTACGTCGCGCGTGGCCCGATGCCGATCACCCCCAGCGTAATCCGTTCACTGGGCGCGACCGCGCCGCCTTTGCCCAGCGCGCTGGCCGGAATGACGGCCGGCAAGAGCGCGGCGGCGCCGGTGGCTGCCGAGACGCGCAGAAAATCACGGCGGGTGGCGGCGTTCTTCTGGTTCATGACGATCACTCACTTTCGCTGGGCGGAAGATAGAACGGGGAGCGACAACCTGAGTTTCAATTATCGGCGACCGAATCGCCGGTTGCCAGTGGCGCCGCGAAGTGCGCGTCTGATTCCGGCTTTGCAATGCGCTTCGCAACCCGAAGCGTCAGCGAGGGAGCGCACCGGGGATCCCCTCGCTGACGCTTCGGGTTACGAACAATCCGAGTTGTAAAATCAAGTTCGTATGGCGTCAGTTCAGCACAATCGCCGAACCACATATGGTCGCATCAGTCGTCGGCGGCGACGGTTTCTGACGTCGATTGAAGTCGCGCGCGGCGTGCTCCGACGGTCCGGCACCATGCGCCGGCCAACGTGATAGGCACGATCGGCACTTCGACCAGTGTTGCCAACAGAAACAAATACCGCTGGACGAGGTAATCGGCTTGCCGGTCGTGGGCTGCCTGCCAGATGCCGACGCCCACCAGGCCGCACGCGCCGAGGAATAACAACGCCCACCCCAGGCGTAGCAAACCACGAGTGGACCAGAAGCGGGCTGGAATGGCGACCAGCGGAATGACGACCACGAACCAGAAGGCGTGGCAGGCGACGAGCGATTGCAGCCGGGGACCGCAGCCCCAGGGTCCGCAGATCGCGTGTCCCCAATCGCCCGGCA
>Ga0214472_10003281_pt1 | contig 17150 bp, 17 predicted proteins | sample RVTome_6_FD_207662 | JGI IMG/M metagenome (GOLD analysis project Ga0214472, IMG submission 207662) | Soil microbial communities from uranium-contaminated site in the Upper Colorado River Basin, Wyoming, United States - RVT140D175 | ecosystem: Environmental > Terrestrial > Soil > Contaminated >... | reverse complement strand
CATGATGACCAGGAAGGAGGCCCAGCCGAAGAGGAAGCCCCAGAAGGGGCCGTAGGCCTCCTTCAGGAAGTGGTACTGGCCGCCGGCCTTCGGGAACATCGCCCCGAGCTCGGCGTAGGTGAGGGCGCCCGCAATCGTGAGCAGGCCGCCCAGGATCCACAGCAGCAGCACGAGGCCCGCATGGGGGACCGCCCGCGGGACGTCGGCGGCGGCGATGAAGATCGCAGAGCCCAGGACGGACCCGATGGTGATGAGCGTCCCGTCCCAGGGACCCAGCCCGCGGACCAGGGAGGGCGGGGCCGTCCGCTTTGTCTCCCCCATCGGTGCGCGGGATTCTATCGGAGTTGGCCGTGCCGCGCGCGTTCCGGCCGCGCGCGGGGCGCCGTGGTACATTTCGAGGCGCCATGGGCGAGGACGTTCGAATCCGCCGGGCGGCCACGCGGGCCGACTTCGACTCGTGCGTGCTGCTGCAGCGCGCGGTGTGGGGGCTCAGCGACCTCGAGATCACCTCCGCCATACAGCTCATCGCCACCACCTACGCCGGCGGCATGCTCCACGTCGCCGAATCGCCGGACGGGCAGGCGGTGGGGTTCGCCTACGCCTTCCCCGCCGCGCGCGACGGCAGGGCCCACCTGCACTCGGACATGCTGGCCGTTGTGCCCGAGTACCAGCAGCGCGGGGTCGGGGTCCGGCTGAAGTGGGCCCAGCGCGAGGACGCGCTGGCGCGGGGCATCGCCCTCATCACCTGGACCTACGACCCGCTGCAGGCCCGCAACGCCCATCTGAACCTGCGGCGCCTGGGCGGCGAGGCCACCGAGCTGCTCGAGAACTTCTACGGCATCACCACGTCCTCGCTGCACCACGGGCTGCCCACCGACCGGCTGCTGGTGCGGTGGGCGCTCGACTCCGAGCGCGTGCGGCGGCTGGCGGCCGACGGCGAGCGGGCGGCGACGGTGGCCATGCCTTCCTCTCCGCGGGTCAACGACGTGCGGTGGCAGGCGGGGTGGCCGGTGTCGTCGGAGCCGAGGCTGGACATGGAGGACGCGGAGCTGCTCCTGGAGATCCCGCCGGAGTGGGACGTCATCTGCCAGAAGTCACCCTGGGTGGCCGGGGACTGGCAGGGCAAGGTGCGGCGCGCCTTCCAGACCTATTTCGCGCGGGGCTACGTGGCCGCGGACTTCGCGCCCACCGAGGAGGGGGGCCGCCGGCGGCCGTTCTACGTCCTGAGCAAGAGATAGGCGTTGTCGTGTCGTGGCTGACGCTCGTTGTCCTTCTCGGTCAGGCTGGGCGCCCGGCCCCCCAGCCATCCCGCGACGCGGAGTTCGCTCACTTGATGCCGTTCCAGAGACTTCCTGACCGCGGCAGCGTCATGAAATGAGCGGAAGGGTTGTATCCGTGAACACCTCCGACGGCGGCGTGCCCAAGCTGCCGATCCCGGAGGGCCGGGTGGGCCTGAACGGCGTGGCCGGCGACAGGCAGCGTGACCTCCGCTTCCACGGCGGGCCCGGCCGCGCCGTATGCCTCTATTCGCTGGAGGTCATCCAGGCGCTACAGGCCGAGGGGCATCCCATCGGTATCGGATCTGCGGGCGAGAACTTGACGTTGTCCGGAGTGGATTGGGCGCTGATGGTTCCTGGTCGCAGGTTGCGTGTGGGGACCGCTCTCCTGGAGCTCACGATGTACGCCCATCCGTGCAGCAACCTCGTCCCCTATTTCCGTAGCGGCGACTTCACGCGGATCTCACAGAAGGTCCATCCGGGCTGGGGCCGGGTCTACGCTCGGGTGCTGGAGGAAGGTGACGTTCGAGCTGGTGATCCCGTGGAGCTCTCGAACGGTCCGCCGACGTCCGAAGCGTCGATGTCAAGATCATCCGTTTCAGGACGGATACGAGATCCGTAAGCGCCTACGCCTTCATCTCCGCGATGACCCGCTCCATCTCGGCTTTCATGGCCGCGGCTGACCGCGCCCGGTAGCGGCCGCCGTGGCCAGGCAGGACCCATTCGAAGCGGAAGTCCAGGAGCCGCTCCATCGAGCGGATCTGCTCGGGCCAGGAGTACCAGCAGACCTCGCGCGAGGCGTGGAGCCGGCCGCCGCCCTCCGACCCCATGAGGTGGTCGCCCGTGAACAGGAACGTCTCGCGGTAGAGGAGCACGGCGCTGCCGGGGGTATGGCCCGCAACCGGGATGGCGACGAGGTCGGGCGCCAGCGCGAGAGGCTCGTCGCCCGTGAGCTTGCGCTCGACGCCCCGGGTGCCGCTCGTGACGTCCCGCTCGTGGAGGATCCGGTCACAGCGGAAGCGGCCATGGAACGAGGCATGGTCGGCCACGTCGTCGCGATGGGTCAGGAACATCCACCGCACGCCGCCCATCTCCTCGATCCGCTTCAAGAGCGGCTCCGCGGCCCGCGGGGAGTCCACGAGGACGTTGCCTTCGGGGCGAGTCACGAGGTAGCTCCAGGCGCCGAAGGACGACTCCGCGGTGAAACCGCACGAGTAGACGCCGTCGGCGACGGCTTCCGGAAAGGCGTGGACCCCTGGCGCGGCGTCGACCTTCGGCTCGGTCCCGATGGAGCTGGTGGGACAGGCCACGAGCGCCATCAGCGCACGCGTCCGCTCCTCTTCCGAGGCCGGCTGCCGGGACACGAAGGACAGGTCCCGCGCCGAGCGCGCGAAGACGGCCGGCTGGATGTGGCGGCAGACCGCGCAGTCGATGCAGCTGTCGTCCACGAAGAAGGGCCCGGGGACGTTCTCGGGGAGCCGGGCCGTGACGCGAGCCATCGCTTCATTATCGGGCGGACCGCGTTGACGCCGGCGGCGAGGCGAGGGTAGTGTCCGCGGCGATCCCCTGATGATCACCCTGCAACTGGTCCGGGACGAGCAGGCCGGCATCGTGTGCCGCCTCGCCCAGGACGGCAACTCCCCCGCCGCGGGGCCCGCCGACCTGCGCATCGTGGCGCGGGTGGATCTGCGGCAGCCGGAAGGCATCCCCGAGGAGACGCTGCTGCACAGCCGCCGGCTGCAACTCGGTCCCGGGACCCAGGACGTGCCGCTGCCTCGGCGGACCGCGAGCTACGAGTACCACGGCCAGCAGATCGCGGGGCGGCTGAGCCTGCGCCTGACCGACGCCAAGGGTAAGGTGCTGGCCGAGTCGCGCCTCCGCGACGCCGAGAGCGAGCTGCTGGCGCCTCGCCCGAAGATCGCGGAATGCCCGGAGGCGCTCTTGAGCCCCAAGGACGACTATTCCCTGATCGCGAACCTTCGCGCGTTGCCGGGCGCGGTTGGTCTGTCCGTCGGCGCCCTCGGCCTGGCCCTGTACGTGCTGGCGGGGCTCAACATCCTGGTGGGTGTCCATGACCAGTTCATGGCCGAGGCCCCTCTCACGGCCATGGAGCGCTTCAACCTGACCATCCAGGGCCGCACGCAGGAGCTCGAGCGCGTCCGCGTGGCGCCGATCTTCTACGGGAAGGGCCGCCGGCGCGTGCCGGTCATCGATTCCCTGCAGATCAGCATCGGCATCTCTTTGCTGGCCTGGTTCGTCCTGCGGAGGCACCTGCACCGTTACGGCGACTTCCACCTGTTCCTGTTCCTGCCCCCGCTGCGGCCGGGCTCACGCATCCCCGCCCGGCGCCTGGTCCGCGGACGTCCCCACGTCGACCTGTTCAACGTCACGGCGCGCGTCGTGGCGGGCAACCTCGAATGCTGGCGCCGCAAGCCTGGCCGGGGAGAGAAACAGGAGAAGAAGGTCCGAACGCCGGTGCGCGCGGTGAAGCTCTACGAGTGCCAGCTCCCCTACGTGCCCGCGGGCGCCAGCATCGGCGATTTCCTCAAGGGCGACGTGGACTTCACGCCCATGTTCCGCGCCCTCTACCCGGCCCTCATGGTGACCACGGAGTCCGGCCTGGACCTGGTATGGCAGTTCCAGCTGCTGCATCCCGAGTACGTGGACCACGCGCTGCCGGGGCCCACCTCGAACCTGCGGTTCGCGGATTTCCTCGAGGACTGAGCGTCACACGCCTCCCGGCCGCCGCCGCGTGCGTGATATGTTCACGCTTCCGTCATGAAAGGGATCATCCTCGCCGGCGGCTCGGGCACGCGGCTGTACCCCGTCACCCTCGGCGTGAGCAAGCAGCTCATGCCCGTGTACGACAAGCCGATGATCTACTACCCGCTCTCCACGCTGATGCTGGCGGGCATCCGCGAGATCCTGGTCATCACCACCCCGCACGAGCAGGACGGCTTCCGCCGCCTGCTGGGCGACGGCGCCGCCTTCGGCATCCAGGTGGCCTACGCCGCGCAGCCGCGCCCGGAGGGCCTGGCCCAGGCCTTCGTCATCGGCAGGGAGTTCGTGGGCAAAGACGCCGTGGCCCTGGCCCTCGGCGACAACATCTTCTACGGGCACAACCTCGTGGAGTACCTGCGCCGGGCCGCGGGAAGGCCGGGGGCGACGGTGTTCGCCTATCGTGTCCGCGATCCGCAGCGTTACGGCGTGGTCGAGTTCGACGCCACCGGCCGGGCCGTCGGCCTGGAGGAGAAGCCGGCCCAGCCGCGCTCGCCGTACGCGGTGACCGGGCTCTACTTCTACGACAACCGCGTGCTGGAGATCGCCGCCTCCCTGAGGCCCTCCGCCCGGGGCGAGCTCGAGATCACCGACGTGAACATGGCCTACCTGCGGACGGGCGACCTGCACGTGGAGACGCTGGGGCGCGGCATGGCCTGGCTCGACACCGGGACCCAGGAGGCGCTGCTCCAGGCCTCCAACTTCATCCAGGCCATCGAGCAGAGGCAGGGCCTGAAGGTGGCGTGTCCCGAGGAGATCGCCTTCAAGATGGGGTACATCACGGCCGAGGACGTGCTGCGCATCGCCGCCGCCATGCGCCACAACGATTACGGCCAGTACCTCGAGCGCATGGTCGAGGAGGGCCCGGCCTAGACATGCGCGCCGTCCCCACCGCGCTGCCCGGCGTCATCCTCGTGGAGCCGGTCGTGCATCGCGACAGCCGCGGGTTCTTCCTGGAGACGTACAACGAGCGCCGCTACCGCGAGGCCGGGATCGCGGCCACCTTCGTGCAGGACAACCATTCGCGCTCGGTCCGCGGCACGGTGCGCGGCCTCCACTTCCAGGTCCGCCGCATGCAGGGCAAGCTGGTGCGCGCGGTGGCGGGGGAGATGTTCGACGTGGCCGTGGACGTGCGCCGCGGCTCCCCCACCTTCGGCCGCTGGGTGGGGGTCCGCCTCTCCGCGGAGAACTTCCGGCAGATCTACATCCCGCCCGGCTTCGCCCACGGCTTCTGCGTCCTCTCCGAGGTGGGCGAGGTCGAGTACAAGTGCACCGAGCTGTACGAGGCGGCGGACGAGCTGGTGATCGCGTGGAGCGATCCGCAGATCGCGATCCAGTGGCCGGCGTCGGAGCCGCTGCTGTCGGCCAAGGACAAGGCCGCGCCGCGCCTGGCGGAGGTCCTCGACCGCCTCCCCGCCTACGGGTCGGTCTAAAGGGGTTCGCCCGTGGCCACGGGGAGCGCCGGGTCCGCGCTCCACTCGCTCCAGGAGCCGGCGTAGAGCTTCCCCGACAGCCCCGCGACGCGGAGGGCCAGCAGGTCGTGGCAGGCCGTCACTCCCGAGCCGCAGTACACGACGGGCGCGCGCCCCTCGGCGCCCAGCGCGGCGTAGCGGTCCCGCAGGGCGGCCGGCGGCAGGAAGACCGGGACCGGCCCCTTCGTGAGGTTGCCCGCGAAGGGCGCGCTCTTCGCGCCCGGGATGTGGCCGGCGCGGGGATCCACGGGCTCCACCTCGCCGCGGTAGCGGTCGGCGGCGCGGGCGTCGAGGACCAGGCGCTCCTCGGCTTGCGTGGCCATCTCCTCCTTGCCCACGACCCAGCCCGGACGAAGGCGGGCGGTGAAGGCGGCCGCGGCCGGCCGCGGCGTGGACGTCTCGAGCGACCGTCCCTCGGCCGTCCACTTCACGATGCCGCCGTCGAGGACGGCTGCGTCGTCGTGGCCGTGGGCCCGGAGCAGGTACCACAGCCTCGCCGCGACGGCGCCGGCCTGGTCGTCGTAGGCCACGACGCGCGTCCCGGGGCCGATCCCCGCCCCGCTCATCACGCGCGACACCTGCTCCTCGGACGGCCACGGATGGCGGCCGCGCGGGCTGCCCCGGCCCCCGCCGGGCGCGGACAGGTCGGCCTCGACGTCGAGGAAGACGGCGCCGGGGATGTGCCCTGCCGCCCAGGCGTCGCGCCCGCGCCGGGCGGGGTCGAGGTACCACCGCACGTCCACGACCCGCAGGTCCGCCTCGCCGAGGTGGGCGGCCAGCCAGTCGGTGGAGACGAGCGGGCCCAGGCTAGTCCTCGCTTAGAATCCGGGAATGGCCAGGCCCGAGCGCCACGTCCTCGTGTGCCTCAACACGCGGCCTCCGGGCAACCCGAAGGGCTCCTGCGGGGAGAAGGGCTCCGAGGAGGTCTTCGACGCCCTGAAGCGGATGGTCAAGGAGCGCGGGCTGGCCGGCCGGGTGATCGTGAGCCGGACCAATTGCCTCAAGCACTGCAGCCGCGGCATCACCATGGCCGTCTACCCCGAGAACGTCTGGTACTCCGGGGTGCGGGCCTCGGACCTGGACGAGATCCTCGCCTCGCACCTCGTGGACGGGCGGCCGGTCGAGCGGCTGTTCATGCCCGACATCCCGTGGGAGTGACCGCAGGGCCCGGCCGGGCCGCGCGCCGGTAGGCCTCCCGCCCTCCACGACGGCCACGCCGTTGACGAAGACGTGCTCGATCCCCAGGGGACGGGCCTGCGGCTCGGCCGCGGTCGAGCGGTCGACGACCGTGCGCGGGTCGAAGACCACGATGTCCGCCTTCATCCCCGGCCGCAGCAGGCCGCGGTCGGGCAGGCCCAGCCGCCGCGCGGGCATCCCCGTCATCTTCCGGACGGCGGCCGCGAGGGGGACCTCCTTCCTCTCCCTGACGTACCGGCCGAGGACGCGCGGGTAGGTCCCCGCGCCGCGGGGATGCGCGATCTCGATCCCGCCGTCGGAGGACACCATCACGAGGGGATCGCGGAGGAACGCCGCCACGTCGCGCTCCGACATGCCGGTGCCGAGGATGTCGGCGTTGCCGCGCCGTACGATGTCCATGAGCACGTCGACCGGGTCCTGCCGGCGCGCCGCCGCCACCGCGGCCAGGGTCGTGCCGTCGTAGGAGTGGTCCGCGGGGAAGTCCGTGATCAGGACGTTCTCCGCTCCCCCGACGTCCACGAGCCCCTTCACCCAGCCCTGGCGGTCCTCCCAGTCGCGCCCGCCCGTCATGAGCACGTACGTGGTCGAGGCCCAGAAGTTGTACGGGTACCAGTCGGCGGTCACGTCGTTTTCGCGCGCGGCGTCGTGCAGGATGCGCAGGGCCTCCGCCGTCCGGCCCCACACCCCGACGGTGCCCAGCTTGATGTGGGAGATGTGGACGGGGATCCGCGCCCGCCATCCGATCTCCATCGCCTCGGCCAGCGCGCGCAGGGTCTCGTCCGCTTCGTTGCGGATGTGGCTGGCGTAGAACCCGCCGCGGCGGGCCGCCACCTCCGCCAGGGCCGCCAGCTCGTCGGTGGTGGAATAGTAGCCCGGGTCGTACTCCAGGCCGGAGGAGAGGCCGAAAGCGCCGTCCGCCATGCCCTGGGCGACCAGCTCGCGCATGGCGGCGATCTCGGGGGGGCGGGCCGGCCGATTGAAGTCGTCCCCCATCACCTTCGTGCGCACGGTGCCGTGGCCCACCATGGTGGCCACGTTGACCGCGGCCGGCGCCGCGTCCAGGCGGGCCAGGAAATCGCCGACGGGGAGCGGCCCTTCCCCATCCACGCCCACGAGCAGGGTCGTGATCCCCTGCGCGGTCTGGGTGGCCGCCGCGGGCATCTCGAAGACCTGCCGGTCCGAGTGGTTGTGGAGGTCGACGAAGCCCGGGGCCACGATCTTGCCGCGGGCGTCGATGACCCGCTCGCCGGCCCGCGCCCGGAGGCCGGGCGCCACCGAGACGATCCGGTCCCCCTGCACGCGGACATCGGCCCGCCGCGCCGGCCCTCCCGTCCCGTCGATGACCCGGCCACCGCGGATGAGGACGGTGTCCGCGGTAACCGGAAAGGCGGCCCCGCAAAGACAGAGGACGGGGAGGGACAAGAGCCGGCCTGGAGAGGACCGGTTCAGACCTATGCCCGCGCGCGCCGGCGTACGGCGGCGGCCGCCCGGCGGGGGCCGAGCCTCTGGCTGAGGGCCGGGTTCAGCCGCCCCAGCTCCTTGAGGAAGGAGTCCACGTCGATCTTGCCGTCGCGCAGGAACTGGTTCACCTCCCGCGCGAACTCCCCCACCACCTCGGGGCGGTTGGAGGCCTCCCGGTGGACCACGGTCCTCTTGTGCAGCCGCCCCTCGCCGATCAGCTTCTTGATGAGGCTCACCCGGGAGGGGCTCCAGAGGCGGTAGCCCTTCCGGTTGCGGGGGGGCTCGGGGACCTTGCCCGCGTACAGCCAGTTGAGCAGCGTCTGCTTGCTGACGTCCAGCTCGTGCGCGACCTCGAGGGTGGTCAGGTACTTCATGGTCGTTGGGCGGGACGCCTGCGACTACTCTTCCTTCTACACTCCGATGATGGACCCGGATGGGGGGGCCGTCAACGAAACGGCCGAAAATTCCCCGGGGCGTGTCAGAATCCCGCCCGCCGGCCGCAGCCGCGCGGAATAGGAGGCGGGAGGGCGTCGTTTCACCGTGAGGGGATGCCCTCGACCTGTCGTGGACCGCGATGAACGATTCGAGGCCGAGGCCCTCCCTCACTTGAGGTCGCTCTACGGGACCGCCTACCGCATGACCCGCAACGCGCACGACGCCGAGGACCTGGTGCAGGAGACCTTCCTGCGGGCCTACCGGGCCTTCGACCGCTATGCCGCGGGCACCAACATCCGCGCCTGGCTCTACACCATCCTCCAGCGCGTAAGGACCGACGCCTTCCGGCGGGCCGCCCGCTCGCCGAGCACGGTGGAGCTCTCGGGCGAGGGGCCGGCCGTGCCCGCGCCGCAGGAGGCCCTGGCCCGCGGCGGCGAGGACATCGAGAGGGCGCTGCTGGCCCTGCCCGAGGCCTTCCGGACCGCGGTCGTCCTCCGCGACGTCGAGGACTTCAGCTACGAGGAGATCGCGCGGATCCTGTCCGTCCCCATCGGCACGGTGATGTCGCGCATCCACCGCGGACGGGCCCTCCTCCGCCAGGCCCTGGCCGGGAGCCGGCCGTGAGCTGCGTCCCCGAGCTGGGCACAGGGTACGTCGACGGCGCGCTCGACGAGGCGTCCCGGGCGGCGGTGGAGGCGCACCTGGCGGGATGCGCCGCCTGCCGCGACCAGGTCGCCTACGAGCGGGCCCTGCGCCAGCGCCTGCGGGCCCTGGCCCCGGTGGAGCCGCGGCCCGCGCTCGCGGCCGAGGTCCGGAAGGGCTTGCGCCCGAGGACGCCGCTCGCCGTGCGCGTGCTCCTGCCCATCGCCGCGGGCCTCGCCGTCCTGTTCCTGTGGGGCCGGGGCGCCGCGCCCTTCGTGGCCTGGGAGCTGGCGCGGGACCACGATCATTGCTTCGCGAAGCCGGTCCTGCCGGCGCAGGTCTGGAGCGACGATCCCGCGCACGTGACCGCCTGGTTCGCGCGCCAGGGCACGCAGCTCCCGGCGGTGCCCGCGGCGGCGGGCGGCCTGGAGCTGGTGGGCGCGCGCTATTGCCCGCTCATCGACCGCAAGGTGGGCCACCTCTACTACGCGGGCCGGGGACGCCACCTGTCGGTCTATGCGGTTCCCGGGTCCGTGCGCTTCCCCCGCGAGTTCCTGGACCGCCCTCGCGCCCGCGTCGTCCGCCTCCTGCGCGTGGAGGGGCGGACGGTGGGCCTCGTGGGCGAGCGCCCGGAGGACGTCGCGGCCTTCGAGCGGGCCCTGACCGCGACCTACGCCCGGCTCACCCTGGAGGCGGCCGGCGCGGAGCATTGACCCCGCCGTCGCCTCTTGCTACCATTTCCTTTCTCCCCGTGGGGCTGTAGCGCAGTTGGGAGCGCGCGTGAATGGCATTCACGAGGTCATGGGTTCGATCCCCATCAGCTCCACCAACTCCGGCAACAACTTAGCAAGATGGCCCATCCGCTGAACGGCGGATTTGTCTATTTCTTGTCTATTCCGGGCCGAACATCCGGATTCCCGTGGAACGCCACGGGAGGTTTCTACCCCAACATTGCCGGCCCGGATCCCGTATCGCCGCACTTCGGGGGCATTTATCCGTAGGCCGGCAAGGCGGTCAGACGCGGATCCTCGACCGGACCGCCCACCGCAAAGTGATAGAAGCTCTGCCACTCGCGTGAGGCGATCCCGAAGACCTCGTGCATGGGATCGTCGAAGTAACAGCCGATCCCGGTCGCCCGAATGCCCGCCTCCTCGGCCTCGAGGTAGAGCACTTGCCCCACCATGCCTGCCTCCCAGAACAGGGCCCGGTAGAACGCCGCGCCGTAGGTCCTCAGGCTGTCCATGTAGTCGGCAATCATTCCCAGGCTGAACGCTCCGTCGCCAGCGATGTCCTGGCCGCACGAGACCGTGGCTGCCAACCGTCGGCAGTCCCCCTCCTCTAGCAGGTAGAGCGGGAGCCCGGCTGGACAGGTGGGCACACGCTGCCAACGAAACTCCCGGCGCATTACTCGCTTGAGGACCTCGACCCTGTGCGGATCTCGGGGTAGCGCGTAGAGGCCAGGGGACAGGCCGTCGACGCGGTGGACGAACAGCCCGAGATGAATGCGCGGCCGCCAGGGAATGGCGTCCCAGGGTATCGACCGCCCGTCGTGGGTCGGGATCAACCGGCCGAGCATCCGGAAGAAGGATGCCTGCGAGATCGCAGTCGAGCCGTCCATGGCCAAAGCGCTCCTGCGCCCGAGAATCGCCTGCTCGACGGTGAGCAAGCCCTGGCGGACAGGCGTCCCGAAAAGCTCCTCTTCCCTCGGGAAACGGGAAAGGTCTTCCCTGACCGACATGTTCGAGGACCGCCGCGTAGCCCGCACCACTTCATCGATGACGGGCCACTCGACCCCATGTTCAGGGCTCAGCGTGTTGGCCCGCCCCTGCCAGAGCACACCGCCATCCACCATTGCTTCGTTCACGGAGCCTGGGAAGGCTGACGAACCCTCCGGTGCGACCAGGGCGAGAAGTTCAGGCTCTTCCCGTTCTGCCTCCCCGAAATCCTCGTGGCGAGCGAGCCCCAGAAGGCTTGAGACCGCATCATCGCCAACACCCTCAAGGAGCACCAACTTCCAGCCCAGCGCGGCAGCCGCGATGCGCATGGTAGCAAGCGCGTGCCCCACATCGTGCTGGCAGTACCGGAAGGCGCGCTCACCGTACTTCCAGGCTTCCCGCCAATGGACCGACGACAGTCCCACCAGGAAAGACCCCGGAGGGAAAGCCGAGACGAGATCGGTCCATAGCCTCGGGTCAAGAACGGCTCGCTGTTCGAGAGCGTGCTCCTTGGGAGCATAGTGGTACACGGCTGGCATCTCGCTCACCCGGTCGAGCGCGGGAAGGACCGCGTAGCCCTCGGTCGGGTGAAGATTCCCGCTCGAAGGATTCGCGCGCAGCGCCCACGTCGTCTCGCGGAAGCGCTTCCACGCCGTCAGAGACAGTGCGTACCGAAAGAAGAGGGAGACCGACTCGCGGCAGAGCGGCTCCGGAGGCACCGCCCCGGGCACGTAGAGCTGCCAGTACGGAAGCCGGCGACCCGTTGGCGGCAGCGGGAGACGGGCGAGGTCCGCTCCCGAGTACCGGCGAAACGGATCGGGCTGCGTGGCCCAGTCCAAGTAACCCAGTGATGCTGCGAACTGCTGGAAGTGGTGCTTCGTCCGTTCGTGGTAGGCGATGACTAACTCTGTCGCAGCGACATCTCCTTCGAGCCCGCCCGCCGGATCCAGCGGTGGTCGCCCTGACCCTAGCGGAAGCCGGTCGGGAGCCATGGAGTTGGCATCAAGCCGCGAACGCAAGGACGCGAACGGTCCAGAGGTAGAAACCACGACGGCGCGGCAGACGAGTCTGTCTTGACAGCGTGGAAACGCTGCGCGGTCGCTGCCGCCCGCCCGCCTTCGGAGCGAAGGCCCATCCCGGTGGGCCGCAAGATCCACAGGTGCATATGCCCGTCAACTAACGGTTCGGCCGCCGTCAGGCGGTGAACAGCGCGTCGCACTTGGCCGCGAAAACGAAATCGCTTTCCGTCAGTCCATTGATCTTGTGCGTCCACGTCGATGCGGACCTTACCCCACGCGAAGTAGATGTCCGGGTGGTGGTTCTGCTCCTCGGCCATCATTCCGATCCTGTTGACGAAGCCGAGGGCCGTCTTGAAGTCAGGGAACTTGAAAGTCTTGGTCAGGTGGTGGCCCTCCGCCGCCTCCCAGTTGTCGAGCTGCTCTAGAAATTCGGCGGCTGCGCTCGCACGGAGCGGTGGTACCCCACCCCGACACGGCACGCAGTTTTTCTCGCCGAGTCTCACAACACACCCCTCAAAACCCCGCATCCGGAGACCGACGAACCCTTGCGAAAGAAGGATCTCGACGGCGGACGCTCGAAGACCACGAGGCCTTCGACCCGGCTGGGGGTGGCATCCCAGCGAAGGATCAGTGGTTGACAGCGATTACACCTCGACCTCGATGTCGGTTCCCGTCACGCGGACGCCGTAGCGCGCGACGGCCTGCGGCGCCGGCGGGCCGACGACCTCGCCCGTCCGGATGTCGAACTTTCCGCCATGCCACGGACAGGTCACCTCGTGACCCGAGACCTCCCCCTCAGCCAACGGTCCGCCCTTGTGCGTGCAGGTGTTGTCGAGGGCGAAGAACTGACCGTCGACATTGAAGAGGGCGATCTGCTTGCCGTTCACCTCGACCTGTCTCGTCTGCCCGGGCGCTATTTCGTCCGTCCTCGCGACCTTCACAAAGTCAGCCATGGGCTTCCCCCCATCCGCCGCAGCTCATTGGAATACCTCCCGGACCTTCCCGAGGCCGGCCACCAGTGCGTCTATGTCCTGCCGCGTGCTGTAGCAGGCGAGGGACGCCCTGGCGGTGGCGGCCACTCCAAGGCGCTGCATCAGCGGCTGAGCGCAGTGATGGCCCGTGCGGACTGCGATCCCCTCGCGGTCGAGGATGGTCCCGATGTCGTGTGGGTGAACGTCGTGAAGCACGAAGGACACTACGCTGGCCTTGGTCCGGGCGGTGCCGATCAGCCGGAGGCCCCGAACGTCGGCGAGCGCGCGACTGCCGTATGCCAGGACGTCCTGCTCGTGGGCCGCGAGCGCCTCGTGTCCCAGGCCGGCCAGGAAGTCGATGGCCGCGGCAAGGCCTACCGCCCCCACCAGGTTGGGTGTGCCCGCCTCGAACTTGTAGGGCACCCTGTTGTAGATGGTCTTCTCGAACGCGACCGAGAGGATCATGTCGCCGCCCCCCTGATACGGAGGCATCTCCTCGAGAAGGTCGTTCCTGCCGTAGAGGACGCCGATGCCCGGGGGGCCATACATCTTGTGGCCCGAGAGGGCGTAGAAGTCGCAACCCAGAGCCTGCACGTCGAGCTTCAGGTGTGGCGCCGCCTGCGCGCCGTCGACGAGGACCCGCGCTCCCTGGGCGTGTGCCATCTCCACGACACGCCGGATCGGATTGATCGTGCCGAGGACGTTAGAGACGTGCGTGATGGCGACAAGCCTGGTCTTCGGAGCCATGAGCTCCCCGAGCTCTTCGAGCAGGATCTCGCCGACGTCGTTCATGGGCGCCACGCGAAGTCGAGCGCCGGTCTGTTCGCAAAGGATCTGCCACGGCACGATGTTCGAGTGATGCTCCATCGCGGTGACGAGCACCTCATCTCCCTCACGGACGTGCGTCTTGCCGTAGGTCTGCGCGACCAGGTTGATGGCTTCGGTTGTGCCGCGGACGAAGATGATCTCGCTGGGATCCCTTGCGTTCAGGAACCGCTGGGCCTTGACTCGGGCGCCTTCGTAGTCCTCCGTGGCTCTCTCGGCAAGGTAGTGCACTCCGCGGTGAACGTTCGCGTTGTGCGCCAAGAAGAAGCGCGACATCGCGTCGATGACCGCCTGCGGCTTCTGGCTCGTCGCCGCGCTGTCGAGGTACACAAGGGGTTTGCCGTGGACCTTCTCGTTGAGGATCGGGAAGTCCTGGCGCACGCGCTCGACGTCGAAGCCGGTGGTGAGGCTCGGGGCCGTCTGTTCGTGGATTGGCCTGGGCGTCGGAGAGCCGGTCTGCACCGTCATGCCACCCCCTTCTCACCGCCCTGTCGCCGCCGCGACGCTTCGCTCCTACTTCTGGCAGCCCGCGGCCTGGGATACGACCGAACGGAGCGGACGCAGCACCGCCCTGCCCTGGAAGGGGTCAGGCGTCACCTCGTACCACGGCACGGCGGGGTCCACCTCTCGTGAACAGGCGTCGATGCCGCCGGTCATCGACCGTGCGCTGCCGAAGCCGTGCCCCGCGAAGTACGAGGCGGCGTCGAGGCTGCGCTCTCCGAGGTGGCAGTAGAAGACGATTGGCGTGTCCTTAGGCCAGCTCATCATCTCCTGCACCAGCGCCTCAGAGACGAGAATCGCTCCCTCGATGCGCGCCAGCTCCCACTCCTCCGGAGTGCGGACGTCCACCAGACGGGGCGGCATATTGCTTCGCAGAGCCGCCGCCACATCCTCACCGTTCACTTGGATGCGCCGGTCGATCTGCTCCGCGTCCTCGATAAAGCGGACGACCTCATCGAGGTCCATGATGTCGTGGCGGTGGGCAACCTCCTCGAGCGTGTCCTCAGGTTGGTATCCACAGCTGTGACATCCGCCGATGTGGTAGCGGCGGAACAGGGCGCGCTGAGCGCTCGGATAGGCCTCGAGGACCTCCCGCATCGAGTTGCGCCCCGTGATCTTCGCCGTCGTTGGCCTCATCCTCCCCTCCCCTCGGCCCGCCAGCGCGGCGGAAGCCTGGTCTCCTGGAGCATCCCCCCGGTGAATTTAGAAAGTACGCCCTTTATTTTCTGTTTGTCAAGCATGTACTTTCGAAACTAGGGACGGCCGCGTATCATCCCGGGCACGAACTCCGACGCCCCCCGCTCCGGTAGGTACGGGGTTCTTTCTTTCTCAAGACGAAGGCACCGGGGGGCGACGGCGCGGATGGCCAAGCGGCTTGGCGTCACGACGACGGCCGTTCGCCAGCAACTCGCTGTGTTGCAGGGACAGCACCTGCTCCCGGTAACGCTCACGCGGGCCCAAGCAGCTCCGTCATGTCAGCGGCCGCGGTCGCGCTCTCCCCTCGCCGGAATTACCCGGTACACGCAGCGGCGGCCGCCAGCCAAGATATGCTCGGTCCGATCGAGACGCACGGAGCGACCCAGCACGGCACGGAAACTGTCCATCTCGGCCTGGCAGAGGCCGGTGCATGCGTTGGCCGCAACGCAGATCGGACAGTGCTTCTCGATCAGCTCGTGGGAGCCGTCCCGCAGGGGCTGCACCTCAGTCATGTAGCCCTCTTCGGTCCGGATTTCTGCGAGGAGCTTCAGGCGTCGGGAGAGCGGCGCCTGGGCTGGGATGCGCTTCCTGTAGGCGTCGGCCTGCCGACGGGACAGCGCGGCCAGAACCTTCCGAAGGCCGGCTTCGCCGTGCGCCGTCCTCGTGGCCTCCAGGAGGCTGAGCGTGAGATCCGAGTGGCGATCGGGGAAAAGCGCGTCTGCCGCCGGTGTAAGGCTCCAAACCTTCGCCGGCCGACCACGGGAACGCCGGTGCTCCCCATGCGTGATGAAGCCCTCCTGCTCCAGCCCGTAAAGGTGCAGCCGGATCGCCATAGGCGTCAGCCCGAAGCGATCCGCGAGGCCCCGAGCATCGAGGGGTCCCTCCTGCTTCAGGAGCTCAAGGATCGAGCGCCGGGTCGAGATCGCGGGCGTGGCCGTGCGGGCGGAACCGGACACGCGGTCAAACTAAAGCGTGTACTTGACAAATGTCAAGCACGTGGTTATTTAGTCAAGGACATGCTTGCGCAAATATCACCGCTGCCGTCGCCTGAGCGGTCCGCGGTGCGCCTGCCCTACCTCGGTGGGCCCGCCGCGACGACGGCAGTTGAGGAGCCCGGTGCCGGGAGGGATCAGGTCCGTCTGTCGGGAGATCTGTTCCGCGCCATGGGGGATCTGCTGCTCACGCACTGGCCGGGCTCGTCGCACGGGGCCATCGCTTACGAGCTGCAGAGGCGGCTCGCGGCGTGCGGGCTCCACTATCACGTCCGAACCCTGGAACGTCAGTTGACCGGCCACGTGCGGTCCGTGCTGGCCCGGGTGGAATCGGTCATGGCCCAGGTGATGGCGGAGTCGCTTGGTCTCTCCACCCTTGACGACGTGCGGGAGGCGTTCGCGGCCGCCGGGCTCGGCCCTGGCGACTCGCGTCCCCTGTACGTGCCGGTGAAGGAGGTGGTCGACCTGGCCTCACTGTGGCTGTACCTGAACCCGGATCGGTCGAGACGCTTCCTGGCCCGGCGTCTACAGGTCCGGCTCCACAAGTCAGGAGCCCCGTTCACCGTCGACTCGCTCCAGGCTATCCTCGCCGGCACGAAGCTCACGACACGGCGGGTCGTATACGACGAGCTGGTCGGGCTTCTCGTTGAGAGCGGAGTGGGGTCGGAGAGCGAAGCCCTCGCGCGCTGCCGCGCTTGGTCCGCGGAGATCGCACAGGCCGCCCGCGGCCGGGACCTCGTGCATGCAGCACGCTTTCACGAGCTGTGCGAGCTCTGGAGAGCAGGCCGCCACGAGCCGTCGTTCCGGCGGCTGTGCCTGCGCCTCAAGCAGCGGCTCGACGAGCGAAGGATTCGTCTCAGCCTGCCACACCTGCAGGCCATCGCAAGCGGCCGCGCGCGGGCCGTGCGACGGTGCGTCCTCCAGGCCTTGGAGGAGGTCGTCCGCGCCGAGCTGCCGCTGGGCCACGAGGTCGAGGCGCACCGACCCTGGCCGGGCTCCGCGGTCGGCGACCTGCGGTGGATCGACGCCCGCCGTGTGGTGGACCTGGCTCAGGAGTGGCTCGGGCTGCATCCCGGCACCACCCGCCGGCAACTCGCCCTTCGCCTGGCCCGGGCGGTCCACCAGATGGGCTATTCGATGAGCCACAACTCCATCCAGCCGCTGCTCGG
>Ga0214472_10003280_pt1 | contig 17158 bp, 20 predicted proteins | sample RVTome_6_FD_207662 | JGI IMG/M metagenome (GOLD analysis project Ga0214472, IMG submission 207662) | Soil microbial communities from uranium-contaminated site in the Upper Colorado River Basin, Wyoming, United States - RVT140D175 | ecosystem: Environmental > Terrestrial > Soil > Contaminated >... | reverse complement strand
ATCGGTTCTCCTTCAGAGAGATTTCCAGACGAAGCCCTCGCCGCGACGATAAAAAACGCCGAGCGCCCGGCCGACGAGCTCACTCTCGGGAATCAGGCCGAAGTACCGGCCGTCCAGTCCGAGCGGGAGATGCTACGAAATCTCATGCGGGTTACCTCGAGGCGCGGGGTTTAGGGCCTCACGCGAACGTACTTCTGGAGATTGCGCGGGCGCGGCTCGCCCGCATAGAGATTGCCGTCGCGATCGGCGGCGACGAACTCGGCGCCGTTGCCCGCCGGGGAGCGCGGATCGCCCCAAGGGTAGAGTATGAACGCATCCACCCAGCCGGTCCGGGCGTCTCCGATGCGGATGCCCATCTCCCACCCGGGGTTCTGCTCGTCGTCGGACTCGGAATCGGCGACGTAGATGCGGTCCTCGTCGTCGAAGAAAACGCCGCTCGGGCGCCCAAATTGCGTCCAGATCGCGACGAAGTTGCCGTCCTGATCGAAAATCTGTATCCGATTGTTCCATCGGTCGGCGATGAACAAGCGACCGCGCGAATCGATCGCGATCGCATGCAGCTCGCGAAACTCGCCCGGCGCATAGCCCGTGCGCCCCCACGACTTGATGAACGTGCCGTCGCCAGAGAACTTGACCACGCGATTGTTGCTGGCGTTGCCATGGCCGTCGGTGACGAAAATGTCTCCGTTGTCGGCCACGACCACGTCGCTCGGCGCGTTGAAGCTCGCCGGCCCGTCTCCGGCAACGCCGGGCGTGCCCAAGGTCATGAGGATCTCGCCTTCGGAGCTGAACTTGACGACCTGGTGGCCTCGCCTGCCTTGCGGCGTTCGCTCGGCGCTGACGGCATCGGTAACCCAGACGTTGCCTTCTGGATCGACATCGATCCCGTGAGGCCAGATGAACATGCCGCCGCCGAAGCTCGCGACCAGATCACCGTCGAGGTCGAATTTGAGAACCGGATCGAGATCGGAGTCCAGGCACTCGTTGCCGAAACGCTCGGGCGCGGACGCGTCGCAGCGAACCACCGCCCAGACGTGCTCCCGGTCCGGATCGATCGTGACGTCGCCCACCGCGCCCATCGGCCGGCCATCCGGCAGCTTTGCCCATCCGTCTACGGCGCGGTAGGGATTGGGCAGCGCTTGCGACCAGGCCTCGGCGCCTGCGCTCAGGATGGCACCGGCCACGACCGCAGCCGCGAGTCTCGTTGCGCGATTACTTGGATTCGGTTGCATGGATACTCCCCCTCGTTTCACGCACGAAGCCGACGAACCCCCGCACGAACTTCTCCAGCCGCTCCTGGGCGGCAGCGTCGTTGAGCCTGCCGTCTTCATCGAAGACACGTGACGCCGCGGGCAACGCGAAGCGACCGCCCGTCCACAGGCGCGCGCCCAGCGTGCGCAGCACCGGCAGCCAGGCATTCTGCGCCAGAGTCGTTCCGAACGCCCCGGGAGACGTTCCCATGATCGCGACCGGCAAGTCGCCGAACACGCGCGGGATGTCTGCAGCCGGCCGCGACAACCAATCGATCGCGTTCTTGAGCACGCCGGGGATGGAGTTGTTGTACTCCGGCGTGCAGAGCAAGAAACCGTCGGCACCGGCGAGCGCATCTTTGAGCGCCGCGACCGGCACGGGAATACCGTGCGCTTTCTCGTCGTCGAAGTTGTAGAGCGGAAACGCCGCGATGGACTCGATCTTGAGGTCTACGCCGTCCGGCAACGCCGATCGCGCAGCCCGCAGCAAGCTCGAATTGAAAGAGTCGCGGCGCAGGCTGCCCGACAAGCCGATCAGCGAGGTCATCCGGTTTTCCCGAATTTGCTTGCGCGTAGTCTAGCAACAACCGCTCAGCTCGGCAGCGAATAATCGTTGCGCTCCCGCGGATTCTCCGACGTGTACTCGACGAACTCCCAGTCGTTGCCTTCGGGATCGACGAAATAGACCCGCCTGCGGTGCGGATGCTCGTTGGGGACCGAGGAGTCTCGATACCCCGCGTCCCATAATCTGGCCCGCAAGGCCTCGACATTCTCGACCTCATAGCCCAAGTGGTTCACACCGGGTTGGCCGCCGTAGGGCGTGCGGGAGGGCTCGACCTCGGCAGTCGCCTGATAGAGCGCGATATAAGTCTCCTCGGTGCCGACGTGCACCCAGCGTTCGTCCTCGGCGTCTCTGGCGTCGTGACGCAGCTCGAACTCGGGGAAAGCCGTCAACAGGAACTTCACCATTGTATCGACGTTACGGACCGACAAGTTCGCGTGCTCGAGTCTCGGTTTCATCTTCATGTGTGCTCACCTTGCTCCGGAAACGGGACGCGCGCATGCTATTACCTCAATATTACTTGAGGTCAAGAGGCCCGCGATGCCCAGAGCCAGGTCACAGATGATGCAGCGGCAGCTTTCCGTCGGTGAAGTCGCCGCCCGAAGCGGCGTCGCGGTATCGACGCTGCATTTCTACGAATCGCAAGGCTTGATCAAAGCCTGGCGGAACGCCGGCAACCACCGCCGCTATCCGCGAGAGGTGCTCCGACGCGTCGCGGTGATCAAAGTCGCGCAGCGGGCGGGCGTGCCGCTCAAGGGGATCGCAGCCGCCCTCGCCGCTTTGCCGGACAACCGCGCACCGACGATGAGGGATTGGGCGAAGCTCTCGGCACAGTGGCGCGAGGACCTCGACGATCGCATCGCGCGATTGACGCGCTTGCGCGACCAGCTATCCAGCTGCATCGGCTGCGGCTGCTTGTCCGTCACGGATTGCCCGTTGCGCAATCCCGCCGATGCGCTCTCCGCGGAGGGACCCGGCCCGCGGCTGCTCGATCCGAGGTGAGCGCGGCGCTTGCCCCCTCACTTTCATTCAAGGCTCGCCGCGGGTCGTGCCAATACGATCCGTCATTCGATCGGCAGCCTGGGCTGATTCGGGACCGGGAGCTGCTGGCTTGGACGCTGCCAGTCTCGCGCGCCGTCTCCAATCAGCATGGGCTCGACCGCGACGGCACCGGTTGGATCGACGCCGACGATATATCCTAGCGAGTCGTCGCAGGTCACGGTCCAGATCGGCTCATCGCCGCCGCTCGTGCTCGAGCCGATGAGCTGGTAGCACCGGTAGCCCGCCTCGCGTATGGCCATGAGGAGCACGCTTTCGCGGAAGGTTTCCGACATCGCGGCAAGCTCCGCGTGTCTGGTAGCCGCGGCGGTATCCGTCTCCCCGACCTTCCGAGCGAGTGCCAGGGAAGCAGCCTCGTGTGCCGTGGTGCTGCGCGAGTCTTGCTGCGCAGGAGCGCGTCCGTCGACAGCATCGTCGTGGCTATTCGAGGGCGAAGCCGGATCGCGGCCGAGCTGCACCCAGATCCCGGCCGAGACGGCGATCGCCGCGCAGAGCAACAGCCAAGACCATGGTGCCGACTTCGTCATCATCCGTTCCGCTGGCGCATCGACTTCGGTAATGGTGCCATAAACACGTTCGGTCGTCAGCGGAAAGACCTTGAATCTCAAGGCCTTGGTTGCCGATTGACCGGTCATGCAACGGGGGACTAGACTCGAAGGGCTAAACCTACCGCCGACGGAGACAACACATCATGAGAAAAAATCCGAGAATCGGGGCCATGCTCGTTACGCTGGCCGGTGTCGCGATCGCATTCGCGAGCGGCGCCGCCCGAGCTCAAACCGCCCCCAGCTACCTATTTGATCCGACCTGGCCGAAAGAGCTGCCCAATCTGTGGAAGATGGGCGGCGTCACCGGCCTGGCCGTCGACAGCAATGACAACGTCTGGGTCTACAACCGCCCGAACGACTTGACCGCCATCGAGCTCCAAGCCGAGCTGTCGCCCCCGGTCTCGCTGTGCTGCGTCCGCCCGCCGTCGATGATTCACATCGACAAGGCCGGCAACGTCATCGGCTCGTTCGATGCGCCGCAGGGGCACGGCATGGACGTCGACAGCGAAGGTTTCGTCTATCTCGGACAGGACACCGTGCGCAAGTACGACCCGCGCACCGGTGAGGTCGTCGGCGAGGTAGCGCGAACGCCTGCAAGAGAGGGTGGCGGCAGAGTCGGACTGCCGCCGCCGATGCAGCGCACACCGGGACAGGGAAGCCGCGGCCCTGTCGTGAATTTCCTGCCTTCGAATGAACCGCCCCCGAGCCCCGAGGAGCAAGCGGCGGAGGCCGCCGAGGTTGCCGCGTTTCGCGCTGAATACCCTCCGGAAACCCCGATGATCGTCGGCGGCCTGGAGGAAATTCGGATTTTCGAGCCTGACAACGAGATGTACGTCGCCGACAACTATCTCGGCGGTCGCGTGCTCGTATTCGACCTCGACACCTTGGAGTTCAAACGCGGCTGGGGCGCCTACGGCAAGCCGCTGGCGGAAATCAGCACCGACGACGCCGATCACGCCTACACGCCCAATGGACCGATGCCGCCGGATTTCGCAGGCCATCTGACGCTCAACGTCTCGCGGGACGGGCTCGTCTACGCCGCCGACCGGAACGCAAACCGCATCCACGTGACAGACAAGCAAGGTGAATTCATCCAGGAGCTCATCCTCGCGCCGAGCACGGGTGTGGGCGGCTCCACGGGTGGCGTCGCTTTCTCACCGGACCCCGAGCAGCGCTATCTCTATATCTCGGATCTCACCAACAATACGATCTGGTTCCTCAATCGGGCCGACGGTGAAGTCGTCGGACAGATGGGGCACATGGGTGAGAACGGCGGGCAGTTCTTCGGCCTGCACATGATCGCCGTCGACTCGCAGGGTGTGATCTACACCGGAGAGGTTTTCGCCGGTGAGCGTGTGCAACGCTTCGTTCCCGCCGACACGCCGAAGGGACAGTTGCTGCAGCAGCTAGCGAATACTCAGTAACCGCGCAAGCATTGAATGCGGAGGAGCCCAGCGCTCCTCCGCATTTTATTCATCTGTCGTTCGCTAAAGATTCAGCGCCGCAGCGTCGGTCAGCACGACTTCCAGATCGGGGCGCGTGCGGTAGGTCGGCTCCATATAGACGGCGCGAATCGTGGCCGCGGTGTCGATGACGTAGAGCACCGGCCGCGGCACGCCGAAGGCCTTGCTGCCGACGGGATACTGCTCGTCGCGGATGCCGAGCTGCAGGTTGATGTCTCCGCTCGGGTCCGCGAGCATCTTGTAGCGGATCCGATGCTCCGCTGCGAACGCCGCGGTTTCCGTCACCTCATCGACGCTGACCGAGACGACGTTGAGACCCAAAGCCTCGAACTCGGCCAAGCGCTCATTCAAGTCCGCGAGCTGCCGTTGGCAATAGGGACACCAGTCGGCCGAACGAACGAAGACCACGACCGCGCCCTTCTCTCCCATCAGCGCATCCAGCGTCTGCGTTTGCCCGTCCTGGTCCGGTGCCGTCAACGAATGAGGGAAACCCTCACCGACCGCCGGCCCCGGGATTTCCTCACCCCGTGCCGCGGACATCGCGACGGCGGCGATCAGCCCAAACGATAGATAGCGCTTGCGCATTGATTTGCTCCTCGTTCACCCAAGTGAATGTGTCACGGACAGGCTCTTACAGCGTGCATCATCTGATCGGCGCTGGCAATGAAGGTTCCCGGCCGGAGACGCGGCTCATAGGACCGGCCCCCGCCGAGACGCGGCATCGCGAACCTCGGCCGCAACGAACACCTCCACGGCCAGGTGGACCACGCCAAGGCCCTCGGGAAGCAGGCGTTTGTAGTGATCGGGCTCGCGCGGCCGCGACGTGACGACGGATACGATACCGGAGTACATCTGCGGCCCCACCGCCCAGAAATGCAGGTCCGTGACTCGATTGTCGTCGCTGGCCTCGATTCGGTGCCTGATCAGCTCGCGCAGGTCGTCGGGGCCTTCCCGGTCCAGCAGCACGACGCTGGTGCTATGCAGCAGACCGATGGACCACCGGCCGACCAGCACGGCACCGACGATGCCCATCGCCGGATCTGCCCAAACGAGCCCGAAGTACTTCGCGGCGAGCAACGCAAAGATCGCCAGCAGTGAGGTCAGCGCATCGGCCAAGACGTGCAGATAGGCCGACACGAGATTGTGATCATGGTGATGATAGTTCGGGTCGTGGTAGTGCGTGTGCTCCTCGAGGTCGGAACCGATGTCCGTCGCTCCCCGCGGATGATGATGCTCGCGGAGAATGAACACCGACGCGCCGTTGACGAGGAGCCCGAGGACGGCCACGAAGATCGCCTCGTTGAAGGCGATCGGCCGCGGTACGATGAGTCTCGCGACGCTCTCCCAGACCATGACGAGCGCGAAGCCGGCGAGCAGAACGGCGCCGGTGTAACCACCCAGGGTGTTGACCTTGCCGGTGCCGAAGCTGAACCGCGCGTCGTGCGCATGGCGTCGCGCGTACACATAGGCGAACGCGTTGATGCTCAGGGCCACCGCGTGGGACGCCATATGCAAGCCGTCCGCCAGCAGGGCCATCGACCCGAACGCAATGCCTGCCGCGACCTCGACCACCATCATGACCGCGGTGATCGCGATGACCAGCAACGTCCGCGACTCTCCCGGCCGTTTCAGGTCCTGGCCGAAAGAATGCGAGTGCTCCCAGGGCTGTCGATCGTGACCGTCCAAGACGTGATGCTTCGAATGCGCCGCTCGATGTATCTACCGTGTATATCATAGCTCCGCACCGGCGCGGATTGGGGTCTCGCGGACGCGGGGCATCCCACCGAGCGGGAGCTAACGCGGTTTTCGCGGCACGATCATATTCACGATCGCGACCTGCACGGCTTCGTTATGTTGATTGAGGGTTTGATTTCGCGATTTGACGATGCCGCAGTCGGGCTTCGATCTCGACGGCCGCACCTCGAGAACCTCGACCTCCACGCGCAACTCGTCTCCCGGCCGCACCGGACGCGGCCAACTGAGCTCACCGCCCAGGCCGATCAAGCCGCCCGCGACGCGCATGTCGCTCTGCACGAGCAGGCGCATGCTCACCGCCGCCGTGTGCCAACCGCTCGCCGCAAGGCCACCGAAAACGCTTTGTGCCGCAGCGGCGTCGTCGAGATGAAACGGCTGCGGATCGAAGCGAGCGGCGAATTGCTTGATTTCGTCCGCCGTCAACACCGCCGGCCCGCTCGTGAAGCGCTGTCCGACGAAAAAATCCTCCAGATGCAGCGTCGACCCGGCAGGCGGGGCCCGGCCGGCTCCCTCCGACGCCTCGTCAAACGAGCTTGGCATCCAGCGTAACGTCTGCTTTGAGCAGCTTCGATACCGGGCAATTCGCCTTCGCTTCGGCAGCCAGCTTCCGGAAGGACGCATCGTCGATGCCGGAGATCTTGGCTGCCAGCGTCAAGCTGACGGCGGGAATCGAGAAGCCGGTCTCTCCGCGCTCGAGCGTGACCACCGCGGTCGTGTCCAAGCGCTCGGCCGTGAATCCGTTCTGTCCCAGCAGGTTCGACAGCGCCATGGTGAAGCAGCCCGCATGCGCCGCGGCAATGAGCTCTTCGGGATTCGTGCCCGGAACGTTCTCGAATCGCGTGCCGAATCCGTAGGGCTGCTCGGATAAGGCACCGCTCTGCGTCGATAAAACGCCCTTCCCTTCCTTGAGGCTCCCCGCCCAACTCGCTGAGCCGCTTCGTTTTATCTTCACTTTCAACTCCGTTGGTCTGTTTGGAATTGAGACACTACGCCGGCTCGTGGCAGACTTCCACTGCCCGAGGGATCGAAAAGACCCGCCGGACCGATCCGTGGAGGGGAGAAATCATGAGCAAGCTCAGCATCCTTGGCGTAGCAATGGCGCTCGCCGCAGTCAACGCCTCGGCACAGGACGTCGATGCCCGGGAAGCGCTTCTCGCCTCGATCGAGGCAATGGGCAGTGAAAACCTGCAGACGATCGAGTATTCCGGCGCCGGCGAGTCGTCACGGATCGGGCAGCAGTACTCGGTCGACGGCGGCTGGCCGCAATACGAGGTCGCAAACTATACCCGCAGCATCGACTACGATGCCGGGTGGTCACGCGAGGACTACGTCCGGCGGCAGGGCCAGCATTCGACCTTCGGCAGAACGCCGATGGCCGACGAGCCGGTCACGGCGATCGTGAGCGGCGCGCGTGCGTGGGACGTTCGCGACGGCACGCCGGTGCCGCTGATGCGCCCCTACCTCGACGGCATCCCTTACGGCGAGCTGCGGCAGCTCGAGATCGCGATAACGCCGCACGGGTTTCTCAAGGCCGCGCTCGCGGCGTCCGATGCCACGGCAATCAGACTGCCGCTCGTCGGCGCCTCGGATTTCGGCCTTTCGCAGTTCGGACGAACGGTGACGATCGTGTCGTTCACGTTACTCGACAAGTACAAAATCAACGGCACGATCGATGACCGCAATCTCGTGGAGCTGGTGGGCACCTGGATTCCGAATCCCGTCTATGGCGACATGGACTACGAGATGCGCTACACCCGCTACGAGAACGTCGACGGCGTCATGTTCCCGATGCTGATTCACACGCATCAGGCCGATCCTCGATTGAATCCGGCGCACAATTACTTCGAGTACGAAATCACCAACGTCGAGCCGAACGCGCCGGTCTCGACCATGCCCGTTCCCGAGGCGATTCGAACGGCCGTCAAGCCGCCCGCGCGCGTGGAAAGCCAGGAGCTCGCCGACGGCGTCTGGCTGCTCGCAGGCGGCACGCATCACAGCCTGCTGGTCGAGTTCCGTGACTACGTTGCGGTCGTTGAAGCACCCAACAACGAGGAACGGTCGTTGGCGGTCATCGCGGAAGCGGCGCGGCTGGTTCCCGACAAGCTGATTCAGTACGTCGTCAACACACACCATCACTTCGACCACGCCGGCGGCCTGCGCAGCTACCTCTCGCAGGGCACGACCATCGTCACTCATGAGTCCAACAAGGAGTATTACCTCGACATTCTGTTTCATCCATCGCCGAGGACCTTGCAGCCCGACCGCATGGCGAAATACAACCCGATGTACTGGATCAGCCGGCGGCCGGCGCCGATAGAAACGGTGGCCGGCGAAGCGCGCGGCACGGGAAAGTACGTCGTGACCGACGGCGAGCAGATTCTCGAGATCTATCACGTGCAGGACATGTACTACGAGCTCGGCGATCCGTCGCTGAGATACGGCCATCACAGCGAGGATATGCTGATGGTCTATCTGCCCAGGGAGAGAATTCTCGTGAACGCCGACCTCTATTCACCGCCGGCGCGGGGTGCACAGGCTGGCGCGCCGACGCTGGGAATGCGCACGCTGCATGAAAACATCCGCAAGCTCAGGCTCGATCCCGAGCGGCACGTTCCGCTGCACGGCCGCATCGGCAGCCACGAAGAGTTCCTCGGGCTCGTGTCGGCAGGCGGCTGAGCTATCGGGAGCTCATGATCTTGCGTGATGCCTGCGCATTCGTATCGCGTTGCCACACGTCCCAATAACCCTCGATCCGCTCGACGAAGTGCTGGCGTTTTTCCGCGAGCAGTCGCCGACCGAGGGTCTCGGCTTCGCCCTTCAGCGCAAGTTGGCACCTGCTGATATCGCGGAAAACGTCCTGAAGCGCGCCCGGGTCATCAAGCTCATTCTTGCACGCCCACAATACCTCGCGTAATACCGACAAATCATGATCGTCGCCGAGGCAATGCGACAGCACATCGGCATCGTTTCGACGCGCCCTCATGACGTCGTCCCGCACGCCGCGCAGTAATCGCATGTGATACCAGTGGTCGGTCATGCGCTTCCGCCATTCGTGAATGTTCTCCGTGCTGGGTGTCCGGTGGGCTCGTTTCATGGCTTTGCGCCCCTGAGAATACGTTCCACCCAACCCGCTCGCCAGTGCATCGAAGCCGCTGTCCTCGAGCGCCCACGACTCGAGCCGCCCCCTGCCCCGCTTCATGCGCTCGCCGAGCTCTCGCAGCCGTGCGTGCGTATCGACTTGATCCTCGACGACTCGCTCCCGGTGCCGGATCAACTGCCGGCGCACCGCAGCGTATGCCTTCCGATCGACCGGCCCCTCGACTCGCGTCATCAGGCGCTCGAATGATTCGACGATAGTCTGCGCGTCGCGAATCTTCGAGAGACTCTTGGCCGAGTCTCGATACCAAGCGTTTTCGAGATCGTAGATCTCCCGCAACTGCGGCCGGACCAAACGGATGAGAGCGCGAATCATCTTGCAGCGCTTGCGCACCCGATGGATCGTCTCATGGCTGTCGCCGTCGACCTTCTCCGTTTCGCTGACCACCTTGTCGACTTGCTCGCCGGCGATCCGTTGAACGGCGTGCTCGACTGATTCGTATCGGAGGATCCTGAACGGCATACTGATAGTATATCGAGTCTCGCACGGCCATAGGCCAGCGCTGAAACGGCGCATCGACGACGCAAGCCGGCGCGCGCTCGGCCGAGGCGGCGCTGGCCGCCGCACGCGCCGACGTCGAGCGCGCCGAAGCCCAAGAGCGCTATGCACGCAGCGAGGTCGAGCGCATCGAGGCCCTGCGCCTGCAGGATCTGACGTCCGCCGAGCTGGACCGGGCGCGGCTGCTCGAGCCCGGCGCCGAAGGCGGCGACGGTAACGTCGTCGAGGTGCGTGCGCCGATCACCGGGCGCGTGCTGCGGGTCACGCAGGAAAGCGTGATCGTGAGCGGTGCGGAGATCGTGACGCTCGGCGATCCGGGTGACCTAGAGGTCGTCGCGGAATTTCTGTCCACGGACGCCGTGCAGGCGCGCCCGGGGGCAAGCACTTTCATCGTGCCGCGCGGCTCCTGATACGCGAATACGCTTCCCCAAAGACCGGCGCGCGAGGAAAAGCCGGGGCTAGGCAGCGTCCTGCGTTGCAATGTCCTCAGCCTGCTCGCCGCCGGCGTCGAGCTCGATCTTTTTTGCCGTGAATCCGGGATATACGATGCAATTTCGCCCCTCGCGCTTCGCTTGCAGAAGCGCGTCGTCGGCGGCATTGACGACGGCATTGAACGAGGAATAGTGCTGAGAATCGCCGACTCCAAAGCTGACGGTGAACCCGGGCACGGCTCCGCTGCTGAGCCGATCGTATAGATCCTCTTCGATCCGGCCGATCACGTTGACGACGGCCTGGCCGCTCGTGCCGGGAAGGACGAGCACGAATTCCTCCCCGCCCCAACGGCAGGCGAGATCCGACGGGCGAAGGGTCCCACGGAGCGCATCCGCGAACAGCCGCAGGGCGCGGTCACCCGCGTCATGGCCGTGCGTGTCGTTGAGTTTCTTGAAGTTGTCCAGGTCCGCGAAGACGACCGAGTACTCGTTGCCGCTCTGCGAAATGACGCTTGTGACCTGAAGCTCGAGGCTGCGCCTATTGAGCAGCCCGGTCAGGGGGTCGGTGTTGGCTTGACGATCCTTCGTGGCGAACGCCCGCAACAAGCCGATCTCGTCTCCCGCGGCGCCGACGACGGCGGCCAACGCATTCATTTGCTCCGCGTCGGGCAGCTCACCGACCGGCCCGAGCGCGTGCAACACACCCATCGATCGCCCCATGATGCTGACCGGGACGCAGACGGCCGAGCGGTCGTTCGCGGCACCGCGGCTCTTGTGGTAAGGGCATGCCTCGAACGTCGTTCCGCAACCGAACTTCATAGTCGCGTTTCGTCGAATCGCGGGACAGTCGTGCGGTTTGGCGACTTTACATCCGGACTCGTTGGACGCGCTTTCCGATACGGCGACGCGCCGCAGGTGCGCCATGCTTGCGTCCGCGAGCAACAACTCGGTCTCGAACGTGTCTTTCAACACCTCGTCGACGGCGCCGCTGACGACGTCCAAGGCCTCGGCTTCGTTGCCCGAGAGCTCCATCGCGCGGCGAACGCGCTGCTCGAATTCCTTGCGCTGCGATTCCCGGTCCCGCACTTCTTTTTCGGCAATCAGCGCGACGTGTTGCGTGCGGATCGTGGCAACGCCGGCGAACGCGAGCCAGCTTGCGAGAAACAGTGCGACCGCGAGCGCTATTCCGAGCGTCAACTGAGCTTTTCGGACCTGGTCGTTGAGCTGCTCGTTGCTCACGGAGATCCGCGGCTGGAGGACTTCATCGACTACGCGGTCGAACGCCGTCCGCATCGTGAAAAATTGTCCGCCGGCCAGTCTCAAGTGCTGCGCGGCGGCCGCCTCGAAACGGGGCTGGCCTTTCGCCTCCACGAGCTCTGCCGCCGTCTGCCTCCAGGCCCGTTGCTCCTGGTCGTGCGCTTCCAGCAAGCGCTGCAACTCCAGGGAGGACTCGTCGGCCACCAAGCCCGCGAGCATATCGTCGATCTGCCCCATGTTCTCCGCGAACTCCGCGATATTCGCGTCGATTTCGATCGGGTCCGTCGCCCGGACGACTCTCTCGAGAGCGAGCTGGGCTTGATACAGATCGCGGTCGATCTGCAAACCGGAGGCGAGCGCAGGAAAGTTCTGTTGAGTGATTTTCAGGGAGGCTCCGTAGATCCCGCGCATTGCGAAGTATCCAGCCAGCACGACGGCGACGATGATCAGCATCAAGCCCGCGCCGACCACGACAACTTTGAGGTACGCCGGAAGTATTGTCCTGCTCATCACAGTCTCCAGCAGCCCGGAGCGCCTTGCGCTCTCGTGGGGGGCTGCACTTTGGAGAACTATGAAGGAATCGCTACCAGCACTCCGAGATCAATATCACAATTTCAGCAAAAATAATAAAAATGATACCCCACGCGGGCCGCTCGCCAGCCGTGGCCACTCAAGCTTTGCTGGTCTTCCTCGGCCGGCCGGCGCCGCGCGCAATCTCGGCCAACAACTCCCGGTTGACGTCGTTCGAGCGTTCCACGAGCACATCGTAGCGCTCGACGAGCTGCTCACCGAACTTCGTCAGGGACGCACCGCCCTTGGAACGGCCGCCTTGCCACTTGGCAACCACCGGCTGCGCGAACAGCTTGTTGAGCTCGTCGACCAACAGCCAGGCGCGCCGGTAGGACATATCCATCGCGCGCGCGGCTGCGGCGATGGATTGATGCTCCTGGATCTTGCGCAGCAACTTGACCTTCCCGGGACCCACCTGGCCGACACCCGGAAGAGTGAGCTTGACCCAAAGCTCTGCGTTCGCCGGCGTCGCCATGCAGCTAGCGTAGCGCGTCCGTGGCGGATCTGCACCTCGAGCGCCTTCGGCGCCAACTGCGCGCAAGACGTCCCAACGGTCCGCGGCTCGATCGATGTTGTGTATGCCGATGTGTATGCGGTAGACTGCCCGCATTCAGCTCGGGGAAAGTCGACCAATGGCCCGATCGGCGGAGAAGATGGTGAGGAAGCAGTTTCTGGTGCCGCCGTCGACGGTCGAGCGGCTCGAGCGGCTCGCGACGGCGCAGGGCACGTCCGCCTCGGAAATCGTGCGTCAGGCCATCAAATCGTACGACGTCCGAGACACGGCGACCATGGAATCTTCCGAGCTCATGGAGCTCGTCGCCGTTCGCTTGAAGGAAGCCATCAAGTCGACGCGCCACGCTCAGCGAACGGTATCCAAGACCTTGCGAGAGCTCGATTCCGCTGGACGCTAGTGGCGGGCTGGAAGGATATTCTCCTCGATGTGCTCACGCTGACCGACGAGGTCAAGCGGCTGAATAGCGCCACGGAGAAGCTGTCCGAGCGAACCATCGACATGGACAAGCGGCTGGTGCGGCTCGAAACCATGGTGGAGGTGGCGCAGCACGCCCGCCTGGCGAACGAGCCCCGGAAACCTTAGAAGAATGCCTGCTGCAAGCGAGCGTGCGCCGGCACGCCGCCGGCACACGCGCCTGATCGCCGGCTACATCATGTCGTCCATGTCGCCGCCGGGCATCCCCGCCGACGTCTTCGGTTCCTCTTTCGGAAGCTCCGCGATCGCCGCCTCCGTGGTGAGCAATAGGCTTGCGACCGAGGCGGCGTTTTGCAGCGCCAACCGCGTGACCTTGGTCGGATCGATGATTCCCATCTCGACGAGATCGCCGTACTCCTCCGTGGCGCCGTTGAAGCCGAAGTTGCCTTTGCCTTCCTTGACCTTGCTCAAGACCACCGCGGGATCGCCGCCGCCGTTGCGCACGATCTGTCGCAAAGGCTCCTCGATCGCGCGCAACAGAATTCTCACGCCGGCGGCCTGATCCTCGTTGTCCGTCTTGACCGCCTCGATCTTCTTCTGCGCGCGGATCAGCGCTACGCCGCCGCCGGGCACGATGCCCTCCTCGACCGCGGCGCGCGTCGCATGCAACGCGTCCTCCACGCGGGCTTTCTTCTCCTTCATCTCGATCTCGGTCGCCGCCCCGACCTTGACCACGGCCACGCCGCCGGCGAGCTTGGCGACTCGCTCCTCGAGCTTTTCGCGATCGTAATCGGAGGTTGTGTCCTCGATCTGCTGCCGAAGCTCCTTCACGCGACCCTCGATGGCGCGCTTCTCACCACCGCCGTCGACGATGGTCGTCTCCTCTTTGCTCAAGCGCACTTTCTTCGCCGTGCCGAGATCGTCGAGCTTGGTCTTTTCCAGGCTCAGGCCCACCTCCTCTGAGATGACCTTGCCGCCCGTGAGTATCGCGATGTCTTGCAGCATCGCCTTGCGCCGGTCGCCGAAGCCCGGTGCCTTGGCGGCGGCCGCCTTGAGGATTCCTCGCAGATTGTTGACGACCAAAGTCGCCAAGGCTTCGCCCTCGATGTCCTCGGCGATGATGAGCAAGGACCTGCCCGCCTTGGCCACGGCTTCGAGCACCGGCAGCAGATCGCGAATGTTCGACACCTTCTTGTCGTGCAGAAGAATATAGGGATTGTCGAGCTGCGCGGACATCGTTTCCTTGTCGTTGATGAAGTAGGGCGACAGATAACCGCGATCGAACTGCATGCCCTCGACGAGCTCGAGCTCGTTCTCGATGCCGGAGCCTTCCTCGACCGTAATCACGCCTTCCTTGCCGACCTTTTCCATCGCATCCGCGATGATCTTGCCGACCACCTCGTCCGCGTTCGCCGAGATCGTGCCGACCTGGGCAATCGCCTTGCTGTCCTTACAGGGCTTGGACAGCTTCTTGAGCTCCTCTACCGCGGCCGCAGTAGCCTTTTCTATGCCGCGTTTCAAATCCATCGGGTCCATGCCCGCGGTTACCGCCTTGAGCCCCTCGCGGAAGATCGCCTGAGCCAGCACAGTCGCCGTCGTCGTGCCGTCACCCGCCGTGTCGGACGTCTTTGAGGCGACCTCTTTGACCATCTGAGCGCCGATGTTCTGGAACCTGTCCGCGAGCTCGATCTCCTTGGCGACGGTGACGCCGTCCTTGGTGACCGTGGGCGCACCCCAGCTCTTCTCGATCAAGACGTTGCGTCCCTTGGGACCGAGCGTCTCCTTGACCGCGTTCGCGAGCACGTTTATGCCCTTGAGCATCTGCTGGCGGGCCTCCTGCGCAAAAATCAACTGCTTCGCAGCCATCGTCCTTACCTCCTTAACAATCGCTACGAGTTAATAACCAGACTAGTCTTCAAAAACACCCATGATGTCGTCTTCACGCATGACGACCAGCTCATCGCGGTCGACCTTCACCTCCGTGCCGGAGTACTTGCCGAACAGCACGTGGTCGCCGACTTTCACGCCGACCGGGCGCCGCTCACCGTTGTCCAGGACCTTGCCTTTGCCGACGGCAATGACCTCGCCGCGAACGGGCTTCTCGGCAGCCGTGTCGGGGATCACGATTCCGCCGGGCGAGGTCTTGTCTTCCGCGACGCGCTTGACCACGACCCGGTCATGCAGGGGACGAATCTTCATGCTCATGCCCTCCAATATTCAATAAGGTATTGAATTATGAAAACTTTATTGCTTCTCTCCAGCGCTCGGGACGCCAGACTGCTAGCAGGATTATGGGGCAAGTCTTCAGTTTTTCAAGGGGAAGTACGTATGGCGCCTGGAAGGCAGCCACTCATACATTCTCCACAGTGAAACTGACTCAGTTCGAGAGGTTGCCGTGAAATCCGTCCCATCTCGCCGCTATACTCGCGGCAACCCGTTGCTGAGAGAGCAAATTCACGACCCCTATCGGTCTCGGGAAAAGCTTCAGGAAGCGACGCGGTGCCCGCAGTGCGGCATCAGGTACCGGAACGGCCGCTGGACATGGCCGAAAACGCAGACGTCTGCGTTCAAGAGTCACCTTTGCCCGGCTTGCCGGCGAACCAACGAGCACTGTCCCGCGGGCGAGTTGGTCATATCAGGCAGCTTCGCGGCAGCGCATCGCGAGGAGATTCTCGGCCGTGTGCGCCACGTCGAGGAAGCGGAGCGCAACCAGCATCCTCTGCACCGCATCATGGCCATCGAGCAACGCGGCGCCAAGACGGTCGTCACAACGACCGACATCCATCTCCCGCACTGCATTGGACATGCGCTCAAAGACGCGTGGGGCGGAACCTTGAGGACTCAGTACGATTTAGAGGGCTACTTCACGCGCGTTCGATGGCAACGAAACGATGCGTAGTCCGAGGCTCGGGCGGAACAGCCGCTACATGTCCGCGTAGTCATTGGCTGGAACAGCCTTTTTCTCCTCCTGCACCGGAGCAATCATGGCTTCGGTCGTGATCATGAGACCGGCAACCGATGCCGCGTTCTGCAAAGCCACGCGCACCCTTGACGCCCACTTCCTGATCGGTGTTGTCACCCACCAGGGTTTGCTTGCTCAGCATTTGCTGGACGCGTACCAGCGCGACGCCTCCTCCCGGGACGACGCCCTCCTCCACGGCCGCGCGGGTAGCGTTCATCGCATCCTCAACGCGATCCTTCTTTTCCTTCATCTCAATTTCGGTAGCGGCTCCGACCTTGAGGACCGCGACTCCGCCCGACAGCTTGGCTACGCGCTCTTGAAGCTTTTCCTTGTCGTAGTCGGATGTCGTCTCTTCGATGCGCTTCTTGATTTGACGTACCCGCTCGGCGATCGACTTGGCATCCCCGCCACCGCCGACAAGGGTCGTATTATCCTTATCGGCAATGACTTTCTTTGCCGAGCCGAGCTGCTCCAGGGTGGCCTTCTCGAGCGTGAACCCCATCTCTTCCGAGATCAGAGTTCCACCCGTCACTATTGCGATGTCCTGAAGTATCTCTTTGCGCCGGTCACCGAATCCCGGCGCCCTCACCGCAAGCGCCTTCAGCACGCCGCGTACGTGATTCACCACCAAAGTCGCGAGCGCCTCGCCCTCCACGTCCTCGGCGACGACTACGAGCGGCTTTCCCGATTTGGCAATGCTTTCGAGCAGAGGGAGCAA
>Ga0214472_10003279_pt1 | contig 17158 bp, 16 predicted proteins | sample RVTome_6_FD_207662 | JGI IMG/M metagenome (GOLD analysis project Ga0214472, IMG submission 207662) | Soil microbial communities from uranium-contaminated site in the Upper Colorado River Basin, Wyoming, United States - RVT140D175 | ecosystem: Environmental > Terrestrial > Soil > Contaminated >... | reverse complement strand
AACCGGCGCACCTCAATGTGTTGATAATCTCCCATCGTGTCTTCCTTCGCCAAGCGAATAGGCGCCAAGCTCATAGGGTCGTCCCTCATGGTCGGCGTTATCACGAGTCAGAATTCCTTGCCATGGAGGGGCGGACAATCACAGAGGAAGCCGCACCCTCAACGCATCAGTGGTCATCGGGATCGTAGGCGTCGCGTAGCATAAAAGCTTACCGCCGGTATTTTGAGCCATTGCACCAGAGCTGTCAATGCCCACGGCTTGAGCGTCCTTCCGTTTGCCGACCCGCTCGCCGCCGCAACGGAATCTTTAAATTGCAATATCCAACGGTCCTACGATAAGCTAAGAGGCTAAACTAGCCCTTTATTGCAGATGAGACCTGTCACGCAGAAGGAGACGAGCATGAGTGAGATCACCCGCCACCACGTCGGGCCGAGAATGAGTCAAGCGGTGGAGTACAACGGCGTCATCTATCTGGCCGGCCAAGTGGGCGACGACCAGAGTGCCGACACCGCGACGCAAACGCGTCAGGTGTTGGCCAAGATCGACCGCTTACTGGCGGAATGCAGCTCCGACAAAGCCAAATTGTTGTGGGCCCAGCTCTGGGTCACCGACATGCGGAACTTCAATGACATGAATGAGGTCTGGGACGCCTGGATCGATCCCGGCAACCCGCCCGTGCGGGCCGGGCTGTGCAGCGCTCTCGCCGCGCCCGGCTGGAAAGTCGAAATCATGGTGATGGCGGCCAAATAAACGGCACAAGCAATCATGGAGTCGCCCGAGGCTACGTCAGGCGGTTCAACAGAGAGTAGGTGCTCCGGGCCTCCAACCGAGTGGCGACATCCACGTTCAGATGCAGGGAGGCGGCTGCCGGGTTTGGCACCTGCGGCTCGCACTGCAGCCAAACGCCGCGCCGCGTCCCCAGTTCAGAGTGTCCGGACACTTACAACGGCTTGATCGCGACTTTTCGGAACTTCATCACACCCGCTCCATATTGCAGCGCGATCGGTCCCTCGGTAAACAGGCCATTTCGGTAGTCGACAGTCTTTTGCCCGTTGAGCATCACGACAAACTCCCTGCCCTTCGCGGTGATCTCGAACGTGTTCCACTTGCCCCCGGCCTTGGGCATGGGGTTCACCTCGACGAAATTGACAATCGCACCGGTGCCGTAGGTCGGATCCTTGCGCTCGTCGTAGATGTTGATCTCATAGCAAGTATTAGCGCTAATGGTCTCGGGATTGCTGCAGCGGATGAAGATCCCGCTGTTGGCATCGTGGCTGGCCCAAAACTCGACGTAAAGCTGGAAGTCCTTGTACGACGTCTTAGTGACCAGATAGGCGGCGCCCTGGCTCGCTTTCTCGTCGGCGACGGCCGCCCCATCTTCGAGCCGCCAGTTGGCCTCGTCAACACGATTCCAGTCACCCATATTCTCACCGTCGAGCAGCGTGACCCAGCCTGGGCCGGTCTGGCCGGATGCTTGGGGCGCGAAGTGAGTGAGCGTGAAGGCCGAGACGAGAAGTCCCATGGCAAAGGCGCGTGTGGATATGCGTTGCATAGTGCTCTCCCCCTGTGCACCGGCGATAGGTCATCGCCGGTTTTCGATGGTTGGTGCCGAGATTCCCCCGGATGGCTAGAATGAGCCAAACTCATCTTGGCGCGCTTGTCCAGGTGATGTCAAGAGAGAGTCGTACCCCCTTATTGCAGGATGCCTTGGGCTGCGAGTGCGGCGATGCGCTCGGCCGAATAACCGAGAATCGTCTCCAACACTTCGCGATTATCGCGCCCCAGGGTCGGTGCGACGCGATCAATCTGAGCCGGCGTCCGCGACAGCTTGAAGCGAGAGCCTTCCACCGTGGTCGTCTCCTGGCGGGGATCGTCAAGCTCGACAAAGTGTTGCCGATGGGCGAGCTGCGGCTCTGTCGCCAAATCGTACATGCCGAGCACCGCGCTGGCGGGAATGTCATGGGCCTGGAGGCGTTGTTCAGCCTCCTCGGCGGTGTGCTTCTGAGTCCAGGCCGCAATCATACCATCCAACGCCTCGTGATGGGCACGCCGGGCCGCCACAGTGGCAAACCGCTCATCCTCGAGCAGCTCCGGCTGTTGTAGGACCGCACAGAGGCTAGCCCACTGCATTGGGGTCGAGATGGCAATAGCAATCCAGCGATCTTCACCCGCGGCGGGGTACACCCCGTGGGGCGCCATATTCGGGTCACGATTGCCAACCGCCGGTTGTACCCGGCGGTTTACGGTGTAATCGAGAACAGCCGGCCCGAGAAAGTGCAAGGCAGACTCCGTTTGCGACTGATCGATATACTGCCCCTCGCCCGTGCGGTCGCGGTATTCCAGTGCAGCCAGGATCGCGGCAGCGGTGAAGCGGGGCGCCACGTAATCGGTATAGGCGCTAAACGGACCGGCAGGGGGGCGATCCGGCCATCCGGTCAGGCTAAAAAAGCCTGAGACGGCGGCGGCCAGATTGCCAAATCCGGCAAACTGAGCGAGGGGGCCCGTCTGTCCCATCAGGCATGTACTCAGCATGATGATCTCGGGTTTCACCTGCCGCAGCGATTCGTAGTCAAGGCTCCAGGCACGCATCGCTTTCGGGGAAAAAGCTTCTGTCACGACATCGGCCCAGCGCACGAGATCGAGGACCACTTCCCGGCCGGCAGGCTGTGAGATGTCGAGGGTCAGGCCCAATTTCCCGGCATTCATATTGCCAAATACCCCAGAGCCTTCCGGGTCGGGGTCATCGTCATGGTGCGGCCCGATGGTCCTGGCCCCATCGAGGTGGCGAGTGGATTCGATGCGCACCACGGTGGCGCCGTAGTCGGCCAGTACTCGAGTCGCAGCCGGCCCGGCAATCAGCCACATCAAGTCGACGATCTTGACATCAGACAGCGGCAGTTCTCCAGTCATTACACCACTCCTTGGCGACGCAAATCGGCGAGTTGCTCGGGGCTGATCCCGAGTTCATCGACATAGATCTCGTGGTTGTGCTCGCCGACCGTCGGGGGCCGGCGGCGATACCGAATCGGGGTGCGGCTGAATTTGGCAAACGCGCCGGGGTAGCGAAACGCCTGTCCCAATTCTGTGTGGCCGAGGGTCCGCCAATAATCGCGCGCCGCGAGCTGATCGCTCTCCACCACTTCATCAATCGTGGTCACCGGGGCCACGAGCAACCGGCGCGCCATCGCTTGTTCTAAAAGCTCGGCCTTGGTCTTGGTCCTGACAAACGCGTCCACCACGAGCTTGAGCCGGTCGTATTCTTCCATGGGTTCCTGTCCCGTGAATAAATCGCTTAACAGGGTCAACCAATTTTTATCGCGGGTGGCCTCGTCACACCCCCCTTCTTCATAAATCCATGCCATCAAACGGTGGGTAAAAGGCCCAAAGGCCGGGCCAAATAGATATAGAATCGCCACATACCCATCCAGGGCCGGCCACACCAGTTGCACCTTAAACCGCCCCACTCTAGCGCCCCCCGATAAGCGCTGGAATTCTTCTGCATTGAGCGCCGCTGCGAGAATCCCGGACTGCGTCGCCATCGCAGCCGCTTGTTGGGCGGAGACATCGACGTGTTGCCCTCGGCCCGACCGCTGGCGTTCATAGTGCGCGATCAACGCCGCCACCGCGGCCTCGGCACTGGCGTGGAGATAAGCCTGTGGCACACTCACACGCAAGGGAGGGCGATCGTCGTCACCGGTGATCATCAGCGGACCGCTGGCCGCGAGCACAATGAGATCACTATCCGCATAGGCCGCCTTGGGCCCATCTTGCCCAAAGGGGCTAATCGACACGTAGACCAACGCGGGATTGATCAACGCGAGATCGTCATAGCCAAGTCCGTAGTCGGCCAGGGTGCCGGGGGTATCGGACTCGATAAAAAAATGGGCGCTTTCCACCAGGCGGTGGAGGATGGCCAGCCCGGCATCAGAGCGGACATCCAGGGTAAGGCTGCGCTTGTTACGGTTGTAAGCCCACCAGTACAGGGAGCTATCGAGATGGGGATCGTCCTGGAAAAACGGCCCGAGGCGGCGAGCCCTCGATCCGCCGGGCGGCTCGATTTGGATGACATCCGCCCCCAGGTCCCCCAGGATTTGTCCGCACAGGAGACCTCGCTCAGTGGTTAAATCAAGGACGCGATAAGGACTCAGCATGATGGGCCTCGTGTTAGGATTCCAAGATGTCGCCTTTACTTCGAGACTACACCCGGCAGTTAAAGTCAAAGTCACAAACGAGACAGGGGGTTCGGTCCTCTCGCAACTGTGACGCGGCCTCTTCGCCTCTTCGCACGGCACGCCGCCTCACCAAACTCGAAATCCGGGCATATGCGCCGACGACTCCATTATCATATGCATCAAGGTGGGTGCGTAGGCAATGAGAATAAAAATCGCGCTGAGGAGCAACCACGGGCGCAGGCGATCGAGAAAAACGGGCGCGGCTTCCGGCCCGGAGACCGCGTCGGCGAATTCGACGGGTGCAGGCGCTGGTGCTCGAGACACCATCCACGTCAACAAGAGATTGAGAAAATAGAGCATGGCGCTCACGAACATAAGGGAACCCCCAATGCCCACCAGGGGCATCAGCGAGCGCCACTCCGGCTGAATATAGGTGGCCATCCCAATCCACGTTCGCCGGGGCATCCCCTCTAACCCCAAGCTGTGCAGGGCGAACGAAAACAGGGTCATCCCGATGACCCATAGCCAGACTTGGGTCAAGGCAAGGCGTCGGCTCCACAATCCCCGCCCCACGATCACTGGGACGAGCCAGTAGGTGATGCCCATGAACGACAGCGTCACGGCCGTTCCCACCGTAAGATGGAAATGTCCGACGATATACATGCTGTTGTGCACTAGCAAATTCATGCTGTGCGAGGCGTTGATCAAGCCCCCAATGCCACCAAACGCAAACATCAACATGGCGAGAACCTGGGCGGCGACCGAGGGATCGCCCCAGGGCAGTTTGCCAAACCAGGCGACAAGCCCCTGTCCCCCACGCGCCCGGGCCCCGATTTCCAATGACGCCACCACATTGAAAAACGTCAGCAAACTTGGGAAAAACACGGCAAACGTAAAGAACGTATGGACCAGTTTCCAACCTTGTGCAATACCTGGATCGGTGTACTGGTGGTGCAAGCCCACCGGTGTCGAGAGCAGCAGAAAGAGGAGAAACGAAGCCCGCGCCATCGGGTCGCTAAAGAGTCGTCCACCGGCTTGTCGCGGCATCAATGTGTACCAGGACAGGTAAGCGGGTAGGAGCCAGAAGTAGACAATGGGATGACCCGTGAACCAAAAGAGGGTGCGCGCCAGCAGGGGATCGACGCCCTGCGTCCAGCCCAAAGACCATGGAATCAATAACAAGAGCATCTCAGCCGCCAAGCCGAGTGAGGCGATGGTCCACATGATAAAGGTGATCAGAGCCATCAGGGCTGCCAGTGGTGTTCGCTCGCGAGGATGCTGCTGTCGCCAGGCGCGTTGGGTGAGAAGCAGATTTAGGGTCACTAACCACGTGCCCACCACTACCAACGTCAAGCCCACATAGAAGGCCCAGTGGGCCTGCATAGGGGGGTAGAACGTAAACATGACAGTGGCATTATTTTGGACCAGCGGCACACCGGCAATGAGCAGCCCTAGCACCATCAGTACAAACGTCACCCACCCCAGGAGACGGCTCGCCAGAGGACGATAATAGGCGCGGGCCGCCATCAAGGGCACGAATCCACAGATGAAAAAGGTGGTCCATACCAGCACGTTCATCACGCCGTGCAAACTGAGGCCGTGGTAGTAAGACTGAATCAGGGGCATGAGCCACGGATACGCATTCACGCCGACATGCGAAAGGCCCTGCAACAGGCCCGTCACCACCCCGACGAAGAGGGCGATAAACGCGATCAGGAGGAAGGCTCCGGTCAATCGACGTTCCGGACCCAAGTCGATAGGTACCGCGTGTGTCATAGGCTTCTCCTCGTTCACTTCAAGGGTTCGACGATGATCTTGCCAGCCATGGTGTGATGGGCGATGCCGCAGTACTCGTGGCAGACAAAGGGGTACTCGCCCGCTTTGGGAAAGCGGGTGGTAATCCGCGTCACCTGGCCTGGAATCAGCATGACATTGACATCGGCACCTGGAAGAAAAAGGCCGTGAATGACGTCCCGACTCGTGCCGACAAAGGTCACCTCAGACCCTTCGGGGACGCGCAGTTCGGCCGGGTTAAACGTCCAGATAGCAGCAATGATGCGCGCCTCGTAGCGCCCCGGCCCAACGTTGACAATACCGGGTTGATCAAATGGCGCCGTGGTGTCGATCTGAGCGGCATCGATCGTCATTGATTGTCCTGGCAAATGGATATGGGCTCCGAACGCGGTGACCAAAAGGGCCGCCAGCATCCCCACCGGCAAGGCGACGCTGGGGAGCATCCAGGCGAGTTCGTACAAGTAGAGGGTCGTATCGTTTTTGGCCATGGTGTCATTACCCTTTCAGCCACAAGCGGAGAAATGAATTGAGCCAAAACAGTGAGAGGATGACGAGATAGATCAGCATGAAAGTCAGGGCACCTTTAGGATGAGGGGGAGGGGGCTGTGCCATGCGGTCTCCTTTCTGATTGAGGGGCGGGATGCGGGTCTAGGATCGAGATCCTGAACGCCACAGGCTCGCGACTCAAGCGATCACTTGACTTATTGGCCGAGGGTCTTGATATAGGCAATCACATGCTTCATGGCGTGTTCGTCCATCAGCGTCATAGTGACCGCCTGCATTTGCCTACCAAAGGTATCGTTTGGTGCCTTCCCACGAATGCCGGCCTTAAAATGTTTTAGTTGGGTCAACAGGTACCAGTCGTGTTGATGCGACAATCGGGGTGCCTGATAAGCGGGATTGCCCTCCGCGTTTTGGCCGTGGCAGGTGGCGCACAGCCGGTAGAGAGCCCGCCCTTTTTGCGGGTCGCCGTTTAACGTCGCGTGAGCGGGAACCGGCGTCAGGGTGTTGAGGTAGGCGACCACGTCACCAATGGCCTGGTCCGTGGCGAGGAGCATTGCCATGGGACGCATTTGCAGGCCAAAAATATCTCTCTCATCAGCACCGCGGATACCCGTTTTAAAATGGTTGAGTTGGCGGTACAGATACCAATCTTCCTGACCCGCCAGCAGAGGTGCGTTGAGGGCCGGGTTGCCTTCTGCGTTTTGGCCATGGCAGGCCATACAGGGCGCAAATAAGGCTTTGCCAGCCGTTGCATCACCATCTGCCTGAACGAGGGTGGAGAGCCCCGTCCACCACAGACACGCGATCCAGGTCATCAACTTCATGCGGTGCTTCCTCTGTCTCATGATGATCAAATCGGCGTTTGACAGTATAGCAGATTGCGTTGGCGGCTCAGCCCGAAGCGTTTTCTCTAAGAGATTGGGCGACGTCGTCGCATCAGGATGGACGCGTTGGCGCAACCCGCTCGCCGATTTTCTTCCATCCTGCTTACGTCTCTCTTCGAAAGTGCTGTCGCAAGTGATCGATTCATCGGACACGTTTTATCCTAATTTTTATGCCAACCAACGAATGCATCAAAGAGAGGGTCACTTCTCTGCTGAGAGGCCGCTGACGAGACCGCTTAGGTCCTCCAGCATCCGAATAGGGTTTTGCGTCGTTCTCCACCCCAACGCCTCTGCTATGCTGGGTGCAAAGCAAGAACAGTGCCAGAATCGGTTTGTATCCAGCGTGCGTTCGACGTCACCCTAAGACTGCCATGTCAAGCCGCAACGGGTCAAAATGGGACGGCAATTTTGATGCCATCTGTAAGCACGGGTCAGTCCGAGCGCCGTGTAAATCAACCCATTGTCTTATTTCGCAGTGGCGCATTCGCGCCCGTGGTCACGGGTCTAAGGTATCCAATCAATGGGCCCCCTACACCTGGTATCTGACCCTTAAATGCATCAGAGAAAAACGATTGTGTGGAACGGACAGTGTTGAGGCACATGAAGACCATTCAAATGCCACACCAAGGAGACAATCTGTCCGCTCAATTGACAGATTGTCTCCTTGGTGTGGTGATAGATACTGACATCTCGTGTCAGTTCACTGGCGTGGCCCGAGCATGTCGCCGTGCATGATGCAGACCCTTTATCCATGTGAGGGGAGAGAGGTGAGGTGTGCAGCCATCACTAGATATCCATTTTACGAGTCCTGCGCCCGTTCGGAATCCTGAAAAATGAAGGGTTTCAGGAGCCAGAGGGCTTCCAGGAGTGGCAGCCCATTGACAAAATAGACATCTAGATTCCGGCGTCTCGCCATGCACTGGTACGATATTTGCTCCTCCTGGTGAGGTATGTGCCTTCAACAATCCATCACCAGGAAGACATGGAGAAGAAGTGGGTCCATCCGGCGGCCTAATCGACTTCGATTCCTTTGCTATCGCGAATTTTCATGGAGGATAAATACCATGGCATGTCGTATCGGGATTAACGGTTTTGGGCGCATTGGGCGCATGGTCCTACGCCACACTTTGGCGCTGCCCGATGTCGAGGTGGTGGCCGTCAACGATCTGGCCGATATCGGCGATCTCGCCTATCTGTTCAAATACGATTCCGTACACCGACGTTTTCCCGGTGAGGTGACGCATGACGAAACCGCCATCCAGGTCGATGGCCAGACCATCCACTTTAGCTCGGAACGCGACCCGTCCAAGATTCCCTGGGCGCAGGCCGGCGTGGATGTGGTCATCGAATCCACCGGTGCCTTTCGTGGCCGCTCGGATGCCTCCGGCCATCTCCAGGCCGGGGCACGCAAGGTGCTGATTAGCGCCCCGTCCGACGACGTCGATGTCACCCTGGTGCCCGGCGTCAACGACGACGCCTACCATCGCGATCAGCACCAGGTGCTGTCCATGGCGTCGTGCACCACCAATTCCCTGGCGCCGGTGGCCAAGGTGTTACAGCAGCAGTTTGGCATCGTGCAACTCTTCATCACCACCGTGCATGCCTATACCGCCAGCCAGTCGATCATGGACCAGCCCACACGCAAGCGGCGCCGCGGCCGAGCCGCGGCGTTGTCGATGATTCCGACCAGTACCGGGGCGGCCAAAGCCACCAGTCTGGTCTTGCCGGAACTGGCCGGCAAGATGGACGGGATGGCCATTCGAGTGCCGATTCCGGATGGCTCGGTGACGGATATTGTGGTGCAACTCGAAACCTCTACCAGCGCCACTGAGATCAATGCCTGTTTGCGCGAGGCCTCGCACCAGCCGCCGCTTCAGGGTATTCTGGAAGTGTGTGACGATGAAATCGTCTCCATGGACATTGTCGGCAATCCCCATTCGTCCATCGTCGATGCCCCTTCGACCATGGTCCTGAATGGCCACACGGCGAAACTTCTCGCCTGGTACGACAACGAGTGGGGTTACTCATGCCGGCTGGCCGAGTTGTGCAGTCGCCTGGTAGCCTCTTGAGGTTAGAAAAACGACGGGGACATCAACGCGTGGGGATGAAAAATGAAGACACGCAGAGGGAGCCTGATGCCATTGCCCCAACCGGACGCTTTGGCCGTTGCCAAGCTTGGTCAAGCGAGGTTTCTCTCCCCCTTACACCAACGCGGGGAGCGTTTCGTCGATGACCACCACAGGGTGCTGGCCTGCACCGATATGGCTGAGTTACAGCCTTTTTGGGACGCTGGGCAAGCGCCTCCGGCATTCGAACCGGCCGGTCCACGAGCGCAGATTTTTTTTGACCCTACCCATCTCACCTGCGGCATTGTCACGTGTGGCGGGCTCTGTCCGGGCCTCAACAACGTCATTCGCTCCATTGTGCTGACCTTGACCTATGCGTATGGCGTGTCGCGTATGGTCGGTTTCCGCTATGGCTATGCGGGTTTGGCCTCGCAGGGCGGTTTCGATCCCCTCCTCCTCACCCCCGAGGTGGTGGAGAACATCCATAACGATGGCGGCTCTCTCCTGGGATCCTCGCGTGGGCCACAGGAGGTGGTGGACATGGTCGACACCCTGATCGCCTGGAACGTCGGGGTGTTGTTTGCCATTGGTGGCGATGGCACTCTCAAAGGGGCCTCGGCGCTCAGCCGGGAGATCGCGCGACGCGGGTTGCCCATCAGTGTGATTGGCGTGCCAAAGACCATCGACAACGATCTGGAATGGATCGAGCGCAGCTTTGGCTTTGCCACGGCCGTGGAAGCGGCAGACAACGCGCTAGTGGCAGCCCATGCCGAAGCGCGGGGCGCCTGGAACGGCATTGGTCTGGTTAAGCTCATGGGGCGTGATTCCGGTTTTATTGCGGCCCATACCAGCCTGGCCAATAGCGACGTGAACTTCTGCCTGGTGCCGGAAGTTCCCTTTCAACTCGATGGCGATCGCGGCTTCCTGCACGCCTTGGAAGAGCGGCTGGAGCGCAAACACCACGCGGTGGTGGTCGTGGCGGAAGGTGCCGGACAGGACCTCATCCAGGTGCCCGCCCATCTGCTCCGCGATGCGTCCGGCAACATGCGCTATCAAGACATTGGGGTCTTTTTGCGCGACCAGATCGCTCGGCACTTCGCCGAGCGGGGCAAAGAGGTGACGATCAAATACATTGATCCCAGCTATATCATCCGCGGTATTCCAGCCAATTCGGTGGATTCGGAATACTGCTTGCTCCTGGGACAACACGCTGTGCACGCGGGCCTGGCCGGCCGAACAGACATGGTGGTGGGCTACTGGAACCAGCACTTTACGCACATTCCAATCGGGGTTGCGGTGGCGCGCCGCAAACAGCTCGATCCCGAGGGCGATGTCTGGCCGCGGGTGTTAGAGTCCACAGGCCAGCCAGCGTCGATGGCCGGCACTCCGACCGGCTGATTGGGCTTGGCGCCAGGACGATGAGGCTGATCAAAAAGGGTCGATGTCTTCGACAGAATTGGCAATGCGGCTGGGCCGATAGGGAAAACCATCAAAGCCGTGCTGCAAATCGGCAACACATCGTTTCCATCATCGCCAGCTAGCGACACCTGAAGGCATGGAAGTGGGGGCGCCTCCTTCGATCAATCGCCTCCCCTACCCTTTTGGCCTCAAGCCTACTGCATTAAGGCGACGTTTCGCCTCAGCATACACGTCCGACGGCAGCGGTCCTTGTAGCAGGGCGTTGATATTATCTTGGAGGTGCGCCGGGTTGATCGTACCCACAATGTTCGTGTCCATGTCCGGGTGAGTAAAAGTGAATCGTAAAATAAACGCCATCGACGTCATGCCCTCAAGCAGGTCATCCAGTTCGACTTGCTGCCATCGCTCCCATTGCGTCCCTGCCTGCTTGTCTTCTGAAGGGGCCCCCTTCGCAGCGCCACCCCGGATGACAATGCCCGACCCCGCCTCCGATGCCGTACTAATCGCCGACTCGTGCTCCCGCTCCACCGCTATCCTTTTCGGCTTTAGGCCGTCCCTCAGGCATTCTCTTCAACCGCTATTCCGCGACACGCTCTATCTAAGTCGATCTTAATGTTAGTCAATTCTCTCTCACTGTTGTGTCGGAGTTCTGCTTGTAGCTTGGCGAGAGCTTGCTCATACTTCGCGCGGTCTTGCCCCATTAGCCGATTAGCCCACACCTTCCCGAGCCGAGAAGACAGCGCAAGCACAATTGCACCACCTCCTCCAAGAGAGGTGATTATCGCAGCTGCTAGCCCAAGGACTTCAGTGACCGTCATGTCTGTCTGTCGCCTTGTTACCCGTTACTGGCATCTAACGCCAGGTTTCAGCTACCGCTGTAAGCGGTCGGCTGCAAACCCTTGTTGGGTGGTGGTTTGCTTTGAAGATGTGCTCGGGCATCGCTAGACAAACCACGTGTTGGCAACCCTGTTGACTAAGTCGGTTAGCTCCTGTCGAGTTGGGGCACCATTAACCAGTTCCAGGAGTGGACCCATTTCTTTCCATATGCCGAGCAATTCTTCGACAGTCGGTTGGATGGATTCTGTGCTTGACGCTTTGAAATGCACCGCCTGATTTCGCAGGCGGAAGAGATGGACAAGACGACTTGTCGCTAGCTGTTGGGACTGGATCTCTGCTTTGAAAGCAAAGAGGATTTTTGGGATGACTTCTGTTCTGTCGAGATTGGTATAGAGGTGACTTTCGAGCGTTCCGGCTTCGCGCATAAAAAACAAGTGGCGATTGATGACTGACTCCACACAGGCCGCGAGATTAATGATGTGTCCTACTATTTCGATAGATTCAATGGCATGGGATTTGGTAATTCTTTGTCCTGATGATGGGGCTAGTGCCTGCGCCTCTTCCCAAGCCTGCGCAAGTTTTGAAGCCGTAGCCTCTGAGATGACTTGGACATCATTGTGGATGACCTCATGCAGGAATTCTGGGAAAGTAGCCGGCAATGAAGGAGCAACCCAACCAGGTTCAGGATTGATGGTTTGAATGCGCTCGGCGAAAAGCATGCCAGCGACTTCGAGCTGGGCTGCCATGTGGGCATGCTCAAAAGCAGTATAGAGGAAAAAGGTTGCCGCTTCTTCCAGACGAGCAAAGTTTGTCAAGGCATCGGAGTTTTGTTTTTCCATGGCCTGGTCCATCACTTGATTCGTAATCACCTTCTCAAGTTTTTGTTGCTATGGGCCACCCAACTTAGTATTCTATCGCTCCCATCCATCGAGCACCTCTATAGGACACATATTACCGCCCACGGCGATATTTACCAGCAAATGCCGCTGTGAGCGGTCGAGCATTACGCTGGGGCGGGTTTTATGGCTAGGAGCCATCGAGCACAGCTTTTTCAGTACCTTTATGGTTCTGGATACCATAAAGGTACTGAGTGTATGTTTATACGCCACGTATGTTCATTGATGGAGGGCAAGAAGGGGGGCAAGCGAGCAGGTATAAGATGAACAGGTCGCCTCAACATGATCCCTCCGCAGCACCATGCAAGCTGCCATACGACCCGACAAAGAGACGTTGCGCTGCATCATAGTCCAGGTGGTCCTATGGTGTCAAAAACAAAAGGACTCGACCAGGCACAATTCATCCCACGGCTCAGGCATCTAAGCTACCGCGCCGAACGCCAGGCGTCAGGCGCGGCGGGCAGCGCACGCTGTACGCCGTCGCCTGCACGCCTGGCGTTCGGCTGGTAGACATCCACACCGTGATGCCGACTCCGTGCTTGTGAGCCCTGTTCCCTGTCCCTTCATCCCTTGGCCGTTCTCCTGTGTCCCCCTATTGGATCACCTTGTCCGCCTGGAAGAGAAGGGTGGGGGGAATCGTGAGGCCCAGCGTCTTGGCAGTCTTCAGATTGATCAGCAGCTCAAAGGTCGTGGGTCGCTCAACGGACAGGTCCCCCGGCATGGCACCCCGTAAAATTCTGTCCACGTATACGGCGGCGCGGCGCCAATTGTCTACGAGGGTCGTCCCGTACGATATCAGCCCCCCTTCCTCCACAATGGGCTGCATACCGGAGATCGTCGGTAGCTGGGCCGCGGACGCAAGCGCCGCAATGTGGCGTCCTTGGCGCAAGAAGAGCGAGTCGGGTGGTATGATGAGGGCGGCAACCTGCCTGCCACGCATCGCTACGAAGGCAGCGTCTAATTCACTGGGATCGTGCACCTCCACGACGTGCAGTTCCACCCCCAAGGCTTGCGCGGCGCTTGCTGTGGCCTGCACAGTGGAGGGGGTAGCGGGATTCGCCGGGTTGATGAGAAAGGCGACATGGTGGATGCCGGGGATTACCTGCTGCACCAACTCAAGCCATTTCCCGCCGAGTTCCGGGGAAAAACCGGTGACGCCAGTGATGTTCCCTCCAGGTCGCGCGAGGTTAGAAACGAATCCCATGACGACCGCATCGCCGAGCGTCTCAAAGACGATTGGGACCGTGGTGGTCGCCTGCTTTGCCGCGTGGATGGCTGGGGCACTGAAGGCGACGATGACGTCGACCTGGAGGCCTACCAGTTCGGCAGCAAGGGCGGGGAGCCGCTCGGCTTTCGCCTCCGCATAGCGATACTCGATGGTGAGATTCTGCCCCTCCGCCCAGCCGCGTTCGCGCAGCTCTTGTCGGAAGACATCGATCAGTGCTGCCAATCCCGGTGAGCCTGGCGTAGCGTTACTGAGCACCCCGATCGTCGCGCGTGTGAGCGGCGGCTGGGCCTCGGTAGCAAAGGCAGTTATGAAGAGCCCGAGTGCAAGAATGACAATGAGCCTGATAGGGCTGCGTGACATGATGACCTCCTTCGGTCAGCCCCCTGCATGCCTAATTCGACTGTCTTCACCCTCAGCTTAGAACTGTCGTTTATGTCAATTCAATGGGGCTAACCGGTTATGCTTTTTCCAATAGTAAAAACGGGCCAGCTCATTGCGCCGCAAGCGCTTCTCGCGTTCCGCCAACATAGACGCCATCGTCCCACATAGAGACGCCTCGCGTAAGCTCATCGCGATGCCCTGACGAATCTGCGGCAGGGTGATCGCTGGGGTCCATTTTTTTTCCCCGCTGGGTTTCCCGCTCCAGGAACCACGTCGCCAGTAAGGACAACGTTTGATGATGCTGCCAGCCCACCCAGTTGCGGACCTCGTCATCAGCCAACCCGGCCTCGCTTTTGCTGCGCTGGAGACATTCTTCAACGCGATGGCCGGCTTTGGCCACGCGGGCAAATTCCTCAAGCGACGTCTCGGCCGCCGCATTCGACAGATAATCATCTACCTTCACGACCTCTTGGTTATCCCGGTCGCGGTAACGCACGACGACCAATAGCTCCGCATCGCCTTGCTGACGCCGGTGGGTTCGAGTGGCCACGCGACGCTTGACCACGTCAACGACCAGCGGACCTTTGGACCCATCGCGCACGTCAAGGCGGCGCCACGCCCCAGCCCCAAGGGCTTCACTCCACGTCGACACGTTTTGCCAGGGACGATTGGGCCGTCGCCCGCGGCCGCTGTCCTCAGGCAGGGGCCTCTCGAGATCCCGAATCAACGTCTTGGAAGGCACGGCCAACAGGTAACGCTCGCCCAAGGTCGCCAGACGACGACGAAACCAAGCCGGACGTCCCCTCTCATCGTCACCCGCAATCCACCGATGCGGCAGCGAGGCACCTGTTGCCGCCAGCATCTCCAAGGCCAACTGGTGACGCGTGCGATAGCCTCGACGGTCTTTGGGCACGCCGGCTTTGTCCAAACGCGCTTTGTCCTGGGTCCATTCTTTGGGCAGATACAGCCGCATGTCGACCAGCGTGTGGCCTTTTGCGCACACGTCGCCCAAGTACAGGGCCACTTGGCAATTGTCGACTTTGCCCAGGCGCCCGCACCACTGCCGAGCCATCCCGACCGACTCCCGCCCGGATTTGGGAAACGCCGAGGGATCAAACACCATCACGCCATTGGCTTGTCCCAAGTCCTTGCCCACTTGGTCAAGCAACGCCTGTCGCAAGGGGGTATCGCCCCCTTCGCCCCAACCGATAAAGCCTTGCCATCCCAAGCGCTCCTGGCCAAAATGAGAGGCGATCGATTCGATGTTCTTTCGCTTGACATCGGAGAGCAGGCCCTCCATATAGGTGAGGGCATGCGCCCTCGGGGCTTGACCATTGAAGGTGTCGACAAACGGTGCCATAAAGGTTTGCAAGCGGGGCATGAGCTCCAGGAAAATCTCGGGGGCGACTTGACATTCCTCAAGCAATTGGGCTTTCCGAATGGCGTATCTGGCTTCCATAGATCAGCTCCTTGTCGGACTTAGATGCTTGATCAAGACCACATAAGTCGCTTTATACACAACGATTTAGAGCATGTCAACCAGGCCAAGACAGTCGAAGTAAGAATCATGAATATGGAGAGGCAAAAAGTATGCCCCTGAGAAGGACCCTGAATCCCATGCATTTCGTCGTAGCCGAACGCCAGGTTTCAGCCACGTCCGAAAGCGGCAGCGTAGCGAACGCTGTAGGGCATCGGCTGCAAACCCTTGTTCGGCCTTCCCGATTGGGCTACCATTGTGGTGCTCAAAGTGACAACCGCCGTTGTTCTCTGTTGACTGTTGGGTCAATCGGAGCCCCTTTGCTCTCTATAACCCACTGCCGTGGGAAGAGGCCGCCATGCACAAGACACACGTTTTCCTCGAAGACTGGCAATACGAAGCGCTGCGGACGCAGGCAGCTCGAGAGCAGCGGACAATCTCTGCGCTCATACGGGAATTGCTGACGTGGCATCTGGCCGAGAACCAGGAGACCGCTCGCCAGCGCCTCGCGGTGATTGAGGGCATTGGCACGGATGCGCACGCCACTGGACGAGAGCACGATGCCTTTTTGTACCGCACGAAGTGACGACGCGGATGGAACACGCTTTTGTCGATACCAGTGCCTGGTTTGCGTATGCCAACCGCCATGATCCTGACCATACACGCATCCGCACGGCATTACAGACCTTCCAGGGACGGCTTGTCACGTCCAACTTCATTTTTGATGAGACCGTGACCTTGTGTCTGTATCGCCTGGGACATCAAGTGGCGACCGCCGTCGGGGAAGTGCTCCTTGACGCCACAGTGGTCGCTCTACTCCGCGTGACGCCTGAAGACGAGCAGAGCGCATGGGCGCTTTTCCTGGCAAGGCCAGACAAAACATACAGCTATACGGATTGCACCTCGTTTGTGCTGATGCGCCGTCTCAGAGTACAACGTGCTATCGCCCTCGACACAGATTTCCAACGGGAAGGCTTCCTCCTCCTTCCAACTCCATAGGCATATCGCTTTTGCTGGCCGAACGCCAGGTGTCAAGCGTGGCTGAAAGCGGGAGCGAAGCACCGCGAAGCGTAGGCTGTAAGCCGTCGCCTGCACGCCGTGGTTCGGCGCTGGGTGTGGCAGGGAGACTCGCTGTCCCCACCCGCCCCACACGCTGCAATCCCACAAGCCCCGCAGCACATCAGGAGAGGCGAATCCGCCGGGTGACTTGCCCGTGGCTTTCCCAATAGGTCCGTTTCTTGGCGATCCAGGGATCGTCCATGGCTGGTTGGATATGCCCCATGGTATCGATGGCCCGGGACACGATCGTGTGCTCGCCCGGAGCGGCATTCTGCCACTCGAGCGCCCAGATCTTCCAGGCAAATTTGGCCTCCTCACTGCGGTCGATCGTGGCTGGCAGCCAAGGCCCTCCATCAATCTGCACCTCCACCCGCGCGATGGGGGCCCCCCAGGCTGCACCGACAATCCGGTACTGGCCGTCTTTGCGGGTGACCTTGGCGG
>Ga0214472_10003278_pt1 | contig 17158 bp, 12 predicted proteins | sample RVTome_6_FD_207662 | JGI IMG/M metagenome (GOLD analysis project Ga0214472, IMG submission 207662) | Soil microbial communities from uranium-contaminated site in the Upper Colorado River Basin, Wyoming, United States - RVT140D175 | ecosystem: Environmental > Terrestrial > Soil > Contaminated >... | reverse complement strand
CTTCTGTTGGCCGGGATCTACTTCTTTCCGCGGCGGTCGCTGCCGGCCGGACTGCTGCTGGGATTGGCGGCCATGACCCGGGCAGAGGCCTGGGTGATGAGCGGCGGGCTGCTGTTTGCGGCTATGCTGGCCCGGGAGCCCTGGTCGCGCAAGATCGTCCTGGCGGTGGGATGGGCGCTTCCTGTCCTGCTGTACATGAAACACCTGCTGGACGTCACCGGGAACGCCATTTACCCGATCTACTGGAACTTCTTAGCCAATGCCGCCGGGCACTGGGAGTTTCGCGAAGGATTCGCCGACTACCAGCTGGCCGCCCGGCCGGTGCTGGCCGGAGTGTTCATTGTGGCGGCGATGGCGTCGGTCGGCCTGCTGGTGAAGCGGCCGCGCGGCTACCTGGCGCTCCTGCTCGGATCCGGGACCACCATGTTCATTACCGGGTTCATTGGTCTCACCGCCTACCTGAAGAGCTACGAGCCGTGGTTCTGGCTCACCCGCTTCTTTGTCTTCCCCTACCTGTTCGCCGGGCTGCTCATCGCCTTGTTGATCTTCGAGTGGCTGCCCAAGCGCTCTCAGGGCTTGGCCGGCAAGGCCACCGGTTGGGCGCTGCTGGTCTGCGCCATCCTGGCCTGGCAGCTGACCTGGCCGTCCGTGATGACCGATGTCGACCCGGGCTACACCAGCCAGACCAGCGGGCGCCAGCAGCAGCAGCAAGCCCTGGCGGTGTCCGATTGGTACAACGGCGGGACCGTGTTGATACCGGAGGGGGCGCCCCAACTCACCTACGCGCTGGTGCGCTACGGGGGGATCGACGCACAGCATCTCATGGGCCAGATGTATGGCCCCGACTACTACTATAAGGGCGGCGATCCGGTGGAGCATTGGGACGAGGTCGGCCCCCTGATGTGGGACTGGTTCCAAAGGAACGATGTGCGTATGCTGGTGATGGACATCTACGACCGGCGATTTCTGCGCATGATCGAGGAGTCGCCCCAGCGCTTCACGCAGGTTTCATCGATTCCAGGGCGAGCGATGGACGTCTATTGGGTGGATCTGGATGGCTGAGAACGCTACCTTCAACTATGAAGGAAAGGTCTGGGGCGCGCCGCAGGTGCGCCTTGCTCCGACCTACATACAGGCGCTCAAGCTGCGCTACTACCTGGAGGATCTCAAGCCGATCGGCGGGCGGGTGCTGGACATCGGCTGCGGCGCCGGCAACATGCCCAAGGCCATCAAGCACTACCGGCCCGACCTGGAGGTCTGGGGTGCCGATTTGAGCCGCCACGCCATTGAAGCGGCCCTGCGCGAACCGGAGGGAGTCCGGTTCGTGACCTCCGGCGGCGAGGGCCTGCCCTTTCCGGACGGCTTCTTCGACGCCGTCAGCATGTTCGACGTCCTGGAGCACTTCGCCGAGCCGGAGCATGCCCTGGCGGAGGTGCGGCGGGTGCTGCGGCCGGGTGGGTTATTCCACCTATTCCTGCCGCTGGAAAGACAACCCTTCACGATTTACGCGCCGCTCTACCGGCTGGGTTGGAAGGCCAAGCAAGAGCACTGCGGGCATGTCCAGTTCTATTCGGACGAGATTTGCAGGGCCCAACTTCAGCAGGCAGGGCTTGAGGTGACCAAACGACGCTGGAGCATCCACCCGATCTATGCCCTGGTTGATGTGGCCTACTTCAGCATGCTGTCCTTGCGCGGCAAACCGGTCTCCACCTCGGTGGAGGGGTACATCCACAGCCATAACGGCCATCCCAGCCTGGCCCAGCGAGCGGTATCCCTGCTCAAGGATGGGCTGGTGGGGATGGGATATTTCGAATCACTCGCTCTGGGCTGGTTGCCGGGCGGGGGAGGGCACTATGCTGCCCGCGCGTGAGCGAACGATGCGCTTGGGTGTCCTTCCCGCGGCGGGCAAGGCGGACCGCTGGGGTGGATACCCGAAAGAGCTGCTGCCGATCTCCAATGACCACACCTTCCTGTCCAGAGCGGTGGAGTTGTTGCGGTCGTGCGGATGCGACCACGTGCTTGTGATCACCAATCCGGCCAAGATACACCTGCACGCGTATCACCTCAAAGACTGGAAGAATGTGATGTTTGCCATCCAGCAGGGCGAGGAGATGTGGGGTGCGATGGCAACGGCCATCGCCACCCCGGCGGAGGAGTACTGCTTCATGATGCCTGACACGTACGTCTCCTCCCCAGCGTTTCCACTCAGGCTGACCGGCGAATTCGGCCTGGGCGTCTTCCGCACCCCGGAGCCCGAGCGATTCGGCGTGCTGCGCGACGGCCAGATCGTCAACAAGCAGCCCTGGACCAGACCAGCTCAGGCATGGGGGGTGCTAGCCTGGAGCGATCAGGTGGCGGCGCGCTGGCGAGCCGGCTCTTATGCAGATTACACCGAGGCGATCAATGATGCCATGCGCACCTTCGGATACGACCTGTGGGAGTTGGACCACTACTTCGATATCGGAAGCATGAAGCATTATGCGGAGTTTCTGTTGAACCATGATGCATTGGGGAGCAGTCCGTTCCTTGAACCGGAGCTTCAGGATGCAATGGAACAGGTGAGGCGGGGTTGACCCGGTGAACTTGCGCAGCGCATTGAACAACCCGATCAAACGGCGACTGTCCACGGTGAAGCCATCTGGAATGTCCCACACCGCGCAGTCGGCTGCGCTGGCCACCCCGCATCGGCACATCGTCATCATCCAGCCGTGGATCCGTCTGGGCGGCGCAGAGCTGGTGAGCCTGCATCTTGCCCACGAGCTCAAGCGCATGGGGCGTCAGGCGGTCATTGTGTGTTCATTTGTCGACCTGAAGGGTCTTCCCGTGTGGGCGGCCGACCTCCGGTACAAGCTGCCGCCTCGATGGCTGGCTGAGAGCATGCAAAAGAGTCGAATCCTCTTCTTGCTACTCAGCCCCTGGGTCTTGCTCGCACTAGTGTGGAATCACTCCAGGGATGCCTGGATTCTCAACCCTCACAACTTCCCAGCCACCTGGGTCGCCTCGGTAGTTGCTCGATTAAGACGGATCCCTGCGGTCTGGTTCTGCAATGAACCGCCAACCCGACTCTCGGTGCGAGATGCATGGCGAGTAGGTCTGCCGGACTTCATGGGTTGGCTTGTTGCCAGCAGCTGGCTTGACAAGCTCTTGGTCAAGCTCATCGCAGAAGTCTGTGTTCCTTCGACGATGACTCGGCAGCAAGTGGAGAGACGCTATCAACGCCAGGCAAGGGTGCACTACGTGGGGGTGGACTCGGAGTACTTCCGTGTGGATGACGGGCTTGATCCGAGATTGGAGTTCAACCTTGTAGGCAAATTCGTGCTGCTCTGTGTCGGCAAACTCCACCCTCAGAAGAACCAGATTGTGTGTCTGGAGGCACTCCGTGAGGTGGCCGGGCGAATCCCGGAGGTGGTGTTGGTATTGGCGGGCGACGGCCCGTCAGCAGTCGAACTGAAGTCAGCCGCAGAGCGATGGGGCCTTCGAGAGCATGTCCGGTTCCTGGGCCAGGTGGATTCGATGACTGCTCGGCGGCTGTACCAGGCATGCGATGTGAATCTTATCCCCGCGATCAACCAGAGCTGGGGGTTCACGGCATTCGAAGCCCTCTGTACCGGCAAAGTGTCGGTCGTCTCTTTGTCTGCTGGGGGAGCCGCTGAAATACTGGGTGAGAACAAAATCGGGGTTGTCTGCGAGCCAAACGGTCATGCATTCGCACAAGCGATCCTTGGTCTATACCGGGATCGAAGTGAGTACGAGCGGATCTCGAACTCAGGCGAAGAGCATGTCCTCCGCGAGCTGACCTGGCACGTCTTTGCGAAGAGAACACTGGAAGTGTTTGATGAGCAGGCTCGGTAGGGAATACGGCATGCGGGCGGGGGAGGATACTGACGTCGGCATCGGCCCGACAAGTTCCGGAGAACTCAAGATCGCCATCTTCCACTATGGCTTCTTCTACTCGGGCGGCGGCGAGAAGCTGGTGCTCGAGGAAATCCGCGGCCTCAGAGCCCTGGGACATCAGGTTGACTGTTACGCGCCGTTCGTCGATCGCCAGGGCTGCTTCCCGGATGTGCCCGAGATGGAAGAGATACGCACACTGTTGCCTTCGCCTCCTCCATGGCTGCCGATGAAGGATCCTCTGTGGGTCACACTCTGTTGCCTGTTGATTCCATTCATGGCACCTCGTTTCCGGGAGTATGACATCCTGGTTGGAGCTAATCAGCCCGGGCCGTGGTTAGTGTTCGCCCTCAGCCGAGTACTTCGTAAGCCCTATGTCACCTATCTGGCCCAGCCCCTGCGTTTGCTTCACCCTCGCGAGATCGACCTGGAGAACGGGATTCGCATCCGCGAAGGAGATCATCATTTTCTGATGGCGCTCAAGAGGCTGGCGGGGTGGTTCATCAACTGGGCAGACCGAATCAGCGTGACCAACGCGTCCATCACGCTGACCAACGGGGATCACGTGGCGCGCTGGATCAAACAGGTATATGGGACGGAATCTCGAACCTGTCCGGCCGGTTGCCATCCGGCGCCGGAATGCGATCTGGACTACGACTCCAGGTGGAAGGGATCGATCTCGGCTGGCGGGCACGTCGTGCGCAAACCCTACATTCTTCTCACCAACCGGCACTCACCCATGAAGCGGTTTGAATACGCGCTGTGGGCGATCAAGGCCATCGCCAAACGCGCCCCCAGAATCCGGCTGGTCATCACCGGTCAGGAAACCGAATATACGGAGCAGCTTCGTTACCTGGCACGCGGTCTGAGGATCGAAGACCGAGTCGCCTTCGTGGGCCTGGTGCCGGAAGATGAATTGCGCAGCCTATACCTGAATGCCGCCCTCTATGTGTACCCCTCCCCCGAAGAGGATTTTGGGATGGGGATCGTGGAAGCCATGGCGGCCGGGACACCCGTGGTGGCCTGGGGGAACGGAGGTCCCACAGTGACCGTAGATGATCGTGAGACCGGCTTCCTGGTCACTCCCTATGACACCGATAAATTCGCCGAGCGGATGCTGCAACTGGTATCGTCACCTGCGCTGGCGGAGCGGATGGGGCGGGCCGGCCATCGAAGAGCGGCTGAATTCTTCTCCTATGATCATCATAACCACTTCCTGGCACAGGCGTTGCTGGATGCGATGGCCGATCGAGGTGAGGCGCAGGCGGTCAGCCATGTCTCAATCCCTGCGGCCAATTGGGCGCGCGAAGAGATCGAAGTCGCCGGGCGGGAGAGATGATGACACCCAAGTCGGGGTCGAGTCACCTGTTGCAGGCGGTTGCCATCCTGGCGATGGTGCTCCAATTGGCGGCCGGCGTCGGCCTGATCCTGGCTCTGTCCTACGTGCTTGGCCACTCCATCCTCTCCGGGCCGCTCATGGGCAACGATAGCCCGCTGCACGTCGGATACGCCGAGTGGCTCAACCAGTACTTCCCCTCCATCCCGCACTGGTATCCCCTGCAAGGTGGAGGGGAATCGCTCCTGCATGGGTATCCCATCGTGCCGCATTTGGCTGTGGTCGTGCTGCATCGGTTGACCCAGCTGTCTATTCTGCAGGCCTACAAGTTGATTAGCTTCCTGACCTTTCCCCTGATTGCCCTGTCCATCTATCTGTTCGTTTGGGATGCGTTCAGACGGCAAACGCTGGGGTTGGTCGCGGCGATCTTCTACTTGCTAGCGCCTGTCTCCTGGACCTGGATGTTCGATTGGGGTTTCTTCTCGCAGCAGGTCGGACTGGCTTTCCTTCCGGTGGCACTGATCGCCTTCTCCCACACGTTGAAGGCGCAACTCGACAAGCGGCAAAGCGGGCGCGGCCGCATTTGGTTTGTGTTGCTGGTGATCATCATGCTTGCGGCAAGCCTGTGCCACATGCTGGTGTCCGCGGCCGCCGCCATCGGAATGCTGCTGACCACACTGCTGGGCGTGCTGCTCCACGAAGGTTCCGGTCGGAGGCGAATGTTGCGGGGCGGCGCCAAGGTCCTGGTCCTTCTGGGGGTGATTACAGGCCTGGCGCTGGCCATCTACCTCACACCGTTCTCTCGCTACGGCAGCGTGGCGAACCGGGAAGGTCTGAACACCCCCCCCATCCATCAACTTCATCGTCTGCCGGTTCCAGAGTTCTTCGGAATCCAGAGCACCGACCAACTCAACGTCCTTTCCCGCATGCAGTTTCCCCTGGCCGCCACCGCCTTTGCCGCAGTGGGCTTGGTGCTTGCGTGGGTCCAGAGTCGCAAAGGTACTTTCCAAGATCGGCAGCCTCTGATCCTGGGGATGACCAGCTTGCTGGCGATCATCGTGACACTGACTCCGGCCGTCATTGCGGTCGTTCTCCGGGTATCCCCTCTGTTGTTTAACTTCTTGAACTTCCGGAGCACCCTGCTGCTTCTGATGATCCTGTTCCCCACCATGGCCGCCTACGGCACATGGGCGGTACCCAGCCTGCTGATCCGGCCCCGCCAGATCTTTGGATCTGCAACGCCACAAAAGGCCGTGCGGCGTTGGGCGCTGCCGTTTTCCCTCGGAGAGCCCGCAGTCTCGATCCTCGCGGTGTCCTTGGTGCTGGGTGGCTCCCTCTCTGTGTGGAATCTGACCAAAGGCGGGCCGGCGTCTGCCACCTACGGGCCTTACCCCGAGGGCTTGGACTTTTCCGATCCATGGAACCGCCTGACCGGGGATGGAGAGAGACGCGGTTTCGCCGAATGGGCCCCGTCTGCGTGGCCACCCGTCTCGGTGGCGGCCAGTGATCTTTGGATCGAAGACAGCAAGGCGATCGCCGATCTGTTCCCAGATGCTGCCAACTTGCGCATCGACGTCTCGCCCCACGAAGGCCGACTGGCGATGGATCTTGTCACCTACGCCAACGCTTCGCAGATCAACTCCTATACCTTCCAAATCAGCCTAATCCACCTGATGTGGGGCTACCAGCAGAATGTCTTCTTCTCCAAGGAAGAGCCAGCCAACGAATTTGGGAATCCACTCACTCTAAGCAGCGCCGCGGATTGGTACGGCGTCGAATACGCCGTCCTGGATCCAGTATTGGACCCGATAGCGACCTACGAGCAGGCGGGGTGGGAACGATACGCTCCAGATAGTGGAGCAGAGATCTGGCGGAACCCTGAACCAACAGGCCTCGCTAGCTCCACGACGCGCAAGGCGGTGCTGGTCATCGGCAAGTTCGAAGCCGACGCCTACTCGACCATCTTCCGCATCGCTAACAACGGCATTCTGCCGTATCAAGACGTTCTGCTCGTCGAAGGTCGGCCTCGCGTAGACAGTTACTCGCTGGACGAACTGGCCCTGTTCGACGCAGTCGTGCTGTACGGCCACGACTACCGCAACAGCCAGAAGGCCTGGGAGCTGTTGGATGAGTACGTCTCCGCTGGCGGCGGTCTGTTCGTTGACACCGGCTGGGAGTTCTGGATTCCGGAGTGGGAGTTTGATCCGGCTCCGGCAGTCCTTCCGATCGCGAGGGCACTGTGGACCAATTACGGCGATACCTCCGACTTTGCCCTGGGGGCAGCCGAGATCGCCGGCGAGATCGATCTGAGCGCATTCAAGCCCCTCTCGTGGGAGGGCCAGCCATGGACGCTCTCCGGTGCGGAAGCCTCCGACATCCGGGACTGGGGGCAACCGGTGCTGAGTGCGGCCGGCCGCCCACTGATCGTGGCTGGAGAGCACGGACAAGGGCGAGTGGTTTGGTCAGGGATGAACCTCATCGGGCATGCCCGTTACGGCGATCTCTCCACCGAAGAGCTTCGACTGTTTGGCAACCTGGTGAGGTGGGGTGCGCGAGCGCAGGACGATCCTGATCTGGCGGCCCCTACCATCGCACGCACCTATCCCGATCAGATCGCCCTGCAGGTGAACGCCGTGCCCGGGGAGCGCACCTGGGTGTACTGGCGAGAGGCTTACTACCCGAACTGGCATGCATATGTCGATGACAGCCAGGGGACACGCGAGATTCCGATCTACAGGGGCGGCCCCGGCTTCATGCTAATGCCGATGGAATCCGCCGATGCCCGGGCGACGGTCAGATTGCGGTGGGAGCTGCCGCTGGTGGAACAGGCGGCGGTCGCGGCCTCGCTGGTGGGTATCTTGCTGCTCATCGCCCTGGCCGCCGATGGACTCTTCCTGAATGGCAACGGTTTCACCTGGCTGAAGATCGGCCTGATCATGCGCATCCCTCGCCCCTTCCTCGGCGAAGGATCCAATCGAGAGTGGGCAGAGATGAAACGCGCCGAACTGGAGGCCGGCCAGCTGTCCCCTGATACGCCACCGCATCTGATCCCCTCCGAGGCGATCGCGTGGTGGAAAGGCCAGCAGAACACGGAGCCGCCCGCCGACGACAGTGTCGGCACCGAATCCCATGGCGAGGCCTTTGCCAAGAAGACCGAGGACGGCGGCCGAGCCATTGGAGCCAGGCATCCGCACCCAGAAGGTATCAACCACGGAGATCAACAGGTGCATTCGGAAACCGCAGGCCAAGGCGCTGAGCCTGCCGCGGTGCTTGATCGCGACCGCGACGCTCACCGGCCGGAGCTGGCTCCAGCCATCGAAGCCGGAGGTGAGGATGTAGAGCTAGCCCTGCTGGAATCCTGGCTGAATGGCTCAGGACATAGCGATGATGCCTGGGCCGAAAAGCTGCTCGCTCGAAGGCGGCCAACGGAACCAGTCGGTGGGGATAGTGATGAAGCCGGGCGGCGCAAGTGAGAGCCTGCGCTGAGCTCAGCCGAAGAGCTCGTGCCCAAGCTGCAGTGACTGAATCCCATGCCGGATGAATCTGCTGCTCCCACCAGACCTAAGGCGGCGACGGCTGCGATGCTTCGATACGGGATGCTGCTGTCGAGGACGGTCTACTTCCTTGCCGCGCTGTCTCTCATCACACTGCTGTCGTACCTGTTCGGCCACCGCCTTCTTGAGGGCAACCTGTCAGGCAACGATATTCCTTGGGCGCTCTCGATGGCGCAGTGGTACTCCCGTTGGTTTCCCGAAGCGCCGACATGGTATCCGCTGCAGGGTGGCGGAACACCGCTTTTGTTCCTCTACCAGCCCGGAACAAGTTACCTCGTAGTCTTTGTCAGCCGGATCCTCGATCTTAGTGTGATTCAAGCGTTTCGACTGCTGGGCTTCCTCTCGATTCCGATCGGCGGCATCGGGACCTATTTGCTCGTCTGGTCCAAGACGAGAAGCCAAACGATGGCCCTCATCGCGGGACTCATGTATCCGCTGTCGACGGCTACATGGGATTGGCTGGTACGCGTCGGCCTGTACGCGCAGTCGGTGACCATCATGTACTTTCCGTGGGCGATGCTGGCTTTCGATGCGTACCTATCATCCCGATCGCCGGGGAATGCCGGACGTGCGCGTTATCCCTCGGTCCTATTTGCGCTTTGTGCCTTGATCTTCGGTCTCATGTTCGTATCGCACATACCCACCGCCCTGGTGTTTGTCATGATCATTACCGGCTATGCCCTGGCTCGATCGGCATTGGACCACCGGGCGGGAGCCAGCCTGTGGCGCCGGATGGTCAATGACATCATGAGGACATGGCTCTGCATCCTGGTGGGGCTGCTGCTGGTGGGCGCTTGGTTGCTTCCCTTCATCCAGGCGAATCGCCTGGCAAACCGCGAGGGCCTTAGCTATATCCCTGCGGAGATGGTTTCGTACTATGACTTTGCGACGACGCTCGGGCTGGTTTCTCCGGAGCCAGCCTACGGCATGACTTTCCCGGTCTTGTTCGTCGCTCTCGCACTGGCCGGTATTGTTGCTGGTCTCCTCAGGAGAGAAACGCCAGCTGCGTGGGGCATCCTCGCCATAGGTTCAGTGCTGTTTGTATCGATGCCCGGGATTTGGATTGGATTTGTCCGCTTCTTTGCGCCGCTATGGGCGGCGACCAATGATCGCGCGGTCCTGGCGGCGTTCGTGCTGATCCCCGCTGCAGCCGCGTACGGGGCCTACTCCTTAGCTCGTGGGATTGTGTACTTGCCGCTGAAGGCCCTGACCAATGTATTGAGTCGGGCAACGTCGAGGCCTACGGCTGCGAAGGCAGTTGGCGCGGTTAGGGGCACCGCTCTAACCGCCCTCAGCCTGGCTATCTTCGGTGCCGTTGTATTGATTGGTCCAGAGATGTTGCCCGAGTTGAGCACGTATGGCCCTCGGACTGACAGCGGCAAGCTCCCGCTGACCGTAGTTGACGGGACATTAGACCTCCCCGATCCACCTCAGCTGGTTCTGAGCGATCAAGGAGACCTCACGAATCGAGCCGACATCCTGGCTTTCTCAAGTGACTTCCAGTTCGATCAAAACACAAGACTCGATGTGTCTCCCAATTTGGGCGGAATCACTGAGGCGTTGAGTCTCTACTCAGACGCTTCGATCATCAACATCTATGGCTTCAACGCTTCGCTGTTCCACAGCATGTGGGGGTACCAGACCAAGGTCTTCTACACCGAGCCATTGACTGATCCCAACGAGCTGAACCAACTGGCCAAGTGGTTTGGCCTCCAATACGTCGTCCTGCACACGATGCAGGATCCAATCGAGCGCTATGAGTTGGCTGACTGGCCAAGGGTCTATCCCAGCGAGGCCGCCGAGCCGGGCATCGTTCAGGTTCGACAGAACCCCGATGCTCCAGGATTGGCCACCCTGCATTCCGGCCCGGTTGTGCTCGTAATCGGAGGCTTTGAAGATGCAGTCTATGAGCAGGCCTTCCGAAGCTTCGTCCGGGGAGGTTTCCCGTATGAACTTGGACCTGTAGTCGAGGGCACGCACTTCATCGACGACTACACGGCCGAAGATCTCCGCGATTTCGACCTTGTGTACCTGCACGGCTATGGATACCGGAGTCAATCTAAGGCATGGGAAGTCCTCACGGACTATGTGAATGAGGGAGGGGGCCTGTTCATCGATACAGGCTGGCAATACTTCACCCCGGACTGGGAACTGCGTGACGCACCGGGGTTCATGCCGGTGCCGGGATTGGCTTGGGGGGACCTTGGAAAGGCAACGGGCTTCGACGTTCCTGATCCACTCCTGCGTGAAGCCGTCCATCCCACCGAGTTCTCTCCTCTCGTCTGGGAGGACACCGCCTGGGGAGTCTCGTCTCCAACTGGGGGATTGCGAGAATGGGCACGGGCGTTTCTGTCAGTCGATGGGCATCCGCTTGTTGCTGGGGGAGAGTTGGGAGATGGGCGGGTCATCTGGAGCGGGATGAACCTAATCGGGCACTCCCTCGCATACGACAACCAGGCAGAGCGGAGGTTCCTGCGCGAACTGCTCGTATGGCTCGCCAAGAATCCCCACGGCGTCAGCCATGAAGTTCCCATCATCACGCGATTGGGACCAGATCATATCCGGTTCGAATTGACGGGGGCGCCTTCAGATGGGGACTGGCTACTGTGGCGAGAAGCCTATGCTCCCCAATGGCATGCCGAAGTGACCGTGGGTGACCAGCACGTACCTGCTCCGATCTTTCGCTCGGGCCCTGGCATGATGCTGATCCGGCTGCCCGGAGGCGATCAAGTTGCTACAACCGTCGACCTGCAATTCAGCCTCGGTTGGGTGGGGACAGTGGGATTGGCCATGTCCTCTCTTGCAGCCGTGGGATTGGCTTGCTATGTCGCGGCTCCAGGGGTTGTCGCCCGAGCTTTCGGCGGCCTGCGGAAGAAGAGATCGAATTGGAATGCTGAAGGAATGGTTCCCTGGATGCCATCCGGGACGACCGCACTTGATCCAGGCAATTCACCCCAATCGACGCCCGCAAGCCAGGAGCCGGGGCAGGATCTCTCGCCCGACAAGACCGAGCGACCTGGGGGCTCAGTCCTGGCTGATGAAGCACATGTCGATCCCGATCAACTTGACAAACTCGTGGAAGACTTGATGAAGGAGCCCCTGGTGCCCACCGGGGCCTCCGTGGATGCCCAAGCAATGATCTCCTGGTGGCGCAAGAATCGACGGGGGGAATGAGGCCGGCATCTGCAGACTGGGACGATGATGAGAACTGATCCGAATGACCTCCTGGAACGGCCTGGTGCTACGCAAGCAGCTGAGTTGGCCCCATGGCAATTGGTTGATGCTGACCTGCCTGGATTGCCGATTGTTGCCGTTGAGGCAGAGCCTGAGGCCGCGAGCGAGTCCTCTAGGGAGCAACGCAATCGCTGGGACAGCTTCTGGGCCAGGCATGGCCAAGGAAACGGCCTTGCCAATGCGCTCCTCTGGAAAGTGCGGAACACGTTGTCCAGGCGTCATGCAAGGATACTAGCTAGCGCACTTGCCCCGGTCTCCACATCTTCCAATCGCTCCCCCCGCTTCATCGAAATCGGCTGCGGTTCCGCTGCAACCTCTTTGTTCATTCAGAGCGGCATGCGGGATACTGTGGCCTATGGTATTGACCGCTCCAGGGAGGCCGTGCGACTGGCCCGGTCCATAAATCCATCGCTCCGATGTGTGGTCGCCGATGCAATGGACCTGCCCTTTGCGGAGGGCGCATTTGCTCTCGCCTTCAGCAGTGGCGTTATCGAACATTTCAGCAGGGAAGCTGCCGGTTCCATGCTTGGAGAGCACTGCAGGGTGGCCAACGGACGCGGCACAACCGCGGTCATTGTCCCGTGGAAGTATTCTGTGTTTAACGCAATTCGGATCCTGGTGGGCCGACTCTGGCCATTTGGAGAGGAGCAACCATTCTCCGCGAACGAGCTTGGTTCGTTTGGCGCGGAACATGGGCTTCCCGACCTCAAGGTCCACCTGGTCATGATGTCCACGCTGTTGGCAATCGGAACAAAGGCGCGCCGACCGAAGGGGACGCCCTGCCCGGATAGTCGTGTGAAGCCAACCCAGTGACGATGCTCACCGCCAGGGCTTGTCGATGAGAGGTCCGGTCGAAAGCATTTTGGAGGAACCCTCAGTTGCTTGGGGAGAGTAGGTTCTTCAGAATTGCGTTTGCCCTAAACATGGCTGCCCGCGGGAGCAAACTCGGCCCGACGGGGGCACGGTTTCTTTACTGGCTTTGGGATCGGCTGTGGGACGTGTTCCTCTGCCTGCGAAAACCCATCTTCGGGGAGTGGGCCAGGTTCAATCTGGCTGGCAAGTCACTGAAGTTCGATTTGAAGGACCGCTCGGTGACTCGAGCTCTCTATGTATTCCGCGAATATGAGCCGCGCGAGACTGCACTGGTGGTGAGATCGCTGAAACCGGGCATGACCTTTGTGGATATCGGGGCCAACAGTGGCTACTATTCTGTCCTGGCCTCCTGCCTACTGGGGGAAGAGGGCAGGGTGGTTGCGTTTGAGCCCGGTCCTGAGAACCTGAGGGTGCTGCACAGGAACGTCAAGGCGAACGAGTTGCACAATGTTACGGTCGAGGCCTGCGCAATCAGCGCGCACGACGAGGAGAGGCCGCTCTATCTCTCCGAAATCAACTCGGGTGATCATCGCATCTACGACGGCAAGGACGATGACTTCTACAATGCCGGGCGTCCTCGGGTGAATCAGCTTGTCAAGTGCATGACCCTGGATGGCTACTTGGCGGGCACCGGCCTCTGCCCCGACTTCATAAAGATGGATGTCCAGGGAGCGGAACACCTCGCGCTTCTTGGGATGCGGCGCACCCTTCATGACTGCCCAGAGGTTAAGCTCTTGACCGAGTACTGGCCGCACGGTCTGGTTCGCTCGGGGTGTGAACCTGAGGACTTCCTAACTGAGCTTGAGGAATTGGGCTTTATCATCCATACCGTTCTGCCAGGGGGAGGGCTCGCGCCCGCCACATCCAAGTCAATCGAAGCTTCGGTGTTGGGGAAGGACTCTGTCACTCTGTTCCTAAGTAGTCGCACGCCGACGCAGGACTGAAGCCAAGCGCGTTTTCAACCCGGAGGACGAGATCTGTCTTCAAGACCGAGCCGTTCGGGTCGGGAATCGCCCGCCTGGATCGGCCTGTGGCACCACCTTGCGCGTGTCCCCGCCATCGAACCACCCTCCGGCGAAACCGAGCGCGCCCTGCTAGAATCCTGGCTGAATGGCTCGGGACACAGCGACGACGCCTGGGCCGAGAAACTGCTCGGCCGCAAGAACAACAGCCTGGAGGCCTAGACTTCACGGTGAACCGTAGGGCGGGATTGATTGCGGCCCAGACCCTGTTGGGGCTGGGCCTGCTCATTGGCTGGGCCTTGATCGTCGACCTGGAGCAGGTCGGCATGCAACTGGCTTCCGCCCGGCTGCCGCTTGTGGCCGCGGCCGCGCTGGTCAGCCTGATCACCCCCTTCCTGCGGGCGGCCCGTTGGCGCCTGGTGTTGAAGCCGCAGGTCCGCGTTCCTCTCATCGAGATCTGGTTGGTCGGCCTGGCCTCCAGCCTGGTCGGATTCGTCGTCCCGATCCGCGCCGGCGAGTTAGCCCGCAGCCTGCTGCTCAAGCAGCGGCACAGCCTGCCGATCGCGGCCTCCCTGCCCACCGTCGCGGTGGACCGGTCCTTCGACATGCTGGCGGTCCTGATTCTGGGCGCCACCGGGGCGCTGACCGGACTGTCGCTGGAGGGCATGCTGCGCTCCGTCCTCTATGCCGGGTTGGCAGTATTTCTGGTCTTCGTCGCCTTTGTGGTCCTGGCGATCGTCTCACGCGATCGGGTCCTGGGGGTGGTCGAGCGACTGCTGCCGCGCCGGCTGGGCGAGGGGCCGCGCCAGCGTCTCCTGGACCTGTTGGAACGCTTCCTTTCGGGCTTTGCCTCACTCTCACGCCGGCCGGCCGACCTGGTCCCGCTGCTGGCTCTCTCCCTGGCGGCCGCGATCATCGACGCAGGCGTCTTCTACCTGCTCTTTGCCAGCCTGGGAACCCGGGTCGCCCCCATGGTTGCCCTGACCGGCTATGCGTTGTTTGTGGTCACCTTTATCGTCCCCGGCGCACCCGGTTACGTCGGCAGCATGGAGGCCTTCGGCTCGCTGGTCTTCGGCGCGCTGGGGGCCGGGCAGGCTCTAGCGGCCAGCATGATCGTGCTGTTTCACGCATTGAACGCGGTTATGCTAGGGCTCTGCGGCGGCGCGGCGATGTGGGCGCTAGGTTTCAGCCCCGCGGCCGCGTGGCGCGCCACCACAGGCGGGACGGATCTGGCCCAACCGCCGACCGCTGGATAGGGAAGGGGTTCTCTTCCTGGCGCACCGTGAGCCGGGCGGAGTTCCTCAGGCACGCGGGCACCACGACCTTGGCCCATCGCACCGCGGAATTGCCGCTAGCTGGTGGGGATCGCTTGCTTCTTGAGTTCCTCCAGACGCCGTAGAACGTACCTGCGTGTCCACGGATCATGGGAGATTTGATCGGCCCATTCGGTGGCGCGCTTGAAGCTGAACTCGGCCCCCAAGTCGATTTCCGGGAAAGTCCCGAATCGTTTACCTTTCCTACTCGACAGGTAGAACGAATCCACGAGAGCCTTCTCTGGAGAAGCAACGAGAAAGTCCTGTCGCTTCCCGTACCATTCGAACCCGCCAAAGAGGTGTGGGTGAACCCGGTGGTAGGAGTACATCGCGATTGCAGTTCGACGCATCCTCGTATGTCCCGTAGTGACGGCGAATACGATCTGGGAAATTTGCTCGATTAGCCCGTGCAGGTGCAGTGCAGATGTCAGGGAGACGTACGCCCGGTGACTGCCCGCCAGCAGCGGCACCAGAGAGTAGATGGAGAACCGCGGGTCATCAGGGACACACCACACGCCGCGGCTGACCCTCTTGACGGCACCTTGCATTTCCAAGCGCCCCAGTGCCTGGCTGGTGGCGGAGAGCGAACTCCCACTCAGGGCTGCGATCTGGCGGGTCGAGAAGACCGTCTTGCCGAAGGCACGAACCGCTTGGGCGACGCTAAGTCTGCGAACCATCGCGTACATTCCCTTCAAACATGTCGAGAACCCGCAGCCGGATTTCGTCCCAGACTGACGGAGAGTCGTGTGCCGCTCTGTCCTCTGGCCCGAGGAAATCGACGACGGTGTCCCGGTACTGCCGATAGCCGATCGAGTCGATCCTGTCACGGGCGCGCTGGATCGATTCCGGAGCGAACCCGTGCCCTAGCCCAACCTCTAAGACCTCCGGCCGCGAGCTAAGAAGGTAGAGATCGAAGATGTCCCTGGCCTGGGGCAGGGCGCGTGAAAACAGCGCAAGAACTCTCTGCATGGCGGCTGAATGCGCGTCGCAGTGCGGAACGATGACAGGGGGAATACGATAGGCCGCCAGGATTTGCGCCGCAACTGATTCGACGCGGACACCCTCGTCTAGCCCAGACGTGTCGGGATTCATATCTACTGAGTAGCGAATGCTCCCGAAAAAGAACCGGAGGTTCGTTCCTCCCTTCAGAACGAAGGCGGAAAGAGGAACGCTTCGGACCAGCTCCCGGAGAAAGAGCAAGTGGAAGACTTCTGGCTTTTGCAGACGGACCCGGATCAGGCCCAACCCGCCGAAAGCGATCCCTGATCGCTCAGGGGATCGGGGCCACCTGCAGGAATCCGCTGATCGTGGTGCGCAACTGCTGGGTGGTAAATGGCTTGGACAGGAATCCGTCTGCCCCGGCATCCAGGGCGTCCTGCCGCGTGTCGGGATAGGCGGTGACGATCACAACCGGCACGACCATGAGCCGAGGGTCCGCCCTCAGTTGGGACAGGAAGCTGATCCCGTCCACCTCCGGCATCATCACATCCAGCAGGATCAGATCCGGGGTCACCTGATCCAGCATAATCAAAGCCTCGGCGGCCCCTTTGGCGATGTGCACCTCCAGCCCGCAGCTCCTGAGAACCGAGGACATGATGTGCATGTAGGGCTCGGCATCGTCCACCAACATGATGGCGGGAAGCAAGGTCTCGCCGTGGGTTGTGCTCATATTCACGATTCTAAGGGTAATTGGCACCAGCCGTGCCTTGCAGCCCCCTTACAGGATCGGGCTGCTCCGGGCCGAATGGCGTGGCGCCAGGCTCGGCTGACTACGGTGCGGTTGGGCGGGCCTCCCGCGGCATCTGTAAGCCGATCGGAAGTTCACCCCCAGGTCTCCTGGACTATCGTCTATGAGTGAGGGCCCGCCCCCGCGGCCCCTCCCGTGCTTGCTTTGATGCGCTCAGCTTCCACGCGCCCACGTTTCCGCCACTGGGGAATTGGCCTGGCGGCCACCCTGCTGTTTGCCCTGGCCGTAGGCTGGTTCCTGGACTTCGC
>Ga0214472_10003277_pt1 | contig 17159 bp, 12 predicted proteins | sample RVTome_6_FD_207662 | JGI IMG/M metagenome (GOLD analysis project Ga0214472, IMG submission 207662) | Soil microbial communities from uranium-contaminated site in the Upper Colorado River Basin, Wyoming, United States - RVT140D175 | ecosystem: Environmental > Terrestrial > Soil > Contaminated >... | reverse complement strand
GACCTGTTTAGAAACGTCCCTGGGTTGGATTTCATGCGGCCCACCGCCTCTGACGTTAATATTACGGCGCGCGGACTCAACACGCGACTGGCCCATCGGATGCAGCTATTCATCGACGGCCGCTCGGTCAATGGCGATTTTTTCAACCTACCTTTCTGGCATGAGCTGCCGGCTTCGCTCCATGAAATCGAGCGCATCGAGGTGGTCAAAAGCCCTGCCTCTGCTCTCTTCGGAGCGGTGGCCTATAGCGGAGTCATTCACATCATCACGAAATCACCGGAAGTTTTGAGGGGAACCTTTATTTCCGAGACGGCGGGAAATGCCGGAGTGAATGTCACGACTCTCACGCACGCAGGAGTCGAGAATCAATGGGGCTATAAACTGACCTTTGAACATGATCGAGCTAATCATTTTCCTAATCCAGCGATTCGTCAATCGAGCCATGACAAGGCGAGGGAGGATTTTAGAGGAAATATTTTCGGCGAATATAAGTTTACCGATCATTCACGGGCGTCGATCACGGCCGGGATCGACAGTTTTGATAGGGATGTCGATCCGGGGCTAGTCACGGATCTGGGACGTTTTACGGCGCACGGCGGGTTGGGGTTTGTGAAACTCAATTACTCGCTCGGTGACTTCAAGCTGCAGTCCGTCTGGGATCGCTTGGACATGGATATGCGATCCACGCTTTTGCCTAAAACCGTTTCCGTCCTGACCGACTCGTTCAAGCTGGAAGCCCAACATAGCGCGCATTTGAACCAACAAAATGTCTTAACGGGAGGCGCAAGCTATCGCTTTAGCCGTTTCGACTCCCGCTTACTGACCGGGCCTGAGCGGAAACAGCATTTCGTCGATGCCTTCCTGCAGCATGAGTACAGTCCCTCGGACAATTTGACCTTTACGCTCGGTTTACGGGTGGACGCGCACCCAGAAGCAGGAGTGAACGTTTCGCCGCGAGGAAGCGTGGTCTACTCTCCTTGGCAGAACCATACGTTTCGCGCGTCCATTTCACGGGCTTTCCGCAACCCCTCCGTGATCGAAAACTTCGTCAATCTCGGAGTCGGCCCGTTTGTCGTCACAGGTAGCCGCAGATTGGAGCCTGAGGAAATTATTTCCTATGAACTGGGCTACCAAACAATACTTTCACAAAGACTGAAAGCCCGCCTTGATTTGTTTTACAATAAGCTGGACAAGTTGACCTTAGGTCCAATCAGTTTACCGGCAAACCCATTCGAATTAAAAATACTGACGGCTGGTGGAGGGGCAATCTTCGGCGGCGAAATAGGTTTTGAATTCTTAGTTTCGGAATGGCTTAAAGGTTTCACGAACTACTCTTATCAAGAGCGAAATATCAATGATCACAACCTTCTAGGAATTGCGCCTCGTCATAAGGGCAATGTCGGTTTACATTTCAACTTGCCAAAAGGTTTCGAGGCAGATGTCTCCGTCAACTTAGTCGGTAAGGTCACCGGCCGGCCAGGGGAAATCGACCCCTATCAACTCGTGAACTTACGACTGAGCTATCCGTTCGAGCTGGTGGGAACCAAGGCTAATCTCAACATGTCCGTTTTCAACTTGTTTAATGACAGGCACCGGGAAATTCGCGGTGGCGATATCATCGAGCGCAGGATCGTTGGAGGGTTACAACTGCGTTTTTAATGATCCGTGTTTGTGTCGAAATTGCCGGTTGCAAAACAAAGTGGGACGATTTTTCATATGCATAGTGCTCTTGCTCGCGGGCACATCGTATGTCCACGCCCGCGAGCTTATCACCGTCATTAAAACCCGCGAGGCCGAACCCTACGAGATCGCACTCACGAGCTTGCGCCGAACCCTGCGGGACAAAGGAATCGATACCCAGATCGAAGAATTATTCTTGGCGGAAGACGGCCAAGGAAAAGACCATCGACTCGCCGAGCTAATAAAGAAAAATCCCCAACTCGTTGTCACGCTTGGCTCGGCGGCGACGGAGCGAGCGGCGAAAGTCATCAAAGACACGCCGGTGCTTTTCTGCATGGTGCTCAATCCACAAGCCAGCGGCTTGGTCCGTTCGATGAGCGGCTCCGGCAATAACCTCACCGGAGCCGCGTTGGACATTGCGCCCCAGGTTCAGTTCGAGGCGCTACGCTCACTGCTGCCGAATGCGAAGAAGATCGGCGTGATCTACAACCCGCAAGAGACCGAGACCGTCGTGCAGCAAGGGCGCAAAGCCGCACGAGACATGGGCCTGGAGTTGATCGCCGTGCCCATCGCGTCCGGCGATAAGGTGCCCGATGCCTTGCGCAGCTTGGAGAAAAAAGTCGATGCCCTATGGTCGGTGGCGGACAGCACGACCTTCACGCCCGCTTCCATGGAATTCATTTTCCTCCATACGCTGCGCAATAAGCTGCCGTTCATGGGCTTATCGCCGGCGTTCGTCAAAGCCGGCGCGCTATTGGCGTTGGCGGCCGATTATCAAGAAGTAGGCGTCCAGTGTGGCGCATTGGCGACAAGAATTTTGTCCGGCGAAAGTCCGTCCTCGCTGCCGGTTACCACGCCGCAGAAAGCGATCTTGCACGTCAATTTGAAAACCGCCGAAACACTCGGACTCAAGATTCCACCGGATCGGCTCAAAGGAGCCGTGGTGCTCCGGTGACAAGGATGGCACTTTGGCTCTGCCGGTAAAATTCCAACCGGCGCTCCTATGGAAACTAATCCTTTCCATCTCGGCGTTGATCGTGCTGACTTCCATTACGCTTGGTTGGTTCGCCGGCCAATACGCCGTGGATCTGATCAAGAGTGGGCTCATCGAACGGGGCCGGTCGCTGGCAAGAAATCTCGCTTACAACAGCGAATACGGGGTATTGATCGCCAACCAGGCCATTATCACGCAGCTAGTCGATGGGGTGATAAAGGAAGAAGATGTGCTGTACGCCGTGGTTCAAAATGAAGATGGCGAATCTCTGGCCGGAGCCCGTTCGACACAACTTTCGATCCTGCCGCCTAAGACGGTAGAGCGAAAAGAATTGCGCGAAGTCACCTGGACTGACCCAACCACTAAAGCCTATCAAATATACTGGGGCGGTGAGGTTTTCTATGAAGTGACCTTTCCAGTCAAAACCCGGCAAGTTAGGCGAACCCGGGAGGAAATCGGCCTGACGATCGATGAAACTCTCAGCACCGGCGCGCCCGTAATTGAAAGGACGATTGGCCTCGCCGCGGTTGGCATGTCGTTATCGGAAAAACGGGTGAATGCCGCCATCATCAACATTCTGCGCAGCATCGCGCTGCTAACCGGGCTCGTTATCGTCGCGGGCATCGGCGTGACGATCTTTTTGGTAAAACTTATCGCCGGGCCGGTAAACCAGCTGGCCACCGCAGCCACCCGCATCGCGGAGGGCGACTTGAGTTCTCATGTCGCCGTGAAATCGAGAGACGAGATCGGCGCGCTGGCGGCTTCTTTCAATCGCATGGCCGAATCGATTCAGCAGCGCGAAAGGGAGCTGCGCCATCACGCCGAGGAACTCGACCGGCTCAACCACCGGCTCGTAACCCAACAAGAAGCGCTCCAACAGATCAACGCCCAATTGGCGGCGGCGAGTCAGCACAAGTCGCAGTTTCTCGCCAACATGAGCCATGAGCTGCGCACGCCGCTCAACGCCATCATTGGCTTTTCGGGCATCTTGCTCAACCCGGCGCTGGGCAAAGTCAGCGACGAAGAGCGCCGCGAGTTTCTCAGCAATATCATGACCAGCGGCAAGCACCTGCTCGGTTTAATCAACGAAGTACTCGACCTGTCCAAAATCGAAGCCGGCAGAGTGACAGTCAGTCAAGATCGTTTTTCGATTCCCGAGGTGCTGGAAAGTGTGCGTCAGACCATCGAGCCGCTCGCCGACAAGAAACAGATCACGATTACCACCACCATCGATCCGGCGCTTACGGTCATCATCGCCGACGAAACCAAATTCCGCCAGGTTCTTTATAACTTGCTGAGCAACGCGATTAAATTCACGCCGCCAGCAGGCCAGGTGCAGCTTTTCGCCAATGCCGGAAAGGACGGCGCCGAATTCGCCGTGGTCGACACCGGGATCGGCATCAAGCCGGAGGACCGCGCGCGCATCTTTCAAGAGTTTGAACAGGTTGAAATGTCTGCGGAGCGTCGCTTCGAGGGAACGGGGTTGGGATTGACCCTGGCAAAAAAACTCGTCGAACTTCAAGGCGGCAGGATCTGGCTCGAGAGCGAAGTCGGCAAAGGCAGCACCTTTTCTTTCGCGTTGCCTTTCATGAAGCGAATAGAATCCGCGGTTACGGATCATAGTTGATCGTGAGACGGGAGACCCCCATGGCTGGAGAACGAATCCTACTGGTCGAAGACAACCCGATGAATCGCCGGGTGTCGGAGTTCCTATTGAAGGCGCAGGGCTATATCGTCGATGAGGCAAGAGACGGCCAGGAAGCTTTGGAGATGGTCAAAGCGCGCATGCCGCATCTGATCCTGATGGACTTACAGCTACCCGGAATGGACGGTTTTACCGCTACCAAATTGATCAAGCAGGACAGCGCCACCAAGAACATTCCCATCGTCGCGTTAACGGCTTACGCAATGAGCGGTGACGCCGAGCGTGCCCTGGCGGCGGGCTGCGATGGCTACATCACCAAACCGATCGATCCGGACGAGTTCCACAATACGGTCGCCAATTATTTGAAGCGTCCGGCAGCCAAATGAGACGATCGCGAAACGATAAACCTATCATAGCCAATAATCAGCGGACCGCGGCGCTTCGGAAAGGTGGCAGAAATGCCGATCGATCACAAAGCGATCCACGTCTAAAAACCATCGCCAAGGTGGCGACGGTCCTCGATCACGAGTCGCGCAACCTCCTCGGCGCACTCAAGACCTGCCTGCAAGTTTTGCGACGAAACCAACAACTATCCGACGACGATAGAGAGCTGTTGGAAATCATCGACAGCGGGGCAAACCGGCTTAACGAGATCGTCGGACAATTTTCCGCCTTCAGGGAATCGCTGCAGCCGCGCTTTACGGAAGTCAAGCTTCATGCTCTCATCGAGCAAACTGCGGCCGCGCTTAAGCGCGACGAACGCTGCGCGCCGGCGATCGTGATTGAGCAACGCTTTGACCCAGCCATCGACGGTATCACGGCGGATGGTGAGCAACTCCGTCAAATACTCTGGCAACTGCTGCTCAATGCCGCCCAGGCGATGGGCGCAGGAGGCACGCTCAGACTGCGGACCCGGCGCGCCGGCGCCAAAGTTGTCATCGGCGTCAGTGATACCGGACCGGGGATTCGGCCGGCGCTGCGACGGCAAATCTTCGATCCTCTCTTCAGCACGAAGACGCGCGGCGCGGGACTTGGGCTCGCGATCGTCAAGCGCTTCGTCGAACGACATGGCGGCAGGATTGCCGTTGCCCGCGCCGATGGCCAAGGCGCGCGCTTTACGATTCGACTGCCGATCGCGCGCAAAGTCGAGCCGGCGGTGGTCGCGGACAAAGGGTTCAAATCATGACGAACCATATACTGATCGTCGATGACGATGCGCAGATGCGCAAAAGTCTCGCCAATCTGCTACGCCGCGAGAGTTACGTGATCACCGAAGCGGAAAGCGGCGAGCGCGCCCTCGAGTGTCTCAAAACCGATGTACACGATCTCATCATCACCGACCTCCACATGGAGCCAATGTCAGGCTTGGACCTGCTGCGCCAGGTCAAGCGATCCTATCCCGCTATCGAGGTGATCGTCGTCACCGCCTTCGGCACCATTGAAACGGCGGTCGACGCGATGAAGCTCAACGCCTTCGATTTCGTCAGCAAGCCATTTCAAGTCGACGAAATTTTGCTGCGAGTCCGTAACGCGCTGGAGAAAAGTCGTCTTAAGGAGCAAGTTCTCCGGCTCCAGAACGAAGCCCGCACCGCGTTTTCAATCGACGGCATCGTTGGCCAGAGCGCAGCGCTGCGCCAGCTCATGACGATCCTGCCGCGAGTCGCGCAGACCGACAGCACCGTCTTGATCACCGGCGAAAGCGGCACGGGCAAGGAGCTGATTGCCCGCGCCATTGGCACGGCGAGCCGCCGGGCCAACGGACCGTTCGTCTCGGTCAGTTGCGCCGCCCTGCCGGAGCAGCTGTTGGAAAGCGAGCTGTTCGGCCATGCGAAGGGTGCCCACAGCACCGCCTTCGCTGCGCGCAAAGGATTGTTCGAAGAATCCCACGGCGGAACTTTTTTTCTCGACGAGATCGGCGAAGCGCCGTTGCCGGTTCAGGTCAAGCTCCTGCGCGTGCTCGAAGAGCGCTCGGTGCGCCGCTTGGGAGACAACCGATCGATCCCGGTGGACATGCGACTCGTCGCCGCGACCAATCAAAACCTGGAAGAATTAATTCAGGAGGGACGCTTCCGCGCCGATCTCTTTTATCGCTTGAACGTGGTGCGTCTACACACGCCGCCGCTACGCGAACGGGTCGACGATATTCCGCTTTTGGTCGCCCATTTCATAGAGAAGTACAATGACAAGCATGGGCGGCGCATCCAGGGGGCGACGGCGGATACGCAGGCGCTCTTGATCGCCTACCGCTGGCCGGGCAACGTGCGCGAACTGGAAAACGTCATCCAGCGGGCGATGATTCTCGCCAACGGCGAGCGTCTTGAGGTCGGCGACATTGCCGCGGAGATCCGCGGCACCGAAACCGAAACGCCCAGCGTCGCGCAAAGTTTGCTCCATCGCACCCGCAAGTCGGCGGGCGTCATCGAGAAGCAAAATATTCGCGCCGCTCTTGAACGCCATAGCGGCAACGTGACCCATACCGCCAAGGCCCTCGGCGTTAGCCGCGCCACTTTGCAAAACAAAATGAGACAGTACGGTTTGAGAAGATCGAAAGCGTAAGTCCCGTCAATTAGTGCGGGGCTTCAGGCTGCCAAGTGGATAAGCTGGCCTATCACCTTGATGCTTTCACCACCAAGATCACGAAGCACACAGGAATCCTGATGATGAAAATTCCGAACTTCGTGCCCTTCGAGTCCTTCGTGGTATATGCTTCTTTACGCTAAACCCGGACGAAACAAAAAAATTTGGCGCAACTCCGTCTGCGATCTTGCCGAAACCGAGCGACGCGAGTAAATTGGAAACGACAATGGCCCACGGCAATTACGCTGAGACTCTTAGGCAGCCTGGCTTCTTCTCATTTTTCAGCACCCAGTTCTTGGGCGCCTTCAACGATAATTTTTTAAAAATGGTCGTCTCCTTCGTCGCGCTCAATTTGGCGGCGGGCAGCGCCGATGGCTACGTCGAGCTGATCGCATTCTTGTTCATCTTGCCCTCGGCGCTGTTTTCCGGTTACGCCGGCCATCTTGCCGACGTTTACAGCAAGCGCGCGATCTTAGTCGCAGTGAAAGTTTTTGAGATCGTCGTCATGGTCTTGGCTCTCGGCGCTTTTAGCGCCGGTCACATTCAGCCAATGTTGGCGGCGGTCTTTTTGATGGGCCTGCACGCGGCGTTTTTTAGTCCGGCCAAGTACGGCATCTTGCCGGAGATGCTGCCCGAAAAAGAGCTGTCGCGCGGCAACGGTCTATTGGAGATGAGCACCTTCATGGCGATCATCTTGGGCACATCGCTGGGCGGCGCTATTTTCAAGCTGTGGAAAGACCAGCTGCCGCTCATTGGCCTGCTAATGAGCGCCATCGCCATCGCCGGGTATTACACCAGTCTCGGGATTCCGCGCGTTCCCGCTTCCGGTGCGGCCAAACTTTTTCGTCTCAATCCGTTCAGCGAGATTTTCGACGGCCTGCGCCGCCTGCGCGCCGACCGGCCGCTTTGGCTGACGGTCCTCGGCATTTCCTATTTCTGGTTTCTCGGCGCGCTAGTGAATATCAACATCCTCTCCTTCGGCAAGGAGCTGCTCGGTCTCGATGAGTTTCATATCGGGCTACTCGCCACCTTTCTCGCCGTCGGCATCGGCGCCGGCAGTCTCGCCGCCGGCCGGCTCTCCGGCGATCACATCGAGCTCGGCCTGGTGCCGCTCGGGTCGATCCTGATGGGCCTTTGCCTCGCCCTGGTGGCGTGGTCGGCACCGTCCTATCGCCACACCGCGGTTGCGTTTGTCTTGCTCGGCTTTGCCGGCGGCCTATTCGCCGTCCCACTGAACGCGTTTTTGCAGCAGCGCAGCGGCAAGGAAGAAAAAGGCCAACTGATCGCCACCAATAATTTTTTAAATACCATCGGCATCGCGCTGGCGGCGGGCGTCCACTGGCTGATGCAAGCGCCGCTGCAACTGGCGCCCGACACCATCATTCTGATTACCGGCCTGTGCACCATCGCCGGCACCTTCGTAGTGCTTTATCTTTTGCCCGATTATGTGGTCCGTTTCATCGTTTGGTTGCTCACCCATACGTTGTATCGAATCCGCATGGTCGGCGAAGAAAACCTCCCCGTGCGCCGCGGGGCGCTGTTGGTGTCCAATCATGTCTCCTTCGTCGACGCTCTGCTGATCGGCGCCTGTTTGCCGGACTTTGTCCGCTTCATGCTGCACCGGGACTACTACGATCTCAAGGCGCTCAATTGGTTTTTTCGTTTGATGCGGTCAATTCCGGTGTCGACCAACAACCGGCGCGACATCGTCGGCTCCCTCAAGCGCGCGCGCAATGAGCTCGACAATGGCCACGTCGTCTGCATCTTCGCCGAGGGCGCCATCAGCCGCACCGGCCGCCTGCTGCCGTTCAAGCGCGGCTTCGAAAAAATCGTCGAAGGCACCAGCGTTCCGATCGTGCCGGTCCACTTGGACCAACTCTGGGGCAGCGTTTTTAGCTTCAAGGATGGGCGATTTTTCTGGAAGTGGCCAAAGAAGTTTCCCTATTCGGTGACGGTTTCCTTCGGCGTGCCGATGGCACCCACGTCCAGCGTATTTCAAGTGCGCAACGCGGTCTTGGAATTGGAAAGCCAAGCGATGGAATACCGCCAGAGCGCCAGAGAACTGCTGCACACGAAGTTCGTCGAGACGGCCAAGCGCCGCTGGCGCTCATTCTGCATGGCCGACACCACCGGAGTGGAGCTGACTTTTGGCGGAACCTTGATCGGCGGTCTGCTTTTGGCGAGCTGGGTGCGAAGAAATTGTTCAACGGAAGCCATGGTCGGCGTCATGCTGCCGGCTTCGGTGGGCGGTGCGCTGGTGAACATCGCGATTCAACTGGCGGGCAAAGTTCCGGTGAATTTAAACTTCACCTCCGGCAAAGAAGCGATGGTTTCAGCCGTCGCCCAGTGTAAGATCAAAACCATCATCACCTCCGAAGTTTTTTTATCGAAGGCCAGCCTCGAAACCATGGACGGCATGGTCTATGTCGAAGCGATTCGGCAAAGCTTCACCGGCGGCAAAAAGCTCGCCACCGCGCTCAAGGCTTTTCTACTGCCAGCAAGCTGGCTCAATCGGCGCGCGGCAAAACAACAGCGCCCCAACGATCTGGCGACCATCATTTTCTCCAGCGGCAGCACCGGTACGCCGAAAGGCGTGATGCTGTCACACCATAATATTCTTGCCAATGTCGAAGCCATCGGCCAGGTCATACAGTTCACGCCGCGCGATCGGATCATGGGCATTCTGCCGCTCTTTCACTCCTTCGGCTTTACCGCCTCGCTCTGGCTACCGCTGCTCGCCGGCTTTGGCGCGGTCTATCATCCCAACCCGACCGATGCCAAAACCATCGGCGAGACGGTGCAAAAGTATCAAGCCACTTTGCTGATCAGCACGCCGACTTTTTTCGTCAGTTATTGGCGCCGTTGCAGCAAAGAACAATTCGCCTCGCTGCGCTATTTGATCGCCGGCGCGGAAAAGTTACGCGAGCAAATCACCAAGGGTTATCAGGAAAAGTTCGGCCTGACGATTCTCGAGGGCTACGGCTGTACCGAGCTGGCGCCGGTGGTCTCGGTCAATACTCCGGATGTCGTCGATGGCAAGGACAAACAGATCGGCCACAAACCCGGCACCGTCGGCCATCCGATCCCCGGTGTCGCCGCCAAGGTCATCGATCTGGACACGGGACAGCCGCTCGGGGCGGGCCAAGAAGGCCTACTGCTGATCAAAGGCCCCAACGTCATGCTCGGCTATCTCAATCAGGAGAATCTGACCGATCAAGTGCTGCGGCGTGGCTGGTACATTACCGGAGACATCGCCAGTATCGACGAAGACGGCTTCATCCGGATCACCGATCGTCTATCACGCTTCAGCAAGATCGGCGGCGAAATGGTGCCCCATGGAAAAATCGAGGAAACCATCAACCAGGTTCTCGGCAGCGCCGCTGCCGTGGTGATGGCGGTTCCCGACCCGCAGCGCGGCGAAAAGCTGGTCGCCTTCTACTCGCAGAACGGCATCAGCCAGAATGAGTTGTGGAGCAAGCTTAACCAAACCGATCTACCCAAGCTCTGGATACCCAAGCGGGATAATCTCTACTTCCTCGACGCTATTCCGCTCCTCGGCTCCGGCAAGGCCGATCTCAAAAAACTAAAAGCGATGGCACTGGAACATACGGCAAGCTAACGGATCGTCGGCGGCACCGGCGGCTTATTGAACCGCTAAAGACAGGCTGGAGCAAAGAGGCAAAGCCAATGATCTCGACAGCAATCATCCTCTCCGCGTACGAAAAGGCAACGGCCGAGTTTATCGAGTCACGCGAGTTTCAAACCCTCGTCGCCGGACAGGCTTCGCCAGAATTCGTCCGCGAGTTCGCCCGCAATGTTTTTCGTACCCATTACCTTTCCGCTCACATCGTCGCGCTTTGTTTTGCCGCGCTGCCCTCGCACGCCGCCGCGCTGCTCAAAGAAAATCTCCTTGAAGAAATGGGCCGCTCAGAAGATGAACCGCCGCATTCCGCGCTACTGCTCAAGCTCGCCGAGGGCATCGGCTGCACGCCAGCGCAAATCGACCGGCTGATCGCCGACGCGCGCCGGCGCCTGAGCGAATACTGCGCCACCCGGGTTCCGCTGCCGACGCTACGCGAGATCTGTCTCGCCGTGCTCATCGAGACGCTGTCCTTTGAATTCATGCTGGCACGCTGCTCGGGAAAAATCGCCGACGCATTGGCTGGCCACTACGCCATCCCCAAAGCCTCGCTCAGCTGGTTCGAGCTTCATTCGGAAGTGGACATTCGTCACGCCGAAGAAGGCCTGAACGTGATCGCCGACTATCTCGCGTTTCACCAAATCAGCGACGCCAGTTTCGAGATCATCCAGCGCGCCGCGCTGGACAGAGTATTCACCAAACATTATTTTCCAGCGCGTGAGCGTGTTTTCGCGCTGCCGGCCATGCAGGAGAGTCTGGCCAAGCGCATCGAGGCGATGACGATTTACCGACTGCGCATCCCGTTTCACCAAGCCTTTCGCCACGCCGCCCAGAGCCGGGAGGAAAGCGATGCGGTGATCGTGCGGATCGAGGATGGCGCTGGCCAAAGTGGCTACGGTGAAGCGCTGCCGCGCCCCTACGTCACCGGCGAGACCACGGCGTCAATAATCAATCATCTGCGAGAGCAACTGGCGCCGCGCATTTTCAGTCAAAGCTGGACGGCGGGCTGGGCGACCTTTGATTGGCTCAACGCAGGTCACGCCGACTGGACGCGGAGTGCTGACAGCACGGTGATCGCTTGGAACTCGGCGTTTTGCGCCGTTGAGTTAGCGTTGCTAGATTGGAGTTTAAGAATTCTCAATGGTTCGTTGGCCGACTTCCTGCCGCCGGCGCGAAACGAAGTCATCTATAGCGGCGTGATTTCTTCCGAGCACCCAGCGGAAGCGGCTATATTGGCCAAGCGCATGGTCAATTTCGGTCTCCGTCAACTCAAAATTAAAGTCGGCACGGCCGATGACTACGAACGGGGCGCCGCCGTGCGGCAAGCGGTAGGCGATGACGTGGAACTACGCGCCGATGCCAACGGCGCTTGGAGCGCAGTGGAAGCCGTGGCGCAGTTGAAACGTCTCGAACCGTTCAACCTTCGAGTGATCGAACAACCCGTGCCGGCACGGGATCTCGCTGGAATGAGAATGGTCCGGGAGCAGAGCGGCGTTTCGGTGATGGCGGATGAGTCTCTAGTGACGCTTGAGCAAGCGCGCCAGCTGATCGACCAGCGCGCCTGCGACTATTTCAACATTCGTCTGTCGAAATGCGGCGGCATCACGGGCAGTTTGGCGATTGCCAAGCTCGCCGAGCAAGCGGCCATCAAAATCCAAGTCGGCGCACAAGTCGGCGAAACGGCAATACTCTCGGCCGCCGGTAGAACCTTCGCCGCGCACCTGCCGGCGCTCGCTTGTGCCGAAGGCTCGTTCGGCACCTGGCTGCTGAGCGAAGACATCGCCTTCGAAGACCTGAGCTTCGGTTACGCCGGCATTGCCCCGTTGCTGAAAAGCCGCGGTCTGAGCGTGACGGTAAAAGAGGAAACCCTCGAACGGCTATGTATCGAAAAAATCGAACTGCGACGCTAACCCATGACCTCCCTAGCTCTTCGCTGCGCGCTGTTGCTAAGCCGCTATCATTGGCAGCGCTGGGAGGCTTACACCGACAATCCGCGCGCCACTCAGAGCGAGTTGTTGCTGCAAATTCTGGGAAAAAACCAAGCCACCGCCTTTGGCCGCGATCATGGTTTCGGCGCGATCAAAACCATCGCAGACTACCGCAAGCAGGTGTCCATCGCCGACTACGAACGCTTCCGTCCTTATATCGAGCGCGCCAGGCAAGGCGAGAAATCCGTGCTCACCAACGAGCCGGTTTTGATGTTCACCCTGACCAGCGGCAGCACCGGCGAGCCGAAGTTGATTCCCGTGACCGAATCGACGCGGGCGAACCATGCTCGACTGACACGACTTTGGTATGGCCGGGCGTTCCAGGATCATCCGGGTTCGGCAGCCGGAAAAATATTCGGGCTGGTCGGCAGAATCGTCGAAGGCTACACCGCTGGCGGCATCCCCTATGGCGCGGCATCGGGGCTTATCTACCAGTCCAGTCCCGGGTGGATCAAGCGTGCTAACGCGCTTCCCTACGAGATCGCGGAAATCCAAGATTTCCAAGCGAAATATTACGTCGCGATGCGGGTCGCCATCGAACAGGATGTGACATTTCTCGGCACGCCGAATCCCAGCACGATTCTTCGTCTCGTCGAAACGGCGGATCGATTTCGCGATGAGATAGTCAAAGACGTCAATGACGGCAGCTTGTCGACTCGTTTTGAATTGGCACCAGATGTTCGCGCGGCGCTGTCAGAAAAGTTTTCGCCGAACCGAATTCGTGCGCGGCAACTAGAAAGGTGGTCAGCAACGGCGGGAAGGCTTAGTCCGATCGACTACTGGCCCCATTTGAAGCTCGTCGGCTGCTGGCAAGGCGGTAGCGTCGGGGTCCGTCTGAAAGAATTGGCAAACTGGTTCGGTGACGCCGTGCCGACGCGCGATCTCGGCTATATGGCGAGCGAGGCGCAGATGTCGCTGCCAATTAGCGACCACGGCAGCGCCGGCATATTGGCCGTCGATGGGAACTTTTATGAGTTCATTCCGGAGTCGGAAATCGCCAGTACGAACCCGATCGTTTTGAATTGCCATGAGCTCGAAGCTAGCGGCGTTTATTATGTGATCCTGACCACCGCAGCCGGACTCTATCGTTACGACATCAACGACGTGATCCGCGTCGCCGGCTTTCTCGGCGAGACCCCGCTAGTGGAGTTCCAGCGCAAGGGCCGCGACGTGACCAACATCACCGGTGAAAAGCTTCACGTCAATCAAGTGATCCACGCAATGGAACAGGCCCAACGCGCCACGGGCGCGGCCGTACGCCACTTTCGTGCTTTCGCCGACGTAAATGAATCACGCTACGCCTTCATGGTCGAACTCGACGGCCCGCAACCCAGCGCAGAGACGCTCAAGCGCTTCGTCGCTGAGCTGGACACGCGCCTTTGCGGGCTTAACGTCGAATACGCCGACAAACGAAAATCCGGGCGGCTTAAGGCTCCAACCCTGTGCCTCATGAAAGCCGGTTGGTTCGAGCGCAAGACCAGCGCTGCGCTCCAGGCCGGCGCCCGTGACATTCAGTTCAAAGCGCAACTCTTGAGCGCCGCAGCAGAAGACCCCAACGAAATTTCGTGCACCTTAGAACCGGTCGATTCTGCAGCGGGATCGAATCGGCAGAATTGAATTTATCATGCATGGCCCGCTCCTCGCCCTGCTGACCTTGCTGTTCGCGCTTCGCGTCTTGGGCCAAGTGCTGGTTGCGTTTTTTGGCGTCACCTGGCTGCCGGCGATGGAACAATGGTTTTCCGGTTTGATTCGGTATCCATTGCTGCTCATCATCCAAATCCTCTTTTTGCTGCTGATGGTGAAAATCACCGGCGAGATCTGGCGCGGCAAAGGCGCCTTTGCCGTCCCGCGGCCTCATTGGTCGCAATTCTTGATGAAATTTAGCGCCGTCTATGCCGCGGCCATGGCACTTCGCTATGCGTTGACGATGATCCTGCGCCCTGAGATGCGCTGGCGTGGTGATATCATCCCAATCCTTTTTCACTTCGTGCTGGCCGGGTTCATTGGCGTTCTCGGCCACTATCATCAGCGCTCACGCTGATTTGCATGACTCGACCTCGCATGTTAAAAACTGGCTAACTTTCGGAGGACGTGTAATGGACTTTCAGCAACTGGCGGATAAAGCGCTGCAAGGCGTTCTTCCTGAGCGGGAGGAACTGAGAGAAGTATTGAGTGCACCAGACGAGCAACTACCGGAAATATTGAGCGCCGCCTTCAAAGTTCGCCACCACTATTACGGCAAGCGCGTGCAGATTCATGTCTTGCAGAACGCCAAGAGCGGTCTCTGCCCGGAAGACTGCCACTACTGCTCGCAATCGTCAGTTTCTGATGCGCCCATCGACCGCTACCCGTTTATGTCGAAGGAAAAACTGGTCGAAAGCGCCAAGCAGGCCAAGGCCGCCGGCGCTGTACGTTTTTGCATCGTCAATAGCGGCCGCGGCCCGACCCATAAAGAAATCGACGAGATCACCGACGCGGTGCGCGAGATCAGAGCGCAAACCGGCATGAACATCTGTTGCTCGCTCGGCTTGATGAATGAAGACAAGACGAAAAAGCTCAAAGCAGCCGGCGTCGGCCGGGTCAATCATAATTTGAATACCAGCCGCGAGCACCACGCCGAGATCGTCACGACCCATAGCTTCGACGATCGCGTGGCAACCATCGAGAGCGTGAAGGCTGCTGGCATCGGCACCTGCTCCGGCGGCATCATCGGCATGGGTGAAAGCGACGACGATATCATCAACCTGGCGATGACCCTGCGTGCCATGGACATCGACTCGATCCCGGTGAACTTTTTAAATTCGATTCCCAAGACCCCTTTTGAGCAGAAACGAGAGCTCACGCCGCAGCGCTGCTTGAAAACTCTGTGCCTGTTTCGCTTCGTCAACCCGAACAAAGAAATCCGCGTCGCCGGGGGAAGAGAAGTAAACCTGCGTTCGCTCCAGCCGCTGAGTTTGTATCCGGCGAACTCGATGTTCGTCAACGGCTACCTCACCACCACCGGCCAAGACGCCACCGACGCCCACCAGATGATCCGCGATCTCGGCTTCGAGCTCGACCAGCCGGCGGCGATCTGATTGAAACGATTATTTAACCGCAAAGGGCGCAAAGAACGCAAAAAAAGAAATAGGATTATCTCCCGCCAAGGCGCAAAGAACGCCAAGTTCGGAATCGAAAGATTGATAATTTTAACCATCCTGTTCATTTTTTCCGACCTTTGCGGCCTTGGCGTCTTTGCGGGAGATATTCCGACCGCATTGAATTTTTTTTGCGCCCTTTCGTTCTCTGCGGCTAATTCATCTAATCCTAATCTTCTTTATCTTGCCCCTGGCCTTTTTCGGCCAAATTGACTTCGCAACCCTTCACTTCCACCAACTGATGAGAATGACACCACCGACGATGATCGCGGCGCTGATCACAATGCGCCATGTGACGCGCTCAACGTCACGCAGAAAAATCGCCGTCAAGATCAGTGAGAACAGCGGCCCGGTGCTGGCGATGGGAATCACCACCGATACCTTGCCGAGGTCGAGGGCATAATAGATGCACGTCATGGCGAGGCTGACCACGATGCCGGCGGAGAGATACCACCAAATGCACTGGCGGTTCATTTGCCAGCTCTCTTGAGTCTTCTCGACGTAGCGCATCGTCAATACCGACACGATCAATGACGAGCTCGCCGTCACCGCGGCGGCGAGAAACGGGTGCGGTACGGCGGCCAGGCCGAACTTGCGCACGACCTGCGACGCGCCGGCCAATGCCGACGCCGCGATCGGGTACCAAAGATAGACCGCCGAGCCACTGACCTTCATCGACCCGCGCCGCCACGACAACAGGGTAATACCGCTGATGATCATGAAAGTGGCGATGACGATCGGCAAGGTAATCTGCTCGCCCAAGAAGATGATCGCCATGATCGCGCTAAAAAGCGGCGTGCTGGCGCGGATCGGATCGGTAATCGCCACGCCGAGCCTGTCGATGCCTTTGTAGGTGAGCAGCCGGGTCAGTCCGGGTTGGAAAAATCCGACTACGACGAAGATCCATATCGCTGCGCTGGTGAGCGGCTCGAGCGGCACGAACAGGATCGCCACGCTCCAGAGAAAAACGATATTGACCGAGAGACTGGCGATCACGCCGGTGGCCGGATTCGAGTAGCGCAGCGCCTTCTTGGTCAGAATGTTATGCAGGGCGAAGAAAAACGCGTTGGCCAGAGCGTAAAGTTCAGCGGGGATGTCGGTCATAGTCAACACGTAACGGAGCCCGGTGGAACTCGGCTCGAACCGGAGATTAATGCTGAGCTATACAAGCTCTGAGGCCAAAGGTCCAATTGATCCGGCGTCAGACTTCTGTCAGATTGACCTCATCATGGCTCAAACCAAGACCGCGATACTTTCCATTGGCGACCTCAAAAGCGAGAATCTGCCTGCTCTTCGAGCCGCGTTTAACGCGGTTCCCGGAGTCCTGAAGATTGATTTCAGCGTCGAACGCAGCGTCGCCGTGCTCGACTTCGACCCGAGCCAATCGCACATCGACGATTTTCTCCGGGCCGTCTTGAAGGCAGGCTTTCAGGTGCTTTAGGGTTTCGACACTCTCGCATCAGAGCCGGCCATCACGTCGAGATGTAGCAAAACGGCT
>Ga0214472_10003275_pt1 | contig 17164 bp, 18 predicted proteins | sample RVTome_6_FD_207662 | JGI IMG/M metagenome (GOLD analysis project Ga0214472, IMG submission 207662) | Soil microbial communities from uranium-contaminated site in the Upper Colorado River Basin, Wyoming, United States - RVT140D175 | ecosystem: Environmental > Terrestrial > Soil > Contaminated >... | reverse complement strand
AAGCGAGGGGTGCCCCTCCACAGTGTCCCGAACACGAAGATGCCGCTCAACAGCGTGAGCGGGCCGGCGATGGCGATGCCGATGGTCGCCAGGGAGCGCATCAGCTTCAGCCATTCTGTGCGGTCACTCATGGCTGCTCCTCCCCGTCGTCAGCCTCGCAGCCTGCCCCCGGCGGGGGCTTGCCCGCCACGCCCGCCTGCCGGTACTCGTCGAGCGAGGTGGCTGTGAGCGCCACGACCAGGCCGACCCCGACCATGGCGCCGATCGCGGTCACGGCCGCGGCAACCGTCTCGAGTCCGACGCACTCGTCCGGCAGGCAGAGGACATGGGCAATGCTCTTGCCGGCAAGAGCCCCGACGGCGCCGCCGACTGCAACAGCCAGGATGATCAGCCGTCTGACCTGCAGGGCGAGAGCTGCCGCGACCACGGCCAGCCCCGCCATGCCACCTCCGACCGAGAAAGCCGGGCTGCCCGAGTAGAGCCAGCCGGCGGCGGCGCCGAGGAGCGTCACCAAGCCGATGGCTGCTGCGTCGCCGCTGCGACCGGTCACTCGTCGCCGCCGATGGTGGCACCGCGGGGAGTTCCGCCGCGGGGTCGCGGCAGGCGGGCGTCTATCGGATCGATGGCGAGCCTGGCCTCCTTCGTCCATGCCAGGGCGACCAAGGCGAGCACGACACCCCCCAGCAAGATCGCCCCGCCCGGCGGAGAGACAGCCGCGGCGGGGACCGCCAGGATGGGGAGGGCGACGCGCAAACCCCACAGGCTCCACGATTGGGCCCGCGAGTACGCCCACGCCAGCAGCACACCGCCGCCGCCGAGGACACCGTGCCACACCTCGAGACGGGACGGCGAAGCGATCGCGACTACCGGCACGAGAGCCAGCGATCCGAGTGCGAGCACCATGGGCCGCGGGCCGGGGCCGTCGGCGGCCGGTCGCATCCGCAGCCATCCACGAGTCCACGGACCGAGGAGACCGGCTGCGCCCGAGCCGGCAAGGGCGGCGGCGGCGACGCTCCAAGGTCCCAGCTCGACGGCGACGGTGAGGCACAGCTCGGCGCCGGCGATGATCAGGCCGAGGATCTTCGCCCAGCGGCCCCGTGAGAGGCTCAGGCCCGCCGCGTCGACGAGCGTGAACACCACGAGGCCCGTCGCCAGCACGAGACCCGGCTCCTGCCCGAACGGTGACGGACCGCTCGCGAGATGAACGGTCCACGCGACCGACGCCAAGAAGAGCGCTGTGGCGATGAAGAGAGGCCCCCGAGGCATGGAGCGATTATCGCGGCGTCGCTGGACGCCCGGCCCGTGGTCCTCGCTACTGCTCCGGCCTCGTGTCGATCGAGCCCGGGATGCGGTTCAATCCGAGCTCGGCCGTGTATCGGTAGATGCCGGGAGGAACCGTGGAGAAGTCGAACTGGAACGTGTCGCCGGCGCCGAGCGGCTCGCTCTCGAATACGCCCGAGTCCGAGCGGATGACGTACTCGAAACGATCCTGGTCCTGGTGTCGCCACTCGATCACCGGGTTGACCGCCGGGTCGATCTCGACGATCGATGGCCGGAAGGCCCCGTTCTGGATGATGATGACGTAGACGCCTTCCGGCGGCGCCTCTGTGGTGCTCGTCGTTGTCGGAGGGCGCAGGTTGTCCGACGACGGGCCGCTGGCGCACGCTGCGGAGACCACGGCGAGCGCGAGCAGCATCACCAGCCATGTCCTGCGCAAGTTCGCCTCCTCCGGTCGCCCGGAGTCTATCCCCAAAGGTGCATCGGCCGCCTTGTGTCAGGAGCGAGGTGGAAACGGCTCACCCTGCTCGGGCTCCCAGTACGAGGTCTCCGGCCATGGGAGCGGACCTGCGGCGTCGACGGTCGTCACGGCAGCGTGGCGTGGCTTCTTGGCGTGAAAGTCGTCGAAGGCCCGGCCCGTGAGAGTGCGCCGGGCGGCCTCGACGGGATCCTGGTGCGACACGAGCACCACGTCTCCCTCGCTCGACAGGGCGTCGAACACGACGGCGGCCACGCGAAGAGCGAGCCGCCAGAGTGGCTCAGGGCTGAACGGAAGATCGTCCGGGTTCGAAATGTATGCCTCGATCTGGCCGGGTCGCAGCCTGGCCAGATCCTCCCAAGGGACCCCTGCCCACAGCGACGCGAGCTGCCATTCGGTGAGCCGCTCGTCGACGTCCACACGGAGGCCGTGGCGCCGCGCGATCGGCGCCGCCGTCTCGTCCGCCCGTTGCAGGGGGGAGCTGACCACACGGGCAACGGGCCGCGCCGCGAGCCAATCGGCGGCCTGCTCTGCCTGCGAGCGGCCGAGCTCGCTCAGCCCGAACCCCTCGAGCGAGGCGTACACGACGTGGGTCGGATTGTCGACCTCCCCGTGCCGGACGAGGTGGATGCGTTGCTGACCGGTCACGAGGGCGGGGAGCGTAGCAGTGGCCCCCGATGCCGGACGGCGGGGCCGGCTGGGGCGCACGAGCCGTTCGGCCCTACACGACGAGCAGGCATGCCTGTAGGCCGTGATCAGAACGGCGCGCGTCGCGCGCCTTCGGGCCTTCGAAGGGGAGGTACCCATGAGATCCAACAGAGGATGGGGCATCACGCTGCTCTTCCTCGCATTCGTACTGCTCGCCGGCGGGCTCCTCGCCCGGTTCGTGGTCTATCCGAGCCAGCTCAGGTTCCCCGCGGACGTCGACGTCACTCGGAACTACGAAGGCGCGCTCTCGGTGATGATGAACCCGGCAGCCGTTGCCACCGGCGACCTGGCGAACCTCTTCATGCGCGACGTGCCCGTGACGTTGAGCCGGACGGTCGAGACGCTCGAGGTCGGAGGCGACGACGGGGCGATCGTCCAGGAGACGGCGGCGATGAGCGGCCCGGCGGGCGTCATCATGGCGACCGTGGACGTGTACTCCATCGATCGTTCCTCCATGGAGGCGATCACCAACTTCAGCGACGACGCGCGGGTCATCGATCGTGATGGCCTTGTGATCGGCTGGCCAATCGGGACCGACAAGCAGGACTACGTCGGGTGGAACGGCGACACGCTCGAGCCGGTCGCCCTGGCGTACGCCGGCGAAGAGGCCCGCGGTGGCATCGACACGTATCGCTTCGAGGCGACCAGCGACCCGGGGCTCATCGTCGATCCCGAGATCCTCGGGACCCTGCCTGTGACGCTTCCCAAGGCCCTCCTCGCCGACGTGGCGGCAACAATCGGGCTCAGCGACGAGCAAGCAGCGCAGTTGGCGCAGCTTCTCCAGGTGCTCCCCGATGACGTGCCGATCGCCTACACGTATGCCTTCGAGAAGTCGTACTGGGTGGAGCCGGCGACCGGTGTGCTCGTCGACGTCGATGTCTCGGAGACCAGGGCTGCTGCCATCCAAGTGCCGGACGGGACCATCGTGCCCCTGACCGAGATCCAGCAGCTCGACTACACGAGCACGGCGACCTCGGTGCAGGAAGCCATCGATGACGCCAACGGCGCCATGTTCGGGATCCGCCTCCTCGGACAGCTCATCCCCGGCGTGGCGATCTTGCTCGGCGTCGTGGTCGCCTGGTTCGGCTTCCGCCTGTTCAGGCGTCCGGAAGAGGTCGCCTTCGACGTGCCGGCCCGGGAGAGGGAATCCCTCTCCGTCTGACCGGTTCGGTGGGCGCCGGCGGCCGCGTCGCCGGCGCCCCACGTTCACGATCTCGGCAGCGTGACGAATCTTGTCGCGCCAGCGCGGTACCGTGTCAGCGTGGACCGGTTCGTCGAGCGGTTCCTGCATGTCGACATGGACGCCTTCTACGTGGAGGTCGAGCGCCTCTACGATCTGTCGTTGCGCCATGTGCCAGTCGTCGTCGGTGGCCTCGGCGCCAGGGGAGTCGTCGCCGCGGCGAGCTACGAGGCTCGCACCTATGGCATCCACTCCGCGATGCCGATGGCCGAGGCGCGCAGGCGCCACCCGGGAGCCCGCTTCGTGCCTCCAAGCCATCGGCGCTACGGGGAGATGTCGGACAGGGTCTTCGCCATCCTGCGGTCCTTCACGCCGCTCGTTGAAGGGCTCTCGGTCGACGAGGCGTTTCTCGACGTGGCCGGGCTCCGCCTCCACTTCGGCAGCCCTGAGGAGGTCGGTCAGGCGATCAGGGCCCGCCTCCGCGGTGACCTCGGCATGCCCGCATCGGTCGGGATCGCAACCACGAAGTTCCTGGCCAAGCTCGGGAGTGAGGACGCCAAGCCGGACGGACTGGTGCTCGTGCCGACAGGGACGGAGCTCGACTACCTCCACCCGCTCTCCGTTCGTCGCCTGTGGGGGGTCGGCGAAGCGACCCACGCCGCGCTCGAGGGCCTTGCGATCGAGACGATCGGCGACCTGGCGGCGGTGCCGCTGCGGCTCCTCGAGGAGCGTCTCGGCAGGGCTCTGTCGCTGCACCTGTCGGCCCTCGCAGCGGGGCGCGACGACCGCGAGATCGTCGTGGGAGCGGCTTCCAGGTCTGTCTCGGTCGAGGAGACCTACGAGCACGACCTCGTCGATCGTGAGACGATCGAACGGGAGCTCCTGTCACTCTGCGGCCGGCTCTCAGGTCGGCTGCAGCGATCCGGGCATGCCGGTCGGACCGTGACGCTCAAGGTTCGGTTCGGCGACTTCACGACGGTGAGCCGATCCGTCACGGCTTCTGCCGCGATCGAGCACACGCCGGCACTGTGGGACGCCGCCCGGGCCCTGCTCGGGCGCGCCCGCCCCGCCGGGAGGGGTGTGCGTCTCCTCGGCATCGGAGTCTCCGGGCTGGAGGCCGGTGGCTCGCCACGCCAGCTCAGCCTCGAGAGCCCGCCGCGGGAGGCGGCCGCCGTCGCCGCCGAGGAGGTGCGGGCGCGTTTTGGCGACGAGGCCGTTGTCCCGGCGCGCCTCGCCCAGGCGCCTCGCCGACCGGCATCGCGCGAAGATGCCAGGGAGTGATTCGGCGTGGCGCCGGTATACTCCGCGGGCAAGGTTCGTCATCGGAAGGCCAGCAAATGCCGCTGAACGAGCGAGAGCAGCGCATCCTCGAAGAGATCGAGCGTCAGTTCTACGAGGAGGATCCGAAGCTCGCCCAAACTGTGGCCAGGACGACGCTCGAGTCGGTCGGTCGCAAGTGGCAGCGACTCGCCATCGTCGGCCTCGTCGTCGGCTTCGTGGTGATGCTTGCGTTCCTCACCGTGTCGACCGTCGCCGCGCTGGCCGGCTTCGTCATCATGGTCGCCTCGGTCGGATGGCTGACGATGAACGTGCGCAGAAAGCGCAGCGACACTCCAGCACCCCTCAACGCGTGGGTCACGCGGGCCAGGCAGAGGTGGCGGCGCGACGGCTAGAGTGGCCGCCCACTGCGACCCGACCGGTCGCTCACGAAGGGTGGGAAGTGCGGTACATCGAGCCTCACCGTGCTTCTGTGAAGGGACCTGGGCTTGACACATTGGGAGGAGTGTTGGAAGAGTTCACTGCGCAGCAGGCATCGCAACTGACCTCATGCACTGCGCATCAGCTCCGGTACTGGGACAAGGTGAGGCTGGTTCAACCATCGATCCAGTCGACGGGGGGGCGTCCCGGGAGAAGACGCCTCTACTCGTTTCGTGACCTCGTCGCACTGCGCGTCGTGAAGAGCCTCCTCGACAACGGGATGTCAGTGCAGCGTGTCAGGAGGGCGTGGGATTACCTGCGCCGGACGGCCGACATGGACAGCCACCTCGCCGAAGTACGTCTCATCACGGACGGCAAGACGATCTTCCGGATCGCAGCCAACGAGGAGGAGTTCCTCGACGCGCTGCGACAGGGCCAGCTCGCCTTCTTCGTGGCGATCAACGAGATCGCCAAAAGCGTGGAGGATGACGTCAGCCGGTTCGAGCTCGACAGGGAGCGCTTCCTCGAGATGCTCCGCCGCGTCGAGGACGATGTCAGCACCGAGCGCGAAGAGACCGGCTGAGCGTCTGCCCGCTCAGGCTCCGCCATTCCCGTTGCGGTAGCCGTTCCCGTTCGTGCCGTTGCGGAGACGCTTGATCCAAGCCGGGAGCACCGTCCCCGGGCTGTACATGGCCCGCAGCCGCCGCGGCGTCGAGTAGCGGGTGCGCAGGACGTCGGAAGTTCTCGCCAGCGACTGGGTCGCCGTCTCGACGTGGCCAGAGTTGAGCCCACCCGACCTCCCGTACACGGCCCTGCAGTACACGGTCGCCAGCGGGACCATCACCGGGTCGACCGTGGCGGCCACCTCGTTGGGCGTCGACGTCGGGTTGGGCGCCTCGCCGAGGTCGCTCAGTCGATCGACGATGTCCTCCCAGGCCGCGCCGATGTCGCCGCTGCGGAGACGCTCGAGACGCCGGCGCCGTATCCACCACTTGATGGCCGGGAGGGTTCCGAACCCAAGCAGAATCACTCCGAGGACGGTCGCCGCCTCGTTCCACCACGCCGGGAGGCGCAACCCGCTGCCGGGCGCGGCGTCGCCCGACCCGAGGAAGTCGGGGAACTCGTCCTCGGCGAGCTCAGGGAATCGGTTCGGGAGACCGCCGGCAGGCGTGATGTCGGGGTCGGGGACGTCGAGGTAGTCGCGGAGGTCGAACCCGAGCCTGTCCTCGACCACCTCGAACGTCTGCGGCGTATCGGCGGCGCCGCGCGGAGTCGGGTCGAACCGCACCCAGCCCTGGGTCGGCATCCACAGCTCGACCCAGGCGTGGGCGTTGCGGTCGCGCACGACGACGGTGTCTATCGAGCCGGGGATCAGGTCGCCCGGCGTGAAGCCGAGCACCACGCGACTCGGGATGTCGAGCGTGCGCGCCATGACAGCCATGGCGGTTGCGAAGTTCTCGCAGTACCCGGCGTGGAAGTTCGGGCTCTCCTCGTCGAGCAGCCAGGCAGCGAGGTCGGTGGCGCCGTGCCCCGGGGCGATGTCCGTCGTGTAGCGGAACGCTCGCGAGTGGAACCACGCCTCGAGAGCGAGCCCCCGCTCGAAGTCGGTGCGCAGGTTCCTCGTCTGTTCACGAGCCAGGCCCTCGATGTCCGGGTCGATGTCCTCCGGAACCGCCAAGTAGCGGTCGGCGTTCGGCGGCAGCTCACGGAGGGCTGGAGGCTCGCGCAATGCAGGGACTGGCTCGTCGGCGTCGGCGGCCAGCTGGAACGTGGGCGAGAGCGCACCGCTCTCGAGCGCCGCGAGCACGCCCAGGTCCGGGTCGGGCACCGCAGACTCCACCGTGTACTGGAAGCCACGGAAGGTGGTTCCGCCGTCGAAGATGATCGAGGCGTCGGCCGGCCGGGCCCGGAGGCGCTCGACGATCCTGTCGTCGGTCGTGAGGCTGCGCGGCGCGTACGCCGACGGCAGCCACTCCTGGAGCAGCCGGTCGATCGTCACGTCCGCCGTCACCGAGAGTGTCGGTCCCGAGAACGCCTGCCCCTCCGCCTCGTACGACTCGACGTCCACGAGCAGCGGCGCAGCCTCACGCTCCACGTTGGCGAAGAACTGGCCGCCGTTGTACGTCTCCATCGACGTGAGCCTGAAATAGAGCTGGTCCGGTGGGACGTCGCCATTGATCGTGGCCACGAACACGGGGGTGTCGGACGGGGTGATGAGGCTCTGATGAATGCCGATGAAGGCGTTGTATGACACGCCCCCGAAGATGTCTCCGGCGATGCCGGTGCTGGTGCGCCACGTCATGACGCCGTCCCGGGGGACGCTGTCCTGGAACATGCCGACGGCTCCGACTGAACCGACAACGGTCAGCGCCATGAGGGCGGTCGCGGAAGGCGCCAACCGGTTGCGCCGCGACGGGTACTCGCCCCTGCGTGCCATCCGCCCGGCCGTGAGGTCCCGCTCGTCGGCGTTGACGGAGAAGATCGCCGCGGCGACGACCGCAACGAAGATCGTGATGCGGATGATCCCGGAGGGGGCACGATCCATCGTGGCGAACTGCAGCGACAGCACGAGCGGAGGGATGACCCCGACGTAGGGGTGGCCCGTCGTGAGGCCCCACGCCATCAGAGCGCCGACGATCCAGAAAACGGCGGTGACGATCACCACGATCCCGGTGAGCGGCACCACCGGCTCGATGCCGTTGCGGATCAACTGGAAGGCGAACTGGAGCTGGTCGCCGAGCGCCACGAAGCTGGCCCTGGTGGGGAACAGCAGCACCGTGGTCTCGGGGGCGGCGATCCTCATGAGGGCGATCAGCAGTGCAGCCAGATTGATCACGGCGATCCACGCCAGGCGGAGGCGGTAGGTGACAGCGGTCCAGGTGATGATGATCCCGAGCGCAACCGCCGAGACGACGATGAACTGCCACGCCGGACCCGTCGTGGTGGGTTGCAGCAACCCGTTGAGGAGGTAGAAGGCGAACGCGAGAGCGGTGAAGGCCGCTAGCCAGCTGTAGCGGTAGACCATGATCTCTCCATCGCCTCTCTCCACGCCGGCGCCCACCGGGAGCCCGGCGCCGTGAGCACCGTGATGACGCCTGCCCGCTGGAACTGAAGTATCGCCTCGTTCTGCCGCTGTGCAACCGCCATGACGATCGTGCGCAAGAAGTCGCGGCCGAGCAGCCGGTAGACGGCGAGCTCCGCATCGTCGGGGGCTCCGCTCACCATCACGAGCGCTCCGCCGCTGAGACCGGTGCGGCGCATCCTGGCCACCATCGTCCGGAGGTCGATGGCCTGCGTCGTCTGGACGACGGCCAGCTCCTCCATCGCCATCCCGTACGCCTCGGTTGACGCGACGTTGGTGGCTCCGGTCGATCCCGTCCACAGGGTGGGGGAGAACCCGTTCTGGTAGAGGTGCCTGACGGCGGATGCCGCTCCGCGCACGGCGTGCTCGAATGCATCGGCGGTCGGGTAGCTCGAGGTTCGGGGGTCGAGCAGCACCAGTGCCCTGCTCTGCCATGGCATCTCGAGCTGTCGGATCATCAGCTCGTCTCGTTTGGCCGAGGACGGCCAGTGGACCCTGCGCAGGTCGTCTCCTCGCTGGTACTCGCGCAGCGTGAAGAAGTCCTCACCGCCCATCTGCGAGAAGTTCGCTCGCGACGTGCTCATGTTCGGATCCTGACCCCGCACGAGAGGTAGCCCGTCGAGGTTCTCGACGGCGGGGTACACGACGAGTCGGTCGGTCCTGCCAGAGGGGCCTCCCGACTCGGTGAGCCCGAGCGGGTCCCCTACCCGTACGTTGGCCGGTCCGACCTTGTACACGCCGCGAGGGCGGCACAGCACCTCGTACCTGGCGATCATCGGGACGTTCGCCTCGACTCGTCCCGCGACGAAGTTGGCGGCGCCGAGGCCGTGCACGACGTCCTCGACCTGGGCCTCGTGCAGCGACCGGTTCGAGGCAATGGTGATCTCGACGACGGCCCTGTCGCCGTCGTGGAGCTGGGTGGGCGTGATGCGCCTCGCGGTGTGCACCCGTGGGGCCCGCCTCCTCACGTACCAAGTGCCCAGCGCCACCGCCAGGAGGAGAAACGCCGCGACGGCGAAGAGGAGCTCCTCGCCGAAGGCGACCCACAGTGTTCCGAGCGCAAGTGCGGCGCCGAGTGCCGCCCAACCTCGGATGGTCGGCACGTCAGCCGGCGACTTTCGTGCCGGGCACCGCGACACCCTGCCCGATGCCCTCGACGATGTCCGCCATCGTGACGCCTCGCATCTGCGCCTCCGGCCTCAGGATGAGCCGGTGGTTGAGGACGGGGTGGAGGATCTCCTTGACATCGTCGGGGGAGACGTAGTCGCGGTTGCGCGTGGCTGCCAGCGTCCTCGTTCCGCGCTGGAGGTAGAGCGTCGCCCTAGGCGACGCTCCGAGCAGTAGGTCGGGATCGTGCCTCGAGCTCTCAGCGAGGTCGACGAGGTAGCCTTTGATGACGTCTGCGACGTGGACCCTGCGGGCGATCTCGACCATCTGCACGACGTCGTTGGCGTCGATGACGGGCTCCAGGTCGTCGAACGTCGAGTGCATGCCGTGCGTGTCGAGCATCTCGAGCTCCTTGTCGCGCGACGGGTATCCCATCGTGATGCGCATCATGAAGCGATCGAGCTGTGCCTCAGGCAGCGGGTAGGTGCCCTCGTGTTCGATCGGGTTCTGGGTTGCGACGACGATGAAGGGCGGGCCGAGGGGCCGGGTCACGGCGTCGACGGTCACCTGGCGCTCTTCCATGGCCTCGAGGAGGGCTGCCTGGGTCTTGGGGCTTGCCCGGTTGATCTCGTCTCCGAGTACCACGTTGGCGAACACCGGGCCGGGGCGGAACACGAAGTTCGAGGTGTCGCGGTCCCACACCGACACGCCCGTCACGTCGGACGGCAGCAGGTCTGGTGTGAATTGGATCCGCTGAAAGCTGCAGTCGATCGACCGGGCGAGCGACTTGGCGAGCAGGGTCTTGCCGACCCCGGGGACGTCTTCGATGAGGGCGTGGCCGCCGGAGAGCATGCAGATCATGAGCAGCTGGATGGACTCCCGCTTGCCCTGGATGACCTTCTCGATGTTGTCCGTGATCGCGTCGAATTTCCGCGCGAACCACTGAAGGTCATCGGTCGTGACCGTCACGTCTGCTCCTTCCTCCGGCAGCCCGAGCAGGTTATCAGCGGGTGGAGGCAACTCCCATCCCGCCCCGGGTCGAGAACGTCGACAGGTTACGATTCGTTCCGATGTATGACGCCCGCGCACTCTCGGCAGTCGCTAAGCACCCTTCGTTGTGGCTGGAGGCGATGCGAGCGCTTCTCGCGGTCGCTCCGGACGGCTGGTGGAGGCGCCGGCGGCGTTTTGGCCCAGAGCCCGGCTACCTGGCGTGGCGCCTCCTGACCGCCTACGCGTCGTCGACGGCTGCGATCGATCCCGACGACGTCGTGACCTATCTCCGTTGGCGTCGCAGGCAACGGGCATGAACGACTGGGAGCACGCCATGGTCGACTCGCTCCGCTCGGACCTCCTCTCGATCGAAGGAATCGCCAGTGCCGAGCTCGACGGCGACGATGAGTCGCCTGCAGGAGTCAAGGTTCGGCTGACGGCCGGCGCCGACGCACAGGTCGTCGGCCGTGAGGTTCGCCGCGTGCTGGCCAGGCACGGCATGACATCTCAGATGCCGGCGGCCGACGAGTTCGCCGCCGGGCCGCCGCCGCCGCCGGGTGCTCCGGTGCTGCTGCTACCCAGCGTGCAGACGACGACGTCGGATCGCGAGGGCGTCACCGTCGATCTGCGCTCCGAAGGCGTCGCCGTCGACCGCCCCGATGACGACGAGTCGGAGCACGATGGAGCGGAGTCCGGGCTTGCGAGCATCGCCGTCGAGGAGGGACGCAACGGCGTGACGGTGCGCGTGAACGGCAACGGCAGGATCGCCAGCCGTCGCGCTCGTGCCAGTGGCACCGGTCTCGACGAGGCGATCGTCTCTGCGGTGGGTGAGATCCTCGTCGAGTCGAGCACTCCGCCGCTGCTCGTCAAGGCGCTCAGCGAGACGATCGAAGGGACGCAGATCGTCACCGTGCTCGTCGAGGTCGGCGACGGGGCTCGTCGAGCCGGGTCTGCGGTCCTCGAGGGGGGACGTGCATACGCGGTCGCCAGGGCGGTGTGGGTGGCGCTCAGCGAGCGGGTCTGACCCGGCCCGGCATCTCCATCGGCTCGCCCATCGGCGGGATCAACTCGATCACGATGTCGGCGCCTTCGTCTTCCTCTTCCTCGGGGAGCGGGACATCCACGGCATGCGCCTCGACGACGATGTCGCCGACGAGCCCTAGATGCACGGAGGCTTTGGCGAGCACGTCACGCACGATCGTCCTGAGCTGCTCCGGCGGGTGGTCGCTGAGAGCGTCGACGTCGTCCTCGTTCGTGGACATGATCACCACGTCGCGCGACCGCAGGTCCCAAAGCATCACTTCCTGGGTCACCTTGTCGGCCGACAGGATCGCGAGGTCCGGGACGACGACGCCGTCGGCCTCGCCTGCCTCGATGATCCCGATGAGGGCGCGAAACCCGTGCCTGCCGAGGGCGTGGCCGGGCGTGCGCACGTCCTGGCATATCGCCACGAGCTGATGGCCTGCTTCGGCTACCCAGCGGCGCACCTTCTCAGCCTGGGCGAACGCAGGCTCCACCTCGGAAGGTCCCGAGGCGTCCCGGACGTATCCGACTACACGCACGAAGCTGCTCCCGTCGTTCTTCGGGCTCCTCAAGTGTCGCATCGGCGCCGCACAGGGTCAATGACCAGGGGGAGGAGAAACAGGGAGGCTGGGCCGAGTCTGACAGCGACTTCGCCGTCCCGGCAGTGCTCAGCCGTGGCTGTACTGGGGCGGGATGAGGCGGCGTCGCTGGGGAGGTGAAGCCGGGTCGATGGTGTAGCCGCGTTGGTGGATCACGATGTGGTGGTGGTACCAGCAAGCGGTCGCCAGGTTGGTTGGGTCGTGGCCGCCTCCGGCGGCGAACGGGATGATGTGATGAGGTTGGAGCCGATAGCGGGACTGGCATCCATCAACGGTGCATCCCATGTCGCGGTCGAGGACGAAGTCACGTGTGGCGGGCGGGATGGCACGGGATCTGGCGGTCACCGAAACCGGCCTGCCGTCTTCGATGGTGATGACCCGCACGGTCCCGACGCACAGGATCTCCTCGAGTGTCGCGGGCCCTACTCGTAGTCCGGTTCCGGCGGTGGCGACGCCCGCTTCGCCGTTCGTCGGGCACGCCATCGCGGCGTCGACGAACACCGTCGCCGCAAGGCCGGCGTCGCTGCCCGCCCCGTGTGCACCGCAGGCGAGGGCGTCCTGGCAGACGGCGACGAGCGCGTCAGCCAAACGGGTCGACAGACTCTCCCGCGGAGCACCGTCGGGCGGGGCGGGGAGCTCGTCGGCGCGTTGCAGCAGAGCCTTCTCGATCGTGGTGAAGTCGACGCCGGGCAGCTCGAACCAACCGCACCCCGACATGCCGCCCAAGCCGGGTTGGAGCCGGAGATGGCGTCGGGCGGCGGCATCCTGCTCGTCGTGGCGCCGGAGGCGGCGGTGACGTGCTGCAATTCGCCACACGCCGGCAACGTCGAACGCCGTCGAGGCGTCCTCGGTCGCCCGAGAGGCCCCACTGGCGCGGAGCCGCGCCACCGCGACGGCGCGGTCGAGCGACGTCTCCCCGCGGGCCACACGATCGGACAGGTCAGGATGTTCGGCCAGGGCCCGGCTTGCTCGCGACAGATGCGCCGCGGTGTCGGGGTGCGTGTCGAGCCGGGCCGCCACCCACTCGTTCAACGACCGGGCGCCGTCCAGGTCGACTGCCCCGGCCATGTCGAGCGCGTGCAGCGTCTCGAGTTGCCGGACGCGCATCCGTCCGATCAGGCGCTCGCACTCCAGGAGGCGCTGCTCGAGTGCGTCGACGGACGGTTTGGCGGCCGCGCCGCGGCCCGCCGGGTCGCCGTGGCGGTCGTCGATGTCGACGAGTTCTTCCATCATCTCCACAACGTAACTCGCCCCTGTGACACGAAACCGAGGTCAACTGGCCATGCCAGGCGCAGACCTGCACGAGGCGTCTCCGAATGCTGCGCGCTCCAAGCCCTCGCACGAGCCGAGCACGCATGGATCGGCCCGGGTAGCCTCTGGCTCTGTACATGCGGCGGTCTCGCCGACTCCACGAGGTGAGCCCAAACCGGCGACTTCCTTCGTGGATCGACGTTGCGAGGGGCTGGAGATGTATCCGATCAGCTTCGATGTGGAGTACGGAACGGGCGAGCGGAGCCGCGGCTTGGCGGTGCTCGGGATCGTCACCTTCCTCAAGAGCCTGTTGCTCATCCCACACTTCTTCGTTCTGTTCTTCTTGACCATCGCGGCCTCCGTCGTCGGCTGGTTCGGCTACTTCGTGATCGCCTTCACCGGCGAGCTCCCCGAGGGCATGGCGCGGTACATAGCGCAGGTGTTGAGCTGGTCCAACCGGACGACCGCCTGGCTCTACTCGACAACCGACGAGTACCCGCCGTTCACCTTCGAGGCCGACTCATATCCGGCGCGAACCTCGGTGTCCGGCGGATCGGGTCCGCGCAGCCGAGGCTGGGCCGTGCTCGGCATCTTCTTCCTCAAGTTCGTGGCTGCCCTGCCACACCTGATCGTCGTCGGCGTACTCGCCTGGGCCGCCGGCATCGCCACGTGGATCGGGTACTGGATCATCGCCTTCACCGGGAAGCTGCCCGAGGGACTGCACACGTTCGTCGTCGGAGTCCAGCGATGGAACTCCCGGATCATCGGTTGGATCGCCAGCCTGACGGACGAGTATCCGCCGTTCAGCCTCGAGTAGCGCTCGGAGACGGCTCAGCCGACAAAGGCGTGGTAGACGGTCCAGTCGGTATCGTGCTGTGACATGAGGTCGATGCGGTGCGTCGTCACGGCCCGCTCGACGTCGCTGCGGAACCCGTCGATCCACTCGTCGCTCGTCGTATAGAGGACCAGCTCGCGCATCGAGGCTGCGGTGACCACTCCGGCGAGGATCGCCCGCTCGCCGGCTCGCTCCACGATCAGGTCTTCGGCGACCGCCAGCTCGTCCATCTCGCCCGAGGTCGGCAGCCCGCGTTCGTCGGGGTCGTTGAGCCGGAACGCCAGGCCGACCTGGATCGGGTAGTCGGAGCGGTCGACGGCCTTGGCGAGAGCCGTGTTGAACCGGGCGAAGATCTCGCCTCCGTCTTCCGAGGTCCCGCGATACACCTGCCAGGCGGGCGCATCCGAAGCCGAGGCGACGGTCACCTTACGACGGAACATGGTCGGCAACGCTAGCAACGCGACCGTGGATGTCAGATCTCGGCGGCGAACAGGTCGATCGTGGCTCGGAGCTGCGGCTCGCGTTCGTAGTTGCTGTGCGAGTCGTATGGGAAGAGCGGAGCGGCGGCTTCGTTGACCCGGATGTCGGCGTCCGGGTCGGCGGGATCGAGCACGCCGCCGGGCTCAACGAAGACCTGCTGCCCGATGTAGTCCGTCGAGCGCCACAGGCTGCGCCAGGCACGCTGCTGGGTGGTGCGCAGCACGGCGAGCTGGTCGCGGAGCTCCTGGAACGTGCCCTTGGCGCCGAAATGCCAGGCGAAGAACCGCCCGTACAAGCGGCTCAAGGGAGATCCGTACGTCACGAGGCCAACCCGGCCGAGCGGGTGGACGTCGAGCGGCTGCTGTTGCTGCGACGGGTCGACGGTGGCGTCCGGCCCGGCCGCTTGTTGGCTCATGACCATGTCCCGGTAGCTGTCGTACTTGGCGCCGTCGATGGCGATCTCGAGGGTCTCGGTCTCCGCCCCGATCTGTGCCAACGCCGCGAAGGCGATGACGGTCCCCTGCGAGTGGGCGGCGACGATCACCTTCTTGTCGTCCGCGAGGTGCGCACGGATGCGGTCGCGGAACTCGGGAACGGCCCGCTCGGCGTAGCACGGCGCCGCCAAGGGGTGGAATCGTCTCGGCCAGAAGCTGAGGACGTCCCAGACCTTGCCGAGCTGGCGGCGCTTGTCGCGTGAGCGGGCGTTGGCGCGGATGAGCTGGACCCCCGGGAAGACGTACAGGACGACGACGGTCGCCGACACCGAGTGGAGGAAGCGCAAGCCGTCGATACCGAAGAGCGGAGCGGCGAAGGCTCCGTCGGCGCCGGCCCCGAGCGCGAAGTCGCCGGTCCACCACTGCACCCCCGTCATCACCGCCATGACGGCGACCAGGATCGTGAGTGACTTGTCGGCGCCGCCGAGCAGCGTCGCCGTGATGCGGGCGCCCGCTACCGAGCCGACCCAGTCACGCTCCCTGTCCGTCAGCTCGCCGTCGCTCCGCTGTGGGAAATAGTCGGTCCGGACGGCGTCCCTCGGTCTCGGGGTCCGCAGGTACGACACCACCGAGTAGCCGACGGCGGCGGCGACGGACACCGCCAGGATGTCGATGAGCACGATGTCGAACCCGTTGTCGTTCACCCAGTCCGCCCCGACGAGGGCTCGGCCGACGAGGTGGGCGATGGCGACGAAACCGGCGCCCGCAACGATGATCGCAAGTGCTGCCGACACCCCCGGCAGGAGCCAGAGCATCCCTTCCGAGTCGGGTTGCTCGCCGCGTATCCGGCGCCTGACGAGTACGGCGAGCATGGCGATCGCGACCACGTACAGCACGCCGGAAAGCGCCCTGACGGCATCGAGGAACGCGAATCTCCCGGCCGAGGAGGACTCCATCGACTGGGTGACCGCCCAGGCGACGGCGCATCCCGCCGCGGCGAGCCCGACGTGCGACAGCGTCCAGCCGATGCGCTTGCCAGTCTCCTGCTCCGATCCGGGATCGCCGGCCGCGGCGGGCTCACGGAAGCGCTCGGGGCCGCTCAACAACCACACGAACCCGACGACGACGGCGGCGATGGCGGCGACGCCGAGCCAGGCATTGGCCGGTGGAGACTGCCACCCGACTCGGGCGATGGCGTGCCCGGCGCCGGCTCCGAGGAGCAGGAGCGTGAGGCCGAGGTGCCACCGGAACAGGCGTCGGTGCTCCTCCCACTTGTACCAGAAGCCCTGGTTCTCGAGGGGGGTGTTGCGACGAAGCCTGCTCGTGTCGCGGCGTCGCCCGTCGGCGACGCCGATGCGGCGACGGCTGCCGTCCGTCTCGAAGCCCTCGAGCTGGTCTTGTGTCCTGAGGATGAAGGTGAAGAGCCCGAGGATGAGCGCCGCGGCGATGCCGGTCCCGACTGCGACATGCCACACGGGATTCCCGCCGAACCAGGAGATGGGCGCCATGTACCAGCGGTCGGCGCACTCGGGGGTCGATGCGCAGCCGAAGACGACGATCTCCGTCGCCAGCGTCACCAGCCACACGACGTAGACCGCCGTCATGGCGAGCCCTGCGCCCACGACGAGCAACCGGCCGTACCAGACGCTCGACCGGGTCGGCTCGTCGGTGCGCGATCGCTCGACTTCGCTCGGGCGGAACATCCAACCGGACACGTTGAGCAACGTGAACGGCAGGAGGATCCACCACACGGACGAGGTCCATGTCCCGGAGGTCAGCTTGCCCCACTCGTATGCCTCGACCTGTCTCCCGTGGGCTGGGGGAACGTTGGGTGCAAAGAAGCCTGCGATGCGGTCGCCGGCCGTCTGGGTGACCGGGCCACCGAGGATCTCCCGCGCGGTGGCGCCACCGACACCTCGGATCTCGAGCTGCACGATCTCGCTCACGCACCACTCCTTCTCGCGGCGTTGCCCGTAAATCTACGAAGCGGAGGGAGCCCGTGACGACTTTGATACACCGGC
>Ga0214472_10003274_pt1 | contig 17170 bp, 10 predicted proteins | sample RVTome_6_FD_207662 | JGI IMG/M metagenome (GOLD analysis project Ga0214472, IMG submission 207662) | Soil microbial communities from uranium-contaminated site in the Upper Colorado River Basin, Wyoming, United States - RVT140D175 | ecosystem: Environmental > Terrestrial > Soil > Contaminated >... | reverse complement strand
GCCCCGGCGTTCAGGCCGGGGAGGAAAGAAAGGTTGCCCCGCAGGGGCAACAATCCTGACTCAGTCAAGTTATGTCGTAGGCTAACTTTGTAAAAGTTGTTGACTGCCAACGACACCCGAGTATAATGCCCCCATTGGCACTGGCCGCCTCCGGGTGTGTGCTAGGGCCGACAGATACCCAATTTTTTGGGACGGGCTGGAGGCCAGCCCTGGGTCTGAAGCCGAGGCCGTCCTCGGTGGACACCCTAAATCGTCTCTCTTTGGAGAGACACCGGGGGACGCGAGTCCCCGGAATCCCTGTCCTTTAGGGCGGGGAGGAGGTCAATGACCCTAACCAGGCTGTGGCGTGACTTGGAACGATATGTCTAGAATCAACAGCCACGATCATGCGATCCCATCGATCAGCCAACAGGTGGAATGCAACTGGGTCGTCACGATCGATAGTGCGCGCAAAATGCCATTTTATGGATTCTGTTATGAACGTGCATGACCTTTATGAACAGAGCATTAAATCTTTGCCTGCGTCCGATCGGTTACGACTGGCGGTGCTGATTCTGAACGATATCCCGCCCCAGTCGGTAGTCGACGACAGCGAGAGCTGGTCGGAAGAGGACCTCCGGGACTTCGCGCAAGCGAGCTGGCAGCACATCGATCAGCGCCTCGAGGATGAGGAAAATGCCTGATGCCGGCGATGTGGTCACAGTCGATTTTGTTGGCGCGACGGGGACCAAGCGACGTCCTGCCGTCGTGGTGTCCAGCAGCCTGTATCACCAGCATCGCCCGGATCTGGTATTGGGTGTGTTGACCAGCCAAGTCTCGAGGGCCACGACGCCATTGGACTATGTTCTTGCCGACTGGGCCGATGCGGGCTTGCGTCAACCCTCAGCGTTTCGAGCCTACTTTGGGATGGCGACTCCGGCGGCCGTGCGGGTGATTGGGCATCTTTCAGCACGTGACTGGGAAGGTGTTCAGGCCTGTCTGATGCGTGCGTTCAGCTTTCGAGCTTCCCCTGAGCCCTAAGCGGTTCTTTGTGAATGTGATCTGCCTCAATCATACACTCCGGTGGTCAGAAATCCCGATGCGATTGGATGACTGCATGTGACGACAACTCAGTATATTTCAATAGGGTACTGTCATCTGACTTTTTCCACCATACGGGAAGGACAGGACAAAATACCGTGAGAGTTTCACTATGCCGGACGCCATGATAATTCCTGCACCAGGCCAGATTGCTCGGGTGCGACAACGGCTCTACCTGGTCGAGCAAACCGTTCCCCCTGTCAGGCCCCGCGATAGCACTCTGGTCAAGCTGTCGTGTGTCGATGACGATGCACAAGGCCAACCGCTAGAAGTCCTCTGGGAGCGGGAACTCGATCCGGAAATTCTCACGGGTGGGGCGTGGGACGCCATTGCCACACGCGGCTTCGATCCGGCGCGAGTGTTCTCGGCCTACCTGAATACTCTGCGCTGGAATTGCGTCACGGCCACCGACCCCCGGTTGTTTCAATCGCCCTTTCGGGCGGGTATTCGCCTGGATGCCTATCAGCTCGAGCCGCTCCGCAAGGCGTTGTCACTGCCGCGTGTCAATCTGTTCATCGCCGATGATGTCGGCCTCGGCAAAACTATTGAGGCAGGGCTGATTGCCCGCGAATTGTTACTTCGCAAAAAGGTCCGGGACATCATCGTCTCTTGTCCGCCGTCGATGCTGCTGCAATGGCACGAGGAACTCGAAGCCCGTTTTGGTCTCACCTTCGAAATCCTGGACAAGGACTACATGAAACGGGTGCGCCGAGAACGCGGCTTTGGGGTCAACCCGTGGAGCACGCATTCGCGGTTTCTGATCTCACACCGCCTGCTCATTGATGAAGCGTACGTCGGCCCGCTGCGCGATTGGCTCGGCACATTCCGCAGCGGCACGTTGTTCATTCTGGATGAGGCGCACCACGCCGCCCCAGCCAGCGGCCAGAAATACGCCATCGACTCGCAGATTACCCGGGCCATTCGCGACTTGGCGCCACGCTTCGAGCACCGGTTGTTTCTTTCCGCCACGCCGCACAACGGCCACTCCAATAGCTTTTCAGCCTTGCTGGAACTTCTGGACCCGCAGCGCTTTTGTCGTGGCGTTCCGGTTACGGCCAGGCATCGCAACGAGGTCATCGTGCGCCGGCTGAAGGAGGATATCCGGGAGATCCAGGGCGGGTTTCCGAAACGCACGGTGCGGCAAATCGACATCGACGGACTGCCAGAGGATGCCCCTGAACTCAAACTCTCGGCCCTGCTGGATCAGTATCGTGAGTGGCGCGAAGCGCGCCTGAAGAACGAAACCCGGCGTCAGCAGGCGGCGGCGGGACTCTTGATTACGGGGTTGCAACAGCGACTTTTGTCCTCGGTGGAGGCCTTTGCCCGGACCCTGCGGGTGCATCGCAGGACGGTCAACCGGCAATGGCAGGAAGCCCAGGCTGACCGGGACGAGACGATCCTACGCCCCGGCCTTCTTGATTTGCTGACCCGTTCGGTGGATAGTGACGATGACCGGGCAAATCTCTCCGAGGAGGATCTGCAAGCCGAAGAGGATGCACAGTTCGAACAGGCTTCCGCCGCCACGCTCGGACCGATCTCAGACCTCTCCGCCAGGGAGCTGTTCGCCCGCGAACAGCAGCTCCTCGATGACATGACGGAGATTGCCGAAGCCTCCTGCGCCATGCCCGACGCTCGCGTGAAAAAGCTCATCGAGTGGATGAGGCAACACATGTGCCCTGAGCTGGGCAAACCCGGCGCGCTGTGGCATGAGACGAGGGTGCTGATTTTCACCGAATACGACGACACCAAGCGTTATCTCAAACAACAGCTCGATGCGGCTCTGGCAAGCAGTGACCGTGCCGAGCAGCGTATCGAGATCTTCCATGGCCCCACCCCACTGGCCAAGCGCGAAGAAATCAAGCAGGCCTTCAATGCCTCGCCGCGTACACATCCAGTTCGCATTCTGATTGCCACTGACGCCGCCCGTGAAGGCCTCAACCTGCAAGCGCACTGCTGGAACCTGTTTCATTTTGATGTGCCGTGGAATCCAAGCCGTCTGGAGCAGCGCAATGGCCGTATTGACCGCAAGCTGCAACCGCAACCCGAAGTCTTCTGCCATTACTTTGTGTATCAGCAACGACCGGAAGACCGCATTCTGCAAGTCCTGGTGCGCAAAACCGAGACGGTCAAAAAGGAACTTGGCAGCCTCTCACAAGTCATCGATGCACAGCTGGCAAAAACCCTGAGCCAGGGCATCCGCCGCAAGGCGCTCGATCGGTTGGCAGGCGAGATTGAAACGGCTGATCTGGATGCCGACCGCCGGCGCACCGTGGAGGAAGAACTCGAAGCTGTCCGTGAGCGGCAGACGCTGTTACGTGGGCAGATCGACCGGCTGCGGACGCAGCTCGAGACGTCCCAAAAGAGCATTGGGCTGGACCAGGATCAGTTCCGCTCTGCCATCTCGTGTGCACTCGAATTCGTGCGGGCCGAGCCCTTAACGCCAACAAGGTCAGACGGTGACCGTCTCGGACCCCCCAGGTTCCAGTTCCCTGCTGTGGATGAGCGGCAAGGGGCCGACCCGTCATGGGCCGATACGATGGACACGCTCCGACCCTCACGCAAACGCGACCAGAAGCTCTGGGAGTGGCGTCGTACCTCACCCATTCGGCCCATCGTATTCGAAGACGCCGGCACCATGGACGATAGCGTGGTGCATTTGCATCTCGAACATCGCGTGGTACAGCGCCTCCTGGGCCGGTTCACCGCTCAGGGCTTTGTGCACCACGATCTGTCACGGGCCTGTCTGACGCACACATCGGACGCGATTCCACGGGTGGTTTTGCTCGGTCGCCTGAGCCTCTATGGCCCAGGCGCAGCACGATTGCACGAAGAACTGATTCCGGTCACGGCGCGCTGGACCGATCCGCAGATTCGCCAGAGCGCCTTATCGCCCTATGCCCGCGAGGCTGAAGCCAGGACTTTGACGCTCCTGGAAACCGCCCTGGGCGCGTCGCACGGCCGTCCGATCACCGACACCGTGATGCAGCAGTTGCAACACAGCGCCTCGCAGGACATCCAGGCGTTGCTGCCTCACTTGCAAGCGCGTGGCGAAGATTACGCCCGCGATGCCGAGCAGAAACTCACGCAACGGGGCGATGCCGAAGCAAAGGCCATGCGAGAAATCCTCGACACGCAGAAGCGGCACATTACCGCCACGGTTGCTAAGCACGACAGGATGGATAGCCGCCAGCTCTCTCTTGACTTTGGGGACAACGAGGACGAACGCCGTCAGCTCGAAGCCAACAAGCGCTACTGGAGCCAGCGGCTCGTCTCGTTGGAGGGCGAATTGCAGACGGAACCTGAGCGTATCCGCGAGATCTACGAGGTGAAAGCCACACGCATTGAACCCGTGGGGTTGGTGTATCTCTGGCCAGTAACAGGATAGCAGGGAGTTGCCAGTTGCCAGTTGCCAGTTGCCAGTTGCCAGTTGCCAGTTGCCAGTTGTCAGTTGCCAGTTGCCAGTTGTCAGTTGCCAGTTGCTAGAGGAACGAATGGTAAAGCGTGATTATCGAGAGTTGGTTGTGTGGCAGAAGGCCATGGAAATGGTCACGGAAGTATATCGTGACACGCAAAAGTTCCCTCGGGAGGAAGCCTATGGGTTAACAAGCCAGATACGTCGAGCTGCAGTCTCGATTCCCAGCAACATTGCTGAAGGGCAAGGTCGGTTAACACGTGGAGAGTTCAGACAATTCCTTGGATATGCAAAAGGGTCTCTAGCTGAGCTGGAAACACAAATCCTGATTGCACAAAACCTTGATTACATCCAGAATTCATCGCCCTTGCTTGATCGAGTCTCAGAAGTCGCACGTTTGCTCAACGGTCTGCTCAACTCACTAACAACTAACAACTGATAACTGACAACTAACAACTGATAACTGATAACTGACAACTAACAACTAACAACTATGCCAAAAGATCAAGAACAACTCGCCCATCTCGAATGGCTCGGCTATGTGCAGCCGGTAGGGCTCGTGGTGTCGATTCCTGCCCTACTGAATGCCCAGGCCCAGGTTAACCGCAACATCGCGCCGGAGCATCAGCGCTTTCTGTCGTACCTGCCCCGAGACCGTCGTGATGACGTGATCGCCGAGATTCGCAGTGTCCCTGCGTTCACCCAACAGGTGCTGGGCTGGGAAGCGGCAGACCTGATCCCCATCCCCAATGTGTCTACGCTTCCCGAAGACCTGGCGGCACTCGAGGTGGTCCTGCCGGAATACCACGAAACCCTGAGACCGACGTATGTGGTACGTGAGTTTGATGCCAAAGATGGGCAAAAGCCCTGGCTCATGCTGGTTCAGGAGGTCGCGTCCGGAACCGATCTCGATAAGTCTGCCGCCGCCAGCGAACGTCAGTGGCATGCCAGTCCACAGGCCAAATTCGAGCGCTTGCTGCGAGAAACCGAGGTGCCTATCGGGTTGCTCGTGAACGATACGCATCTGAGATTGATCTACGCGCCACGCGGCGAAAGCAGTGGCTTCATGACGTTCAGCGTGGCGGAGATGGCGCAGGTGGCCGGGCGGCCGATATTTGCCGGCTTGCACCTGTTGCTGTCAGCCGAACGGCTCTTCACCCTGCCGGAGAAGCAACGCCTGCCGGCGATTCTGGCCGAGAGCCGCAAGTACCAGAACACCGTCTCTACCCAACTGGCCCAACAGGTGCTGGCGGCCCTCTATGATCTGTTACGTGGCTTGCAGGCGGCCAATGACCAACGGCATGGTGAACTGCTGCGCGACGTCTTGGCCAACGACCCCAATCACGTGTATGCGGGCCTGCTAACCGTCCTCATGCGGCTGGTGTTTATCCTCTATGCCGAAGACCGCGGACTCCTGCCGGGTGATCCGGTGTATGCCAACTACTATTCGGTCACCGGGCTGTTTGAGCGTTTGCGTGCCGATGCCGCCCGTTTCCCCGATACCATGGACCTGCGCTATGGGGCCTGGGCACAGCTCTTAACGCTATTCCGGCTGATGTACGAAGGGGGCAGTCACGGCGACATGCATATCCCCGCTCGTCAGGGCTATTTGTTTGATCCCGACCGTTATGTGTTCCTAGAGGGCAGGTTATCAAAGAAGTTGACAGTTGACAGTTCTCAGTTGTCAGACAAGAAAAAGCTCGTGACGCCATCACTGACAACCAACAACCGACAACTGACAACTATTCTTATTCCTCGCATTGCCGACGGTGTCATCCATCGGGTGCTCACCAACCTGCTCATTCTCGATGGGGAACGACTCAGTTACCGCAGTCTGGATGTCGAGCAGATCGGCAGTGTCTACGAGACCATAATAGGTTTTAACCTGGAGGTGGCGCAGGGGCGATCGATTGCCATCAGGCCGACCAAGTCACACGGGGCACCATCGACGATCAATCTCGAAGCGCTGCTGGCCACGAAAGCGACCGATCGTGCTAAATGGCTGCGCGACCAAACCGACCAGAAGCTGACCGGCCAGGCGGCGACAGCGCTCAAAGATGCCACAGGCATCGACGCTGTGCTCGCGGCACTCGACCGCAAAATCGACAAAAACGTCACCCCGAACGTCGTACCCACTGGCTCCATGGTGTTTCAGCCTTCGGACGAACGCCGCCAGAGTGGGTCACACTACACGCCACGCTCGCTGACCGAGCCCATTGTGCGTACCACGCTGAAACCAGTGTTGGAGAAGTTGTCAGTTGACAGTTCTCAGTTGTCAGGCAAGAAAGAGTCAGTGACGCCATCACTGACAACCGACAACCGACAACTGACAACTACTCCCGTTCCGACACCTGAGCAACTCCTCAATCTTAAAGTCTGCGATCCGGCCATGGGCAGTGGGGCGTTTCTGGTCGAGGTGTGTCGGCAACTCGGGGACGAGTTGGTCAAAGCCTGGCACGCGCACGATTGCCTGCCGTTGATTCCGCCGGATGAAGACGAGATCTTGCATGCCCGGCGACTGATCGCGCAGCGGTGTTTGTATGGCGTGGACAAGAATCCCATGGCCGTCGATCTGGCCAAGCTCAGCCTGTGGCTGACCACTCTGGCCCAGGACCATCCATTTACGTTTCTCGATCACAGCCTGCGGTGTGGCGATTCGTTGGTCGGGCTGACGAAAGAGCACATCGCGTCATTTCACTGGAACAAGTTGTCGGTTGACAGTTCTCAGTTGTCAGGAAGAAGAAAAAAGACGGCGCCACCGCCACCAACAACTGACAACCAACAACTGACAACCCTCTTCGCAGATCCGATCGCCGAAAAGATGAAGACCGTGACGGAGTACCGCCAGCGGATTCTGGCTGCACGTGACGTCAAACCCTATGCACAACTACGGCAGGAATTGGCCCTGGCTGACGAAGCCCTATCACTGGCCAGGTTCACCGGTAATCTAGTGATTTCGGCGTTCTTTTCGGCCAGTAAGGATCGTGAGCGTGCCGAGCAACTTAATGCCTTAGCCCGGCAACTGGTCACTTACTTCAGCAAACAGGTCTGGACGGAAGACGTCTTGACTCTGAACGAGGCTGTTGATCAACTCCGCAGTGGCGATCGGCCCGTTGAGCCGTTTCACTGGGAGATTGAGTTCCCCGAGGTATTTGGACGCGAGAATGGCGGGTTTGATGCGATTGTGGGTAATCCGCCGTTCGCCGGCAAAAACACACTGATCAATAGCCATCGCGACGGGTATCTCGACTGGCTCAAGATCGTGCACGATGAAGCCCACGGCAATTCGGATCTCGTGGCACACTTCTATCGTCGGGCCTTCAGTCTGCTGCGACACAACGGGTGCTTCGGTCTGATCGCCACGAATACCATTGGTCAGGGGGATACGCGCTCCACCGGGCTGCGCTGGATATGTACGCACAGCGGCACGATTTATGTCGCTAGACGACGGTACAGATGGCCCGGTGTGGCCGCGGTGGTGGTGAGTGTGGTGCATGTGTGCCGCGGTAAGGTCAGTGGGACTTTGCACTTGGATGGGCGCGATGTGCCGCAAATAACTGCCTATCTCTTCCATGCCGGTGGGCACGATGATCCCGCTAAGCTATACGCCAACGAAGGCAAGAGTTTTATCGGGAGTTACGTCCTCGGAATGGGGTTTACGTTCGATGATACGGACACCAAGGATGTGGCCAGTCCAATTGCACGCATGCACGAGTTGATCGCCCAAAATCCACGCAATGCCGAGCGAATTTTTCCGTATATTGGCGGGCAGGAAGTGAATGAGAGTCCAACGCACGCCCACCATCGCTATGTGATTAATTTCGGTGAGATGAACGAGGAGGAAGCGTGTCAGTGGCCGGATTTGATGCGTATCGTGGTGGAGAAGGTAAAGCCAGAGCGGGCCAAGTTGGGTAACAACGCCGATGCAAGGCGTCGTAAAGAAAAGTGGTGGTTATGGGGTCGATACACTCCTTCCCTATTCAACGCCATACGCGGTCCGGAGCGGTTGCTGGTTATTCCGCGTGTCACGCAGTACGCAGGTTTTACGTTTTTACCTCCAGGAATGATTTTTTCAGAGCAGCTTGTTGTCTTTGCTCTGCAAAGTGACATCTCCTTTTGTATGCTCCAATCCCGCATCCACGAAATCTGGGCTCGTTTCTTAGCATCGTCTATGAAGGATGATCTCCGCTACACACCCTCCGACTGCTTCGAAACCTTCCCCTTCCCCGAGCACTTCGAGACCAACGAGCGACTCGAAGCCGTTGGCAAAGCCTACTACGACTTCCGTGCACAGCTCATGATTGCCAGCAACGAGGGCCTGACCAAGATCTACAATCGCTTCCACGACCCCAACGAGCGTTCACCGGAAATCCAGAAGCTGCGAGGACTACACAACGCGATGGACCGGGCAGTGCTGGACGCCTACGGCTGGACGGACCTCGTACCCACCTGCGAGTTCCTGCTGGACTACGAGGAAGACGAGGACGAAGACGACAGCTCATCACGCCGCAAGAAACCCTGGCGCTATCGCTGGCCTGACGACTTCCGCGATGAAGTGCTGGCGCGCTTGCTGGACCTGAACGCCCAGCGCGCCGAATTAGAACGCCTGGCTGGCTTGACCGCCGAAGCCGCCATAGGCAAATCCAAAGGCCGGAAGCAGCGGGCGGTACGTGGGGAGCAACAGAAGCTATGGTGAGTCGTGGAAGATGAAACAATGAGTGCACTCAACCTCTCTCAACGAGACATCACCGCCTATGATGGTACTCCGGTTCGCCTTGTCTATGACCAGGAGGCGGATATCCTCGAAATCTTCTTTGGGGCAAACGAACCGGCCACAGGCGTAGAGCTTACGGATCACATCATGTTGCGACTCAATCAGCAGACGAAGCGCGCCATTAGTCTGCTGCTGCTTGACTTTTCGATCCTGACCGAACGGACAGAATACGGACCGCGCAGCTATCGGCTTAACGCCTTGGATGATCTTCCAGAATCGTTACGCGAACTGGTGCCGCAGCTCGTGACGTCCATGCCTGTCAGTCAGTTTCTGAAAGTGTCGCATTTTCAGGCGTCGCCAACAGAGCGCGTACCTCTTACCTACGTCGAAGCGCAGCCGTCCATGGCCATAGCCTGAGAGCATGATGATGTGAGCATGGTTAGGGGTTTGTGAGGACATCCTCAACACCATATTGACTGAAGTCACGCAGCAGTAAGAGGTGTGTATGAGTATTGACGCAACGCTGTGGCAACTCAAATTCCCCAAAGATGGGGATGACTATATCGGGTGTGAGTGGATGACCGTGACCGCCCAGGGCGTCCCACCTCATATTGGATCCCCGACCCAGGATGCGGCTATGAAGACGGTGACCCGTACGCAGCGTTTTTGCCCCCGCCCGTACACACAAATCTGCAGTGCGCTGCGCAGCGATAAGCCACGGGTTGTTGCACAGTATCTGGCGCCAGCGGGATGTCTACGTATTCTGTTTGAGGACGGAACGTCCAAAGAATGTGACATGTAAGCTCACGATGTCGGGGTAGGTTCGGCAACTCCTCCGGCTTATTGAGGCTATAATCTCCAGATGGAGGATGGCACATGAAAGATTATCATATCAACGTGTTTTATAGTGAAGACGACGAAGGCTACATTGCGGACATCCCAGATCTCCAATCGTGTTCCGCCTTTGGCGAAACACCTCAGGAGGCACTGCAAGAGGTTCTGAGAGCCAAACAGGCATGGTTAGAAGCCGCTCACACCAGTGGCAAGCCTATTCCAGAGCCTCGGTATCGTCCAGTGATTTATCAAGCCGTATGAATGAGGAACGGCGGCTGGCAGCGGTTTGTGGACGTGCGGGCCTTCTATCTATGGGAATAGGGAAACGTACACGTGTCCCCGAGTGTCTGTACGTTTGAAGAGCATCTGGATTTCAATCGGAGGACAAATCAGCGATGATGCCTGTGGAAGTGCGTGCCCAGCTTGCCGATGCACTGCGGCTGGATCTCGTGGGACCCGGTGAAGTCCTCGGCGCCGACGGCCGCGTGCTGGGTGACGTCCGTGAAATCCTGATGCAACGGCCGTCGACCTGGTATCTGACCGGCTTTCTCGTGCCGCTCGACGCGGCCCCGGAGCAAAAGACCGACGAGCAAGGCACGGATGAACTGGACGAGGGGGGTGACACCCAAGGGTTCGACGATGCCGTCACCCCCGACCGCCCCGCGGCTCGCGTACGTTACCTGCCGTCGTCCATCGGCGCCAGCCTGCTTGTGGCGGCAGATGCCAAGCAATTGAAGGTTATCGTCCGCTGGGGCGATTACAGAGTCCACCAGGACGGAGAGGGGGAAGCGGCATCGTCCGTCTGGGATCGCACCGCTCGCGAAGAAGAGGTTGTGGTGGCTCTGCCCGACAAGACCGAGCAGCCCCACGAGCAGCCCGTACCCAACGCACACGGGCTAGCCGTCGCGGTGTCGGTGCGACCGGTGGTCAATGATGACACCGAAGGCGGCTTGCCAGACCGAACGCGTTCGGTCTCTGTGTTTCTGGTCAATCGTCGTGCCCCACAGGCGGACGAACGCATCGATCAAGCCTTTGCCTTCCAGGCCCAACTGGAAATTCACGGTGATCGTCCCTTTGTCCCCCGACCGAATCTGCGCAGCCTGGAGAGCGACGACTGGGATGACCGCGTCGCCGACCTGCAATACCGCGATGCCTTCGAGTTTGCCGTAGGGCACAGCGTGGCCACCGAAGCGATTGTGAATGAGGCCCAGGAGTGCTGGTGTGTACGCACCGGCTGGATTCCCCATGCCGAGGTGGAACACGTGGCGCCGGCGGATATTCAGGGCGTCGATCTATCGATGGAGGGCCTTAGCCAGCTTGCCGATGCCGCTGATGCCCAGGCCAAACTCGGGGCGTTTGTGACGCAGTACCGGGAGTGGATTGACCGGCAGCGCCGCACCATGCCAGCCTCTCCGGCACGCCGCCACGACATCGCCGAAGAACTTTTGAACCGGGCCAGTGTGGCAGCCAATCGTATCGAGCAGGGCATTGCGCTGCTGGCCGAACCGCAGGTCCTCAAGGCCTTTTGCGTCGCCAATCGGGCTATGGCCGCTGCCGCCCGAAGACGGCAGCAGTTGTCGGTTGACAGTTCTCAGTTGTCAGGCAAGAAAGAGTCAGCGGCGCCATCCCCACTGACAACAGACCACCGCCAACTGACAACTCCTTCCCCCCATTGGCGCCCATTCCAGTTGGCATTTCTGCTCATGAACCTGCCAGGCATTGTGGACCCGCATCATCCGGACCGCGACGTGGTCGACCTGCTCTTTTTCCCCACCGGTGGCGGTAAAACCGAAGCGTATCTGGGGCTGGCAGCCTTTACCCTGGTGTTGCGCCGCCTGCAACATCCGGGGATCGCCTCGGCCGGCTTAAGCGTGCTGATGCGCTATACCCTGCGGTTGTTAACCCTGGATCAACTTGGCCGTGCCGCGACACTCATCTGTGCCCTCGAGCTAGAGCGGCAGCAGGATGTGGAAACCCTCGGTACCTGGCCGTTTGAAATTGGCCTCTGGGTAGGGCAAGCCGCCACCCCCAACGCCATGGGCGCGAGAGGCGACAACAATAGCCACTCGGCCCGTGCCCGGACGATTGCCTTTAAGAACGACAATCGCAAACCCTCGCCCATTCCGCTCGAGGATTGCCCGTGGTGCGGGACCAAGTTTACGGCCAATTCGTTCCAGCTCCAGCCCAACCCGGATACCCCGATCGACTTGCGGGTGATATGCACCCACCGCCGCTGTGCCTTCACACGCGACCAGGCCCTACCGATTCTGGCCGTCGATGAACCGATCTATCGACGCCTGCCGTGCTTTATGATTGCCACGGTGGACAAGTTTGCGGCCATGCCATGGACTGGAGACGTCGGACAGTTTTTCGGACGCGTCGACCGGTATGATCAAAACGGCTTTTACGGCCCCTGTCATACCGGTAACGGGCAGCCGCTACCCGCCGATCGGCTGCTGCCGCCGGACTTGATTATTCAGGACGAATTGCATTTAATTTCTGGACCCCTGGGCACCATGGTCGGTCTGTATGAAACCGCCCTCGACGAACTGTGCAGTCACCAGGTAGAGGGGCAGACGGTACGCCCCAAGATCGTGGCATCAACCGCCACCGTACGCCGGGCGGAAAGCCAGATTCGTGCGTTGTTCAACCATCACCTGGTCGATATTTTCCCACCCCCAGGGCCCGATCGCCGAGATTCATTTTTCGCCGAAACACACCGCACCGAGAAGAGCCACGCCCGTCTGTATCTGGGCATTGCAGCGCAGGGCCGAAGTCCCAAGGTGGTGATGTTGCGAGTCTATCTCGCGCTGCTGGCAGCGGCCCAGAAAGCGTATCGTACGCATGGGAAAAGGAAGGACCCGGCCAATCCCACCGACCCCTACATGACGCTGCTCGGCTACTTCAACAGCTTGCGAGAATTGGGTGGGGCAAGGCGGTTGATCGAGGATGAGGTGGGAAACCGGGTGACCGGTTACGGTAGCCGCAAGCGTCTCAGCGAATTTAACGGGCTGTTTGCCGACCGCAAGATCGCCTACGATGTGGTCGAGTTGACCAGCCGGGTGAGCACGGACAAAGTCGCCGAGGCAAAGCGGCAACTGTCGCTCACCTTTGACGAGAAAGAGCATGTTGACGTGGCCATCGCCACCAATATGATCTCCGTCGGGCTGGACATCGTGCGGCTGGGCTTGATGGTGGTGTTTGGCCAGCCCAAGACCAGTGCGGAATACATCCAGGCCACCAGCCGTGTGGGTCGTGACCCCGAGCGCCCGGGACTGGTGGTCACCCTCCTCAATATCCACAAACCTCGGGATCGTTCGCACTACGAGCGCTTTGCCGCCTATCACGAGTCCTTTTACCGCAGCGTCGAAGCGACCAGTGTGACCCCATTTTCACCACGGGCACTGGACCGCGGCTTGGCCGGGACGCTCGTCGCCCTCGCCCGTCTGGGGCACGCCCCGATGACGCCGGCCTTAGGAGCGAGTCAGATTCTCAACGAGCGAGCCGCCCTCGATTTTGCCGTAGAGGTGTTGGGCGACCGCGCCCACGGACAGATGCGACAGAGCCAGCTCATTACCACCTTCGGCCCCGGGGCGATGATGGACTTGCCGAACCACTCGGTGCTCGTTGGCGGGCTTGACCATTGGTCGCCACTAGGTGAGGAAATTGTCGAACCACGGCTCACGGCAAAGCTCTGCCGCTTGCTCGATGTGCCGTCCCTGCTGTTGCGAATTCCCCCGCCGGACCAGGAAGACCCCGCAGCGCCGCCGAGCGGCATCACTGCCTGGCAATTCCCGGAATGGTTTATGACGCAAGACGTGCATACCCCAGGAGGCCAGACGGGAGTACGGTCGCGGATGCTGGTGCATCGCCGTGCACTCCATCGCGACAAGTTTATTGACCAGGATCGGAAGCGTCGTTCGGTTGTCCCCGTACGGTTCGTGCGTGCCTGTCGTGCCGGACACATTGGTGACGTCGCCTGGTATGCCTTTATTCATGGTGCCGGTACAGAATGCCGTCGACGCTTGTGGATGGACGAACGAGGGACCAGCGGTGACCTATCCGAGGTCTTTGTGCGCTGTGAATGCGGCGAGCAGCGCAGCATGGCCCAGGCGGTAAGGTTCAATGAACACGCTCTGGGAAACTGCGATGGATCGCGGCCGTGGCTGGGGCCATACACCAAAGAATCGTGCGGTGAGCCCAGTCGGCTGTTGATTCGTACCGCCAGTAACACCTACTTTCCCCAGGTGATGAGCGTCATCTCGTTGCCTGACCGTCACGAAACCGTCAAAGCGGCCATCGATACGGTTTGGGAGTTCCTAGCCGAAGTGGAAGACCTCGACATGCTTTGCTATGAGCGGCGCAAAGCTCGTGTGAACGCAGCCCTCGAAGGGCTATCCGACGACGAGGCGTTCGCCGAAATCCAAGCCCGTCGTGACGGCAGTGGCACCGAGACCAAATCGGTCAAGCAGGCGGAGCTTGAAACGCTGATGGCGAGCCAGGAAGAGATCGGCGAGGATCGTCCAGATGGGAACTTCTTTGCTCGAACGCTTCCCAAAGACCGCTGGGAACGGCCGTGGATGGCGTCGATCGAGCGTGTGGTCCTGGTGCACCGATTGCGAGAAGTGGCTGCCCTGGCCGGTTTCACACGATTCGAGGCGTTGGCGCCAGACATTGAGGGTGAGTTGGAAATGGGCGTTCGCCGCGCCACACTGGCCCGTGAAACGACCTGGCTACCCGCTATCGAAAACAAAGGCGAAGGCATTTTCCTCCAGTTCAAAACGGCTGCTGTTACCTCCTGGATGGCGCGCCCCCCTGTGCGGCAGCGCGGCCAACAACTCGAGGCTGGCTTCAAGCGCTGGAGAGAGGAGCAGCACGGCACGAACCGCGAGTTTCCCGGTCTTCCGTACATCATGCTGCATTCGTTTGCCCACGTGCTGATCACGGCCATCTCGCTCGAATGCGGCTACCCCGCGAGTTCCATCCGGGAGCGCATCTATGCCCTGTCAGGCACGGGCTATGGGGTGTTGCTCTACACCGGCACCACTGACGCCGAAGGCACACTGGGCGGCATCATTCAAGTGGGTCGGCACCTTCATGAACACGTGCGGCACGCCTTGGAGATGGGCGAACTCTGCTCTAACGACCCCGTCTGTTCACAACATCGTCCGCCGAATCCCCACGAATATCGCTTCTTGCAAGGTGCCGCCTGTCACGGCTGTGTGTTGATTGCCGAGACGTCATGCGAGCAGCACAATGACTATCTCGACCGGGCGCTCATTGTCCCCACGGTCGACCATGGCGGTGCCCATTTTTTCCCGTGGCCATGGGCATGACGCCGCACCTTCTCCGGCTTGCAGAGCATGATCTGCGCAGCCTGGTCGCCGCCCTTCGATCGGGCCGGTTGAGACCGCCATTCCCGCCGGTGGCGCTGCAACACCGCTTTTGTCGATGAGATCGCAAACAGTATGTTGACATCTTCCCAAGCCTAAAGGACTTGGGATTCCTGAAGACCCGAAGGTCCGCAGGCGTTTAGCCTCTCGACCAGTCCGGCCGCGAGGATATTTCGGGCTGCATTGACATCGGCATGATCGGTATGGCCACACGCCACACAGGAGAACAGGGCTTGAGACGGACGATTCTCACGCGATACATGACCGCACTCGGCACACTTCTGCGAGGTGTAGTGCGGGGCGACCGCGATGGTTTCACCACCACGCCACACCTGCTTGTATTCGAGAAAGGTGCGGAACATACCCCAACCCTGATCGAGAATTGCCTTGTTCAAGCCGGACTTTTGCGCGACGTTTTTGCCCGGTGCTTCGAGCGTACCACTTGCCGACCGGGACATGTTCTTCACCTTCAGGTCTTCGACTACAACGACCGCGTGGTTCTTGCTGATCTCAGTCGAATGCTGGTGCAGAAAGTGGTGGCGGCAATTGGCAATCTTTTGGTGAATCCGGTTCACCACCCTCTTTTGTTTGATCCAGTTGTTCGAGAACTTCACTTTGATCGACAGCTTGCGTTGCTCGTTGGCCAGCCGTTCCTCGTGTTTGCGAAACGAATCCAGGGGTTCGATGAGCTGACCGTCGGAGCGGGCCGCAAAGCACACCACGCCCAGGTCGATGCCGACAGCGGCGGTGGCCGGATGCAACGGCTGGGGTACGTCCATCTCAGTCTGAAACGACACGTACCAGTGCTCACCGCGCCTCGACACGGTGACGTTCTTGATCGTGCCTTCGATGTCGCGGCTCTTCCAGGACCACACCCAGCCGATTTTCGGCAGGTAGACGCGAGAGCCGTCAACCTTGAACCCCTGGGGAAAGCGAAAGGAATCGTCGAGAAATTTCTTGCGGAAATTAGGCGGTTCGGCGCGACCTTGAAAGCAGTTGATATACGCATGGTCAAGGTCTTGCAAAGCACACTGCAACGTCTGAGAATGCACGTCAGCCAGAAAACCATACTCGTCGCTTTGTTTCCACAGTGGCAGGTACTTTTTGCTCTCGTACCAATTCAGCCTCGGCGTGTTGACGATATACCTGTGTTGAACTAAACCGCTCCGCGGCGGCTTAGTTCAACATCTTCTCGATCTCTTTGCAGACGGTTATTGTGGTCTGTTAGGATAGAGTTGACTATAACGGTATAGAGGGCGATCCGGGTTATAGAAAGACGGGATGGATGAACGAACTGGAGCGTATACGTCAGGCTATGCATGAGCAGCGCTACCGGATCAGTTCCCATGCCAATGAAGAGATGTCAGACGACGATCTTGAGTCACACGACGTGGAGCAGGTCTTATTGACAGGCACGATCAGACGACGGTTAACACACGACCCACGAGGCGCTCGTTACGAAGTCACGGGAGACACCACAGATGGACGCCAGGCAGCTGTTATCTGTCGCTTTCTCGCTTCGGGTTGGCTTCTGATCATCACGGTTTACAGAAATTGCGCCGTAACGCCCAAGACTTCAGGCTTGGGATATAAGGCGCTTTTCTTCGCCTTTAGGCCATGTTTTTTGCTTGCCGGTTGACTCCATTTGTGATAGATTAACCCCATTCTATCTAATGGAGTAAGTAGATGAACCCCGAGCAATCTAGCAAACCTTATCATTCGTCTTATTCCCTGCTG
>Ga0214472_10003272_pt1 | contig 17173 bp, 15 predicted proteins | sample RVTome_6_FD_207662 | JGI IMG/M metagenome (GOLD analysis project Ga0214472, IMG submission 207662) | Soil microbial communities from uranium-contaminated site in the Upper Colorado River Basin, Wyoming, United States - RVT140D175 | ecosystem: Environmental > Terrestrial > Soil > Contaminated >... | reverse complement strand
TCATATGCAAAAAAGGAAAGAAACACAATATGTAAGAAACCCTTTACCCATTTATCCTGCGCAAAATAAAAAAGCCGGAATCGCCCATGATGGACGATTCCGGCTAAGACTGAGAGTCTGTACGTTGCTGTTAAAGAGTCTGCAGGTAGGGCTTCAGTTTAGCCAGGGATTTGTCGCCGATCCCTTTTACCTTGGTCAACTCATCGATGCTTTTGAATTGCCCGTTGTCCTGCCGATACTTGAGAATTGTATCTGCGGTTTTAGGGCCTATACCGGGAAGTTGAGTCAGAAGTGCCTTGTCGGCGGTGTTTATGTTCACGTCATGAGGAATCTCTTTCTTTGCTTTTTTCGTTGTCTTTGCTGTTTTTGCAGTATCGGTTTGAGAAATTACCTCCTTTTTATCCGATGCGGTCGATGCGGCATAAGTAGTTTCTGATAAAACCGACAATCCGAGGGTGCAGGTGAATAATGCAACGAGCAGTAAGTGAAAAACTTTCATGTGATCTCCTTTTGAATAATTGTGTTACTTAGGGTATGGCGTCTGTGCCATTCAATTCTTTTAAACGGATATGCCGTTCAACAGACAATCGGTGTATCCATTAATTAGATTGTAGCTTCTCGCCCTCACAATTATCCTACAATGTTTCTCAGCCACTCATTTTTAAAATTAAACAACTCCGCAAATAACAACGGGGATCTGAAATTCATAAATGATTTCAGGTCCCCGTTGTTGTTCTGTCGGCAGAAACAGCCGATCGAAATAAAGTTACATGATCGGTTTCATGGCACTCATATGCGAACGTAACTCTTCGCCAACCGCTTCAATCGGAGTGTAGCGAATTGCCTCGTTAATCTGGATAAGATCGAGGTTATCGACTCCATTGTCCTTCATCTCAAGGCCTTTGCCGATCACGTCGGTACCGACACTCCTCATAAAATCCTGCAAGAGAGGCACGGCTGCATTGGCAAAAAGATAGTTGCCATATTCGGCGGTGTCGGAAATGACCACATTCATCTCGTACAGTTTCTTTCTGGCAATAGTATTGGCGATGAGAGGTGTTTCATGCAGGGACTCATAGTACGCCGACTCCTCCCTGATCCCGCAATCGACCATAGTATCGAAAGCCAGCTCCACCCCGGCTTTGACCATGGCTACCATCAGTATGCCTTTATCGTAATATTCCTGTTCGCCGATTTCAGCAGTGGTGGATACCGCCTGCTCAAAGGCGGTTGCTCCGGTTTCCTTGCGCCATTTAAGCAGATTTGCATCATTATTTGCCCAATCTGCCATCATTGTTTTTGAGAAATGACCGGAAGCGATATCATCCATATGCTTTTCAAAAAGTGGCTGGAGAATGTTCCTCAGTTCTTCAGCGAGAAGGTATGCTTTGATCTTTGCCGGATTGGAGAGCCTGTCCATCATGGCCGTGATGCCACCGAGTTTTAAGGACTCGGTAACAACTTCCCAACCGTACTGGACCAGTTTTGAAGCGTATCCGGCATCGATACCCTCCTCCACCATCTTGTCAAAACAGAGGAGAGATCCGGTCTGCAGCATGCCGCACAGGATGGTCTGCTCACCCATGAGATCCGACTTTACTTCAGCGATAAAGGACGATTCCAGAACACCGGCTTTATCCCCGCCGGTGGCGCAGCAATAGGCCTTGGCAATATCCCAGCCTTCTTCGTTCGGATCGTTTTCACCATGAACCGCGATTAGCGTCGGTACGCCGAAACCGCGTTTGTATTCCTGACGTACTTCGGTGCCGGGTGCTTTTGGTGCAACCATGACAACGGTCAGGTCATCGCGAATCTGCATTCCCTCTTCCACGATATTAAAACCATGGGAATAGGAAAGACAGGCACCTTTTTTCATGAGCGGCATCACCGTGGAGACGACGTTGGTATGCTGCTTGTCAGGGGTCAGATTGATAACCAGATCGGCGGTTGGAATGAGTTCTTCATAGGTGCCGACGGTAAAATCATTTTCCGTGGCGTTTTTCCAGGACTGACGTTTTTCCTTGATTGCCACCGCCCGCAGGGCATAGGACACATCCAGTCCGCTATCGCGAATGTTCAGCCCCTGGTTCAGTCCCTGGGCACCGCAGCCGACGATGACGACCTTCTTTCCTTTCAGGTAGTCAACACTATTAAACTCGGATGCATCCATAAAACGGCATTTGGACAGTTCTGCTATCTGCCGACGAAGCGGTAAGGTGTTAAAGTAGTTCGAACCCATTTTTATCTCCTTGTATCTGTACTGTTTTTTAGTACCTTAGAAATTCATTTCTTGTTTTTTAAAATGAATTTCGTGAAGGTACTTATACCCGTGCTTTGCGGGGATTAATTATTACCGACCAGTGATCATTTTCCATCTGATATATTGACAAACTCCTGTTGCGTCAAGTGATTTGTTCGTGATACTGTATTGCAAATTATGCAACAATCACAACTTAACAGACATCGGCATCCTAGATGGGCGGGTTTAGAACCCGCCCCTACATGCCCGTCGGCTTGTTTGTGCGCCTCTGCAGGACAACCATATTCAGAAAAGGTCTACACCGTGAATATCAGGGAACTTGAGTTGTTTAGACATCTGGCCTCGACTCTCCATTTTGGCCGCACCAGCCTGGAATGCAACATCACCCCATCCGGTCTGACCCGCACCATCCAGCGGCTGGAAAGTGATGTGGGCGAACGGCTTTTTTTTCGAAACAACCGCTCGGTGCACATCACTCCTGCGGGAATGCTGTTCAAGGAATATTGTGAAGAGACCATAAGCAGCTGGCGTATGTTCCGCAGTCATTTAAAAAGTGATACCGTACTTCGGGGCGAGCTGTCTCTCTATTGCTCTGTTACGGCGATTCTCTCCATCCTGCCGCAGATTTTCAGGAAATTCCGCAAAACCCATCCGGAAGTCATGATTCATGTCCAGACGGGAGATGCAGCAAAAGCGCTAAACAAACTACAATCGCAGGAAGTGGACATTTCCATCGCCGCCCTTCCCGACCACCAGCCTGAAGGACTTGATTTTATCGAACTCCTGGAGACACCGCTGTTGTTTATTTTTCCGAAATTCTTTCCGGAAACTATCATTTACGGCCAAGGGGCGATAGACTGGGAAAAAACGCCGATTATTCTGCCGGCCGATGGCCTGAGCAGAACCCGGGCGGAGAAGTGGTTTGCAGACAAGGGAGTTCGCCCTTATATATATTCCCAGGTTTCAGGCAATGAAGCCATTATTGCTATGGTCAGCATGGGCTGCGGGGTCGGCATCGTTCCGCGTTTAGTCCTTGATAAGAGCAGCTTGCAAAACGAAGTTGAGATCCTGGAAATTTTCCCCCGGCTCAAATCCTTCACTGTCGCCGCCTGCACCTTCTCAAAAAACAAGCGAAATCCTCTAGTACAGTCGTTCTGGAATATCGTCGAAACGGAAGCGGCCGCGAGATTTGAATAAGGTTCGAAGAATTTTTATGAAGACAATATTTATAACCAACGATGACGGTATTCACAGTCCCGGAATCTTAGCCCTGCGGCAGGCTCTGACGGGATTGGGCCGGACCATTATTATCGCCCCGGATCGGGATAACTCGGCAGTCTCTCATTCGCTCACCATGAACCGCCCCCTGAAGATCCATAAGCTGGAAGAGAATTTTTATACGGTGAATGGCACCCCCACCGATTGTGTCGCCCTCGGGTTGAAAAAAATTCTCAAGGTTTTGCCGGACCTGCTCGTTTCCGGCATTAACGGCGGCACCAATCTTGGGGACGACATTTCCTACTCCGGCACCGTCTCCGCCGCCATAGAAGGAACCATGTACGGTGTTCCGTCCATGGCGCTTTCAGTCGGGGGAGAGCTACCTTATGATTTTCGGGCAGCCATGCAGATCGCCACCAGCATGGCTGGAAAAATTCTTCGAAATTCTCTTCCCGAGAACACTTTGCTGAATATCAACGTCCCCAGCGGCAGTGTCTATAAAAAAATCAGAGTTACCCGCCAGGGCCGAAGACTTTGGGAGAATTCCATCCACGAGACCCTCGACCCCCGCGGCATCAAACATTACTGGATCGGCGGAGGCACAGCAGCCCCCGACCCCGGAGAGGATACCGATGTCCACACCTTTGCTTCCGGTAATGTCTCCATCACCCCCATACAACTTGATCTCACCAACCACACCGGAATTACCTATCTCAAGGAAAAATGGCATCTGGAAGATGGCAAGGAAGGCAGTGATAAAATATGACAATTAATCTGCGACAGAAAAAAAGTATCCTGGCGATAAATGTCGGTTTGGCAGCAAATGTGCTGCTGGCCATTCTAAAAACCAGTGTGGGAATCATCGGCCATAGCCCCGCTCTTCTGGCGGATGGCATAAACTCGACCTCGGATGTGGCTTACGGTATCGTTGTCAATATTTTCATGAGGTTGTCGGGAAAGCCCGCCGACGAGGAACACCCCTACGGTCATGACCGGCTGGAATCGATTGCTGCAGTCGTGGTCGGAGCCTTTGTCATAACCACGGCTATATCCATATTCTGGGCATCCATCAATAATGTTTACGAGCTGTTGAGCGGGGTGAGTGATTTTACCGGGGCATCGCAGCTGGCCCTGTGGATCGCACTATTTACCATCCTGTTAAAAATATGGCTGTCGTTCTGGACCCTTCGTATTGGCAACCAGACCAACAACAACGTTTTAATGGCCCTTGCAGCCGATCATCGCAATGATATCTTTTCAGCACTGGCAGCCACTATCGGCATTGTTTTCGGTCGCCTGGGATTCCACTGGATCGACCCTCTGGCCGGAGGCATTGTTGCTATCATCATCTGCTTTACCGGGGTGGAGATCATCCGGGAATCAGCGGCCGATCTGATGAATACTCTACCTGGCAAAAAGCTCACTGAAGAAATCCTCGGCAAACTGAGAAATTTGGATGAAGTGCTCGATGTCGAGGAAATCCATGGGCATAGATTCGGTCTCTACATAGTCGCGAATATCACCATCGGTGTTTCCCCGGACCTCTCCGTCTCCGAGGGCGACCGGATCGCCACCCGGGTTGAAAAACTGCTTATTAAAGAAATCGACTCGATGCGAAGAGTCTTCGTTCACTATCATCCTGTACAGACAGGAAGAAAAAAAGTCCTCGCCGAACTGCAAAAGCACCCCTCACCGGAAGCCGTTGCTAAAGGTTAAGACTTACTTACAGAAAGCGACAATTTCCTGTTGCATCTGTTCAATGACTTGTATCGGGTCTGCAGCCCTGGTAATCGGACGACCGACCACCACATGGCTGGCCCCGTTTCTGATGGCCATCCCGGCGGTCACTATCCGTTTCTGATCGTCACTGTCGTCCCTTACATTTGCTCCGGGCCGAATTCCGGGGGTGACGATAAGCAGTTTTTCCCCAAGCTCCCGACGCATTTTTTCAGCTTCCAGCCCTGAGGAAACAACTCCGTCACAACCTAGCTCCAATGCTCTTTTTGCTCGAAAATAAACAAGATCCGCCACCGATTGGGTCATTCCCATCGCCCGCATATCCTCTTCGCCAAAACTGGTCAGCACGGTCACCGCCAGCAGTTTCATGTCGCCCCTGGCGGAAACGGCCGCCCTGATTATCGGGTCGTTACCATGAATGGTGGCAAAGCTCACTCCCCTGCTGTTTACCTGTTCCACCGCCAGTTTGACAGTCTCGGGAATATCAAAAAACTTTAAATCCAGCATTACCTTATGGCCACGGTCCACTATCCAGTCAACGGTTTCGAACCAGCTTCCCATGAAGAGCTGGAGTCCCACCTTAAAAAATGAAATATGGGATTCGCATTTTTTGACCAAATCCTTGGCCTGTTCGGAACTATCGACGTCCAGGGCTACGATGATTTTTTCTTGTAATGGTATTGTGGTATTGCTCATTTTATCTCCGGATAATGTCGTTTCTGTCTGCCTTTGCTAGTGATGAGCGGCTGATTATATGCGTTCTTCCATAACCTCTCGGCAAGTCGAATTGCCCTGCCCTCTGATCTTTTTACGATGCCGGCGTATTTTTACCTTTTCTCTCGGTTATCCGCAAGTACGTCCATTATCCAGCTGCATTGGCTGACTGCATTGGTCTGCTACAGAATCTGAAATTTCTATGATAAGGGGCCGACTTTACAATTTTACTTATGCATACTATAATTAGTACACGATAACAAAAATCCGACGCATGCTTTTTTGTTATAAGGGATAACAGCTCTGAAGTTAACGAGGCCAACAGAAAGGAGATGCTTATGACTGTTAAAATTTTCATCAAAAGAAAAGTTTCACCTGAAAATGTTCTTGCACTAACTGTTCTCCTGAAAAAACTGCGCAGCTTGACCTTGAACCAGTCCGGATACATTTACGGAGAAACCCTGAAAAGAGTCGATAGAAAAGATGAGTGTATGGTAATAAGCACTTGGCGGTCACTGGAAGACTGGAATTCATGGCTGAACAACCAAGAACGCATCGCTATCCAGAGTGAGATAGATCTGCTCCTAGGAGCGGAAACGGAATACGCTGTTTACGAAGTATAATTCCCGCCTGAAAAAACTGTACCGCACGCTTGCATTGTGGTACAGTCAGCTGTTATTTTCCTGCTGCTTCCATGCAGATTTCTTTTTTGAGAAATGAATTCCAAAAGAATTCCAAAAGAATTCCGATTGGCAAATAATCACGCTATATCAGAAACAATTGTTTTTCTAATTTACTTTATTGGTTTGATTCGATCCCTCTCTTAGTGTAGTTTGGGATCCGTTGTTTTTCACCATACCATTCATTCATTTAACTGTACTGAGGTAAGGGCGCAATGATATTTGAAGGTGTTAAGCTTATGGTCGTTGGCATGACAACTGTCATGCTCTTTCTCACCCTGATGATTTTCTTTATCAACTTCGTAGCTTACCTTACGAGGGGAGTCGCTCTCCGCGAACTGGATGTCATCAGGAAGGAGAGAGAACTTCAGGTTCTCAGCAGGAAAAAAGCACAAGAGGCCACCACCCTGGATGCCGATGAGGACATCGCGGTGATCGCGGCTGCCGTTGCAGCGTATGAGGTTGAACGTTTTGCCCGCGTATAATTATGCTAGGAGGCTGTATAAGTTGCACAGTATGTCGTTCGGTCAAACACGATAATATTCGGATTTAAAAACTAAAGCGAGGAGAGGAACGGTGAGTAAAAAGGTTATTCAATTCATGGACACGTCTTTTAGAGACGGTTTTCAGTCTGTCTTTGGTGCGAGGGTATTTACTAACGACTTTATGCCCGCCGTGAAGGCTTCCGTAGATGCGGGGATTACCAATATCGAGGCCGGCGGCGGAGCACGCTTCCAGAGCCTGTTCTTTTACTGTGGTGAATCCGCTTTTGATATGATGGACCGCTTCAGGACGGAGGTTGGTCCGGACGTCTCCCTGCAAACCCTGGCCCGTGGTATCAACGTCGTGGCGCTGAGTCAGTGTCCCCGCGATATCATCGACCTGCATGCCAAAATGTTCAAGAAACACGGCATGACCACCATTCGAAATTTCGACGCCTTAAACGACGTCCGCAACCTGGAATACTCAGGTGAACGTATTGCTCACCACGGCCTGAATCATCAGGTCGTTATTTCCATGATGGAATTGCCTCCCGGCTGTTCCGGGGCGCACACTCCCGAATTTTACATGGACCGTTTGAAGCAGATCCTGGATGCCGACATTCCTTTCCATTCCATCTGTTTTAAAGATGCTTCCGGCACTTCAAACCCCAGAAAGGTCTATGAAACCCTGAAGGCTGCCAGAAAGATTGTCTCCGAGGACACCATTCTCTGGTTTCATACCCATGATACCGCAGGTCTTGGCATCTCCCAGAATATGGCTGCCGTTGAAGGCGGCGCCACCGGCATCGATCTGGCAAAATCCCCGGTCAGCGGCGGTACCTGCCAGCCGGATATCCTCTCCATGATGCATGCCATGAAGGGTACCGAATATACCCTGGACCTGGATTACGAAAAGATCATCATAGCATCGGACGCTTTTGAAGAAGCGATGAAAGACTACTTCTTCCCACCGGAAGCAAAAATGGTCTCGCCAAAGGTCACCCTTTCTCCGATGCCCGGTGGAGCGCTTACCGCCAATACCATGATGATGCGTGATACCGGGACGCTGCATCTCTACCCCCAGGTTATCAAGGAAATGTCCGAGGTAGTTGCCCGTGGTGGTTTCGGTACCTCCGTTACTCCAGTCTCCCAGTTTTACTTCCAGCAGGCTTATCTCAACGTTACCCAGGGCAAATGGAAGAAGATCAACCCGAGCTACGGCAATATGGTCCTCGGCTACTTCGGCCGCACCCCGGTACCGGCCGATCCTGAAATCGTCAGAATCGCTTCCGAGCAGCTTGGCAAACCGGTATTTACTGAAGATCCACTCGATATCCTCGAGCCCGGTATTCCAAAAGCCACCAAAATCCTTGAGGAAAACAAACTGCCGGCTACCGATGAAAACATCTTTATCATTGCCAGCTGTGAGCAGAAAGGACTCGATTTCCTCCTCGGCAAGGCAGTCACCAATGTTCGTAAAATAACCGATGCACCTCCGGTCGACAAAAAGGCTGCCGCTCAAAAAGCTGCGGCACCTGTTGCTGCCGCCCCTATCGGACCACGCGATTATACTATCACCGTCAACAACCGCCCCTATAACGTCACTGTTTCAGAAGCAGGAGGAATCCAGGCCTCTCGTACCAACGCACCTGCTCCGACTGCCGCTCCGGTTGTCACAGGAACCGAGGTTGAAGCCCCAACGCCAGGGAATATTGTCAAAATTCTGGTTGAGGTCGGCAGCAATGTTACAGTGGACCAGCCTCTCGTCGTCATGGAAGCCATGAAAATGGAGTCCGAGGTAAAATCACCCTGTGCCGGCAAGGTTCTCGAAATCCACATTGCCACCGGTGATACTGTCCAAACCTCTGATCCGCTCTTTACTATAGGCTGATTATAGGCTGGTGGGGTGATGGGGTGTACATCTTCAGGTTCCCCGATCTTTGATCGGGGAACCGTTACTTCTTGTTTTTATCGGGATAGTATTATGAAAATCAGAATTTTCATGCCTCTTTTGCTGGCGGTGCTGTTGTCCTGGACTTCTTTTGCCCTGGCAGATGATGGCACCATTGCAATAGTCTCTCCGGCAGACGCTAAAATCAAACGAATTCTCGTGCAGCCGGATGGTTTTGTCTACAGCGGCGACGAGATTGCCACCCTGCAAAAAGAGGACGGGACGATCATAGTTCTTAAAGCAGGCTCATCCGGCAGAATCACCCAAGTTAACGTAACGTCTTATCAGAAAATTCATAAAGGGGAAGTACTTGCAACTCTTGAATCCACCCTGATAGTTGTCGACCAGCCAGTCGCCACCACGAGCGAAAAGTTACCGCCCCTCTCGGAACTCCCCGGCGACCTTTTCAAAACCACCGGGATCTATGGGATAATCGATGGGCAGATGAACAAGGACTGGACGGTAGGCATCGGCCGCGTTCTTATGTTTGGCGTCGGCCTGCTGCTTCTTTTTCTGGGAATTTTTAAGAAATTCGAACCACTGCTCCTTGTTCCAATCGGCTACGGCGCCATCCTTTCCAATATCCCCCTGGCGGGAATTGCAGACCCTGGCGGAATTTTAACCTATATCTACGATGTAGGCATAACCACAGGCATCTTCCCCTTGGTTATTTTCATGGGTGTCGGGGCATTGACCGATTTTGGACCGATGATTGCCAACCCCAAAACCATTCTGCTCGGGGGAGCGGCTCAGTTCGGTATTTTTACCACTCTGCTGGGAGCCCTGTTCCTTTCCGATTTTGTCCCCGGTATTAATTTTTCACTTGCCGACGCAGCGTCAATCGGCATTATCGGCGGTGCCGACGGACCCACGGCAATTTTTCTCTCCAGTCAGCTCTCTCCACGATTACTGGGGTCTATTGCGATAGCCGCATATTCTTATATGGCCCTCGTTCCCCTGATCCAGCCGCCAATCATGAGATGGTTGACCACTGAAGAAGAAAGAAAGATCAAGATGGTGCAGATGCGGCACGTCTCGAAACTGGAAAAAATTATTCTGCCGATACTGGTCCTTGGTATTTGTGCAACGCTGCTGCCTTCGGCGGCACCGCTTATCGGTATGTTTATGCTCGGAAATCTCGCCAAGGAATGTGGAGTGGTCGATAGACTTTCCGATACCATTAAAAATTCTCTGATGTACACGGTTACCGTCTTTCTCGGTCTCGGCGTCGGCTCCAAACTGTCCGCTGACAAGTTTCTTAACCTCGAGACGCTTGGCATTCTTGTCCTGGGAATGATAGCCTTTGCTATAGGAACAGCCGCGGGAGTATTACTTGCAAAACTGATGAACAAAATCAGTAAAACCCCTATCAACCCACTGATTGGTGCTGCCGGGGTTTCCGCGGTGCCAATGGCGGCGCGTGTTGTGAACAAGGTGGGACTTGAAGCCAACCCCCAAAACCATCTGATTATGCATGCCATGGGTGCAAACGTTTCGGGTGTTATCGGATCCGCCGTTGCGGCTGGTGTGCTTTTAGCGCTTCTTAAGTAGGAAAACCGCGTTACTTTTAAACAAAAAGGGGCTGGCCATTTATATGGCCGGCCCCTTTTTGTTTTTAGATCGCCGGGAATAAAGAGAGAATCCCGATTATGGGGTTAAATTTAGCCTTCGGTTATCCTACGGTTTTTGTAACAATTTCTTTATCAAAATAGTTCACCGACATCCCTGCATCGACAACAATTGTCTGGCAGTTGATGCCGGAACTCCTGTCTGAAAGCAGGAACGCCGCAGTATTGGCGGCTTCCTGGGTAGTCAGAGCACTTTTTCTAAGAATCGCCTTTTCGGCAAAGAGATAACTATCGACATAGCCTGGAATCCCGGCGGAAGCAGAGGTCTTCAGGAGACCGGGTGCCACCGCGTTGAACCGCACCTTGGAAAATTCCGAAAAACTCTTTGCCAGAAAACAGAGTGATGAATCAAGCGCTGCCTTGATTGGAGCCATATAGCCGTAGTTTTCCGCAGCCATACGGGTGGTGGAAATGGTTATGGTCACCACCGAACCATTTTCCACCAGCAACCCCTTGAAGTGATTGGCAATGCTGATAAGTGAAAAACAGGAGATATTCACCGCCTGCAGGAAGTCATCTTTTCTGGTCTGGTGAAAAGGTTTCATTCCATCCGAATAATTGGCATAGGCAATCGAATGGACAATACCATTTATTCTACCGCCCTCCGCGGCACCGATAGCCTTGCCGATATCATCCCGCACCCGGATGATATTTTCTTCATTTTCAACGTCACAGATAAATACCCGTGACTGCGGAAAGAGTTTTCGGGCATTTTTTGCCCGCTCTTCCGATCTGACCACATGAATCACCTCGGCGCCCTCTGCCGCAAGGGTCCGGCCAATCGCACAGGCAACAGATTTTTTATTTGCCAGGCCGAAGACTACAAATATCTTTTTCTCAACTCCAAGAAAACTCATAAGCTGTCTATCTCTATTATAAATGGAATTAGTACTAATCGTAGGCTGCAACAGGATGCAATAAGCCTATTCAACAAACAGATGCTTACTCACCTTCAATTCGATGCCTTTTTCCTCTGCGACATAAACCGGCAGTACATCGGGTATCGGCAAAAGGGCCAACCGAAGGTTTCCGCTCGCAGCCCCGCCAAACGATACTGACGGTATCACCAGGCTGAGTAACAGAATACAGATACTATATACTGACGATTTTCTCTTCATATGTATCACTCTCACTAATGATTTAATAACTCCCGGCTGAGAAAAACGGTGTTATGTGGTATAAGGTACTAAAGAAACCGATCCCCCATTCATAATGGTAAACAGAACAGCCTTGCAACCGAAAAACATGCAAAAATATATAATTGGTATCGATACCGGTGGAACATACACCGATGCAGTACTTCTTGATAAGGAATCAGAAAAGGTTATTGCGACGGCAAAAAAACCGACCACCCACTATCAACTCGCTCTGGGAACCGGAGAAGCGCTCACCGAGCTTTTTGCCAATGCCGCTGACGCAATTAAGGCAATCAAGGAAACCAATGCCGAAATTGACACTTCCGGCACTCTTACTCCCGACCAGATTGAAGCGGTTGCCGTCTCTTCAACCCTTGCCACCAACAGCGTTGTCGAAAACAAAGGAGCACGGGTTGCAATTATCGTCATTGGTTATGTAAAGCACTTCAAACTGCCGGTCAAGGCGGTTGTCTTTGTCAAGGGCGGCCACACCATTCAGGGCGACGAGGAGGAACCGCTGGATATCGAATATCTGGTCCAGCTGATCCACGGTCTGAAAACAGAAGTCGATGCTTATGGGGTCTGTTCGGCCATGTCCATAAAGAACCCGACCCACGAACTCGTGACGGAAAGAGCCATCAGTCTGCTCGATCCCACCAAACCGGTTTTCTGTTCACATCGGATCAGTAATCTGGTCGGTATGCAGGAAAGAGCGGCCACAGCGGGACTCCACGCCAAATTAATGCCTGTCATGCAGGAATTTGTCGGGGGCGTTCAAAAGGCGATGACCGACCAGAAACTTGATTGCCGCTTAATGGTCGTCAGCGGCAACGGCAAAGCAATGGAAGCCGGACAGGTCGTCAACGAGGCGGGACTGACCGTTGCCAGCGGTCCCGCCTGTACCGCCTATTTCGGCGCTTCACAGAGCAAGAGCGATTGTCTGGTTATCGATGTCGGCGGAACAACCACCGATATCGCCATGCTTGAAGGCGGTCACCCTTTGCTGACCATCGATGGTTGCCAAATAGGTCGCTGGAAAACCCACGTTGAAGCCGTCGATATGTATACGGGCGGTATCGGTGGTGACAGTCATGTGCATGTTGATAAGGCGGGACGGCTGACCATCGGCCCCGGACGGGTCACCCCGCTGTCCATGGCCAAGGGGATGCCGCCGGTAGGCGAGTGGTTGGGCACTGAAAACAGTTCCAGGCTGATTGTCCTGCGCCCCGAAACAATGCAGGAAGTGGTGGACAGCGAGCTGACCAGACTTCTCCGCCAGGCCGGTCAACTGACCCCGGCCACTATCCGTGAACGGACCGGACTTGGCGGTATTCCTCTCGATGTGCAGCTGGAACACCTGGCCAGGAAACAGCAGATCTTTGAGTGCGGTTTCACCCCGACCGACGCCCTTCACGTTCTTGGCATAATCGACATCGGTGATAGAAATATTGCCGCAGCCGGGGCGGAACTGCTCGGCAGAGCCTTGAACATGAGCGGGGAGGATTTTTCCCGGCTGGTTGTTAAAAACACCGAGGAACTGATAGAAAATCTGCTCGTTGACTATGTCGTTCAGCGGTACTGGAAGAATTCACTTGCTAACTTCATTTCCACCCGGAAAGAGCATCCGGTTCTGGGGGTTGATTTTTCCATCAAACTACCGCTCATCGGCATCGGCGCAGCCGCCCGTTATTTTCTTCCCGGCGTAGCGAAAAATCTGCGGACTACGGTCAGTTTTCCGGAAAATTGCGAGGTCGGCAACGCCATCGGCGCGGCGATTATCTGCATGTCGGAAAATCGGTTATAATGTGCGGCAGGGAACTTCTCGGTCACTGAAGCCGGCAAGATTATGAAAATCCTCAGTATCGCGGATACCGTCATCAAAGATCTGCTTGAACCGGTCGGCGGCGGTCCGGCCATTGCCGATGTTGAACTGATCCTGGCCTGCGGAGACCTGCCGCCGGAATACCTCTCAGCCTTGAAACATCGCTATAACACACCGCTGTTTTACGTTCTCGGCAACCACGATCTCCGATACAGGGAGTCTCCCCCGGTTGGGTGTTTCCATATCCACCGGCGAATCGTCACCGTCGGAAAGATCAGGATAACGGGTTTTTCCGGTTCAAGGTGGTATAATGGCAATATTAATCAATATACTGAAAAACAGATGATCAGGTTTGTCCGGAAAATGCGCTTTGCTCTTTGGCGACGCAGGGGAGTCGACCTTGTTATCACCCATGCCCCGCCGAGATTCATCCATGACGCAGAAGATCCCTGCCATCGCGGTTTCCGGGTCTTTCTGGAATTCATTGAAAAATATCAGCCCCTTTATTTTATTCATGGTCATATCCACACCCTGTTTGAGAACGATTCGGCAAGGTTAACCAGGGTCAAATCAACGTCGGTAATAAACAGCTATGGCTACCATGTTTTCGAAATATAACCCATTTACAGCGCTGAAAAAGAGCATAGCCGGTCAAGAACGGCAGAGTGAGGATGAAAACCCCAGCAACTTCAACATCCGCCAGGAAAAAGAAGAAGCCTACGAAGCTGTTGAACGGGGGACACTGATGGTGCCCCTGGAGAAAATTATCGGCAGTGTCGGTAGATACCATGATTTTGACAATCAGTTCAAAACTCATTCGCCGAAAGTGGATGAGCGGTTGAAAGGGATTATGGACGCCATGCGCGAGGGCAAGAATATGCCTCCCATTGCCCTGTACCAGATCAAGGAGGATTTTTTTATTCTCGATGGGCACCATCGCTTCCGGGCAGCCGTGGAACTGGGCAGGTCCCATATCCAGTCACGAATCGTCGAGCTTCTTCCGTCCAAGAACACCCTGGAGAACAACCTCTATATCGAGAAGGTGCACTTTCGCGATAAAGCCGGACTGACCAACAGCATTGACCTGACCGAACCCGGCCAGCTTCCGCATCTGGAGTGGCAGGTCAGAGAGCACCGTAAGTTTCTGGTGAACCAGAAGAAACAGGACATCACCTTCAAGCAGGCTGCCGCCGACTGGTACAGGACCATCTATCGACCATTGGCGACCCTTATCGATAACAGTAAACTGGTCAAATCTTTTCCGGGACGCACAGTCGATGATCTGTACCTGTATATTTCCGTACATCAATGGGAAATAGGCAGCAAGCGGACATACGGCATCGGCGTCGACAAGCTCATTCCCACAGACATGGAGGCCTTTCGGCAAAAGATGGCAGAACATAAAGAACAGGAATACCCGGAAATGAAGCGGGAGATTACGGTCTTTATCCTCCTCAATGTCGATGGTAAATACGAGCAGCAGATTTTCGATAAATTACTGGCTCTTGAAGAGGTGCGCGAGGTGCACACCGTGCATGGCTCCATCGATATGATCGCCAAAATCACCCTGATGCGCGACCTGCTTTCCTCCGATGCCGAAATCCTCTCCCAGTTCATCCAGTATACAATCAGACAGTGGAAAGGGGTGATATCCACCCAAACCCTTATTCCCGGCATGTCGAGGACCAAAGATCAGGACCGGTGCCATCTCTAAGAGAAAAACCGAATTTCCGAATTCCATACGGCTTGCGCCACCGGAGATGGGACTTGGCAAACAGGCGAAATCAGCCACTGGACAAAATCACCGGCGGCAACTAACTTGACAGGAAGCCGGTTTTAATTTTTCATCATAATCCATTCAATTAGATGTTCAGGGCAACTGCTTTCTATGGATATCTGGATCATTTCAGCGATACTCTTTTTGACCCTTTACCTGCTCATCACAGAAAAAATTTCTGTTGATCTGACAGCCATCGGTATCATAGTTCTTTTAGTAGTAACCCGCATTCTAACGCCAACAGAAGCAATCGGCGGTTTTGCCAATCCGGCGGTAATCACCGTCGGTGCCATGTTCGTGGTCTCCAAAGGCATGATGCGCACCGGAGGGGTCGAATTCCTGGGCAGAAAAATCATTAAGGCAGCCGATGGAAATTACAAACTGGCCCTGATCATCATTTTGATTTCCGTCGCCATTTCCTCGGCGTTTATCAATAACACGCCGGTGGTGATCCTGTTCATCCCGGTGGTCATGACCATGTGCTGCGAATTCGGCCTCAGCCCGTCAAAATTTCTTATCCCGGTGTCCTATGTCTCAATTCTGGCCGGAACCTGCACACTTATCGGCACCTCAACCAATATCATCATCAGCGATCTCAGTGTCAGTTTCGGCTACGACGGCCTGTCCATGTTCGAACTCAGCCCCCTGGGGGTACCACTTGCCATTGCAGGTATTATTTTCCTCTATTTCGCGGCTCCAAAAGTGCTGCCGGCTCTTGCCAATCCCATTTGCCAGCTCCAGGACAGTACCCACCGCCAATATCTGGCCGAGTTAAAAATTCCGGAAAAAAGCAACTTTATCGGCAAGAGTCCCGACGAGATTTTCGGAGAGAAATATCCCAGCATCAATGTTATTGAATTGATTAAAAAATCATACATATACCATCCAAAACGGGACAAAATGGTCATCACTGCGGAGGATATTCTGCTGGTGAAGGGTTCGCTCAATGACCTGGTGGCCATCCTGCACAATGAAGCGGTTGAACTGCCGACGTCGGAAAAAGATCTGGTTCTGGGAGCACAAAAAGACGCACCCATCGTTGTGGAACTGATCATATCCCCGCACTCGACTTTACGCGGTCAAAAACTCGAAAAAACAAGCCTGGCCAAGGACCCGGATATGAACATCATCGCCGTCAAACGCACCAACCTGCATATGACGGAAAGACAGATCCACGATGTACGTCTCCGGACCGGCGATATTCTGCTGATCTGGTGCCATGAAAGTAAACTCGAATCAATTCGTTCCGGTACTGAATTTATTGTCATTGAGGATGTCTATGAAGAACTGGTCCATAAGCGGAAAGCGTGGTGGTCGATTATCAACTTTATCTGTATGGTCGTCACCGCCACCCTTGGACTTGCCGATATCATGACCTGCGCGCTCACGGCAGCCTTTCTTATGATCATCACCGGCTGTCTGCAGATGCGAGACGCCTACCGGGCGCTCCAGGGGGATGTGCTGCTGCTCATCGCCGGAACGATTGCGCTGGGAGTCGCCATGCAGAAAACAGGTGCCAGCCGGCTCTACGCCGAAACCTTTCTCAGCTTCTTTGCCGGTTCCTCGCCAACCATGGTGCTCGGCGCAATCATCTTCCTGACCAGTTTCTGTACCCAGTTGCTGAGCAACAACGCAACCGCTGTATTACTGCTGCCGATTGCCATCTCTACCGCAATCGGCATCGGAGTCGATCCGAAACCCTTTATCGTCGGCATCTGTTTTGGGGCCAGCGCCTGTTTTGCCACTCCGATGGGCTATCAGACCAACC
>Ga0214472_10003269_pt1 | contig 17179 bp, 15 predicted proteins | sample RVTome_6_FD_207662 | JGI IMG/M metagenome (GOLD analysis project Ga0214472, IMG submission 207662) | Soil microbial communities from uranium-contaminated site in the Upper Colorado River Basin, Wyoming, United States - RVT140D175 | ecosystem: Environmental > Terrestrial > Soil > Contaminated >... | reverse complement strand
AGCTGCTGCTTGATGGCGTCGCGGCCCGGAATATTCTGCTCGTCGAGCATCTGCTCGAATCCGGTAACCCCGGTGCGGTCCGGTTCGGAAAACGCCATGTCGAAAGCGACGCAGGCGACGCCGAGTTGCGCCAGCCGGTCGACGATTGCCGCGATGCGTGTGCGCGGCCAGGGCCATTGGCCGAATTCGGCGATCGAAGCCTCGTCGATCTCGACGATGCGAATCGGTTGGCCGAGCGGCTGGCGCGGTTTGATGCGCTGATAGGAATCGAATGTCAGGTTGCGCAACGCCTGGATGAAGGGCGGGTCGGCCAAACGCATCTCGTAGGCGACCCACAGCGCGATCGCGGCCGCCAGGAAGACAATGACCCGCTTGTCCTTCAAGAATTTCATGGCGATACAAGTTCGCCTCGTTGCGGCGGAAGTCTAGCTTTGGCGGCCGTCCGGGGCAAAGGCGTTTCGAGAAACCGCCGTGGATGGTTTACAGGCGAGCGATATCGCCCTCGCGGGCGACGCCGCTTTTGGCGTGACGCTTCCTGATCTGTGCTTCGATCGCGTTGACTTCGGCGTCGGTGCGGAAGGGCATGTGATGAATGGCGAAGTAGGCGCCAGCATTGGATTTGGCGCGCAGGCGCAGCCCTTCCTCCCACGTCGAATGGCCGTAGCCGCGATATTCCGGCAGTTCCTCGTCGGTGAAGCTGGAATCATAGGCGAACAAATCGACGTCGCGAACCAGTTCGACCACCGACGGATCGGTCTCGCCGGGATCGTGCTCCATGTCGGTGACGAAGGCGAAGGATTTTCCGCGGTAGTCGACGCGGTAAGCGGTGGCGCCGCCGGGATGATTGATCGGCGATGTCCGCACTGCAACGCCGTCGCCGAGGTCGAATTTCGCGAACGGTTCGACTTGTCGATAGGCTACCTTGGCGCGGAAGACATCCGGGCCGACTGGGAAATAGGGCCTGCGCATCAGCCCGCGAATCGCGGCTTCGGTGGTCGCCGCGCCGTCGATATGACCGAGCCAGACATTGATGGTGAAGTCCGGCGAAAAGAACGGCCCGAAGAAGGGTATGCCCTCGATATGGTCGTAGTGGACATGCGTCATCATCAGATCAATACGGCGGATCTTGTTCTGCGCCAGTAGGCGGCTGCCGAGTTCGCGAATGCCGGTGCCGGCATCGAAGATGACGAGGCGCTCGCCGCAGGTCGCGCTGGCGCAAATCGTGTTGCCGCCGGTGCGCTGGAAATCGCGCCCGGGCGAAGCCAGGGAACCGCGCACGCCCCAGAATGCGACAGTGAATTCGGATGCTGCGTCGGTCTTCTTCAATTCCGGCACCGCGTGTCAGGCCGATTTCCTGGACGCCAGCTGGCGCCGGGCTTCGGTCAGTTCGGCGGTGGTGCGCGTCAGGCGCAGCGCCAGTTCGCGCATCACCTGGATGCCCAATTTCGGGAAATCGACGATCAGCCCGAGAAAATGCTCTTTCTTGATCTTGAGCATGACCAGTTCGCCATTTGCCCGCACCGTGGCCGTGCGCGGCACGTCGCAAAGGATCGCGATCTCGCCGACGACCGCGTTTTCCTTTGCCTGGGCGACGACGATCTCGCCCTTGTCGGTCTCCACCACGATATCGGCGGCGCCCCTGACGACGACGTAGGCGGCATCCCCGGATTCACCCTGGCGGAATACCGGCTGCTTGTCGGCGTAGATCATCCGGTCCGAGGCGAAGGCGAGAAGCTTCAGCTTGCTTGGATCGATCGCCGCAAACAGCGGAATACGACGCAGGAGTTCGACCTCTTCGCTCAACGTGGTCATGGATACGCCTCATCTGCTCGAATCTTGAACGTCATGATTCGACAAGCTCACGAAAGACGCCGGAAGATTCCTCCAGCTCCCGCGGTTTCCCGTCGGCCACCAGCACGCCACGCTCGAACACAAGCACGCGTTCGAACATCCGCGCGTAGGCCGGGTTCATGGGCGACCAGATCACGCCGAAGCGGTCGCCGTCGCGGCCTTTCGCCTTGGCGAGAATGGTCTCGACCAATGCACGCTGCGTGCGGCCGTCGAGCGTGTTCAGCGCCTGATTGACGATCAGAAAATCCGGCCTCTTCAAAAGGCAGCGCGCCAGATGCAGTTTCTGGCGCTGGCTTTCCGACAGCCGCTTGCCGCCGGAACCCATGTTGAATTCGAGGCCGAGCAGGAAGATGTCGTCGGCCATATCCATTTCTTCCAGCAGATTGCGTATCGCCGTAGTCACCCGTTCCTGGGCTTCGGCAACGGTGCTGGAAACGCGGCCGAGCAGGATGTTGTCGATGACATTGGCGGCTGAATTGTAGGTGTCAGGGTCGTAGAAGCTCACCGGGTTCGGTTTTATTGTTTCGAGAACCTTGCGCAATTTACCACGCGCCTCGACGATTTGGTTCTTGAGATCGTCGTCCAGCAGGCCGAGGCGGTTCTTGCTCTCGACATAGGCAAACGGCAATTTCAAAATGAGCTGACGGTCAGCCTCGCTGATGCCTTCGGCGGGCGGGTTGGCGATGCGGGTCAGCGCGGCGCGGTAGGCCGGCAATTCCTCGGCGTCCATGTAGTTCAACTGGTCGAAGAACGGGTTGTCGGCCTTGAGGTCGCCAAACAGTTCCAGAGTGGTTGCGGCGACTTCGCGGCCGAGCGCGAAGAGCCGTTCGTCCAGTCCGGCCTCGGCCAGCACCTTGCGCACGGTCGCGTTTGCCGGAAGGTTGGCGGGATCGAATTCGGCGTTCGTCGCGGTGCCGAAAAGCAGGTTTTCGCCGATTGTCGCCTGCTCGTTGTAAGAATCGGGCTCGAACGTCTCGACGATGCCGGCAAGGCCCAGTTCCTCGATCTGCTCGCGGAACGCATGGCGCGCCTTGAGCAGCATCCCGGCGAGCTGCGGGCGCAGCTTCGGATCGAAGCTGCCGCGCAATCCGAGACTGCGCACTTCCGCTTCCATGTCGACATCGGCCAGCACGCCGCGGATCTTCTCCAGCAGCTCTTCGTCATTGGAAACGCCGATGCGTTCCCTGTCGATCCAGTCGGCCGTTGCGTCCAGGTCGCTGTTGCCGGAAGCCTTTGCCTCGGCAAGCATCAGCTGCCAGGCCGCCATTGCGGCATCGTCGCGCTCGGTCGGAGCGACAGGCCGGTTTTTCAATACATAGGTAAGCGTGTCGTAAATTGTCGATTGCGGGAAGTAGGTGCTGCCGTCGAGATAGGCAAGCCGGCGTCCACGAACATATTCGGGCATCTCGGCAATCGGGCGGTTGTCCAGTTCGATGCGCCCGGAGGACGGTTTCAACAGGCCTGCGGTGGCCTCGGCAAGCTGGGTAGCGCCGCTGTTGACGGCGCCGATGACGGCGACCTGTTCGCCGAGGCCGATCGTGGCGGTTGCCTTCTCGATCAGCTTCGATCCGGTCTCGTCCACGATCTGCAGGTTGACGATCTCGTAGCCTTTCTTGAGCGGATGGGCTTCGCCGTTGTGGTCCTGCGAGGCTACGTCCTGAATTTCGTCGGATTCGAACTGCTCGATGACCTGGGTGTATTGCGCGTCGACCTGAAGCCGCTTCTGGTCGTAGTCGATGAGCGTGCGGATCGGATCGGGCAAGTCCTTGTAGGCGGCGATGACCGCAACCAGCTGGCCGATGTCGAGGGAGCCGCGAATGGCAAGATAGCCGCCAGCCGCATAGAACAGGAACGCCAGGAACTGGATCAGCAGGTTGTTGATGTATTTGATGTTGAACTTGCGCTCGTAGATCTCGAACCGGATGAAGAACAAGCGCCCGAGCGCGTTCGACATCTCCGCACGTTCGCGGTTGGAAGTGTCGTTGACGTGAACATGCTGGATGCTCTCGACGATCTCGCCGACACGGCCGGCAAGCTGGCGCGCCTGGATGTTGCGTTGCCTGCCGAGCGCGATCAGCGCCCGGCGCATGCGTGGGACCAGCCACGCCTGGACGGCCACGACGAAGAGGGTCACGAAGCCGAGATATACATTCTGGACGAAGATGAAGGTGAGGCCGGTGAGCGCCTGGCCGCCGGCGAACAGAGGCAGGGTGAAAGCGTCGCCGATAAATTCGCCGAGCGGCTCGACCTCGTCCTTGATCAGCGATGCGACTTCGGCGGGCTTGGTCCGGCGGAAACGCGACAGCGGATAGCGCAATACCAGGTCCATCAACTGGAAGCGCAGGCGGCGCAACAGACGCTCGCCCATGCGGCCCTTGTAGGTGTTGATGTATTTCTTGAAGAACCCGTTAGCCGCGACCAGAGCCAGGAACAGCAGCGACAAGGCGAACAAATATGGCACGCGCTCCAGGTCGATGCCATCGAACAGGACGACCGGTCCGCCCGTTATCCAGTCCGGCAAGGGAAGATTGATCGGCAGAAATGCCGAAGTGTCGTCTGGGTTTTCGAAATCGCGGCCCTGGATCGGACCGTTGACGATCCGCTTCGGCAGGTCGAGGCTCAAGAAATAGGTCGGCATCGAGGCCAGGATCACGATCAGCATCCAGGCCTGATCGCGGCTCGAGTTCTGCCAGATGTAGCGATAGAGATTTGGCTCAACGAGTTTCAAAAGATTGCCCTAATCCGATGTGCGACGCCGGCGCGCAGCGCCGTCGACCCCCGTTTCCGATTGATTCCGAATCCAGCCCGATGACTCCCCCGGCCGGCACGATATCAGGGATGGAACGCCGGAAAAGCGCAAATTTTCAACGGCTCTCTTCAACAGTTCATCCCTAATTTTCGGCCCGGGCCGCCTGATTGCGGCCTAACAGGCGCTCACGCAAGCCCGGCGCGGCGGATCGCTCTCGTCGCAGTTCGGCACTACCGCCCATGTCGTGCGCAAGCGCGGCAATATCCTCGACGGCGACGACGTCCACCGGCGCGCTGATATTGTGGACCGAGATCGATTTGCGCGCTCCGACGGCGTCGGAGAGCTTCAATTCGGCCACACGGACGGTTGCCGCGGAAATAACGATGCCCACGCCAAGCTCCTTGGTTGCCGATTCGAGGCGGGCGGCAATGTTGACGGTGTCGCCAATCGCGGTAAGGCGAGAAGGGGTGGTCTGGTCGCTGGTACGGCCGATGCGGCCGACGACGGCGGGTCCGGTATGAATGCCGATGCCGATGCGGATTGGTTCGGAAATGTGCTGGGTCAGCATGCGGCTGGATTTTGCCGTCGCGTTCTGGGCCGCGATCGCCGCGCGCAATGCGTCGCGGCTCGCCTCGCCGGCGCTCGACGCCAGGCCGAACAGCGCCATCAATCCGTCGCCCATGAACTTGTCGATATAGCCGTTGGCCGCCTCGATCTCGGCGCCGATCTCGCCGAACAGGCTGTTGAGGATGAAGACGACGTCATAAGGCAGGCTCTTTTCCGAAATCTTCGAAAAGCCGCGGATATCGAGGAACATGACCGCGATTTCGCGCTCGACCCCCCAGCCGAGCGGATCGAGACTGCGTGCTGCGTGAATATTCGATCCGGGCTGGATCAGCGGCCGCACCTGCGCGTCGCCGCGCACGCGCGCCTGGCAGGCAAGGCGAACGCCGGGGGCGGCATTGAGCTTGCGCAGCAGCAGGCTTTCGGCCTCGGTCTGCGGGGCCAGATTTTCGAGGCCGGACACGATCAAGGTGCGGCAGGTGGAGCATCGGGCCCGGCCGCCGCATACCGACATGTGCGGAATCCGGTAGGCGCGGCTGATCTCCAGAATCGTGTGGCCCGGCGAGCACACCGCGACCGTGCCGTCGCCATAGGTCAGGCGCACCTTGCTGCGGAAACGCTGGAGCAGCCAGCGCGTGGCCATGAACAACAGCACGACGGCGATGATGGCCAACACGGTCAATTGCGCGACCGATTCGACGCCGCGCAGGATATCGCGGATGGCATTGCTGGCCGCCTCCTGTTCGGCGGCGGCTCGCACGGAGTCCGGTGAAGCCGCGGCGGCGCGCTGCAATGCGTCAAATTCGCGTCGCGCCGCGGTAATCCACCCGGTAAGCGCCGTGGTGGGGACGAGAACGGCGACACCGGCAAGGATCGGGAAGACCCGGGCGTAGCCGGCCCTCAGTCTGAGCCAGAAATGCAGGCCGATGCAGGCATGAAGCCATACGATGACAAGCAGCAAGCTCTGGGAAATCCAGACATCGGGCCAGAGCAGGGCGAGCTCGTGCTTGTAGTCGACATCAAGACCAAGGATTGTTTCGCTGGCGCGGGTAAACACGATATGGCTGATCAGAAACCAGGGGATTGCCAGGCCGAAAATGACCTGCGCCCATTCCCAGAAAGGCCGGCGCCATGTGCGCAGGTTCAACATCCGCGCAAGGCCCAGCGTCACATGCGTCAGCAATGCGCCGTAAAGCAGGATCTGGCCTGGCAGGCTGCCCCAAATCGCAGACTGCAATCGCAATATCGATTCCATCGCGGCGAGCGAAATATGGCCCGCGGAATGGTTGAGGTAGTGAAGCAGCACATAGACAAACAGGACCAGGCCCGACCACAACCGGACTCGCTGGATGCGCGAACCGGAGCCGGTAACCCGGGTCTTATCGACAATGCTTGCTGCCAAGTGCCGCCCTCGCACAAACATCTCCGCGCCCGCGAAGCGGCCGGTCGGAGCTTGATTTGTCCTTCATAACGCCCATTTAATCGGGAGTCTTGTGATCAAAGGCACAGCGCGCAGCGCGCAATCAACATAATCGGACAGGTTCGGCATGTCGCACGACGCATTGGTGCAGCCGCTGCGCAAATGGCTTGTGGAGCAGGCACTCGGAAACCCGGATATCACCGAGCTATTCGGCGTCATGGCCGAAAGGCTCGTCGGTCTCGGCATTCCGGTGACCCGCGGGCGGCTGATCTGGCAGACCCTTCACCCGTTGTTCCGGGCCGAGCAGGTGACCTGGAATCGTGGCGGCACGGCCACGATCGAAGGATTTGCGCATCGCGATAACGACACCGACGCCTGGAAGCACAGCCCGATGCGCCACGTCATCCTCAACGGGCTTTCGATTTTTCGCAGACAGTTGACGGGCGACAACGCGTTGCTCGACTTCGAGATGCTCAAGGAGCTCAAGGAACAGGGCTATACCGACTATGTCGTGCTGGCTACGTCGCTGAACCAGGTGCAATTCGCCACCGCCGATGGCATGAAGTCGCCGGGCGGCGTGATCATGACCTGGTCCACCGACCGCACCAACGGCTTTTCCTCGGACGATCTTGCCTGCCTGCAGAGCCTGCAGCCGATCTTCGCGCTCGCCTGCAAATCGATGATCCTTTCGCGGATATCCGGCAATATCGCCACGACTTATCTCGGCCAGCGCGCCGGCTCAAACGTGCTGAACGGCAGCATTCGCCGCGGCGACGGCCACCATATGTCGGCGGTGATCTGGTATTCGGACTTGCGCAACTCGACGATGTTTTCGGAGTCGCTTGCATCGGATGCCTATTTCTCGCTGCTCAATTCATTCTTCGAAGCGACGGCGGGGCCGCTGGTTACGCATGGCGGCGAGGTGCTGGATTTCATTGGCGACGCCGTGCTCGGCATTTTCCCCTACGAAACCGAAAGCGATCTGCGCGATGCGGCGGCGCGCGCGAATGCGGCGCTCGACGATACGCTTTCGTCGGCACGCGAAGTGAACGCGGAGCGCGGCAAAAGCGGCCTGGAAAAATTCCAGTTCGGCGTCGGCCTCAATGTCGGCGACGTCAAGTTCGGCAATATCGGAATTCCGCAGCGCCTGTCGTTTTCGGTGATCGGGCAGGCGGTGAACGAAGCCGCGCGCATCGAGTCGTTGACGAAATTGCTCCAGCAGCCGGTGCTTGCAGGCAAACGCATCGCGCAATTCGACGAATCGCGCTGGCGCAGCGTCGGCGCCCATAAGCTCGACGGCGTGCTCGATCCGGTGGAACTGTTCGCGTTCCGCACAGAGCAAGCGGCGTAAGTGGGCGGTCCCGGTCAATCCTGTGATCGCTCAAAGCATGCTCTTGATATCGGCCGAGAAAGTCGGAAAACCATAGACCCCGTCCGTCAGCTGCTTTGCCGTGACCCCGAGGCGGATCGCCAGGGAAAACAGGTGGATCAGTTCCTCGCCTGAATGCCCGACGAAATGCGCGCCGAGGATGCGGCCGGTTTCGTCTTCGACCAGGATTTTCGACCAGGCGACGCTTTCGGCAAAGGTGCGAGCCGACAGCCAGCCAGACATGTCGTTGGTGTGAACCTTGAAGGCTAGTCCGGCCTTTTGCGCCTTCGCCTCGCTCATCCCGACACTGGCAATGGCCGGTATGGTGAACACACAGGCGGGGATCGACGCATATTCCGGCTTGTGGCGCACGCCTTCGGCGATATTGCGTCCGACGATTCCGCCTTCATAGGTGGCGATCGGCGACAATTGCGGTGTGCTCCACAAGGCGTCGCCGCAGACATGGACGGCTGGATTGCTTTTCGAGCGCAGGAACTCGTCGACTTCGATACGGCCCCTGTCGTGGCGGACGCCTGCAGCGTCCAGATCTAGGCCGGCGACATCGGCGACGCGGCCGGCGCCGTTGACGACGCGGTCGGCGGTGATCTTCTCCGTCTTTCCGTTTGCGGAAAAATGAACTTCGTGGTGCCCGCCGTTGCGGCCCACTTTCTGGACAGTGACGCTCGTGCGAATGGCAATCCCGATCCGTTCGCTTTCGGCGCGCATGACATCGACAGCGTCGGCGTCGATTTCGCCGAGCAGGCGTGGCAGCGCTTCCAGGATCGTGACCTTTGCGCCAGCGCGCCGCATGACGTGCGCGAATTCGAACGCAATCACGCCGCCGCCGATGAACACGACCTCGGCAGGCAAGGTTTCGTCGGAAAGCACGTCGTCGGAAGTCGCCAGATGCTCGGCTCCGGGGATCGGCAATTCTCGCGGCCGCGAACCGGATGCGATCACGATATGTTTTGCCTCAAGCACGCGGTTGCCGGCGCCGACCGTGTTCGGCCCCACGAATTTGCCGGTTTCGCGGATCACTTCGACTCCGCGCTTTTCCATCAGGCCGGCAAGGCGGCCGGGGATGTCGCGGATCATGTCCTTTTCGCGGCGGATGAGTGCGGTCCAGTCGAGCGCCGGCTTGCCGACGGAAATGGCGTGCGTGGGCGCGTGGCTGATCTCGTCCAGGCAATGGGCGGCGGCAACCAGCACCTTTTTCGGCGTGCAGCCACGGTTGGGGCAGGTGCCGCCGAGATCGCGATTCTCGATCATGGCGACCGAAAGGCCGGCGTTGCGGGCAGGGCCGGTAATCCCCATGCCGGCGTTGCCGCCGCCGAGAATGACGACATCGAATTTTTCCGGTTTCATGCGCTTGTCCTCCGCCGGGTCGGGCCGATGATCGGTGTTTTGGCCAGCAGTGACAAGTCTCTGGCAGGGGGAGACCGGCTATTCGATAACGATTTTCGGCGCCGGCATCTGGCCGCGCTCTTCGTTGAGCCGGGCCCAGACGCGTTCGGCGATCGCCTTGTAGATTTTTGCGCTTGCGCCTTCCGGATCGCTGACCACGACCGGCGTGCCGGTATCCGATTTCTCGCGAATTTCGAGCGTCAGCGGCACTTCGCCGAGGAACGGCACGCCGATGCGCTCGGCCTCGCGTCGCGCGCCGCCGCTGCCGAAGATATCGTGGCGGCTGCCGCAATCCGGGCATATGAAATGGCTCATGTTCTCGACGATGCCGAGCACTGGCACATCGACCTTGCGGAACATGTTGAGGCCCTTGCGCGCGTCGATCAGCGCGAGGTCCTGCGGCGTTGACACGATGATGGCGCCGGCGAGCGAAACGTTCTGCGCCATCGTCAGTTGCGCGTCGCCGGTTCCGGGCGGCATGTCGACGACGAGAACATCGAGTTCGCCCCAACCGACCTCGCGCAGCATCTGGGTCAGCGCCGAGATCACCATCGGGCCGCGCCAGATCATCGGCGTTTCCTCGTCGACCAGCAGGCCCATCGACATGACCTTCAGGCCGTAGGCCTCCATCGGCTGCAATATGCGGCCATCGGCGGTTTGCGGCCGCCCGGTGATGGCCAACAGGCGCGGCATCGACGGCCCGTAGATGTCGGCATCGAGGATGCCGACATTCAGGCCGATGGCTTTGAGGCCGAGGGCAAGATTGACCGCCGTGGTCGATTTGCCGACGCCGCCCTTGCCCGATGCGACCGCGATGATGGCGTCGATACCGGTGACGCCAAGCTTGCCACCGGCAGAAGCGCCGGGTGCATGGACGCGGCCGGCCATCGGCGGCGTCGCAGCTCGGGCCGGCCCCGGAGCGGGGCGGGCCGTCTGGCGCTCTCCGGAGGCCTGGACGGAAGCGGTCAGCGCAACGGTCGCCTTTTCGACGCCGGGGGCGGTTAGCGCGGCCTTTTCGGCGGCTTGGCGCAGAGGCTCGAGCTCCTCGGCGCGCTGCGATGGGACGGTAAGCGAAAAGAACACTTTCGAACCGGAAACGACGATTTCGGAAATCAGGCCGAGTTCGACGATGTTGCTTTCCAGGTCCGGGCCCTTGACCCGCTTCAGGCGTTCGATGACTTGCTGCTTGTCGATGACCACGTTGCATCCCTTGGAAATTGTCGGCTATCGCGTGTCCTGTCCGGTTCGTGGACGGCTTGCAATGTGCAATCGGCGACTGCCGGAAAAGAAGCGCCTTATAGCCGAATCCGCCGGATTGCGCGCGCATGTCGTTTTGGCAAGCGCGAATGTCGTTCGACTTTCCGCCGGATACTCTATTATTTTGTAGGAATTCGCTGTCGGTCGAGAACTCGAAAATCATGCAGGACTATACGGACATGCTCGCGGGCGCGATCAGGTTGATCGCAACCGGCGATCCCGGGCTTTGGTCGGTCGTGCTGCTCTCGTTGCAGGTTTCGCTTTCGGCCGTCGTTCTGGCGTCGGTCGTCGGGATGCCGCTCGGCGCCGCGCTGGCCGTTGCCCATTTTCCGGGCAAGCGGGCGCTGGTCATTCTCGTCAACGCACTGATGGGCTTGCCGCCGGTTGTCGTCGGTCTTTTCGTCTATATGCTGCTTTCGAATTCCGGCCCCCTCGGGGTCCTGCAACTGCTCTACACTCCAACCGCGATGATCATTGCACAATTCGTGCTGGTCACGCCGATCGTGGCGGCGCTGACGCGCCAATCGATCGAGGATCTCGACGCCGAATATTCCGAGCAGTTGCGCTCGTTCGGGGTTTCGCGGCTGGCCTCGGTGCCGACCCTGCTATGGGATGCGCGCTTCAGCCTGCTGACCGCGGTTCTGGCCGGGTTCGGACGCGCGATTGCCGAGGTCGGCGCAGTGATCATTGTCGGCGGCAATATCAATCACGTCACGCGCGTCATGACGACGACGATCGCGCTGGAAACCTCCAAAGGCAATCTGGCGTTGGCGATGGCGCTCGGCACGATCCTGGTCATCGTCGCAATCGGAGTGAACGTGGCGGTCAGCCTGTTGGGCGATGCCGGAAAGCGGTTCGGCTATGCTTGATCTGCCGGTTCGCGACGCCGCATTGCGCCGGGACGGGTTCCGGCGGAATGCCGTGCTCCCGTCGATTCTTCCCCTGGCAGTCGAAGACCTGAGCTATGCGGTCGCCGACAAGCAACTGCTGCAGGTTGAAAGGCTCGAAATCCGCGCCGGCGGACCGACCGCCTTCATGGGGCCGAACGGCGCCGGCAAAAGCATGCTGCTTCGTCTGCTGCACGGGTTGATCGAGCCAAACGCCGGGAGCGTGCGCTATGGCGGCCGGACGATGGACGCTTCGATCCGCAGGCGGCAGGCGATGGTGTTCCAGCGGCCGGTGCTGTTGCGACGCTCGGTCGCCGCCAATATCGACTATGCGCTGAGGGCAGGGGGCGTAGCACGGGCGCACCGGAGCGACCGCCTCGCGGAATTGCTCGGGCTCGGCGCGTTCGCTGCACAGGCGCGACAGCCGGCGCGCACGCTTTCGGGCGGCGAACAGCAGCGGCTGGCGCTGATCCGGGCGATCGCCTGCCAGCCGGAAATCCTGTTCCTCGACGAGCCGACCTCAAGCCTCGATCCGGCGGCGACGCAGATGATCGAGAACCTGGTCCTGCAATCGGCGCGCGCCGGCACCAAGATCGTGCTTGTTACCCACGATCTCGGCCAGGCGCGGCGGCTCGCAGACGAGGTTGTGTTTCTCCATCGCGGGCGTGTCATCGAACAGGCGTCGGCGTCCCGGTTTGTTGAGCGCCCACAGTCGAGGCCGGCGCGCGACTTCCTCGCCGGGAAGCTGGTTTTGTAGGCAAAGCAATGAGTCGGATCGAAGGGGCGAAGAAATTGAGGCCTCTGGTCGCAGCGGCGGCGCTATTTGCGTTTGCGATCGGCGGGCCGTTAGCGCCCGCGGAAGCGCAAGACAAGTTCGTCATCGTGCAGTCGACGACCTCCACGGAAAACTCCGGTCTCTTCGAGTTCATCCTGCCGAAATTCACGGCAAAGACCGGGATCGGCGTGCGGGTAGTGGCCGTCGGCACCGGCCAGGCGATCAAGAATGCCGAAAACGGCGATGGCGATGTGCTGTTGGTCCACGTCAAGCCGGATGAGGAGAATTTCGTCGCCGACGGCGGCGGCGTTCAACGCTTCGACGTCATGTACAACGATTTTGTGATTGTCGGGCCGGCCGCCGATCCGGCCGGCGTCGCCGGCATGAAGGATGCGGTTGTGGCATTTGGGAAGATCGCCGAATCAAATGCGTCATTTGCCTCGCGCGGCGACGATTCCGGCACCCACAAGGCGGAACTGGCGCTGTGGAAAGGTGCAGGCATTGATGTGAAAGCCATTTCCGGTTCGTGGTATCGCGAGACAGGCTCGGGTATGGGCGCGACGCTCAATACCGGGGTCGGCATGGGCGCTTATGTGCTGGCCGATCGAGCGACCTGGATATCTTTTGGCAACAAGGGCGGATTCGAAATCGCGGTCGAGGGCGATCCGCGGATGTTCAACCAATACGGAGTCATCCTGGTCAATCCGGAGCGCCACCCGAGGGTCAAGGCGAGGGAGGGGCAGGCCTTCATCGACTGGCTGATCGGCCCGGAAGGGCAGGCCGCGATCGCAGACTTCAGAATCGACGGGCAGCAGCTTTTTTACCCGAACGCCGCCGACTGATCTTTGCTGGCCCAAGGCTCAATGTTATTGCGGCGAACCGCGCCGTTGCAATTCGAGCCGCGAACCGTGGCCGCAATGCCGATTAGATTAAAGCCGGTAGAATGCGACGGCGTTTCCGCCGAGAATCGCGGCGCGTTCTTCCTGCGTGCAAACGGAAAGTAGAGCATCGGTCGCCGCGTTCCATTCGTCGTAGCTCGCTGCAAGTGTGCAGACCGGCCAGTCGCTGCCCCAGATGACGCGCTCCGGCCCAAAGACGCTGAGGACATGGTCGACATAGGGCCGCAATCGCCCGACATTCCAGTCGCCGCCGGCCTCCGTCACCAGGCCGGAGAGCTTGCAGAATGCGTTGCTGCCGGTGGCGATCACTTTCATCCGTGCGGCCCAGTCGTGGAAATCTCCGGCGGCGATCTCCGGCTTGGCGCAGTGATCGACGACCGTGCGCATGGCCGGGTAGCGAGCTAGCAACTTCGCCAGATTTTCGAGGTGGCGTGGAAAGACCAGCGCGTCGAAAGCCAGATCGTGCGCAATCAGCGCGGAATAGGCGGGCTCCAGTTCCGGCCGCAGCATCCAGTCGATATCGGCGATTTCCTGGATCATCGGGCGGAGCGCCTTGAGCTTGGCGCGACCGGCAAGCTGCGCGATTTTTGCCGGCGCATCGGCGGCGGCAAAATCGCACCATCCGACGACGCCTTCGATGAATTCGTGCTCGCCGGCGAGCGAGAGCATGAATTCCGTTTCGGCATCGGTCGGCGCGGCCTGGACCAGGACGGTTCCGGCGATGCCATGCTTCTGAAGCAACGGCGCCAGGTCGTCGGGGAGGAAATTGCGATAGATCGACGCGAGCGCCGGCGTCAGCCAGCCATAGTCGCCACGGTCGAGCCGCCAGAAATGCTGGTGGGCGTCGATCCTGCGCAAGTCAGTCTTCCGCCGGCGGTGCGATCACGCCTTTCTTCAGGATGAGATTTCCGTAGAACCGGCGCTCGCCGGTCTGGATTATCGCAAACGCGTTGCGGGCCCGCTCATAGAAGGCAAAACGCTCGACCGGGGTGATTGCAGCCGGATTATCCGCCACTTCGTCGATGACGCGCTGGAACAGGGCGACGACCGGCGGCGTCTGTTTCGGGTCGCCGACGACCTGCATGCTGACCGCGCGATCCTGCACGAAGGAATCGAGCGGCATGACGCTCAACACCGCCCGCACCGCCCGCGGTGCGTCGACGCCATCAAGTCGGAGCAGGATTCTTGCGTTCGATTCGCCCGGGAAATTCGCGTCCGCGACGACGATTTCGTCGCCATGGCCCATTGCGCGCAGCACCCGCAACAGGTCAGCCGACAGGATCGGATCGATGCCGCGCAGCATCAGTGGTCTCCCGGCGTCGGCGCGTCGGGCCGCAACAGTCCGGCGCTTTTCAAATCACTCCACAGGCCGGCCGGCAAAATTCGCGACATCAGCTTCATGTTCGCCTCCACTTCCGTCGCCTTCGCCGCGCCCGGGATCAAGGTCCTCACGGCGGGGTGAGCCGTAACGAATTGCAGCGCCGCCTCGATCAAGCGCACGCCGTGGGCCGCACAAACGTCTTCGATGCGACGCACACGTTCAAGGATTTCCGGCGCGGCCGGCTGATAGTTGTAGCGTGCCCCAGGTATGGCGCCGGTCGCCAGGATGCCGGAATTGTACGGTCCGCCAAGAATGATCGCGACATCGCGTTCGACGCAGAGCGGCAGAAACGATTCCAGGGACTCCTGTTCGAGCAGCGTATAACGACCCGCAAGCAGGAAGCAGTCGAAATCGCCGAGCCCGAGAAGCTTCTCGCACACCTGCCATTCGTTGACGCCAGCCCCGATCGCCTTGATCCGCCCGGCCGCCCGCAACTCGTCGAGCGCACGGTATCCGCCCCGGTCGAACAATTCGCGCACCTTGGCGTCGCTCACCTCGCGGGTGCCATGGGTATAAACGTCGACATCGTGGACAAGCAGGATGTCGACCGTCTCCACGCCCAGCCGGTCCAGGCTCGATTCGAAGCTGCGCATGACGCCGTCATGGCTGTAGTCGAAGACAATGCGTTTCTGAGGAACGTCAACGAAGCCCGCAGGAGTAACTTCGTCCGGCCCGCAATCCTCGAGCAACCGGCCGATCTTGGTCGACAACGTGACATTGTCGCGCCCGAACCGTTTTAGCGCCTCGCCGAAACGCCGCTCTGAAACGCCGAGCCCGTACATCGGGGCCGTATCGAAATAGCGAAGGCCACCGTCGAAGGCGGCCTGCAGCGCGGCCTGGGCGTCTTCCTCCGAGACCTTGCGATAGAGATTGCCGAGCGGTGCGCCGCCGAACCCCATCCGCGTCAGGGCGACCGGACGGGCTGATCGCAGAAATACCTTGTCCGAAGCCTTCATGCCGGCACTTTCGCGCGAGTTGGCCGATACTCGAATTCGCGCAACGAGCCGGCTTTCATTTCTATCGAAAAGCCCGGCGTAGCCGGTGGCATATAGGCAGCGCCGCGGATGACGCAGGGGTCGATAAAATGTTCATGCAAATGATCGACATATTCGATGACGCGCCCCTCGCGCGTGCCACTAATGCACACATAGTCGATCATGGAAAGATGCTGCACATATTCGCACAGACCGACGCCACCGGCATGCGGGCAGACCCTGAGGCCGTGTTTGGCGGCCATCAGCATGACGGCCAGGATCTCGTTGACGCCGCCGAGCCGGCAGGCGTCGATCTGCACGACGTCGACGGCGCCGCGCATGATCATCTGCTTGAAGATGATGCGGTTCTGGCACATCTCGCCGGTCGCGACCTGGACCGGCGCTACCGCCTCGCGGATTTTTCGATGACCCTCGATATCGTCGGGGCTCGTCGGTTCCTCAATGAACCACGGCGCGGCGAAAGCAAGGCGCTTGACCCAGTCGATCGCCTGATCGACCTCCCAGACCTGGTTGGCGTCGATCATCAGGTTGACGTCCGGCCCGACCGTCTCGCGGGCAATCCTGAGCCTGCGAATATCGTCGTCGAGATCGCGACCGACCTTGAGCTTGATGTGACGAAAGCCGGCATCGACGGCCTCGCGGCAGAGCCGGCGCAGCTTGTTGTCATCATAGCCGAGCCACCCGGCCGAGGTCGTGTAGCAGGGGTAGCCCTCGGCCAGCAGCGTCGCTATCCGATCGTCTTTTCCGATCGCCCGGTCGCGCAGGAGCGCGCGCGCCTCTTCCGGCGTTATGCAATCGGTGATGTAGCGAAAGTCGATGCAGCGGACGAGTTCCTCCGGGCTCATGTCGGCGACAAGTCGCCAGACCGGCTTGCGCGCGATTTTTGCCCAGAGGTCCCACACCGCGTTGACGACGGCTCCGGTTGCCAGATGGATTGCCCCCTTGTCGGGGCCAATCCAGCGCAATTGGCTGTCGGAAGTGATGTGGCGCCAGAAGCGGCCCATGTCGGCGGCGATCCAGTCCACGTCGAGGCCGACGACAAGATGGCGCATTGCATCGATCGCGGCGCAACAGATTTCGTTGCCGCGGCCGATGGTAAAGGTCAGGCCATGCCCGTGGCGGCCGGTATCCGTTTCGAGGATCACATAGGCGGCCGAGTAGTCCGGATCCGGATTCATCGCATCCGACCCGTCAAGATTGGCTGACGTCGGAAAGCGCACATCGATCGTGCGCAGACCGGTGATTTTGGTCATGCTTCGGTCCGTCGAATTGTCTCAGGGGAATCGATGTATGGCTCGGGCGGCAGATCCCGCCAGCTTTGCAGTTTGCCGAAATAGTAGCCGAAAACGACCACCATGGCGTTGACCTCCTTCCTATGGCGACACCACGCCATTTGCCGCTCGTATTCGGTTGATTTCGGCCGCGACCGCTGTTGTTTCTGCGGCGGCAAGATGCCCCATGCGCATATCCACACGCCACGTCTTGCCGCCGTCCAGGACGGCTACCTGGCCCTTTGCTTTTTCTGCCGCGTGGCCTTCGACCTCGGATGTCGAGGGGAAAGCCATGCCGATGGCGTCCTGGTCGGGGGTCCGGCTGATCCAGCGCATGCATATCGGCGCCTGCGATGG
>Ga0214472_10003268_pt1 | contig 17180 bp, 14 predicted proteins | sample RVTome_6_FD_207662 | JGI IMG/M metagenome (GOLD analysis project Ga0214472, IMG submission 207662) | Soil microbial communities from uranium-contaminated site in the Upper Colorado River Basin, Wyoming, United States - RVT140D175 | ecosystem: Environmental > Terrestrial > Soil > Contaminated >... | reverse complement strand
AAGAGCCGCCATTCGAGTAGGAGGCGACGGGGGGGAGCCTTGGCTTATTTTCCGTCTGCGGGTGGGGTCGTCCGGGAGAGACTCTTCGGGAGCTTGAGCGGCGGTTCGTCGAGGGGATCATAGATCACCTTGAGTTTCTGACCGGGGGGCAGCAGGACATCCTGATCGCGGATTCCGTTGAGGAGGGCTAACTCCCAGCCCCGATTCTCCGTCCCCCACAGCTTCCGCGCCACCGCCTTCAGGCTCTCCCCCCCCTCGGCGGCGACGATCCGAACCTGCTTGCCAGAGCCGGGCTCGCCGTAGACCAGCCCGTCCAGGCGTGCTTTGTACTCGTCGGCCATCACATCGAGGGGCCCGCCGAGCTCCGGGGTGAGCACCTCGATCATGACACGCGTCCGGTCGATCCGCTCCACGCTGTTCGGGTGGGTCGCCCGCAGGGCGTGATATCCGATGCCGCTCAGCCGAAACCGAATCTCAAGGGTCCGCATGAAGTTCACCATCCCCTGAGGATCGTAGCCCGCCCGCACGGCCCACCGCAGGCCCTTCTCGTCTGACTCAAGCTCCGCCTCACGGCCGTACCCGAGGAGGATCTGGGTGAAGAGCTCATTGGACATGGCCGCCCATCCGGCAGCGTTCTCCCGGCCCCCTGGACTCAGGACGGCCAGGCCCAACGTCAAGATCTGGGCGCCGAGCGCCCGGGTCATCTGCTGGGCCGAGTGGTGGGAAGTGACGTGGGCGACCTCATGCCCCATGACCGTGGCCAGCTCGGCCTCGCTGTTCAGCTCCGCCAACATCCCCCGGGTGATGTAGATGAACCCTCCCGGAACCGCAAAGGCATTGATCAGCGCATCATCGACCACCGTGAATTGAAACGAGAAGGGACTCGCTTCCGCCTGACGCAGAACGCGCTGGCCGGTCTGACTGACGTAGGCCTGCAGCGCGGCATCCTTGTAATACCCGAACCGATCGAGGATCTGCCGGTGTGCCCGCTTCCCGATGGCCTCTTCCTGGGACTCCGAGATGATGGCAAAGGCCCTGGCCGGTCGGGAGCCCTGCAGCAGCTCCCCCACGATTCCTCCGCCGAGCAGGAGCAGCCCGCGCAGGAACCCCCGGCGACTCCATCCCCGGTTACACATGCACAGTGTCATATGCGTCCACCACGCACAGCGGCCCGTACGAACCCACGGGCCTGCGGTCCATAGCCATTACCCTCGTATTACATGATACCACTCCCCGCCGCCCCCGACAAGGCAAGCGGGATCCAGGCTCACTTGTCTGCGACGATCTTAAAGCGCGCCAAAGCGGCCTGCGCGTCCCGCGCCCGTTGGAGAGCCGCGGTGACGTCCTGCTCGGCCGTCTGTGCCCGGCCCTGGCGGACATTCTCGAGGAGGGCCTGGAGCCGCTCGGTCGCCTCTCCGAGAGGCCGCTGCGTCTCCTGGACGGTGTCGGCAAGGCTCTCGATGGCCCGGTTTACCGCCCCCTCCAATTCCGTCAGATCATCCCCCTTTCGGAGCTTGACCCGGATCGACAGGTCACCACCCGCCATCTGATCCACCACCTTTCGGAAGCGGTAGATGGGGCCGGCGAAGCGGTGGGTGACGAAGACGCTCAGGAAGGCCGAGACGAGCATCCCGAGAAAGATGGCAGGCCAGATCCGGAACCCCAATGCCCGGAGGTCCTGCACGATCGCCTGCTTGGCGGCCGGGGAGGCCGAGGAGTACAGGAGGACGTCGAGGGGGATAAAAAGGAAGGCGATGATCAGAAACGACGAGATGATCAGAGGGACGAGAGAGAGGAAAAGATACTTCCGCTGGATTCCGTGGATGTAAAACCGGCGCCGTCGCAACGGTGGACGATCCATGTCATCCCTCCTGTGGACGATCTCCCCAACCCGCCGTCACGTCCGCGGTATGCGGCCGTGGGCGCCACCCCTACCCCCTTCCCCCCGTCACCCCGATACCCCTTCGCGTACCGTACACAGACGCGACGGACCGGCCTCGAGGAACGTCAACACCCCTTCATCTGTCAGCTGCGCAAAATCGGTGTAAAAGTCGGCGACCGCGAAATTCCGGGCGTCGCTCACGTGCAGCGCAGCCAATCGATCTGCCGCCAGCTCCACGAGGGCGGCAGCCGAATCGGAGGCCACCGGAGTGGCAACGATCACCTGAAGCGGGCCGGCCTTCTTCACCCACTCCACAGCCGCCAGCACCGTGTATCCCGACGCCAGGCCGTCGTCGGTGAGGACGACCGAACGGCCCGTCAGGTCCGGCGACGGGCGACCCGCACGGTACAGCCGGTCCCGGCGCTCTGCCTCGCGAAGGGCCTCCGCTCTGATCCGTTCCACCTGTGACGCAGTCAGCCCCGTCCGATCGAGGAATTGCCGATTCTCGATCGTGGTGCCGTCAACGGCGACGGCCCCGAAACCCAACTCCGGATTCCACGGCACGGCCAGCTTCCGGACCACCACCACATCCCAGGGGCAGCCGAGTGCCGCCGCGATTCGGACGGCGATGGGCACGCCGCCGCGCGGGATCGCCAGCACCACGGGATGTGGCAACCCGTCCTGTGCGAGAACCTGCCCCAGGCGCTGACCCGCATCACGACGATCCCGAAACCGCACCACCCCGAACCCTCATGACTGCCCTTCCCGGGTGGGAAGGCTCTTGATACCGTATGCCTTCAGCTTCCGGTGGAGGTTCGACCGCTCGATCTGCAACCGCTGTGCCGTCCGCGTGACGTTCCACTCGTTTTCCTGCAGGTGTATCAGAAGATACTCCCGCTCGAACCGATGGCGCGCCTCGCGGAGCGAGGCAGTTCGCCAGACCCCGGCCGCCCGCGAACCCTCCTCGTCGCGGATCGAGCGGGCCTCCAGCGCCGGCTCGACGTCCGCGGGGCGGATGACGTCATCCGCGACCATGATCACTAACCGCTCGATCACGTTCTTCAACTCCCGCACGTTGCCCGGCCACGGGTGCTGCAAGAACAGGTCCATCGCCTCCGCCGCGAGGCTCTTCTCCCGCTTCCCGTATTCCACGCAAAAGCCCTTGAGGAAGTGCCGGGCGAGGAGGGGAATATCCTCGGGGCGATCCCGCAGGGGGGGGACCTCGATGGGGATGACGTTGAGGCGGTAATAGAGGTCCTCCCGGAATCGACCCCCGCGTGTCTCGTCCTCCAGATCCTTGTTCGAGGCGGCGATGACCCGGACGTCCACCCGGATCGGCTCCGTCCCCCCGACGCGTTCAAAGGTCTGCTCCTGGAGGACGCGCAGCACTTTGGCCTGCGTCCGGAGACTCATGTCGCCCACCTCGTCGAGAAAAATGGTGCCGCCGTCGGCGAGCTCGAACTTGCCCCGGCGGGCGGTGAGCGCTCCGGTAAACGCCCCCTTCTCGTGGCCGAATAATTCGCTCTCGATGAGTTCGTCAGGAATCGCGGCGCAGTTAACCTCCACGAAGGGCTTGTCCCGCCTGAGGCTCGCCTGATGGATGGCCCGTGCGATCAGCTCCTTGCCCGTTCCGCTCTCTCCGCGGATGAGGATCCGCCCGTGGCTCGGCGCCACCGACTCGACCTGCTTCAGGATTCTCTGGATTGCCGGACCTTCGCCCACGATCTCGTACCGCCGCTCGAGATGCTGTCGTAATGCCTGATTCTCCCGCAGGAGACGCTGCTGTTCCAGGGCGTGGCGGACCGCCAGCAGGGTCCGTTCGATGGTCGGCGGCTTCTCGATAAAGTCATAGGCGCCCATCTTGACCGCGCGGACCGCCGTCTCGATGGTCCCGTGCCCCGAAATCATGATCACCGGCGTCTCGGGCAGCATCCCCTTGAGCAGGTCGAGGACCTGCAACCCATCCATGCCCGGCAGCCAGATGTCCAGGATCACCAGGTCTGGGGGCGTGCGCTTTACTTCGGCCAGCGCCACTTCCCCGCTGTGTGCGGTCCGGACGCGATACCCTTCATCGGTGAGAATATCTTCGATGACCTTGAGGATGTTCGGTTCGTCGTCGATGACGAGGATGTCCTCTCGCGGCATGGCCGGCCTCACACCACCTCAGCCACCACGGGCAGGGCGGGAAATTCCATGATCATCCGGGTGCCTCGAGGGTGATGTGCTTCGACCCGAATCGTCCCGCTGTGCTCCGCCACAATGCGGTACACGATGGCGAGCCCCAGGCCGGTCCCGGACGTCTTGGTGGAGAAATACGGGAGGAAGAGCCGGTCGCGGTCCTCGGCGGGGATGCCGGGTCCGGTATCGGTCACCTCCAGGCAGACTTTCCCTTCGTCGGGGAGATAGTGCGTCCGCAGGCAAATCTGTCCCGCGTCCCCCACCGCTGCCACCGCATTGTCCACCAGATTCACGAGCGCGCGCTTCATGTGATCGGGGTCGAAGTTCACGGCGGGTACCTGGGGATCGAGCTCGGCAGTGAGCACAATGCCGCGTGTGATCCCGGAGTACAGGTCGAGGACCTTGGCGATCAAGGCGTGGAGGTCGCCGGATCGGGGAACCGACATCGGCATGCGGGCGTATCGCGAGAACTCGTCCACCAAGGCCTTCAGCGCGTCCACCTCGTGAATGATGGTTTGGGTGCACTGGTCAAAGACCTCGGCAAATTCGGCCGAGCGCTCCGCGAACTTCTTCCGAAGGCGCTGGGTGGACAGCTTGATGGGCGTCAAGGGGTTTTTGATTTCATGGGTCATCCGGCGGGCGACCTCCCCCCACGCCATGGCCTGTTGAGCGCGGATGAGCTGGGTGATGTCATCGAACACTACCACCATGCCGAGATACTGGCCCTCGCGATCTCGGAGGCTGGACACATTCACCACAAGGGTCGCCCCGCGGCCGAGGAGGGAAAGGGTCACCTGCTCATTCACGGTTCCCCGCCCCTCGCGCACCATGCGGTCCATGAGGCGGCAGAGGGGAGTGAGCGGGTCTGCGGCGAAGACGGTGCGATAATGGCGGTGGAGGGCCTCCGCCGGATGGAGATCCAGCATCCGCGATGCGGCGCGGTTCACCGTGTTCACCAGGCCCTCGGCGTCCACCGAGAGCACGCCGGCGCCGATGCTCTCCAGCACCGTCTCCATATACGCCCGCCGCTGATTCAGCTCGACATTGGTCCGCTGCAGGTGCCGGTTCGTCTCCGTCAGCTCCAACTCCCCCCGATGCAGGTCTTCGGTCATGCGGTTGAAAGAGTCCACCAGCATCCCGATTTCATCGTCGGCCTCAACCCGCACCCGATATTCGAGGTTGCCGGCGGCCACGGCCCGCGTCCCTTCGGCCAGCTCCTGAATGGGGACGGTGATCCGCCGCGCCATGTGCACCCCGACCCAGACGGCCGCGAAGATGATCACCAAGGTGACCATCAGGAAGAGCATGATGTAGATCCCCTTGATGGGGTTTTTGAGCATCTTCAGCTGCTTGTACTCCTTGATCCCGGTGGTGATGTCGGTCGCCTTCTGCCCCATCCCGCCCGGAATGAGATACCCGACGGCCGCGGCCCCGACGACCTCGCCCTTCCCCGCGGGGACCACGATGGGCACGATTCCCCGCACGAGATCCCCGTGCCAGGTCGGCTGGATGACCGATTGCTCCCGTCCGGCCAGCGCCCGCCGGACCAGCGGTGACGCCCCCCCGAGCGCGGGATCATCCTCGGGCGCCTCCCCGGACGTGACCCGTACCCGCTCTCGTCCCTTGCGGTCGAAGATCTGGACAACGGCCATTTCGGATTCCTGTAGCTTTTCCTTAGCGACCCGATGGAGGTAGGGCTCGCTCGCGTCCAGGAGCCCCTCGTCGGCGATCCGGCGGGCGATCTGGCGGGCAACCCCCAGGGCCCGGTCATGCACCGTCCGGTAGTAGGTCTCCGCCACGTCCAGTGATCGTTCCAGGGATTCCTCCACCTGGATATTGAACCAGCTGTCCACGCTGGTCGTGATGAGATTGGAGGCGACGAGAAAGAGGAGGGCGGCCGGGAGCAAGGCAAGGCTCAGAACGGTCACGACGAGCTTGACCCGGAACTTGGACCCCAGGAGGTTAGAGCGGCGCTCGAGATAGATCTTGAACAGATTCCGGAAGAGCAGGAGGATGAGGAGGATGAGGAGGATGAGATTCACATTGACCAAGGCGAAGATCAGGATATTGCTGGGAATGGGGGAGGGGAAGCGGAGTTGGTGGATGAGGACCTGGACCGCGGTGAGGACCGTGATCAGTCCGAGCACGACGGCGATAATGAAGCGCGTGCGTCTCCGCCGCTGCCCACTGTCGCTGCTGTCAAGCTCTCCCATGCCTACTCCTCCGGGGTCGATCCGCCCGTGCTGCGCGGACACCGCGGGGTCCCGAGGCGATCATCACTGACGCCCCGCGATGGCTCAATAACTATAGCGAAAACCGGAAGGTTCTGACAAGGAGAAACGCCCCTAGAGGGCCGGGGAGCCCAGGGGCTTCGGGGAGGGAGACAGGGGGAAGCGGTGCGACCGGGGAGCCGCCACGACACATCGGGAAACGTGATCCGATTCGAGGTGGCGCTGGATTTCCTTGACCAGGGCGGTGTGCAGCAGATGGCCCGCCCCCTTGGCCACCACCGTCCCCTGGAGCGGGCGCCCCAGCAGGTAGAGGTCGCCGATGAGATCCAACACTTTGTGACGAATCAACTCGTTATCGAATCGGAGATCGTTGAGGGCCCCCTCCTCGCCGATGACCACCGCGTTCTCCAGCGAACCGCCGAGGGCCAGGCCGCGCTGCCACAACGACTCGACGTCCCGGAGAAATCCGTACGTCCGCGAGGGGGCGATCTCTCTGATGAAGTTGCGCCGGGTGATTGGCAGCTCGATCGATTGCTCACGGAAACGGGGATGGTCGAAGGACATGAAGTACTGGATGCGGAATCGCCTCGAGGGGAGTATCTCGATGCTCCGGCCCCCGATGTCGATCAGGAGCGGCTTGGTCACCCGGATGTACGTCTTGGGGACGTAATGTCTCCGGATCCCCGCCTGGAGCAGGAGGTCGATGAATGGCGCCGCGCTCCCGTCCATGATGGGTACCTCGGGTCCCGAGATCTCGACCACGAGGTTGTCGATCCCGAGGCCTGCAAGCGCGGCGAGCAGGTGTTCCACGGTCTTGACCTCGACCCCGGCCTTTCCGAGCGTCGTCGCATAGTGCACGTCAAGGATATTCTCGGGCCGCGCCTCGATGACAGGCGCACCAGGAAGATCAACCCGGCGGAAGAGGATTCCCGAGTCCGGTGCCGCGGGCCGCATCGTCACCGCGACCTCCCGGCCGGTATGGAGCCCAATGCCCGAGCAATGAATCGGCTCCCCGATCGTTTTCTGCCGGCCCACGCCTCTCTCCCGTTTTGTACCGCTGGTTCAGACGCAGCACTGCCACCGGTGGGACGGCCTATTCTCTGCAAGGCCCATACCAATGGCCTGCCAGTCTCTGTTTGGAGAGAAACCTTTTAAATCCAAATACATATGAATTGAACCCATGAGAAGGACCCAACCTATGTAGCTTTATTGCAACAGTATCAAGGGCAACAGTGGAAGGAGGGCCACAGTGAGGCATCAGTCGGCGCGCCACGCCTGTATCAAGATGCGGGCAAGGACGTCGCGGCACTCGGGGTCCCGGACGGGACGAAGGACCTCCTCGAGGCGCTTCTCCACCTCAGGGGAAAGGGAGGCGTCTGCCGTGCGCGAGCCCGAATGCGGTCGAGCGGGGGGGGCGGGGGGGGTGCCGAGGGTGAAGAAGATGTCTCGGACGATCCGGGAACCCAAGTGAGACGCGAGTCCCGCGAGGATCGCGGGCTTGAGCATGGTGAGCTGCTGCAGCCACACCGAATCCCCAACGATCACCTGAAGACGGCCCTGCCGCAAGAGCCCCGGATGGGTCCGCCGGGCCACCTCCTCACCGACGACCTGCGGCCACACGCGGGGGATGAGAACGATCGCCAGGCCGCCCTCCAGCCCGAGCCGGCCGAGCGTCGCCTCCAAGCCTTTGTGCAGAGGGGTAAAGCTCGAGCGACTCACTCGGACCCCTTCCCCCTATCGGGCGTGGCCCGTTTGGAGCGCTCGCCGACGGCGGCGTCGATCGCCCGGTTGGCCAGCCAATCGGCCCGCGCATTCATCCCCCGATCCACGTGGGCGATCTCCACCACATCGAAAGACCGGAGAAGCCTCTGGACCTGCCCGTAGAACTCCCGCAAGCGCGGATTCTTGACCCGGTACTCTCCCCGGATCTGGCGCACGAGCAGCTCCGAGTCGGAGAAGACCTTCACGGCCGCATAGCCCAGCTCGCGGGCCTTGCGCAATCCGAAGAGTAAGGCCTCGTATTCGGCCACGTTGTTGGTTGCATCCCCGACATACGCCTGGTGCTCCTCCCGGAAATCACCCGCTTCGTCCCAGAGCACCACCCCGATCCCGGCCGGTCCCGGATTGCCCCGGGCCGCCCCATCGATATGCAGGATAAGCGATCGCGCTCCCGGCTGAGGAGTCCGGCGGGAGTCGCCCATCTGCTGGAGCAGGTGAGAGGCCTCCTTCAAGGCCATGCGAAGAGCGGCAGGGGTCAAATCCGGGACGTCCCCGCTCACCTTGGCCAGGCCTTCGGACTGGGCCATCGCATCGAGGATGTCGGCGAGCCGGCGCGGATCCATGTCACCCCTTCCAGTAGAGGATCCGCTGACAGTTGGCACAGGTCATGAGGACCTCCCCCTTGCGAAGCTCATTGTACGTCTGCGGCGTCAGGGCCACATGGCACCCGAGGCAGGACCCATCCCTGACCGGTGCGACCGCCAGGCCCCCGCGGCTCCGCAAGAGGCGCTGGTAGCTCTGCAGCAGTCCGGTCTCCAGTCGGCTCGCCTGACGGCGTCGCTCCTCCTGCAGCCGCTCCAGCTCTCCCTGAAGGCGCTTCAACGTCTCTTCCTTGGCGGTCCGCTGCTCGCCACACCACGTCTCCCGCTCGCGAAAGCGAGCCGACTCGTCGCGGACGGCCGTCTGGGCGAATTCGATGTGATCGAAGAGTTCGAGGATTTCGTCCTCAAGCGTCGAGCGGCGGTCTTTCAGCCCTTCGATTTCCTTCAGGACCGCAGCGTACTCCTGGTTGGTCTTGACCTCGAAGAGGCGTGCCTGGCGTTTCCGCTGGTCCGCCGTCACGTCCTCCAGCTCGCGCTCCTTGCGGCGCCGGAGTTGCTCGAGTGTGCCCAGGCGCTCGCGCGCCTGCTCCCATGCCCCCCGGGAGCTCTCCAGCTCCTGCACCAAGTGCGCGATCTCCAGCGGAACCTTTTGCACCTCCCTCTGGAGCCTGGCAATCTCCAGATCGAGCGTCTGCAAATCGACTACCTGCGCCAGATCCTCCCGCACGTCTCTCCTCGGTTCGGGGGTGATGGTTCAGGGTTCAGGGTCACTCAGCGCACCTCCGAGGAGTGTCTCTTCTCTCCCGCTGCACCCTGAACGCTGAACCCTGCACTGCCTGTGGTGGGCCCACCTGGATTCGAACCAGGGACCGTCCGGTTATGAGCCGGTGGCTCTGACCGCTGAGCTATGGGCCCCCGCATCAGCCGTCAGCAATCCGCCATCGGCTGTCAACTTCGAACGCTCGGTGCGACTCAGTACATTGCTGATGGCTGACGGCTGAAAGCTGACAGCGGACGTTAGGAATCCACGAAGCTCCGGAGCTTCCGCCCCCGGGTGGGATGGCGCAGTTTCCGCAGTGCCTTCGCTTCAATCTGCCGGATCCGTTCCCGGGTCACGTCGAACTGCTGCCCCACCTCCTCCAGGGTGTGGTCCACGCCGTCGCCGATGCCGAACCGAAGGCGCAGCACCTTGCGCTCCCGGTCGGTCAAGGTGCTGAGGACCTCCTCCGTCTGCGACCCCAGGTTGATCCCGATGAAGGCATCGAGGGGAGACACCGCTCCCTTGTCCTCGATGAAATCCCCGAGGTGCGAATCTTCCTCCTCCCCGATGGGCGTCTCGAGCGAGATCGGCTCCTGCGCGATCTTGAGGACCTTGCGGACCTTGTCCACGGGGAGATCGATCTTCAGGGCGATCTCTTCCGGGGTGGGCTCCCGTCCATACTCCTGGACCAGTTGGCGGGAGGCGCGGATGAGCTTGTTGATCGTCTCGATCATGTGGACCGGGATCCGGATGGTCCGGGCCTGATCGGCGATGGCCCGGGTGATGGCCTGGCGAATCCACCAGGTGGCATAGGTGGAGAACTTGTAGCCGCGCTGGTACTCGAACTTCTCCACCGCCCGCATGAGACCGATATTCCCCTCCTGGATCAGATCCAGGAACTGCAGCCCCCGGTTCGTGTACTTCTTCGCGATGGAGATCACGAGGCGGAGGTTGGCTTCCACCATCTCCCGCTTGGCCTCGAGCGCCTTCCGTTCCCCGCGACTGATCGCCCCGAGCAGCTCGTGCAGCTCATGGGAGCTGGCGCCCCCTTCCTGCTCGGCGCGCACCACCTTCTTGACAATCACCTGAATCTGCCGTTCCATCTCCTCGAGTTTATCCCGGGAGAACTTGGTCCGCCGCATCAGCGTCCGCATCGAGACGCCGTTCCCCAGGGCCGTCTCGGTGACCAGCTTGAAGTTGGCGGCGCTCAAGCGGGCGGTCCGCCTGGCCTCGCGCATCTCCTGTTCGGCCTTCTCGATCCGCTCCAGGATACTCCGCATGCGGGCGACGATCCGTTCGATGACCCGCTGGTTGAGATTGAGCTGCCGCAGCCGCTCGGCCTGCTGGCGCCGCCGTTCCTGAGTCTCCTCACGCAACCGGTCCGCCCGCTTGACGCTGCCGTGCTGCTCGGCCCGCTCGAACCGCTTTACCAGGTCCTCGATCCTGTCCTGATCCTGCCGCAGGCCCTTCAGGATCGGCGCAATTTCAGCAACCAGCTCCTTCTCCTTCTGCTCCGAGAGCTCGTCAAAGTCGTTGAACGCGATGAGATCGGACACGCGCAGCCGCCCCTGGAGCAACCGCTCTCCCAGGAAGACCACTTCCCGGACGGCAATCCCGGCCCGGCAAACGGCCTCGCTCACCTCGCGGCGTCCCTCTTCGATCCGCTTGGCGATCCCGATCTCCCCCTCCCGGGACAAGAGCGGGGTCTTCCCCATCTCCCGGAGATACATCCGGACGGGATCATCGGTCCGGCCCACCGGCGCAGGGGAGAGGTCCACCTCCGACTCGGCCCCGCCCGCCGGGTGGGCAGGTCCCTTCTTCGCCTCCGGCTGCCCCGCCTCGCGGGGGGTCTCGATGACCTCGATGTCCATCTCATCCAGGCCGCTGAGAATCCGATCAATTTCCTCGGCGGACGTCACGTCTTCCGGGAGATGGCTGTTGATCTCCGCGTAGGTGAGATACCCCTTCTTCTTCCCCAGATTGATGAGGGCCCTGAGCTCTTCCCCTCTCCCCTCGTTCTTCATGCTGACCTATCCCCCTTATGTATCCGTGCGGATTCCCTCGTGTTCACGCCGGTCCGGGGCGTCCCCATAAGGGATAATATAGTCCGTTTCCGGGATTCGGCCACCGGCGACCGCCTGTTTTTGCTCAAGCAGCGCTTTCACCCGGGCGAAGTCCCCCGCCTCCCGGGCCTTCCTGAGTTCCCCTTGGATCTCTTGAAGCTTCAAACGGAGGAGACAGTCTTGGACCATCCGGTGCGGATCCATGAACTCTCCCCCGTCGTGGACGAAGAGTTCCGCCCCCACTTGGCGGACGTCAGGATCGGGGTGGTGACAGAGATTGCGGGCCAGTGCCTCCTCGCTGCCCGTGTACTCGCGCAGGAACCGGAGAATCGATCGGAGGGGGGAGGCGAACAGCTCCTCGCCCCGCAGGCTTCGCCACACCATCGACCGCACCTCAGGAAAAAGGAGGCAGATTTGGACCAGGGTCTTCTCCACCGGTGGCAGCGCCGGGGGCGGCGGCGGGGACGCGCCGGGGGCGGCCACCGCCGAGGCAAGGCGGGTGAGTTCCCCCACCACCGACGTCTCGGAGACCCCCAACCGCTCGGCCAGCTTCTGGATGTACTTCGCTCTCCGGACCCCTTCGGGCATCAGGGCGATCAGCCGCACAACCTGGCGGGCCGCCGCCGCCTTCTCGTCGACGCCCTCGAGACCGGTCTGCTCCTCTGCGCGGGCCAGGAGAAAGTCCACCATATCCTGGGCGGCATGAAGGCGTTCCGCCAGTGCCTCCCTCCCGCATTCCCGGACGTAGGTATCGGGATCTTTCCCCTGGGGGAGCACGACCACGCCGACACCCATCTCTTCGGCGACCAAGAGCTCGAGCCCGCGCCAGGCCGCCTGCACCCCCGCCGGGTCGGGATCGAAGACGAGGTTCACCTTCCCCGTATACCGCCGTAAGAGGCCCACTTGCTCGGCGGTCAAGGCGGTCCCGAGCGGCGCCACGGTCTGGGGAAAGCCGGCGGTGTGGAGGGAGATCGCATCAAAGTATCCCTCCACGACCAGCGCCACCTTCGCCTCCCGGATAGCCCGAGACGCCAGATGGAGCGCGTACAGGTGCACCCCCTTTCTGTAGATGGGCGTCTCCGGGGAGTTCATGTACTTGGGCTGCTGGTCGCCCATCGCCCGGCCGCCGAACCCGACGATCTTTCCGGTGGAATCAAAAATCGGAATCATCACGCGATCCCGAAACCGGTCGTAGTATCCCTTCCCCCCCTGCCTCGGCAGCACCAGTCCGGCCGTCTCGACCTGCCGGGGCGTGAAGCCCCGTTTGGTCAGCTCCCGCAGGAGGCCCTCCCATTCCGGGCCGACGTACCCCAGCTGGAACCGTGCGACGAGATCGTCGCCCACGCCCCGCCGGGCGAGATACTCCCGCGCCTGGGCCCCCTCCGGACCGCCCAAGGCATTCCGGAAGTAGTCGCACGCCACCCGCTGAAGCTCGAAGAGCTTGAGGAGGCCGTCCCCGTGCCGGGAGCGGCCCCGCTCGGGCAGCGGGATCCCGGCGCGCTCCGCCAGATGGCGAACCGCCTCGGGGAAGGTGAATCCCTCCCGCCGCATCAGGAATCGAAAGACGTCCCCCCCTTCTCCGCATCCGAAGCAATAGAAGATCTGCCGCTCCGGATTGACGGTGAAGGACGGGGTTTTTTCGTTGTGGAAAGGGCAGAGGGCGCGGTAATACTTCCCGGTCTGCTTCAAAGGGAGATAGCCCTCGACCACCTCGACGATGTTCGAGGTCCGGAGAATCTTCTCGATGACTTCCTCGGGAATGAAGGCCATGGTCTCCCTCGTCACCGCTCCTTGAGGGCCGCGACGGTCGCGCCGCTGCCCCCCTCGTTGAACTCGGCGAGGCGGTACCCTTCGACGAGCGGGTGGGCGGCCAGAAACTGGTGCACGCCTTTCCGGAGCGCCCCCGTCCCCTTGCCATGGATCACCCGCACCTGCCGGAGACCCTGCAGGAAGGCGGCATCCAGGTACTTCTCGAGCCGCCGGCTCGACTCCTCGACCGTGCATCCGACCAGGTTGATCTCCGGGGAGATGGGGTCGGTCGTCTCCACGAAGAAGGGGACCGTGCACTCGGGACGTCCCGGTGATGGAGCCGGATGGAGCGCGGCGACGGGCAAATGCACCCGGCCGATGCCGAGCTCGACCTCGACCGTCCCCTGGGGCGAGACTTCGGTGAGCACGCGCCCCTCACGGCCGAGCCCCGCGACCCGGACCCATCGGCCGGGGCCGAAGTCGGCGCTCGGCCGCGGCGCAGGGATCGGAGCCGCTGCGGTCGCCTCCACTTCTTTACTCAAAACCTCCAGTCCTCGACGGAAGGTCCGGGCCTCCTCGGGTTGGGCCGACCGGTCCGTGAGCGCGCGAATGAGACCCTCGCCCCGCTCCCGGAGATCGGCCACGACCTGCCTCGCTTCCTCCCGCGCCCGACGTGTCAGAATCCCGGCCTGCTCGCGGAGCCGTCCCAGGAGGTCCGCCGCCTCCCGCGCGAGGGCGCCCGCCTGCGTGACCCCGCGCTCCAACCGCGCCCTCAGGCCTTCGATCCGCTGCCGCTCCTCCTCCAGCACCTCGATAAGGGCCTGCGTCTGTCGGTGCCCCTCGGGAAGGATCCCGCGCGCCCGCTTGAGGATCTCGGCCGGCAAACCGAGGCGTCCGGCGATCTCCAGCCCGTAACTCTGCCCGGGGAGGCCGCGCCGGATGCGGTACCGGGGCACGAGGAGCTCGGGATCGATCTCCACGCTCGCGTTCTCGACCCCGGCCGTGACGGCGGCAAAGGCCTTGATTGCCTCGAGATGGGTGGCCGCGATCACCGACGCCCCACGCTCCCGCAGGAATTCCAGAATGGCGATGCCGAGGGCCGCCCCATCCGCCGGATCCGTCCCGGCCCCGAGCTCATCGAGCAGGACCAACGTCTCGGGCCCGGCACGGTCCAGGATCCTGGCGATCTGACCCATGTGGGACGAGAAGGTGCTCAGGCTCTCGGCGATACTCTGCTCATCCCCGATATCGGCCAAGACCGCGCCGTAGCACGGCACCTGGCTGTCCGCAGAGGCCGGGATGGGGAGGCCAGAGAGCGCCATCACCGTGAGGAGCCCGGCGGTCTTGAGGGCCACCGTTTTTCCGCCCGTGTTCGGTCCGCTGATGACCAGGACGGAGAAGGCCCCGCCGACTTCGAGATCGATGGGGACGGCGTCCCGCCCACCTGGCGCCCCTGCCTCGTCGCTCGCCGCTCCACTCGCGCGCCCGATGACGAGGAATGGATGGCGGGCCTGATACAGGATGAGACGCCGGTCCTCGGTGACGCGCGGGATGTGGGCCGTGAGGCGGACGGCGAGGCGTCCCGTCGCGAGGAGCAGGTCGAGACCGGCGAGGCATTCGAGGAGGTCCCGGATCTTTTCCGTCTCACTCCTCACCTGGGCGGTCAAGGACAGGAGTACCTTCTGCACCTCTTCCTCTTCCCGGCCCTCCAGGACGCGGAGACGATTGTTCATCTCCACGACCGGGGTCGGCTCGAGAAACAGGGTCTGACCGCTCCCCGATTGATCCTGGACGATGCCCCGAATCTGACTCTTCGCCGCAGCCTTTACCGGGATCACGTACCGCTGGTTGCGGATGGTGATAATGGCCTCGGCGAGCGCCGACTGATAGGCCGGGGAGGTCAGGTACCGCTCGAGCTTGGCGACGACGGCCTTCCGAAGGGCGCGCATCTCGCGCCGTGCGGCGGCCAGTCCCGGGCTGGCGGTATCGGCCACCCCCTTTTCTGGGGTGATCGCCTCCGCGATCGCCGCGCACAAGGCCTCCGGAGGATTGAGACTGCTCGCCCGCTTCCAGAGGAGGGGGGCCGCATCCTTCGCGCGGCGGAAGAAGGTCCTGAGGCGGTGGGCCGCTGTCACTGTCTCATAGATCTCCCACAGCGCGCCCGGCTCAAGGGCGGCCCCCTCGAGCCTGGCGCGGGCCAGATGCGGCCGGATGTCGCTCACGCCGGCGAACGGGGGCTCCTCCGCGCGATCGAGGAGCGCCTTCATCTCGCCCGCCTCGGCCAAGGCCTCCCGCACCCGCGTGGGGTCCTTCAGCGGGCGCACGTCAGCCCCCCGTTCTTTGCCGAGCGGAGTGGCGGCCCCCTCCCGGAGAAAGTCCAGGATGCCGGCGAACTCTAGCGCGGTCCGGGAGCGCTCATCCATCTGCCCATCACCCCAGGAACACATCGAGGGACCCTGAAACGAGTCCCTCGATCCGTCGTCTGTCTCGTGTCTGATGCGAGGCGCGTCATCCTGCCCCCGAAAGCTCCTGTCGGACCAGTTGGCTGACCACCTTTCCCTCGGCCCGCCCCGCCACCCGGGGCATGAGGTAGGTCATGACCTTCCCCATGTCCTTCATCGAAACGGCTCCCGTGGCGGCAATCGCCTCCTTCACCGTGGCCAACAGCTCGTCGGGGGGCATCGCGCGTGGGAGGAATTGTTCGAGGACCTGAAGCTCCGCCTCTTCCTTCCGGGCGAGATCTTCACGTCCTCCTTGCCGGAACTGTGGGATCGCTTCTTTACGCTGGTTACATTCCTTGACGATGACCTGAAGGATCTCGGGTTCGGTGAGCTCTCCTCGTCGCTCTACCTCGCGGTTCTTGAGGGCGGTCAGCAGCAGACGGAGGGTCGAGGCCTCCACCTTCCGGCCGGCCTTCAAGGCGGCCTGAAGGTCGCGATGGAGGCGCTCCGTGAACTCCATCCTACTCCTGAATCATCCGCATCTTCTTGAGCATCTTCTTCCGGGCGGCGAGAGCCTTCTTCTTGCGGCGGACGCTGGGCTTCTCGTAATGTTGGCGCTTGCGCATCTCGGACAGAACCCCAGCCTTCTCCACCTGCTTCTTGAAGCGCCGGAGCGCACTCTCGAAGCTCTCGTCCTCCCGGACGAGCACCGTGGTCACCGCTGACACCTCCCACCTGTATGTATTTTTCGATAGATGCAATGCGTGATGCCGTGGTGATTCAGGGCAGTACAAAAATAAGCTAAGACATCCTCCCTGTGGTGTCAATGCCTTTTTGAGCCCTTCCCCTGCCTCTTTTTTCGCCCGTGTGCCCTCCTCCTCCCCACGCGCGATTCAAACTCTTCCCACACCTCTTCTAAACGAATGCCGCAGGCCGCGAGAAGGACCAACGTATGGAACCAGAGGTCGGTCACCTCGTGCACGATCTCGCGCGGCCGACCCCCCGTGACGCTGACGAGGACCTCGGCAGCCTCCTCGCCGATCTTTTTCAAGATCTGGCTCTTTCCCCGCGCAAAGAGGGAGGCCACGTAGGAACCCGGGGGGCGGCGCCGCTTGCGGTCGAGGATGGTGCGATAGACCGCATCGAGGATCCGGACCGAGGGACCATACACCGCTTCAGGACGAACAACCTGCGCTGCGACGGGGCGGGACGGAACGAGGGTCCGCCTGAGCTTCCGGAAGAAGCAGGACCGATACCCGAGATGGCAGGCGGCGCTCTCCTGGAGCACCTGCAGCAGCAGGGTGTCCCCGTCGCAGTCAAGCCGGACCTCTCCGACCCGCTGCCCATGCCCTGATTCCTCCCCCTTCCTCCACAACCGCCCCCGTGACCGGCTGAAGTAATGCGCCAGGCCGCTCTGCAGGGTCTTCCGGAGGGCCTCCCGATTCATATACGCCATCATCAAGACCTGGCCTGTCTCGACATCCTGCGCGATGGCCGGAATCAGGCCATCCTTGCCGAACCTGAGCTTGCCCGGGACTTTAGCCACGATGAACCC
>Ga0214472_10003267_pt1 | contig 17183 bp, 12 predicted proteins | sample RVTome_6_FD_207662 | JGI IMG/M metagenome (GOLD analysis project Ga0214472, IMG submission 207662) | Soil microbial communities from uranium-contaminated site in the Upper Colorado River Basin, Wyoming, United States - RVT140D175 | ecosystem: Environmental > Terrestrial > Soil > Contaminated >... | reverse complement strand
TGGGGAGAGTACCGGCAGGGCCGCTACGAGCAGGCGGCCACCCGGCTGGAGCAGGGCGCCCGGCAGCGCCCGCTCACCGGGTTCACGCCCGGTTACCTGTACTGGGCGGCGAAGGCGCGGCTGCAGCTCGGCCAGACGGCGCGCGCGGCGGCCCTGCTCGAGGAGGCCGTGCAGCGCTTCAAGAGCCATTACCACGGCCTGCGGGCGGAGGAGGCGCTGGCGCAGCTGCCCGCCCCCGCCAGCGCCGCCCCCCCGGCGGTCATGATCGCGGTCCCCGGCGACCCGCGGAAGGAGATCCCGGAGAAGCCGCTCACGCGCATCCGGCAGCTACTGCTCATCGACCGCTTCGACGAGGCGCTGACGGAGCTCCAGGCCCTGAGCCCCTCCCCGCTGGTGCAGGGCACTATCGCGTGGGTGGAATGGCGGCGCGGCCGGCTGCGGCCCGCCATCACGGCCATGAAGCGCGCCTACCCCTACCACGCGGGCGCCGCGGGCGACCGCCTCCCCGAAGGCGTGTGGCGGATCCTCTATCCCCTGGACTTCGGCGATCTCCTCCAATCCGAGGCCCGCGAGCGGGGGCTCGACCCGGCCCTGGTGGCGTCGGTGGTCCTCCAGGAGTCCACCTTCGACGCGGCGGCCGTCAGCAGCGCGGGGGCGCGGGGGCTCATGCAGGTGATGCTGCGGACGGGCCGCGAGGTCTCGCGCCGCCTCGGGCAGAAGAAGCTGCAGAAGGACGCCCTCCACGACGCGGAGACGAGCCTGAAGCTCGGGACCGCCTACCTGAAGCAGCTCCTGAACCGGTTCGGCGGGCGCGTGGAGCGCGCGCTGGCGGCGTACAATGCGGGGCCAAGCCGGGTGGTCACCTGGACGGCCGGCCGCCCCGACATGTCGGCGGAGGAGTTCGTCGAGAGCATCCCGTTCGTGGAGACACGGATCTACGTGATGACCATACTCGCCGGCCGCGAGCACTACCGCCGCCTCTACTCGTTCGGCCCGCGCCCGCAGACGGCGTCGGCGCGGGCGGAAGCGCCTTGAGCTTCCGCATCGGGGACTTCAAGCGCCAGATCGACCCCGCGTTGCTGAAGCGCGAAGGGAGGACCATGCGGAGCGACGGTCGCGGCCCCGACCAGATCCGGCCCGTCACCATCCAGCCGCGGTACAGCAAGCACGCCGAGGGCTCGGCGCTGATCGAGGTCGGCGACACCAGGGTGGTGTGCACGGTCAGCGTGGAGGACCGGGTCCCGCCTTTCCTCAAGGGCCAGGGCGAGGGGTGGATCACCTCGGAGTACGGGATGCTGCCGCGGGCCACCTCCACGCGGATGCAGCGGGAATCCTCGAAGGGCCGTCCCTCCGGCCGAACCCACGAGATCCAGCGCCTCATCGGCCGCTCGCTACGGACGGTGGTGGACTTGAAGGCCCTCGGCGAGAAGACGCTCTGGATCGACTGCGACGTGCTGCAGGCCGACGGCGGCACGCGCACCGCCGCCATCACCGGGTCTTTCGTGGCCCTCGTCGAAGCGCTGCGCCACATGAAGAAGCAGGGGGCCTTCATCGAGCTGCCGCTCCTCGATTTCGTGGCCGCCACCTCGGTGGGCAAGGTGGGCGGCGAGATCCTCCTCGACCTGAACTACGAGGAGGACTCCAAGGCCGAGGTGGACATGAACATCGTGAAGACCGGCCGCGGCGGGTTCGTGGAGATCCAGGGCACGGCCGAGGACGCGCCGTTCAACGACGAGGAGCTCGCCGCCCTCATGGCCGCCGCGGACAAGGGCGTGCAGGAGCTGATCGCCATCCAGCACAAGGTCCTGGGCGAGGTCCCGCTCAAGAAGCCGAAGCCGAAGGCCTGAGGCTTCTCAGGAACTCCCGCAGCCGCGCGAAGGCCTGGCCTCGGTGGCTGACCTTGGCCTTCTCCGCGGGCGCCACCTCGCCGAAGGTCCGGCCGAAGGGCGGGTAGAAGAACAGCGGGTCGTATCCGAAGCCGTGCGGTCCGCGCGGCGCTTCGGCGATCCGGCCTTCGACCGTGGCCACGGTCTGGAACAGCACCTCTTCGCCGCGCGCCACCGCGACGGCGCTCGTGAAGCGGGCGCCGCGCCGTTCCGCAGGCACGCCCGTGAGCTTCTCGAGCAGCAGGCGGTTGCGTTCCGCGTCGCTGGCCCCTTCCCCGCCGAAGCGGCTCGAGTAGAGCCCGGGACCGCCGTCCAGCGCATCCACCGCGAGGCCCGAATCATCGGCCACCGTGAGCCGTCCCGAGCGGCGCGCGTAGTGCCGCGCCTTCAGGACGGCGTTCTCGACGAAGGTGGCCCCCGTCTCCTCCGGCGCCTCGCGGATGCCGAGCTCCGCCGGGCTCACCACGCGGAAGGGCAAGCCTGTCACCAGCTCGTTCATTTCGGCCAGCTTGCCCGGGTTCTGGCTCGCCAGCAGCAGGTCGGTCTGGGCCATGCCCTGCATGTTACGATGTGGCCTCGTAAACACGGCCGCCGGGGCGTAGCGCAGCCTGGTAGCGCACCTGCCTTGGGCGCAGGTGGTCGGCGGTTCAAATCCGCCCGCCCCGACCACATTTACAAGACACAGCCAGGGCGAGATTCGTTCTGCCGTGCCCGCGGGGCTCGCGAGGACCTGCCCGACCCTACTCGCGCCCGAAGCCGCCCTTGGCCGTCTCCGCCAGGTACGCCGCCGCCAGCTTCGAGAACTTCAGCGCGTGGTTGGCGGTGCCGCCGCTCTTGTCGATGGTGTCCTGGTTCGTATGGATCCACGGGTTGTGCTGGCCGAAGGACGCCTCGAACGGGAACGAGGCGGGATAGCCCTGGCTGTGCCAGGACGCGTGGTCCGAGCAGCCGTAGCCGCAGGCGCTCGTCCCCTTGACGAGCCCGGGCAGGTAGGTGTCCACCAGGCTGGCCACGAACGCGTTCTGGGCGGGGTTCGTGTAGTCGTTGTAGATGTAGATGTCGCCGCTCGAGCCTTTGTAGTTCGTCATGTCGAGCTGCAGCACCCCCACCACGTTCACGGGAGGCGACTGGTCGTGGTAGGCCTCCGCGATCTCCGACGACCCGACCAGACCGACCTCTTCGGCCGCGTAGGCCATGAACTTCACGGTCCGCAGCGGTTGGTACCCCAGCAGCATCGCGACGCGGATGACCTCGGTCAGGTTCGCGACGCCCGAGGCGTCGTCGTCCTCCCCGGGCGCCTTGGCGGTGCTGCAGTTGCTGCCCGCGATCGAGTCCTGGTGGGCGCCGAGCACGACGACCTCGGACGGCAACGTCGTGCCGGGGATGGTGAGGATGATGGACGGCTGGGGCGTGTTCGCGTGGATGAAGTACTCGACGGTGGCGCCCGGGCGGGCCGCGGCCAGGTTCTTCCACCGGTTGCGAATCCAGGTCGCCGACTGCAGCCCCGAGGGGCAGTTGTGGCGCCGCGTGAAGAACGTGCCCAGGCTCGTGATCATCCTTCGGATGCTGAGCTCCCGCACGCGCGCGATCATGGCCTGCACCACCGGCCCGTTGTCGATGCTGTAGCTCATCGCCGTGTCCTGGTCGCGGGGGGCCGGCTCGTTGGCCTGCGCGGCCGCCTTCTCCGCGCGCTCCCGCGTGGCGTGCCACACGAACCCGCCGCAGCGCCGCCGAGCGGCGTGCAGGATCTCGGGCAGCAGCTCGACGTCGCGCTGGCTGATGCGCCCCACCACGACGTCGCTGTCGCGGGCCGCGGTGCTGAGGGCCTCCGGGCGCGACCCGTCCACGATGACCAGAGCCCCCGGGCGGCCGGCGGCGGCGAGGCCGGCCAGGGCGTATTGGGCGCTGCCGCGGTCGATGGTGATCCAGACCTCGTCCCCGGCCGGCGCGACCGGCACCGCGGCCAGGAAGAGGGCGAGGATTGCGGCTACGGCGGTGCGGCGGTTCATACGTCCTCCAAGCCCCCGACGAGCGGGGGCGGCAACAGGTCGCGCACCCTACATTGTGCCCGATTCCTCGCGCGGCTGCCATGACCATTCGGCGACCGTGGCTGGAGGTCTCGTGGCGCTCCGAGTAGCGCAGATTCCGGAAAGCGCGCGGCCTCTGCGGCGCCGGCAGTGGCCACGAGCGCCGACCACACCGCCTGGCCCGTACCCGCTCACGGCACGGGGGTTGCACTATCGTCATCTGCGGCGAAGTTCCGGCCGCCAAGGCCTGACGCCGATCGCCGGGCAAACGACTCCCTCCAAGCGCCGGCGCCGCGGCAATCTCGAGACGCGAACAAGAAAGCGGTACTCGCAATGCGGTACTCGCAATAATGAAGGCGCTCACCCAGAAGCTGCGCGCGATCGAGAACGCATATTCCGTGACCGGCGTTCACCGGGTCTCGAGCGACATCCAGACCACCGAGAACTAGCACTCATCCGGCCGGGCGCCTCGCGCGAGCGGGGTGCCCCCTCGACGATTTCGGAGGACCGCCTCGGGCACGATGCCGCAGGAGCGGAAGAGTATGAGCGAGCGACGTGCTGCCGAGCGTCGTGCGGGCGGGAGGGCGGCCCGCGGCGGTGGCGGGCGACGCCGCCGAGATCGTCGAGCGCGGGCCGCCGCGGGGCTGGCCCTGGCGGTAGGGACGCTCACGGCGTCCGCAACGTCGGAGCGGGCCGGCTTGGACACCCAACCGGCCCTGGCCGCGCTCCATTCCACGCCCGCGAGGAGCGCCGAAGGGCCGGGCCTCTGGCCCTCGCTGAACAGCGAGTTCGACGTCCACATCGAGGAGGCGTCCGCCCGCCACGGCGTCAGCCAGGACCTGGTCCGTGCCGTCATCCAGGTGGAGTCCGGGTTCGACCGCCTGGCCGTCTCCCCCGCCGGAGCCCGGGGGCTGATGCAGCTCATGCCGGCGACGGCGCGCCGGTTCGGCGTCATCGACCGCTTCGACGCCCGGCAGAACATCTTCGGCGGCACGCGCTACCTGCGCGCCCTGCTCGAGCGTTACCGGGGCGACGTCTCGCTCACCGCGGCGGCCTACAACGCGGGCGCGGGCTGCGTCGCCCGCTACCGCGGCATCCCGCCCTACAAGGAGACACAGGACTACGTCCGCAAGGTCACCGCCCTCGTGGTTGCCGGCGGGCGGGACTCGGAGGAGGCGAAGGATCGCGAAGCGCGTCTGGGCGGCAAGGGATGACGACGGCCGTCAGCTCGACTTGTACTCGTTCAAGCGGCTATAGAGGGTGTTCAGGCTGATGTGGAGGGCGGCGGCGGCCCTCTTCTTGTCGCCCTCGAACTTTTCGAGGGTGGCCAGGATGAGAAGGCGCTCCGCTTCCTCGATGGGCGTTCCCACCGGCATCAACAGGCTCGCGGCCGTCTCGTCGGCCACCCGCTCGGGGACGAGATCGACGCCCTCGCCCTCTTCCGCCAGGATGAACCCGCGCTGGAGGGCGTTCCTGAGCTCGCGCAGGTTGCCGGGCCAGCCGTGCCGGCGGAGCCGCTCGCGTCCGGCGGCGGTGAGCCGCTTCGACGTTCCCTCCGCCGCGTTCAGCTCGCCGAGGAAATGCTCGGCCAGGCGCTCCACGTCGTCCCCCCGCTCCCGCAGCGGAGGGAGCGGGATGGGAAAGACGTTCAGGCGGTAGAGCAGGTCCTCGCGCAGCTTCCCGGCCTTGACCGCGTCCTCGACCCGGCGGTTGGTGGCGGCGATGATGCGCACGTCGACCTTGACGGGCTGGCTGCCTCCCACGCGGGTGACCGCGGACGTCTCCAGCACGCGGAGGAGCTTCACCTGCAGCTCGAGGGGCATCTCGGTGACCTCGTCGAGGAAGAGGGTCCCGCGGTGCGCGCGCTCGAAATAGCCCTTGTGCAGCCGCTCGGCTCCCGTGAAGGCGCCGCGCTCGTGCCCGAACAGCTCGCTCTCGATGAGGCTCGCGGAGACGGACCCGCAGTCGACCGGGACGAACGCCTGCCTGCTGCGGCGGCTGAGGGAGTGGATGGTCTGCGCGACCACCTCCTTCCCGGTGCCCGTCTCCCCCATGATGAGGACGCCGGCGTCGGTCTTGGCCACGCGGCCGATCAGGTCGTAGACCTTCTGCATGGGCGGCGACGAGCCTACGAGCGGCCCGAACCGGCCCAGCTTGCGCAGCTCGGTGCGCAGCGTCCCGATCTCCCCCTTCATGTCCAGCGTACGGGCCAGGCTCGCCAGGGTCACCTTCAGCCGGGCGAAATCGACCGGCTTGGTGAGGTAGTCGGTGGCGCCGCGGCGGAGGGCGTCCACCGCCGTCTCCACGCTCGCGTTCCCGGTGATCAGCACGACCTCGGGCTCGGCCGTCGCCTCGAGGCCGTCCAGGAGATCGAGCCCGCTGCCGTCGGGCAGATGGATGTCGACGAGCAGGATGTCGGGCGGCCTCGCCGCCAGCTCCCGGCGCGCCTGGCCGAGGGTGGAGGCGGCACTCGCCGAGAAACCCTCGCGCTTCACGAACTCCGTGAGCACCTGGAGGACCTCGGGGTCGTCGTCGACGATCAACGCATGGGGCAGAGCCATGGCCGCTTCGGCGAACCTCCTGGGCGATCCAGTATGCCCGCTCCCGATTCGCAACACAAAGAAACCGGCCAAGGCGGCACGGCGTGATCACGCGCACGACCTCGTGGGAGACGGAACAGGGGATCCAGTGACCCAGGGCTGGCCGACGAGGCTTGCATCCTGGGCCGACGGAGGGCTACTCTAGGACGCGCTCCTTCCAACGGGAAGGGTCGCCGCGTGTGCGTGCCCTCTCATGCGTGACAAGGATCTCTCTCGCGACCCCGCCAAATCCCGCGCCGAACGGCGAACGCCGCGGCGGCGCCCCAGGGCTGGAAGCATCTCCGACGTCGGCTCGGCGGCCACTGTCGAACAGCCCGCGGCGCCCCGCCGCCAGGCCCCGTCGTCGATCGTCGGCATCGGCGCGTCGGCAGGGGGCCTCGAGGCCTTCCGCCAGCTGCTCGGAGCCCTCCCGGCCGACACCGGGATGGCCTACGTCCTCGTCCAGCACCTCGACCCGCGGCACGAGAGCATCCTGGCCAACCTGCTCTCCCAGGCCACGACGATGCCCGTGTCCGAGGTGAAGGGCGACACGCGGGTGGAGCCCGACCGGGTCTATGTCATCCCGCCCTCCCAGGACATCGGCATCGCGGATGGGATCCTGAAGCTCGTGCCTCGGAGCCAGGGCGGGCGCGCGCACATGCCCATCGACTACTTCCTGCGGACGCTGGCCGAGGCGCAGGGCAGCCAGGCCGTCGGGGTCGTCCTGTCGGGCACGGCCACGGACGGCACCCTGGGCCTGCAGGCCATCAAGGCCGCGGGAGGCATTGCCTTCGCCCAGGAGCCGAGCTCGGCCCAGTTCGACGGGATGCCCAGGAGCGCCATCGCCGCCGGCGGCGTGGACTTCATCCTGCCCCCCCAGGGGATCGCGCACGAGCTGGCGCGGCTCGGGCGCCAGCCGCACAGGGGTGAACTGCCCGACCTCCGAGGGGGGCCCGCCGTTGCGTCGGGGGACGAAGGGGACAAGGCCAGCCTCGGCAGGATCTTCGCCCTGCTGAAGGAGGGCTCCGGCGCCGACCTCGCCGGCTACAAGAAGACGACGCTTCGCAGGCGCATCGCGCGGCGGATGGTCGTGAACCGGATCGACACGCTGGAGGCCTACGCGCGGCACGTCGAAGGCAACGCGAGCGAGATCGAGGCCCTCTACCAGGATTGCCTCATCACGGTGACGTCGTTCTTTCGCGATCCGGCGGCCTTCGAGGCGCTCAGCGAGCAGGTCTTCCCCCTCCTCCTGAAGGACCGGGCTCCCGACGCGCCCATCCGGGTGTGGGTGCCGGGGTGCGCGACGGGCGAAGAGGTGTACTCGATCGCCATCGGCCTGCTGGAGCGGGCGGGGGAGCTGTCCAGGAACCCGGCCTTGCAGATCTTCGCCACCGACCTCAGCGAGAGCGCCCTCGAGAAGGCGCGGGCAGGCCTCTATCTCGAGAACATCGCCCAGGACGTTTCCGCCGAGCGCCTGCAGCGCTTCTTCACGAGGGTGAACGGCGGCTATCAGATCAGCAAGACCATCCGCGAGATGTGCGTGTTCGCCCGCCACGACTTGACCAGGGATCCGCCCTTCTCGAGGATGGACCTCATCAGCTGCCGCAACGTCCTCATCTACATGGAACCCCACCTGCAGGAGAGGGTGTTCGCGACCTTCCACTACGCCCTGAATCCCGGGGGCTTCCTGGTGCTCGGGACCTCGGAGAGCGTGGGCGCCTCCTCCGCGTTCCTGGCGCCGCTCGACGAGAAGCACAGGATCTACTCCCGGAAGAAGACTTCCACCCCGCCGCGCCTGTCCTTTGCCGCGGGCGCTCCCGGCGCCGGGGAACCGGCGAAGCTGGCCCCGCTCACGCCCCGGGCCGCGGTCCCGCCCGGGATACCGGCGGAAGCCGACCAGGCGCTGCTGACCCGGTACGCCCCCGCGAGCGTCGTGGTCGACGACGGCCTCGACATCCTCGAGTTCCGCGGCGACACCCATCCTTTCCTCGAGCACGGGCGCGGCCAGGCGAGCCTGAACCTCATCCGGATGGCCCGCAAGGGCCTCCTGCTGGAGCTGCGGCAGGCCGTCCAGGAGGCGAGAAGGAAGAACGCGCCCGCCAGGAAGGACGGCCTGCGCATCCGTTACCGCGGGCAGCTCCGCGACCTGAACCTCGTCGTGGTCCCGCTCCGGGGGGCGGCGGAGCGCTGCCTGCTCGTCGTCTTCGAGACCCTCCCGGCGCCGGGGAGACGGGCGGAGAGGCCCGCGCCGCCGTCGGGCCGCGCGGGCGCCGCGGGCAACCGCGAGAACGCACGGCTCAGGCAGGAGCTGGAGGAGGCGGCGAAGACGCTGGCGACGGTCATGGAGGAGCACGACGCCGCCCTCGAGGAGCTGCAGTCCTCGACCGAGGAGGCCGTCTCCAGCAACGAAGAGCTGCAGAGCGTGAACGAGGAGCTGCAGACCGCCAAGGAAGAAGTCCAGTCCGCCAACGAGGAGCTGGCCACGCTCAACCGGGAGCTGCAGGAGCGAAACGTCCAGCTCGGGCAGGCGAACGACGCCCTGGAGGCCAGCGGGCGGGAGCTCCAGCGCGCGCTGGATTACGCCAACGCCATCGTGTCGACGGTGCGGGGGCCCCTCCTCATCATGGACGGGGACCTGCGGGTCGAGAAGGCGAACCGCGCCTACTACGTCACCTTCGGCGTGCGGCCGGACGGGACGGAGGGCCGGCTGCTTTACGAGCTGGGAGACGGCCAGTGGGACCTGCCCAGCCTGCGCACGGCGCTGGAGGAGGTGCTGCCGAAGGACAGCTCGTTCGAGGACTTCGAGGTGGAACGGGAGTTCCCCGGGATCGGCCGGAGGACGATGTGCCTCAACGGCCGCCGCCTCCACCATGAGCCTGGCCGGAGCGAACGCATCCTCCTCGCCATCGAGGACCGCACGGAGCTGAAGCGCGCGGAGCAGGCGCGCGACGCCCTCCTGGACCTCGAGCAGGCGGCCCGCGTGCGCGCGGAGGCGGCCGACCACCTCAAGGACGAGTTCGTGGCCACGGTCTCCCACGAGCTGCGAGGGCCGCTGACGGCCATGGTGGGCTGGATGCACATACTGTCCAGCGGCGAAGCGAAGCCGGACCCCGCCACCCTGGCCCGGGGGCTGGCCGCGATCGACCGCGGCATCAAGGCTCAGTCTCGGCTCATCGCCGACCTCCTGGACCACTCCCGGATGGTCACGGGCAAGGTCCAGGTATCGCGCCGGCTCGTCGACCTGGCCACGGTCGCGGAGGCCGCCGTGGAGAGCGTGCGCGCGGCGGCGGAGGCCAAGGACATCGCGCTCGAGCTGTGGCGCGATCCCCGCGCCGCCATCGTCCTGGGCGACCCCGACCGCCTGCAGCAGGTGCTCTGGAACCTCGCCAGCAACGCCGTCAAGTTCACGCCGCGGGGCGGCCGCGTCCAGGTCTGGGTAGGGCGCGTGGGGACTTCCGTGCACCTCCGGGTGACCGACACGGGCCAGGGCATCAAGAAGGCCTTCCTGCCCCACGTGTTCGAGCGCTTCCGCCAGGAAGAGAGCTCGCCTCGCCGCAGCCAGCCCGGCCTGGGGCTGGGCCTCGCCATCGTGCGGCAGCTCGTCGAGCTGCACGGGGGGACGGTCGAGGCGCACAGCGCAGGCGAGGGCAAGGGTTCCACCTTCACGATCGTCCTTCCCATCCCCGCCCTGCTGATGCAGCCGACGGGGGCCGAGTCGGGGGAAGCGGGGGGTCCCGATCTCGCGGCCCCCGCGGAGCCGGTCCCCGAACCGGGACCCACCCTCCTCGACGGCCTGAGCGTGCTCGTCGTGGAGGACGACGCCGACAGCCGAGAGTCGCTCGTCGGGATCCTCGAGCAGCACGGCGCGCGGGTGAGCGCGGCGGCCACGGCCCGCGACGCCCTCCAGGCCCTGGCGGACGCGGTGCCGGACGTGCTCGTGAGCGACATAGGGATGGCGGGCGAAGACGGCTACGACCTCATCCGCCACGTGAGGAAGCTCCCGGCCGCGCGAGGCGGCAGGCTTCCCGCCCTCGCCCTCACCGCCTACGCGGAAGAGGCCGACCGCCTCAGGGCCATCGCCGCCGGGTTCCAGGCGCACGTGGCCAAGCCGGTGGCGCCCGCGGAGCTGGTGATCGAGATCGCGCGGCTGGCCGGACGGACGAGCGGTCAGTGAAGGGCGACGACACCCGGCGGGCGCGCTGCGAGCGGTGGTCCGCCCGTGCTACCGCCCGGCGAGCCGCGCGACCGCCGCGACGAGCGCCTCGGGCTCGACCGGCTTCTCGAGGTGCATCCGGAACCCCGCCGCCAGGGCTCGTTCACGGTCCCGCTCCCTCGAAAACCCGGAGAGCGCGGCCGCGGGGAGCGCACCGCCGCCCTCGCGGGCGGCGACCATGCGCATGAGCTCGTAGCCGCTCTCATCCGGCAGGGCGACGCTGCTCAGGAGGACGTCGGGCATGGAGCGTTCCAGCGCCGCGAGCGCCTCCGCGGCCGAGCCCGCCGCGGTCACCGCGGCGCCGTACCGCTCGAGAAGGACCCTCAGGGCCTCCCGGACCTCCGCGTCGTCGTCGACGACGAGGACGCGGATCCCCGTGAGGGCGCGCTTCTCCCCGCGCTCGCCGCCGTCCGGCGCCTCCGGCCGCGCGCGCGCCTCGGGCGCCGCTCCGGCGAGCGGGAGCTCGACCGTGAACGTAGCTCCCTTCTCCTCGCCCGGGCTCTCCGCGCGGATGCGGCCGCCGTGGAGCTCGACCAGCCGCTTGACGATCGCGAGCCCGAGCCCGCCGTGCAGCTCGGGGCTGACGCCCCTCCCGCTGTCGGTCACCTGGATCCGGGCATGGGCGCCGGCGCGCTCGAGGTGGACCTCGACGTGGCCGCCGTTGGGAGTGGACTGGATCGCGTTCGCGAGGAGGATCGCGACCACGTGGTCGAGCCGGTCGGGATCGACGACGAGCTTGACCGACCGGTCGAGGGCGGCCTTCAGGCGGATCGACCTCTCCGCCGCCCGCGGCCGCAGAGCCTCGACCGCGGCCTTGATCACCCGCGCCGGCTCGACCGCCCGTAGATCGAGGCGAAGCTCGGCGGTCGCGACGCAAGAGAGGTCGAGGAGGTCGTCGATGAGCTTCGCCTGCGCACGCACGTTGCGCTCGATCGCCTCGACCGCGCGGGCCCGCTCCGCCTCTCGAAGGTCCTTCGAGCGCATCGCGTGGACCCAGGTGAGCGTCGAGGCGAGCGGCGTCTTGAGCTGGTGCGAGACCAGCGCGAGGAACTCGTCCTTGGCCCGGTTCGCGGCCTCGGCGGCGCGCCGCGCCTCATCGAGCTGGCGGCTGCGCTCGGCCTCCTCGGCCCGAGCGCGCAACATCGTGAAGTAGGCGGCGAGCTTCGCCCCCACCACCGAGAGCGCGCGCAGGTGCCGCTCTTCGTACGCGCCCTGCGCCGCGCGGACGAAGAAGACCCCGATCACCTGGTCGAGCCCGACGAGCGGAACCGCTAGGTGCGACCCCGGCGGTCCGGGAGGCGCTTCCGGCGCGCGCCCCTGGTCCTCGAGCAGCTGCCCGAAGAGGCTCATCAGCGTATCCGTGAGCAGGGCCCGCTCCTCCGGAGACGCCCTCGGCACCACCACGAGGCGCGGCTCGCGCCCGGGCTGGGCCTCGAGCAACGCGCACCGGTCGTAGGGCACGAGCTGCTGGAGGAGGTCGAGCACGTGGAGCACCCGCTCCTCCGATCGCTCGGCCGACTCGAGCACCTGCGACATGTCGTAGAGAGTCCGGCCGAGAGGGGTTGGCCCCCCGGCCTCGCGGCCCTGCGTCGTCATGGCTCTTTCGAGGGGACGGGGAGCCCCGTCAGCACCCCGCGCAGTCCCTTGAACGGCGATCCGACCTCGATCCCGTCCGCGGTGACGCTCACCTTCCGCACGTCGGTCGCGTGCTGCACGCCACGCGCCTTCAGCACGGAGACGCCCCGCTCGAGGCGTCCCTTCACCTCCACGTACTTGAGCTGGATCACGTTGTCGGCGGCGAACGAGATCCCGTAGCCGGAGAGCTGGGCGGAGCCCAGCAGGTCGGCGACCTCCATGTTCATGTTGAGCGTGACGCCCCGGGCACGGAAGTGCTTCGTGACGGCGTAGACGAGCTCCTTGAACCGCCGGTCGGAGGAAACGCCCAGCGCCATGCTCGTCAGGCTGTCCAGCACGGCGCGCCGCGCCCCGAGCTGCTCCACCTGCTGCCGCGCCCGATCGAGGAAGCAGTCCGTCGAGAGCTCGACGGGTGAGACGTAGCTGAGCGTGAGGAGCCCGCGCTCCTCGAGCGGGCGGAGATCCCAGCCGAAGCCCTGGGCGATCCCGCGGAGCTGCTCCGCCGTCTCCTCCAGCGTGAAGTGGATCCCCGGTTCCCCGTGCCGCGCCCCCTCGAGGAGGAAACGAAGTCCGAGAAGGGTCTTCCCCGTGCCCGTCCCGCCCTGGACGACGGTGGCGCTCGCGCGCGGCAGCCCGCCGCCGAGCATGGCGTCGAGCCCGCCGACCCCCGTCGGGACGCGCTCGGCGGGCGAGACCGGCTCGACGGCGCCGCTGTCGGGGCTCCGCACGCGGGGGAAGAACACGAGCCCGTCGGTGCCGATCTCGAAGAAGTGGGCGCCGGTGACGTAGTCCGCTCCGCGCAGCTTCAGGACCTCGACCTCGCGGACGGCGGTCAGCTCGTGACGCCGATTGGTGAAGCGGATGATGCCATCGGCGATCGCGAACTCGGAGTCGGTCGCGATCTCCGCATCCGTGTACTCGCCGACGAAGAGGCTCGCCGCTCCCCAGGCCGCCGTGTGGACGGCGAGGTCGTACACGAACGTCCGGACCGCCGAAGAGTCGCCGAGCATGTCCCGGATCGCCTTGAAGCTGTCGATGACGACGACCGCCGGCTCCTCGCGCTCCACTCGGCTGGTGATCTCTTCGAGGGTGGCCTCCGGCCCCTTGCCCCTGATCACGGAGCCGAGGTCGGCGAAGACGATCCCGTGGTCGACCAGGCGCTCGTCGAAGAAGGAGAACTGCTGCATGTAGTTGACGAGCTTCAGCGACGGCTCGGAGAGGGTCGTGAAATAGAGGCCCTTCTGGCCTTGCCGCGCCAGGTGGAAGAGCATCTGGAGCGCGAACAGGGTCTTGCCCGCGCCCGGCTCGCCGGCGATCACGACGACGGACCGCACCGGGATCCCGCCTCCGAGGATGCGATCGAAGGCGGGGCTGCCCGTTGCCAGCCGCTCCAAGGGTGGCCGTTTCGGGCTCACGCTTGTCCCTCATCCGCAGGGACGATCCCCCGCTCTCGAAGCTCGGGAATCTGCGCGAGACGGCGGACGACGACGGGGCCGGTCAGCTCCACCAGCAGCGGCCGGAGCTCGCCGACGAGCTCGCGCAGGGCGAGCCCGTCGGCGGCGACGGCCGCGGCAGCGGCGTCGGCCCGCTCCGTCCAGGCGCGCGGGAGGCTGAAGCGGTATTCCAGGTTCTCGCGGGAGATGGCGAGCTCGGCGAGCTCCGGGCTGCGGGGCGCGGCGCGCCGTGCCGCGCGGCGCACGAGCACGGCGGTGGCCGCGGTTCCGAGCACGTCGGCGAGGCCTTCCCAGAGGAGCGTGAACAGGGCGGCGGCCGAGAGTCCCGCTCCGGCGCCGTCGCCGCGCGGTCGTTCGCTCCCGAGAATGGGCCCTGTGCTCACGTTGCGCTCGCTTGTCGATTGCGGGCCGGCGGCAGTCCCCGACTGCACTCTAGGAGCGAGAGAGCGGAAAGTCAAAGAAGCCGCGGGCGCCGTCCGCCGACGCGCGCCACGAGGGGATGGGCGTGTCATGGTCCCGAGCCGCGCTTGCGGAGAGAGGGCGCAAGCGCGGATGATCCACGCTCGGGAGGGAGACCATGCCGCATCCCTATTGGGAGCACCCGGACTGGTACGACGTCCACGACAGCCAGTCGGTGGCCGGCGTCGAGCGGGAGCCGGAGCACTACCGCGAGTTCGTGGTGGCGTTGCCTCCGATCGGCCCCGAGGATCACGTGGTCGACGTCGGGGCGGGCACGGGCAAGCTCTCGGGGCTGCTGGCCGACGCCTACCCCGAGGTGGGACGCGTCACGCTCATCGAGCCCAACGAGCGCAAGCTGGAGCGCGCCCGCGGCCGCCTGGCCGCGCGCCTGGGCCCCGAGCGCGTGCGCCCGCTGCGCGCCACGCTCGGCGAGGGCGCGAGCCTGCCCGCCGGCGAGGCGTCGCTCGCCATCGTGGGCAGCGTCCTCATGCCCGTCCTGGCCGGGCGCGACGGGACGCTGCGCGAGGGCCGGGCCTGGGTGGTCCGCGTCCTGGCCGAGATCCGGTCCCTCCTGCGTCCCGGAGGCTGGCTCTTCGACGTGGAGACCCTGGCCATGCCCTGGGACGTCGCCGGCGAGGACGGCCCGGTCCGCCGGCTCACCCTCCCGGAGCTGACGGCCGCCCTCGAGGCCGCGGGCTTCGACTCCGCGGAGTGCGTGTACCGCTTCCGCGACCGGGTCGTCGTGCGGGCGCAGCACCCTCCGGCCCGCTGAGCGAGGCGGGCGGCACGAGTCTTGCTCGGGCATACTCATCGGCCGACGCGGGCCGGAGAGGAGGGTGCCCGACCCGATGACGAGCCCGGCGACAGTCTCGGATTTCTCCCCCTCGCAGCTCGCCGAGTTCCTGCGCTCGCACCGGGACCCGATCCTGGAGAAGTGGCGCGCGGCCGTCGCCGACCGCCCGTCCTCGCAAGGGCTGTCGCTGGAGGCCCTCATCGACCACATCCCCGACCTCCTCGACGCCATCGCCGAGACGGGCGAGGCCCACCTGGTGGACAGCCGGTCCCGCCTCGACACCGAGACCGCCGAGCAGCACGCGCTGACCCGGCTGGGCGAAGGGCTGGACCTGAGCCAGGTCGTGATCGAGCTGGCCGTCCTGCGCGACTGCATCCTCGAGGTCTGGGACCAGGCGCGCGCCCCCGGCGCCGCGCGGCCGGAGATCCGGTTCTTGAACCGTTCCGTCGACCGCGCCATCGCGGCCTCGATCGATCGGTACACCAAGGCCCGGGACCGGACGCTCAAGGCCCTCGACCGCATCTCCGCCGCGTCGCTGGAGACGCGGCGCCTGGACGACTTCCTCCAGCGGCTGCTCGAGGTGATGGTCGAGACGACGGCCGCCGTCGACATGGGGGCCATCTTCCTCCGCGAAGGCGACGACCTGATCCTGCGGGCCGCCGTCGGGCTCGAGAGGGACCCGCTCCGCCAGGCGCCCGTCCGCATCGGCGAGGGTTTCGCGGGACAGGTCGCGGCGGAGGGCCGCGCCCGGTCGGCGTCGCACGAGCAGCTCCGCCGGGACGCGCTCGGTCCGCTGGTGAGCGCCCGGGAGCTGTCCTGCGCATACGGGGTCCCGCTCTCGCACGAAGGGCGGGTGGTGGGCGCCGCCCTGATCGGGTCCTTCAGCGCGCCGGAGTTCTCGGAGCAGGACCGGCGGCTGCTGCAGGCCATGGTGGCGCGGGCCACGTGGGGGATCATGCAGCACCTGCTCCAGGAGACCGCCGAGGCCAGGGCCGCGGAGCTGGCGGCCGTGATCGAGAGCATCCCCGACGCGGTCCTCGTGGGCGACGCGGGCGGCTTCCACCACGCCAACGCCGCCGCCCTCGCGGTGCTCGGCGTCCGATCGATCGAGGAGGTCAACCGGCGGCTCGAGGGCTCCGGCGACGAGCTGCAGGTCCGCCGCCCCGCGGACGGAGAGCCGATCCCGCCCGACCAGCGTCCCTTCGCCCGGGCCTTGCGCGGCGAGACCGTCAGCGAGGAGGTCTCGCTGACCGGGCGCAGGGAGGGGGACCTCGTGCTGCGGACGGCGGCGGCGCCCGTGCGGCTCGGGAACCGCGTGATCGGCGCGGTGGTCGTCGGGACGGACGTGACGGGGCGCGACCGCGCCGACCAGGAGCGGGAGCGCCTCTTCGAGCAGGCGCAACAGGCGCTGGCCGATCGCGACCACATCCTGGCCGTGGTCTCCCACGAGCTCCGGAACCCCTTGAACACGGTCAGCATGGCTGCCGGGATCCTGAAGGACACGGTGCCGCTGCCCGACCAGGGCCAGAAGAGCATCGCCAGCATCGTGCGCGCGGCCGAGCGGATGAAGCGCATGATCCAGGACCTGCTCGACGTGAGCGTCATCCAGATGGGGCGGCTCTCCGTCGACCCGCGTCCCCTCGACGCGAGGTCCGTGGTCCAGGAGACGCTGGAGGCGTTCGAGGCCGAGGCGGCGCAGCGCGGGCTCACCCTGGCCGCGGAGGTCGAGGACGGGTTGCCCTTGATCCGCGCGGACCATGACCGGCTGTTCCAGGCCGTGGCCAACATCGTCGGCAACGGCCTGAAGGCCACCACCAGCGGGGGGGTCGTCATCGGGGTCCGTGCGCGTGGAGAGAGCGAGGTGGTCCTCTCGGTCCGCGACACGGGCCCCGGCATCCCCGAGGAGCTCCAGGGCCGGCTGTTCGAGCCCTATTGGCGCGGCCAGAACATCTACAAGGGGGCGGGCCTCGGCCTCGCGATCGCCCGCGGCGTCATCGAGGCCCACGGCGGCCGGATATGGCTGGAGAGCCAGCCCGGGAGCGGGACCACCTTCTACCTGACGGTGCCCAGGGCATGAGACACACCCCGTCCCGTACCCGGGGCTAAGCCTTCCCAGGAGTGAAACGCCGCGTCCAGT
>Ga0214472_10003266_pt1 | contig 17186 bp, 13 predicted proteins | sample RVTome_6_FD_207662 | JGI IMG/M metagenome (GOLD analysis project Ga0214472, IMG submission 207662) | Soil microbial communities from uranium-contaminated site in the Upper Colorado River Basin, Wyoming, United States - RVT140D175 | ecosystem: Environmental > Terrestrial > Soil > Contaminated >... | reverse complement strand
TGTGCCCCATGGCCCGCGAAGGGCTGCGCCTCTCCGGGATCAGCTCGCCCGAAATCGACCGGTACATGGGGGTCATGGAAGAGCGGGTCGAGAAGAAGCAGACGGGTTCTCTCTGGCAGCTTCGTTCGTTCGAGAGCATGCCCGAGACGGCGACACCTTTCGAGCGCGCGCGCGCCATCACCGCCGCACTCTGTGCGCGCCAGATCGAGGGGCGGCCCGTCGCGCAGTGGGAGTTGGCCCAGATCGACGAGGGCGGCGACTGGGCGACCAGTTTCCAGCGGGTCGATCAATTCATGCGGACCGAACTCTTCACGGTGAGCGGCGAGGAACCGGTCGGCCTCGTCGCGAACATGATGGACTGGAACGGAATTCGACATGTCCTGGTCGAGGACGGGGAGCATCACCTGGTCGGCGTCGTGTCCTATCGCTCGTTGTTGCGCGTCCTGGGCCGGGCGGAGGCGGGCGCCGACCGACCGATCTCCGAACTCATGCGCCGCGACCCCATTTTCGTAACGACGGACTGCCCGACGCTCGACGCCATCAATCTCATGCGGCAGCATCGGCTCTCGTGTCTTCCCGTTCTGAAGGACGGCTGCCTCGTCGGAGTGGTCACCGAGCGCGAATTCCTCGACATCACCGCGAATCTCCTGGAGGAACGTCTGCGGCCGAGCGGTTCCGTCGGCGGAGCGGAGCCTACGTGAGCGAGAACGGATATCTACCGCGAATTCTCTGCGCAGGGGAGGGGCCCGAGCCCGGACCCAGTATCGCGGTGATCACCGGTCTCCACGGCAACGAGCCTGATCCGGTCGACGCGCTGCGCAGTTTTCACCCGCTCGCCCGGGAACTCGGCGGCCTGCAACGCGGGCGCGTCGCCATCTTCACCGGCAATCGCCGCGCCCTGTCCGTGGGAAGCCGTTATCTGGATCGAGATCTCAACCGCGGCTGGACCGACGGCCGGCTGATGCGGCTCGAGCAGGAGTTGGATCCACAGGGCCCGCTCGAGGATGCGGAGCAGCTCGAGCTGTACCACGCATTGGAGCAATTCCTCGACGGCGCTCGAGGTCCGCGCATCGTCTTGGATCTTCACAGTTTCTCGGGCGAAGGCCGCCCGTTTGCGCTCGGAACGGATCGAGCCGAGCATCGTCGCGTCGCCCGAGCGCTGGGCCTGAGCCTGGTGTTCGGCCTTCAGGAGGCGCTCGTCGGTGCGCTGAGCGACTTCTATGACGGCCGCGTCGAGCTGTGCCTCGCCATCGAGACGGGTCGGACGGGCGCGCCAGGCGTCCGGGAGCGTGTCCGGGAATTCATGGTGAGGATCCTCGGGCTCTTCGAGATGTGCTCGTCCGGTGGATTCGGCCTCCTGCCGGCCGCCGAGCCGGAGGTGCTGCGTGTGACCCACCGCCACCCGGTGGCCCGGGAGGATGCCTTCCACATGCTGCCGGGATTCTCGAGTTTCCAGGAGGTCGCCCGGGGCGAACTCCTGGCGAGAGACGCGCAAGGCCCGCTCTACGCGCCGCACGCGGGGTGGTTGCTGATGCCGCTCTATCAAGACGTGGGCAACGATGGGTTTTTTCTGGCGCAAACCGAGGAGAGTCCTTGACAGCTCCACGAGCTGAAATTATCGTGGCGCGCTCAACGATGTTGAGCAACCAACATGTGGAGTGCGCATGGCGCCTCAGCCTTCCCAAGCACACGAGAACCGGCCTGGTGGCCCGTCACCCGTCCCGCGGTGGCGGGATTTTTTTTGCCCGGGAGCGAAGCCCGAGCCGAACGGCCCGACTCGCCGGTGTCCCCGATGACGCCAAGACCGACGGAGGTAGAAGGACCGATGACGGTCACCGACGTGGCGAATGGTGCGCTCGTTCTCGAGGATGGCAGACTTTTCTTTGGGCAGCTGCGCGGCGCTACGCCAGCGGATGCCGTGGCGGGTGAAGTCGTCTTCCACACCGGTATGACTGGATATCCAGAGATCATCACTGACCCGAGCTATTGCGGCCAGATCGTCACGCTGACGGCGCCTCACATCGGCAATGTCGGAATGCCCGCGGGCGACGATGAATCGGGCGGAGCTCAGGTCGCCGGGCTGATCGTGCGCAAGCTCTGCCGCACGCGAAGCGGCGCGCGCGCGTCGATCGATCTCGAAGAATACTTGAGGCAGCAGGGGATTCGCTGTCTCGAGGGAATCGATACACGGGCGCTGACGCGGCATCTACGAATCCAGGGGGCGGTGCGCGGGCGCATCACGCCGCTTCCGGAGAACCGGACGAATCTCAGAGCGTGGCTGCGTGAGACGCTGGGGGAGGTCAAGAAACAGGATGCCATGGTCGGCGCCGAACTCGTCAGCCGCGTGGGGGCTCGAGACCTGCGGCATCTTCCCGCGTACGGCGGCGGCGGCCGCGGCCACATCGCGCTCCTCGACATGGGGAGCAAGCTCTCCATCGCGGAAGAACTCCGCCAGCGAGGCTGCGACATCAGCATCGTGCCCCATGATGCAAGTCTCGAGGACATCCTCGCGCTGAAGCCCGACGCTCTCATGCTCAGCAATGGCCCCGGCGATCCGGCGGCCTGCCTTCACCCGATCGGCGTCGTGCGTCAGCTGCTGGGCAGGATGCCCATCGTGGGCATCTGCCTCGGTCATCAGATCCTCGCCCTCGCGGCGGGCGCCAAGAGTTACAAGTTGCCGTTCGGTCACCACGGCGCGAATCATCCCGTGCAGGATGTCTCGACGGGATCCGTGGCGATCACCAGCCAGAATCACGGTTTCTCCATCGACGAGTCGAGTCTGCGGGGAACCGGCTTCAACGTCTCGCATCGCAGTCTCTACGACGGAACGGTCGAGGGCATTCGCAGCCTCGGTCTGCGAGCCATGTCGGTGCAGTACCATCCCGAGGCCGCCCCGGGGCCCCACGACGCTCTCGCCATCTTCGACGAGTTTCTCCGGCAGTGGGGGCGACGGAATGCCGCGTAGGGACGATATCGAGACCATCCTCATTCTGGGCTCCGGACCGATCGTCATCGGTCAGGCCTGCGAGTTCGATTACTCGGGAACCCAGGCCGTGCGCGCCCTGCGGGCCGAAGGCTATCGAGTCCTCGTGGTCAACAGCAACCCCGCCAGTTTCATGACGGATCCGCGGCTGGCGCACAGGACCTACGTCGAACCGATCACCGCCGAGGTCGTCGCGCGCATCATCGCGCGCGAGCGCCCGGACGCACTCCTGCCGACCCTCGGCGGTCAGACAGCTCTGAACGTCGCCGTCGAACTCGCGGAGAACGGCGTGCTGGAGCGCTATCGCGTCGAATTGCTCGGCGCCGACGTCGACACGATCCGTACGGCGGAGGATCGATCGCTCTTCGAGGACGCCATGCAGGGCGTCGGCCTGCTTACGCCGCGCGGAAGTTTCGCCTCGACCGTCGAGGAAGCGCGCGAGATCGCGAAAGAGCTCGGCTTTCCCGTCGTTTTACGACCCAGCTTCACGCTGGGAGGGTCGGGTGGCGCCGTCGCATATGACCTCGAGGAGCTGGACAGCGCCGCGGATTGGGCGCTGCGCTGCAGCCCGACCTGCGAAGTCTTGGTCGAGGAGTCGCTGATCGGCTGGAAGGAATTCGAGCTCGAGGTCATGCGGGACGGAGCGGACAATTGTGTCATCGTCTGCTCCATCGAGAATGTCGACCCCATGGGCATCCACACGGGGGACAGCGTGACAGTCGCGCCCGCGATGACGCTGAGCGATCCTGAGTATCAGGCAATGCGGAACGACGCGCTCGCCGCGATCCGCGTCCTCGGGTTGCGCACCGGTGGCTGCAACATCCAGTTCGCGGTGGATCCCGCGACCGGCGAGCGCCGCGTCATCGAGGTGAACCCGCGCGTCAGCCGCAGCAGCGCGCTGGCCAGCAAGGCAACCGGGTTCGCGATCGCGAAGATCGCGGCGAAATTGGCCGTCGGCTACACGCTCGACGAATTGCGCAACGAGATCACGGGCGCCACGCCGGCGAGTTTCGAGCCCTCGCTCGACTATGTCGTCGTCAAGATCCCACGGTTTGCGTTCGAGAAGTTTCCGGGGGCCGAAGCCAGACTCGGCACGCAGATGAAGAGCGTGGGAGAGGTCATGGCGATTGGCCGCACCTTTCTCGAGGCCCTCGGCAAGGCCATGCGCTCTTTGGAGGATGGGAGCGTCCCGACCGCCGAGGTTCTGGCGGAGAGTTCCAGCGAGGAACTCGAGTATCAGATCCGTGAAAACCATCCGCACCGCCTGCCCATCCTTCTCGAGGCGCTACGGCGTGGCGTCAGCGTGGAACGCCTTCACGAGCTCTGCGCCATCGACCCCTGGTTCCTCCATGAACTCCAAGAGCGCGTGGAGATCGAACGTGGCATCGTCGACCGATACCAGGACAGCGCCCATCTCCCCGACCGGGACGAATTGCTCGAAGCGAAGCGCGCGGGAATCTCCGACGCGGATCTGGCGGCACTCTGCCAGCTGGCCGAGTGGGAGATCGCCATGCAACGGCGCAGTCTCGGCGTGCGGCCCGTCTACAAGGTCGTCGACAGCTGCGCCGCCGAATTCGAAGCGCGTACTCCCTATCTCTATTCCACCTATGAGGAAGAAGACGAAGCGCCCCCCAGCTCGAAGAAGAAGGTGATTGTCCTCGGAAGCGGCCCCAATCGAATCGGCCAAGGGCTCGAGTTCGATACCTGCTGCGTGGAGGCGATGCTCGCCCTCCGCGAGGAGGGGCTCGAGGCGATCATGGTGAACTGCAATCCGGAGACCGTGAGCACCGACTACGACATTTCCCAGCGCCTGTATTTCGAGCCCGTGAGCTTCGAAGAAGTCAGCGCGATCCTCGAACGCGAGCGGCCTGACGGAGTCATCGTCACACTCGGCGGCCAGACTCCTCTCAAACTCGCACACGCCCTGGCGAGCGCGGGCGCGCCCATGTGGGGCACGCGGCCGGAGGACATCGATCGCGCCGAGGACCGGGAGAAATTCCATGCGCTCTGCACGGCGCTCGGGCTGAAACTCCCCGACGGCGCCATGGCCACTTCGGCCGCGCAAGCCTTTGCCGCGGCAGAGTCCCTGGGCTACCCGATCCTGTTGCGGCCGAGCTACGTCCTCGGTGGACGTGCGATGGCGATCTGCGAAGACGAGGAACAATTGCGCCGCGCCGTCTTCGGCATGATGACGCCGAGTGGCGAGCCGCTCTACGGTTCCGGACGTCCGCTGCTCCTGGATCGTTTTCTCTCCGGCGCCCTCGAACTCGATGTGGATCTTCTCTGTGACGGCAAGCGCGCCGTCGTCTGCGGCATCATGGAGCACATCGAGCGCGCCGGAGTACACAGCGGCGACAGCTCATGTCTGCTGCCGCCGTTGGGAACCAGCCCCGAGCTTCAAGAGCGCGTGCGTGACGCCGCATGCCGGCTCGCTCTGGCGCTCCATGTGCGTGGCCCGATGAACGCGCAGTTCGCCGTGCTCGACGACGAACTCTACGTTCTCGAAGCCAACCCGCGGGCAAGCCGCTCCCTGCCCTTCGTCAGCCGCGCGACCGGCCTACCTCTGGCCGCCATGGCCGCCAAGATCATGGCCGGACGCAGCCTCGACGACCTCGAACTCTTCGAAAGCCCCAAGCCTCGCCACGTCAGCGTCAAGGCGTGCAGCTTCCCGTTCCACAAGTTTCCCGGCAGCGACGTGCATCTCGGCCCCGAGATGCGGTCGACCGGAGAGAGCATGGGCGTCGCCAGTCGATTCGGTCCGGCGTTCGCGAAGGCGCTGGCGGGAGTGGGGCAGTCACTGCCCGACGCGGGCCGTGTCTATGTGTCGGCGGGGGAGAGCGAGTGGATGGCGTTGCTGCCAGTGGCCAAGCGGCTGAGCGACCTACGCTTCCTCCTCGTCGCCGATGCGCGTACCGCGGCGCGTCTGGAAGAGCGAGGCCTTCGGGTCGACGAGCTCGCGGAGGGTCCGAACTTTCATCATGAACTCCTGCGGCGCCTCAACGGTGGCGAGCTCCAGATGATCCTGGTCGCGCCAGGTGGCGTACGCAATCGGGAGGCGGACTCCGCCCTGCGACGGCAGTGCATGGTCCGCGGCGTCCCCTTCCTGCCCACGGTCGAGGCCGGCATGGCCGCCGCGGTGGCGATTTTCGAGATGAGCCACCGGACCGAAGACGTGCGCTGTTTGCAGGAGCTCTATCAGCCAGCCGAGCCGGAGCGCGAGGCGGAGGCGGTCCGCGAGCAGCTCGCGATGCGCCACAGCGCGTGAGCCACTGCCGTCGTCGGCAGCCCCAGCTTGAGATTTTCCGCCATCGGCGCGACATTCTCTGCATGCGCACACGAATCCTATTTCTGTTAATGATGCTGTTCGTGTCGACGGTGAGCTCCCAGGAGCGGCCCGTCCCATTCGATCCGCTGCGGCCCTGGATCGCCGAGGCGGACAGCCTCGCGGCGGTGGGCCAGTTGGAGGCGGCGCTGCGACAGTATGCGCGGCTGGCCGATCTCCACGGCGACGACGCGCAACTGTGGCTGCGGATCGCCGTTCTCAGGTTGCAGTTCGATCTGCCTGGTGCGGCTCTCGAGGCGGCGCGTACCGCGACCTCCTTGGCCCCCGACGAGGTCGACGTCGCCGTCGTCCTGGCGCAGGCGCAATCGGCCAACGGCGATGCTGCCGCCGGCATCGCCACGCTCGAAGCGGCCCTCGCCACGCATCCCGAGGATCCGGAACTGCTGGAGACGGTCGCGACCGTCGCGGTCAACACCGGGCAGTGGGCCAAGGCGACGGGGGTGCTGCGCCAGCTCATCCGACTCCGGCCGCAGCGCATGCTCTACCGTTACGACCTCATTCGAATCCTGCAGAGTCGCAATCAGCTGGCCGAGGCGAGCGAACTCCTGCACGAGACGCTCGACGCGGGGGGCGATCCGCGCCTGTGTCACGCACTCGCGGGAAAGGGCGCGCTGCTCGCCGGCGACGCCGACGCCGCCGAGCGCGCTTACCTGAAGTCCCTCGAGCTCGGCGAGAATTCCGAGGCGCTGGGCGGGATGGGGGCGGTGCAATTCGTCCGGGGCAAGCCGCGCGAGGCGGTGCGTTACTTTCGCAAGGCGCTGGAGCTGCGCCCGCGCGACCCCGACCTCCTCTTCAATCTCGGCAACGCCCTGGCACAGTCGGACCGCCCAGCGGAGGCCGAGCAGGCGTACCGCAGTTCCCTCGAGGCCGACCCCTTCAGCGCGGCGACCTATCAGAATCTGGGTGTACTCCTTCTCGGGCGCCTGCGCCCCATCGAGGCGCAGACGGCGTTTCAGCGGGCGCTCGAGATCGAACCCCAGGAGCCCGCACCCTATCTGCACATGGCGCGCACGCGCGCTGCCCTCTTCGACTTCGCAGGGGCGCTGCAAAACTATCGGCAGTATCACGATCGCATCGACGATGCGACCGAGAGTGCGCGCATCGCGACAGTCATGGAAGATCTTCGCGTGAGACTGAAGGCGTCGAGGGACGCCATCGCTCGCGGCGAGATTCATCTTCTGCAACTGATGGTCGAGACGCGCGAAGAAGCGGCGCGCCTGTTGGATCGCAGCCGGGCGGGCGAGGATTTCTACACGCTCGCCCATACCTTCAGCCAGCTGGCCGAGAAGGTGGGCGTCGACGCGGGGTTCGTGGACCCTGCCTCGCTCAACGAGGCCTTTGCCCCGGCGCTGCGGCATCTGAAACCGCAGGAGTGCACGCCGGTCTTGGAGGGGCCGAAGGGCTTCTACATCTTCCAGCGGGTCGAGTGAGCGCAAGCAAGCGATGGAAGCTCGCCGCATTCGACCGGATACCAACATCCAGTACCTGAAGGGCGTCGGCCCCGTTCGAGCGACGCATTTGAAACGCCTGAGGTTGGAACGGGTCGGCGATCTGCTCCATCACTACCCCCATGACTATCTCGATCGCGGTCAACAGCGACTGATCGCCGAACTGCGTGCGGGCATGCGCGTCGTCACGCGCGGCAAGGTGCTCAACGTGGAGAGCCGCGATACACGCCATCGCCGCGGCATGCTCACGGTTCTGCTCGGTGATGATTCTGCGCGGCTGCGGCTCGTCTGGTTCAACGCATCCTATTTGGCCTCGCGGTTCCGCCTGCGGGAGGAGATCTACGTCAGCGGCGAGGTGCGGGCGTTCGAGGGCTGGCTGCAGATGGTCAATCCGGAGTTCGAGGGGGAGGGCGACCGCCAGGAGCTGAGCGCCGGGCGGCCGCTGCCACGTTATCCGCTGACCGCGGGTTTGCGTCAGGGAAGCATGCGGCATCTCGTGGCCCAGGCACTCGACGCGCTGTTGCCCGAGCTCGACGACCCGCTGCCCGCGTCCCTGCGGCGCGCCGAGTCATTGCTCGAGCTGGGCGAGGCGTTGCGGCGCGTCCATCAGCCGGCCAGCATGGAGGACGCCGAAGCAGGCAGGACGCGGCTGGCCTTCGACGAGGCGTTCTCACTGCAGCTGGCCGTGCAACAGCGGCGGGCCCGCTACCTGCGTCAACACGCGGCCGTTCGCCTCGGGAAATTCGGCGAACTGTCGACGCGTTTCGTCGGCTCACAGCCATTCGAGCTGAGCGGAGCCCAGCGGCGCGTTCTCTCGGTGCTCGCGAAGGATCTCCGCGGCGAGTGTGCGATGCATCGCCTGCTCCAGGGGGATGTGGGTTCGGGAAAGACACTCGTCGCCATCGTCGCGATGCTGTGGATGGTCGAGAGTGGCGCACAGGCGGCGCTGATGGCGCCGACGGAAGTTCTCGCGCAGCAGCACGGACGCCGCCACCTCGCGGCGTTCGAGGAACTCGGAATCCGTGGGGCCGTGCTCACCGGGGGCACGGGGGCCGCCGAGCGACGCACGATTCTGAAGGCTCTACGCGCCGGCGAGATCCAGATCGTGTTCGGCACCCACGCCCTCATCCAGGACGGCGTGGAGTTCAAGCAGCTCGGCTTCGTGGTCGTCGACGAACAACATCGGTTCGGCGTACTCCAGCGCGCGCATCTAGCGGGCCGCGGCGTTCATCTCCTCGTCATGACGGCGACGCCGATTCCGAGGAGTCTCGCGCTCACGGTCTTCGGCGATCTCGATCTCTCGATCCTGGATGAGATGCCCGGCGGGAGGCTTCCTGTGACGACGCGTCTGGTTCGGCCGAAGGCGCTGCCGCAGGCGTATCAGCGTGTCCGCGAGGCGGCGGCGCGGGCGGAACGAAGCTATCTGGTGTTTCCGTTGGTGGAGGAGAGCGAGAGCGGCGACGTCGCCAGCGCGACCGCGGCCTTCAAGGAGCTCGCCGGCGGCGCCCTGCGCGGACTTCGGATCGCGCTCCTGCACGGCAGGCTGCCCGCGAGGGAGAAGCGCCGGGTCTCGGAGGCCTTCGAGGCGGGCGAGCTGGACGCGATCGTCGCGACGACGGTCATCGAGGTCGGTATGGACGTCCCCGAGGCCAGCCTCATGATCGTCCACGCCGCCGAACGCTTCGGGCTCGCACAACTTCACCAGCTGCGGGGACGCATCGGGCGGGGGACTGCTCAGGGCCACTGTCTCCTCGTGGAAGGCGAGGAGATCGGGCCGCGCGGCCGCGAACGCCTCAAGCTCATGGAGCGGGTCACCGATGGCTTCGTCCTGGCGGAGGAGGACATGAGACAGCGCGGCATCGGCGAGCTATACGGCACCCGCCAGCACGGGGAGCTGCCGTTCGTGCTCCTCAAGCCTCTTCAGGACGAGCGAATCCTGCGTCGGGCCCGCGAACTCGCGCGCGAGATCCTCGATCGGGATCCGGCGCTCGGCAGCACGGCGAATCGACCGCTGCGGCGCTGGCTGGACGCGCTCGGCGACCGCAACCCGTTCTGGGGCTCGGCGGGCTGATGCGAGGGGAGTGGATGGATCGCCCCGGCGCGGGCGGATGTGCGATGAGCACACGCCTTCGCGCTCCGCTCTGAGGAAGCCTTGGCGCAAAGCTTGCACGCTGAGCGCAGATTCCCGATAACTCGTGCCATGGTCGTGGATTCACCGAATTCGGACCCGCGGGCGCGAATCGACTCCGAGAACCGCATGCGTGCAGGAGTGCCCATGATCGTCCAGTGTGCAGATTGCAAGACGCGCTACGAACTCGACGCCAGTCGTGTTCCCAGCCGCGAGATCCGCGTTCGCTGCCCGAAGTGCCGGGCCGTGTTCGGGATCGACGGTCAGAGGGCCGCTGCTGCTCCTGCTGCCGCACGTGCCCAGGCGACTCCGCGGCCACAGGCAGCGCAAGCGGCGCCGGCGAGGCCTGCCCCCGCGCCGGCCGCCCCGATCGAGCCGACTCCCCTGGCGCAGGCCCCGAGCGCCCGCGGCGACATCCAGCTCGAGCGCAACGGCCTCGCCGACCGCGCGCCGGCCCCTGCCGCCGAAGAGACCGTGGCTCCGGCCGACATGGACTTCGAGATCGAGCGCAGCGCCGCTCCCGCGAAGCCTCACGTTCGCCCTTCGGCCGGCGTCGGAGCGCCGGTTCAGCCCACCGCGGATGTCGCCACGGCCGTCGCCGACGCGCCCTCCAAGTCGAAGGCAAAGCCGGCCGACGACAAGGCGAAACGGCTCGCGCGTGCCCTCGTCTCCGACATCCTGGTCTATCATCGCGACGCACGCGACCAGGCCCTGTCCGACGGGAATCTCGTCCAGGTCTTGGGACAGGAGATCAAGAAATCCTGGGAGCTCTACAAAGAGCGCGTCACACCCGAGGTCGCCAACCAAACGAATTACTTCCGCGAGGCGCTCAACGAGATCTTGGCCGACGGGCAGCAGATCTTCTGACAGCAAGAGCCGACGCGAGTCCAAAGCAAGAGGGCCGCTCCCACTGGAAGCGGCCCTCTGTGTCTCCGGCCCAATCCCGTGGCGTTCTCTCAGCGATCGTGCGGCGGACTCGAATCCTGATCGGGTGCTTCCTCGTCGTCTTTGTCCCACTTCTCGCGGCTGATCTCCGACAGGATGCTGTCGATGTGGCCGCGGATCCGAGCGTTCTGATCCGGCTCGAACAAGGCCTTCTTCACGCGGCCGTACTTGTCCTTCTTGATGTACCGGAGCGCCTGGAGCGAGTTCATGGGGACCAAGATGTCCTTGCACACCTTGACGTCGATATCCTGTCCGTCGCCGTCCTGCGCGGGGTTGTTGTCGGGATGCATCCCGAGGCCCCAGCCGTGCACGACCATGCTGCAGACGAGCGCGCGAAAGGTGTTCTGCCCCTGGATGGTCTCGAGATCCAGCGAACCCTCGACCTTACCGATCACGCCGTCGATCACATGGGTCAGTTTCCGGGCAACGGTGGGGGACACGCGAATGTTCAGCAGGCGCTGAAACATCTCGACGAGAATGCGATCAGTGTTGCTGGCCATCGAGGCCTCCGTGGCGCGCCGAGATTCGAGGCACGGTGAGCTTCAGCACACCGGGGCAATTTAGGGCAACCATGCAAGCCGGATGCCCGTCGGAGGGGAAAAAAGGGTGAGATCCTTCCCCGTGATTCCCTGCTATGGCATGGACATTGCGATTCGGATCTGCCTGGCATCCGTGCCAGCCCATTCCTGCAAACGCATCGAGAAGAGCGATGGTCGTCTATAATTACAGCGGCAAGGAAATCAACGCGAAGATCGTGTACTACGGTCCCGCATTGAGCGGAAAAACGACGAATCTCGAGTGGATCTACTCGAAGATCCCAACCGAGTACTCCGGGAAGATGGTGTCCCTGCGCACGCAGGCGGATCGCACGATCTTCTTTGACTTCTTGCCACTGGAATTGGGTCTGATCGATGGATTCAAGACGAGATTCATGCTGTATACGGTGCCCGGCCAGGTCTATTACAACGCCACCCGGAAAATGGTTCTGAAGGGCGTCGACGGGGTCGTGTTCGTGGCCGACAGCGAGATCGGGCGCATGGAGGACAACCTGGAGAGCTTCCAGAACCTGAAGGACAACCTGACGGAGCTCGGGATCGATCCTGCTTCCCTGCCCATGGCACTGCAGTGGAACAAGCGTGATCTCACCAATGTCGAGGAGACCAGCCGCCTCGAGGCCGAAATCAACGAATTCGGGGCGCCCAGTTTCGAGGCATCCGCGCCGACGGGCCAAGGGGTCTACGAGACGCTGCACCGCATCAGCCAGGTCGTGTACCAGAAACTGACACTCGGAGATCAAGCGCCCGAGCAGTCTGCCCCGGTGAGCGACGACCCAGAGGACTCGCTCTTCGGAGCGGCCATTGCGACCAAGCTGCAGGAGATCGACCACCCAATTCATCACGAGCGCCTGGCCATCGATGACATCGACAGCGAGGAGCCCGCGGACCAGACCCCCATCCTCGAGAGCATCCTCGGAGGCGGAGGCGCCCATGCCCCCGCACCGCGATCGAATCAGGCAGCGGAGGGCAAGATGGCGGGCGCCGTGAGCACCGAGAAGCCACAGCAGATCCCCGCGCGCGCTCCGGCCGAGCGTGCGACGGCCGCACGGGCAACTGCGAATGCGGAGAGCGAGGGCGAGGCGATGGTCTCGCAGCTCGTGGACCAGGTTCTCGGCCAGCTCGACGACGGCCCCTTCACCGAGGTCGAGGCGCCGGCGCCTCGCGCCGCCGCCGCGGCGCAGAAGCCGAAGGCGGCACGCGCCGACGAGGACTTCAGCGACATCTTCGAGGAAACCGATCGTGCCGCGACAGCAGACGACACTCCCATCGAGCACGATGTCGATCCATTCGAGGCCGCCGACGAACATCGCGCTCAGCACGGCAGCGCACCCGGAGAGGATCTGCAGCTGATCACCGACCCGCTGAAGCGGAGCAGCAGCGGCTCCTCGGGCGATGGTGACGCCTCGAACTCGGGCGCCTTCCCCTCGCCACCCAGCGACGCGAAGATCCTGGAGATCCCCATCACGGTCGACGCGGACGCTTTGAAAGACGGACGGCCCTTCAAGATCGTCTTGACGATCCGCGGCTAGCCGAAAGCCGTAAACCCCTCGATTTCGGGGTCCATAAGCCGATTGACACGCGAAGAGCGCCCGCATAGTGTGCGGCCGACGGCGCGTTTGCCGCAGCAAGAGCACACTTCTCTCGCGGGTGTTCATGGCCTCAGGAGCCTCCAAGGCGTCACAAGCGGCGAACGACGCCTCTCTGTCCTCCCTGCCCAACGACGATGCTCCCGACATCGACGCTATCCTTGAGCGGGCCCGTGGTCTCGAGCGCGAAGGCTGCTTCGACGAAGCGGCGGCGCTGCTCAGCGAGCGCCTGAACTACGACGCGCGCATCGCCGATCTCTCCTATCGACTCGCTTCGATTCGCATCAAACAGGACAGACTCCCCGAGGCGGAAGAACATCTGCAGCAGGCACTCCGCGTGCGCTTCGAAGACGCCCGCGTCCACACGAATCTCGGCGTGGTCCTGGATCGACAGGGCCGAAGCGCCGAGGCCATCCGGGCGTTTCGTCGCGCGATCCAGCTGGCACCGCGCGAGAGTACGGCTCATCTGAATCTGGGTGCTCTGTATGGCGAGCTCGGCCGCTACGAAGATGCCATCCGCTCGCTGAGACGATGTCTCGAGCTTCGCCCGGGCTTCGACGCCTACTTCAACCTGGCGCTCGTCTACTTTCGGCGCGGTGAGCTGTTGCCCGCAGAGCAGAGCTTTCGGGACGCGCTGAGCTACGACGACGAGCAGGCCCTCTGCCATCTCTATCTCGGCCAGTGTTACTTCCGGCGCGGAGTGATGAACGACGCCGTCGAGGCGTTCGCCATGGCCCTGGCGTTGGAGCCGCAGTTGGCGCGCGCCCGCTACTATCGAGGGATGGCCTTGAACAAGCTGAATCGCTACGGCGCCGCGGTCGAAGATCTCCAGCGCGCCGCCAAGGCGCTCGCCGACGACGGCCGTGTGCACTATCAGCTGGGAATCGCTTATGATGGTCTCAGCCTCAAGAGTGAGGCGCGCGCGAGTTACCGTCGCGCTCGAACCCTGGCGGGCTGATGCTCCATGAACAAATCGATGCATCCTGCGCCAACCGGTGTAGGGGAGTCCATTCGCCGCGCGAATACTGAAGGCCGCTGCGCCTTCATCCCCTACATCACCGTCGGAGCGCCCACGCTCGAGGTCAGCCTCGCGGTCATCCAATGCCTCGAGGAACTCGGCGCCGACGTCATCGAGCTGGGAGTTCCGTTCAGCGATCCGGTGGCCGACGGCCCGACGATTCAGCGCAGCAGTGAACGCGCGCTCGCCGAAGGTGTTACCCTCCGCCGTGTCCTCGAGGAATTCTCCCGACGTCCGGAGCCGCGCGGCGGCGCGCGCCTGCTCTTCAGCTATTTCAATCCCATCCTGCAATATGGTATCGCCGCGCTGCCCGCGGCGCTGCGCGATGCCGGCATCGGCGCTGTCCTGATCAGCGACCTCATCCCCGAAGAGGCCGCGCAGTGGCTCGCGGTGGCGCGCGAAAACGCCATCGAGTGCAGCTTCCTCGCCGCCATCACGAGCGATCCCGAGCGCTTGAAGCGCGTCGCAGCGGCGAGCAGCGCCTTCATCTATTGCATCTCCACGACAGGCGTGACGGGGGCGAGGGAGACGGTCGATGGCGCTGCGCTGCGCACGGTGCGCTCGCTGCGGGGGATGAGCGATCTCCCCGTCGCCGTCGGTTTTGGAATTCGCAGCACCATTGACGTGCGCCGACTCGCCACGGTCGCCGACGCCGTCGTCGTGGGCAGCGCGTTGATCGACGCCATCGGGGACACCGACAATCCCGGGGTCGCCTGCGGGCGTGCCACGGCGTTCGCCCTACCCCTGCTCGAGGCCTGCCGTCGATGAGCGCCATTGCCGCAACGTGGGGACTGATGTTGCTCCTTGGCACCGTTCAGGGGATCACCGAGTTCCTGCCGATCAGCAGCAGCGGTCATCTGGCGTTGATCCAGCACTTCGCCGCGCTGGGCGAGGCGAGCCTCGTGGAAGACATCGTGCTGCATGCTGCGACGCTGCTGGCCGTCGTTCTGTACTACAGAAACTCCCTGCTGGCCCTGGTGACCGGAATTCTGCGGGGCGACGCCGGAGCGCGCCGCTACGCGCTGCTCATCGTCTTGGCAAATCTCCCGGCGGCGGCGGTCGGCCTCGGCTTTCGGCATCAGATCGAGGGTCTGTTCGCGCAGCCCCTGGCCATCTACACGGCCTTCCTCGTCACCGGCTGGGTGCTCTTCACCAGTCGGGCCACGCTCGCGCAGGCGACTTCGCCGCTGGAGTTTTCCCGCGTGAGCTGGCGGAGCGCCATGTTCATCGGCTGCGCGCAGGCGGTGGCGATCCTGCCAGGGGTCTCCCGCAGCGGTTGGACCATCGCGGCGGGCCTACGATCCGGGCTTCCACCCGCCGAGGCGGCGCGCTTCAGTTTCCTTCTTTCGCTCCCAGCCATCGGCGGGGCGATGCTCCTGAGCCTGCGCGACCTGGGGAGTGTCGAGGCGGGCATGGGACCCCTGGCGCTCGGCTTCGTCGCGAGCGCCGTGGTCGGCTACTTCTGCCTGGGCTGGCTCGTCCGTCTCACGCGACAGATGTCGCTCCATCGATTCAGTTGGTATCTGTGGAGCGCCGGCTGCGCCGGCCTGCTCTTCCACTTCCTCCTCAGGGGCTGATGTCGTCCGATGGCTGCTCTCTCCCTGGACGAGGCCAGAAAGCTCCTCCTGGGCCATTTCGAGCCCACCGGGACCGTCGAAGTGGCGCTTCTGGACTCTATGGGTCGCTTCGCCGCCGAGGATCTCCGCAGCGACCGTGATTTTCCACCGTTCGACCGCGTGGCCATGGATGGCTACGCCATCCACGCCGCGGACAGCGTCGGGGCGTCGGCCCAGCGTCCGAGCCGCCTGCGCGTGCTCGGAAGCGCCCGCGCGGGGAGCCCGTTCCGCGGGGCAGTCGGAGCCGGGGAGTGCACGAAGGCCATGACCGGCGCGGCCCTGCCCGAGGGAGCGGACGCCGTTGTAGAAGTCGAAAAAACAAATGGTTATAGCGAAGATCTCGCGGAGATTCTATGCGAGGCGGCGTCCGGGAGGAACATCGCAGCGCGCGGTGAGGATCTCTCGAAGGGGGAGCGGCTCGTGTCCGCCGGCACGCGACTCGGAGAGCAGCATCTCCAGGCGCTCGCCTCGGCCGGACACGCCTGGGTCACCGTCCACGCCGCCCCGCGCGCCGCGGTGCTGGCGACGGGCGACGAACTGGTGGCTCCTCACGAGCTTCCCGGCGCGGGCCAGATTCGGGAATCGAACGGCAGCACGATCGTCGGGATTCTGCGCCGCCATGGAATCGCCGCCACGAAGCTCCCCGTCTGCCGCGACGAACTCGGAAGCCTCACGCAGGCCTGCGCGTCGGCCTTGGATGCGCACGACCTACTCGTCTTGAGTGGGGGCGTGAGCAAGGGCGAGCACGACCACGTCAAGACGGCGCTCCGTGCCATCGGCGTCCGTCTGCACTTCGAGAGTCTCGCCCTGCGGCCAGGCCACCCCACGACCTTCGGCTCGCGCGACGACAAGGCGGTGTTCGCGTTGCCGGGCAACCCGGTGGCCGTCGTCGCGACGCTCAGCGTCGTGTTCGCCCCGGCTCTGCGCCGCTGGATGGGCGAGCGTGGCGAGCCGAGCCGCCACTTCGCCGAACTCCTCTTCGCCTACGAGCGGCGCGGCGATCGCGAGCAACTCCTGCCGGTGGCGCTCCTGGCGGACGCGGCGACCGGGAGGCGGCAGGCGCGTGCGGTCGCGCATCATGGATCGGGTGACTTCGTCTCGCTCGCGCGCGCCGATGGCTTCCTGCGACTTCCGGCCGGCCGATCACGATTCGAGCCCGGCGAGATCCTGGAGATCTTTCCGTTCCGGGAGTTGTTCTGATGACGACCGGAGGGCGGGCACTGCCACGGGCGCCGCGCGTCCTGCAGAAGCTCTGCAGGAGTTGCGACGCCTGTGTCGCCGTCTGTCCTCACGACGCGATCTCGCTCCACGGCGCTGAATTGCGGATCGATGAGGCGCGCTGCAAGGGGACCGATCGTTGCCGTGTGCTCTGTCCGGCCGGTGCGCTGGTCCGACCATGAGCGCGGCGTTCGATGTCGTCGTCGCCGGTGGTGGTCTCGCCGGGAGCACCGCGGCGCGTCTGTTGGCGGAGCGCGGCCTCTCCGTCCTGATGGTGGAGCGCAAGAACGCGCCGGGTGATTTCAATTACTGCGCCGAGGCCGTCTCCGCGCGCTCCGTCGCTC